>Ga0116162_10002205_pt1 | contig 12221 bp, 10 predicted proteins | sample AD_UKC105_MetaG_FD_89875 | JGI IMG/M metagenome (GOLD analysis project Ga0116162, IMG submission 89875) | Active sludge microbial communities of municipal wastewater-treating anaerobic digesters from Hong Kong - AD_UKC105_MetaG | ecosystem: Engineered > Bioreactor > Anaerobic > Digestate... | reverse complement strand
CTCCGATATGCGTGGCAACCGCGAACAAGAAGTGAGCACCATTTCAAGATCGTTAAAAGCCATTGCAAAAGAGCTCGATGTGCCAATTATTGCTTTGTCGCAGCTGAACCGTTCGGTTGAATCGCGCGAGGGCAAACGCCCACAACTGTCGGACCTTCGCGAATCAGGCGCAATTGAACAGGATGCCGATATGGTTATTTTTATTCACCGTCCCGAGTACTATGGAATTACCGAGGACGACGAAGGAAACTCGCTTCGCAACGTAGCCGAAATAATTATAGCAAAACACCGTAACGGTGCCGTTGGCGATGTTCGGCTTACCTTCCGCAAAGAGCTTGCCCGCTTTATGGACATGGAGCATTACCCAACCGATTTTGAACAACCTGTAGGCATGACTTTTAGCTCGAAAATGAACGAAGAACCAGCACTTAATGCAATGCCAAGCGATTTTGGCCTGCCACCCAACAATAATTTTGCACCTTTTAACGATTCGGGCGATGTTCCCTTTTAAACTTTTCTGAACTTTTGTTGTATATATATCGAATCAGGACAAAAACAAAAAATATGAATCTTAGAAAATTCGTCATATCAGTTTTAGTTGCCCTATCGGTTTTACCGGCTTTCGCATCATCAATACTTATTCCGATGGACGAAAGCCAAAAGAACCACCTTAAATCATACGGCATCACATTTTGGACACTCGAACGCGGTATCGAAGTTAAATGGTTACTCAATTATCGTGGTGGAAGTTTTATGATGCAATATGTGAAGAATATTGAAGACGAATGCCGCATACGAGGCGTTAGCTACGAGGTAATTGCCGACGGGCAAGCGCTACAAATAATCAACGAAATTTCGAGCCCATCGCAAAACATGGAAGTTATTCCGATGCAAAAAGCCCCAAAAATTGCAGTTTACACACCACCAACCAAACAACCTTGGGACGATGCCGTTACCATGGTGCTCGCTTATGCCGAAATAACCTACGATAAACTCTACGATGTTGAAATTTTAAATGGTGAGCTCAGCAAATACGACTGGCTGCACCTTCACCACGAAGACTTTACCGGACAATACGGAAAATTTTATCGCAATTACCAGCACATGCCATGGTACCAGGCCGAAGTAAAATCGAACGAAACTACAGCTCGTGAAATGGGCTTCCTCAAAGTTTCGGAAATGAAGCTTACTGTTGCCAAAACCATTCGCGATTACGTTGCCAACGGCGGGTTCTTATTTGCCATGTGCGCAGCTACCGACACTTACGACATTGCACTCTCGGCCGAAAATACCGACATTTGCGAACACATGTACGATGGTGATCCGGCTGCTCCAAACATGAACGAATCGCTCGACTTTAGCCGTACTTTTGCCTTTCAAAATTTCCATGTTGAAAAAGACCCCTATCGCTACGAGTTTTCCGACATTGATGTTACCGATACCCGCAAGGTGAACATGACTAACGATTATTTTACACTTTTCGATTTTTCGGCAAAATGGGATCCGGTGCCCACCATGCTTTGCCAAAATCACACACAAATTGTTAGGGGTTTTATGGGGCAAACAACTGCGTTCAACAAAGATTTGATTAAACCCGAAGTATTGATCATGGGTGAAAACAAATCGGCTAACGAAGCCCGTTACATCCATGCCGATTATGGAAACGGAACATGGACCTTTTACGGAGGGCACGATCCCGAAGATTACCGTCACGCAGTGGGCGACCCTCCAACCGATTTAAACCTTTATCCTAATTCACCTGGCTACAGGCTTATTTTGAACAATGTGTTGTTTCCGGCTGCTAAAAAGAAAAAACAAAAAACCTGATTGTTCAATTGACATCTAAAACTGATAAGTAATTCCGCTAAATACCCCAAAAGTATAGGGTTTTGCAGTAAAAACCGACTGATCGTTTAGCGAGTTCATGTATATTTTCAAAGTAGGTTCAACATTCAGCATAAGGTGTTTACTAAGCATATAATCGAACCCCATTCCCATACTGCTGCTAAAAGCCAAATTACGAAGCCCTTCGGTAATTCCGGTGGCAACAATTTCATTATTATTCTTAATTTGAACACTATTGTTCACCAAAAAATTGGTATTAACACCACCGTTAAGGTACAGCCCCCAACGCTTATCAATTAACCGATATTGCATTAACAAGGGCACTTCGACATAAGCAGCCAACTGCTTCAAATCATAGTTTTCAATTCCATTATCAGCATAGTTTTCGGCTTTACTAACTGAACTAAGTTCAACACCTCCAGGAAGAGCAACATTGGCAATACCTGTTTGAGTATTAAGCACAATGTTGTTCACATTTTGGTAATCATAATCGGGCGATCCCTTTGGGGCATCGGTTCGCTCGTACGATGTTTCAATTGAATTGAAAAGCCAGTCTTGTCCGGCAAACGAAACAGCCATACCCGATGCACCTTGGGCAACTTCGTTGTACTGAACACCACTGGTAATTTTCAACCTTTGGCTTGCTTTATAAGCAAATAACATTCCCCCTGCAAAACTAGGCTTATAGCTGGTTGTAACATTGTTTTGTACCACATTGGGCTGACTAGTATAAACGGCATCTTTAAATCCGCTTGGCGCATCAAAATTATAAATTGGTGAACCTTTTACACCTACATGCCACCGTCCCTCTTTTTGCCCTTCGTTCTTATCGGCCAAAGCCAAAAGGTTAGCTTCAACAATTGCTTTATCGGTTTCCGAAAGAGCATTATCATTTTCAACCAAAGCCAAAACAAATTCATTATCTGTTTTTAATAACTCATTATGCGATTGCATTTTTGAAATATAAATGGTTTCGCGTTCAACCTTTTGAGCACTTTGTAAACGTAAACGTCGGTTTTCGGCCAATACGGCTTCATTAAAACCATTAATATCTGGATGTGCTAATTCAACTGAAATTGTGTGATTAACCTTATGGCTTGAATTAAATTGAATGTATGGACTGCTATCTTTGTCCCTTTCTGTCATTAACAAAGTATCGGCTTGCTTGTTTTCTGATAAATACCAGCCCCCCACAAATGCCAACAACAACATTGCAGCGGCACCCGACCACCACATTAGCAAAGCCCTGCCCCGGTTTTTCCGGCCATTCAACGAACCGGCAACCCTATCCCAAACTTCGGGTGGCGGAGCTATTTCGAAATGCTGAAGTTTATCCCGAAATGCGTTATCTGTATGATTATCTCGAATACTCATGTTCTAAATACCCTATTTCAAAAATCCTGTTCTGTAATATTTTACGTGCTCTCGACAAATTCGATTTTGAGGTCCCTTCGTCGATGCCCATTATTTCGGCAATTTCCTTGTGTGTGTAGCCGTCGATAGCATATAGGTTAAACACCATTTTGTACCTTGGCGGCAACTCCTTGATCAGTTGCATTAACTGTTCGGCATTCAAATGATCGTACACATCATCGTTAACAGTCCGTGTATCGTAAATACTTACATCCTCAACAGTTTGAACACGGAATCGCTTACGATATTTTTCCAATGCAATATTTACCACAATACGTCTCATCCAACCTTCGAAAGAACCTTTACCTGAATACTGATCAATTTTGCTGAAAATATTTACAAATGCCTCGTGTAATGTATCTTCAGCCTCGGTTTGGTCGCGCGAATACCTTAAACTGACCCCAAAAAGTTTTGGGGCAAACATTTGGTAAAGCTTCGACTGGCCATCGCGCTTTCCTTTTTTGCAGGACGATATGAGTTGTTCTATTGTTGTCAAAACCTATAAAAAAAAGAATAAAATTAAGCCTTATTGGCTAATGTTTGTAAAACAACCCTTTAAAATCCTGTATTTTCACTTTTTTTATACTTTTACTCATCACCAATTCTTTCATCAACGTATAACGCCTTTTGTACAAACACAATGTTGATGAACTATGTTATAATTTGGTTGCGTTTAAAAAAAATAATTCTGCGCAACCTTTTTCCATACTCGGTTATCTATGTTTGCAGACAACAATAATTCAAAACACCTAATTTTTTTATAATTATGAATACAATTAAATTATTATCGATATTATTGATTTTTGGTATATGCATTTCGTGCACCAACGATGAGCCTACCAATGTTACCCTGAGTTTAAAATCGGCCGAAATTATTGAGAGCAACAACGAATTTGGCTATGGTATTTTCAACCAGATATTAAGTGAAGAAGCTGATGATTTAAATATATTGGTTTCGCCACTTAGCATTAGCCAGGCATTATCGATGGCATTAAACGGTGCAAAAGATCAAACCTTTGCCGAAATGCAAAGCGTACTTGGGTTCGAAGGTTTTTCGCTCGAAGAAACCAACAAAAGCAATCAGGAAATTGTAAGCAGTTTACTGAACCACGACCCCTTGGTTGAATTAAATATTGCCAACTCAATTTGGTACCGTAACGATTTCAATGCAAAACAAGCTTTCATCGAAAACAATTCGCGCTACTATTTAGCCGAAACAAGCAAGTTTGACCCGGCAAACCCTGTCGATGCAAAAAATGCAATGAATAAATGGGTTGATAAAAACACCAAAGGGAAAATCGAAAAAATAATCGACAATGTAAACCCCGATGATGTGATGTTCCTGATTAACGCAGTATATTTTAAAGCCGACTGGAAAACACAGTTTAAAAAAAGCAATACTACCACAAAATCGTTCACACTCGACAACGGCACAAGCAAAGAGGTTGAAACAATGATTGGCGAAGTTCAGCTGAGTTATTACAACGACGAGAAATTTTCGGTAATAAAACTGCCTTACGGAAGCGGCAAGTTCAACCTATTGATTTACCTACCCGAAGAAGGCTATACCACGAACGATATTGCTCCCTTACTCGAGAGCACAAACTTTAAACTTTTGCGCGAAAGCCCGCTCAGCAAACGCGACATTTGGCTACCAAAATTCGAATTCAGATATGAAAAACCCCTTAACAATGCATTAATGCAAATGGGCATGAAAGAAGCCTTTGATAAGTATAACGCCAATTTTTCAAACATCAGCGATCTCGAAATTTATATATCGAAGGTGATGCACAAAGCGTACATCAAAACCGACGAAGAAGGAAGCGAAGCTGCTGCTGTTACATCGGTTACTTTTGGAGTAACATCGGTAGGACCAAGCGAAGTAATCAAAATCAATCGGTCATTCTTGTTTGCCATTGTTGAAGAAGATACCGAAAGTATACTTTTTATGGGCAAAGTATTCGACCCATCGGCAAAATAATTCTTTAAAACTCCCATATCAGCAAATTTGTATAAAGCAAGGGCAATTAGCGCTCTTGCTTTTTTATTGCCCCGAATTATAATATGGATATAATTTGAATAAAAAACATCAAATAAGTAAATTTGGTGCTTCATTTATTTAAAGGGGGGAAAACAATGAGTAAACCAAAAAGAATTGGAATTTTAACTGCCGGCGGCGATTGCCCAGGGTTAAACGCAGCTATACGAGGTGTTGGCAAAACAGCCATCTCGGAATACGGCATGGAAGTAATTGGTTTCGTATCGGGATATACAGGCCTCATTCACAAAGAGTTTGTTGAATTAAACGAAGATAAACTTTCGGGCATACTTACAATGGGAGGCACTATTTTAGGAACCTCGCGCGAAAAACCATTCAAAATAAGCCAAACCGATGGTAACATCAACAAACCCGAACTGATAAAACAAAACTACCACGATCTTGGTCTCGACTGCCTGGTTTGCATAGGCGGTAACGGTACCATGAAAACAGCCGCAAAAATAGGCGAACTGGGGCTAAACGTGATCGGCATTCCAAAAACCATCGACAACGATGTGTGGGGCACCGACGTAACTTTTGGTTTCGACTCAGCGGTATCGATAGCTACCGATGCCATCGACCGGCTTCATACCACTGCAAACTCGCACCAGCGTGCAATGGTTATCGAGGTAATGGGGCACGATGCAGGCTGGATTGCCCTCTATTCGGGCATGGCAGGTGGCGGCGACATCATCCTTATTCCTGAAATCGAATACAATGTACGTTCGGTTTGTAAAACAATTGAAGAACGTTTTCAGGAGAAAAAAGCCTACTCGATTGTTGTTGTTGCCGAAGGAATAAAAGTTCCCGAAGGCTACACAGCTGCCGGGTATATTTCGCACTGCATTGCTACATATACACAGGTTGAAGCCCGCGAAACCCGCTTGGGATACATTCAACGCGGAGGCAGTCCAACTGCCAGCGACCGCATTTTAGCTACCCGTTACGGTGCTTTCGCTGTTGAAACCATTGCCAAAAATGAGTTTGGCGTGATGATTGCTTTACAAAACAACAGCGTTACAACCATACCACTTAACGAGGTTGAAGGAAAACTAAAACTGATTACCAGCGATCATCATTTGGTAGTAAAATGCCGTAATATGGGCGTATCGTTTGGCGACGATTATTAAAAAAAGGTTTTTTTTAACAACATATTATCAACAAATAATTATTTTTGACGTTTTCAAAATTTACAAACTAAATTATTAACTCTATAAATATGAGCATTATGAAATATATAACAACAGCAATCTTTTTAATTGCATCGTTAGTTCTATTTTCGCAACCCAAAATTGAGTTCAAAAACACAACACACGATTACGGCGACATTAAAGAAGATGGCGGAATGGCCGAAACCGAATTTGTTTTTACCAACAACGGTAACCAGCCGCTTATTATTAATAATGTAAGGGCAACTTGCGGCTGTACAACCCCCGAATGGACCCGCGACCCTGTATTGCCGGGTAAAACAGGTAAAATTAAAGTTGGCTATAACCCAAAAAACAGGCCCGGAGCTTTTTCAAAAAACGTAAACATATACTCGAACACACAACCTGGTGTTACTGTACTTACCATTAGAGGAAATGTATCGCCCAGGGAAAAAACAATAGAAGAGCTTTACCCGCGCGTAATGGGTCCGGTAAGGCTAAAATCAAATTATGCCAACATTGGGGCAATAATGAATACCCAGTCGAAATCGCAGGAGCTTGAATACATCAATACCTCTGAAACTCCTGTAAAAATTGAAGCAACCCGCGTACCTTCGCACATAACTGTATCGTTTGAACCCGAAACTGTTAAGCCAGGCGATAAAGGCAAAATTTTGGTTAATTACGATGCCACAAAAAAAGAAGCTTACGGACAAGTTACTGACAGGGCTTACCTTAAAATAAACGATGAAAGCCACAATAACTACTCAATAGGCATTTCAACATTCATTAACGAAGATTTTTCGAAACTCTCGGCCGAAGAACTTGAAAAAGCGCCAAAGGCATCATTCGATTCGAAAGTTTTTGATTTTGGAACTTTAAAAGAAGGTGAAAAAGTTACCAATGTTTTTAAACTAACCAACGAAGGCAAAAGCGATTTAATAATTCGCAACGTTAAAGCCAGTTGCGGCTGCACTGCCGTTAAACACGAGAATGTTGTTAAGCCCGGCCAAACAATTGATTTAACTGTTGAGTTTAACTCACGTAATAAACGCAACCGTCAAAATAAATCGATAACCGTAATTACCAACGATCCCAAAAACTCAACAACAGTTCTTCGGGTTATGGGCACAGTAAACTAGCTTAAAAGATCATTCACACACAATAAAGGGTCGGTTAAGCCGACCTTTTTTTATAACATCTTTGTAATTTGCATCACAAAAATTGCCATACAAAAATGTATCTTCGCATAAAATTGAATCATGTCAATAAACAAACAACATATCGAGAACCAACCAGAGTATAAAGGATTGAAAGTTAACAGCGGCATTGAACAGCCCCCCATGGTTAACCCTCAAAAACCCCATCATACACTTAGCAAGAAAAGAAAAACTTTATCACTTGATGATTACGTTGATGGCATACTTGCGGGCAACCGAATGGTTTTAAGTCGTGCTGTAACTTTAATCGAGAGTGTAAAACCCGAGCACAACGAACTGGCTCAACAAATCATACTCAAATGCCTTCCACACTCGGGCAAATCAACACGTATTGGTATAACCGGAGTACCGGGTGCCGGCAAAAGCACTTTTATTGAAGCACTGGGCAAACACATTACCAATAATGGAGGCAAATTAGCCGTTTTGGCCATCGACCCCAGTAGCGAACGATCGAAAGGCAGCATTTTAGGCGACAAAACACGCATGGAAGAACTTGCTACCGATAATAACGCGTACATAAGACCTTCGCCCTCGGCAGGCTCACTGGGTGGAGTGGCCCGTAAAACACGCGAAACAGTAATTCTGTGCGAAGCAGCTGGCTTCGATACCATTTTTATCGAAACGGTAGGTGTGGGACAAAGCGAAACCGCCGTTCATTCAATGGTCGATTTCTTTCTGTTAATACAAATTGCCGGTGCCGGCGACGAACTGCAGGGCATTAAGAGGGGCATAATGGAAATGGCCGATGGAATAGTAATTAACAAAGCCGACGGAAATAACATTGAAAAAGCCGAATTGGCTCAAGCACAATTCCGAAGCGCACTTCATCTTTTCCCGCCTTCGCCTTCGGGCTGGGATCCAAAAGTACTTACTTGCTCATCGATAAAAAAAACAGGTATTGACGAAACCTGGGAAATGATTGGCAAATACATTCAATTTGTAAAACAAAATCAATTCTTTGAATTAAGGCGGAAACAACAAGCAAAATATTGGATGTACGAAACCATTAACGAGGCCCTTCGAAACTCATTTTACCAACATCCAAACATAAAAAATCAAATAAAAATGTTCGAGAACGATGTTTTAAACGATAAATTGAGTTCATTTGCAGCAGCTAAATCGTTACTCGATCAGTACTTTAATGAATCAAACTAGATTATATAATAAAATGTTTCAAATGAAGAAAATCACAATTATCGTTTTTGCAGCAATCATATTATTGTCATGCGGAAACAAAAATCAGTTCACCCTGAATGGTACAATTGTACCCGAAACCGATGGCAAAATCATTCGGTATGAAATAACAAAAGGCAACCCGGTACCAGCCGACACTGCCGATATTGTTGCAGGTAAGTTTACTTTTACCGGCGAAATTGAAGCTGCCGAATTAATGCTTTTGGCAATTGATGGTCAAAACCAGTTTGTGGCACAATTATTTGTTGAGCCGGGCAAACTCGATATGACTGTTTATCCCGACAGCTTTGAAGCTAACGTTGTTACCGGTTCAAAATCGAACGATATCTTCCGCGATTACATGAACGAAATTTTCACTTTCTCAAAATCGCAGCAAGAACTCGAACAACGTTTTATGGCAGCACAAGCCTCGGGCAACGAAGAAGAAATGGATGCCATTAGGTTCGAATTTGAAACCATGATGGACAATACCCAGTTCTATGCAAAAAATTTCATCAAAGAATACAGCCAGTCGCCTGTTGCTGCATACGTTTATATGATGAACTTTTACCAAGAAGCAGAAGTAGAAGAACTCGACTCTGTTTTAGCAATGTTCGAACCCATCAAAACATCCGATTTTGTTGTAGTTTTACAAGAACGTGCCGACCAACTCAGGGCTTCGGGCGTAGGTGCTCAAGCTCCCGATTTCACCCTCGACCATTTGGGTGAAACTCCTGTTGCCCTTTCATCGCTACAAGGCAAATACGTGTTAATCGACTTTTGGGCATCGTGGTGCCAGCCATGTATGATTGAACTGCCAAACGTTATTGAACAATACAATGCATACAAAGATAAAGGCTTTGAAATTTATGGCGTATCGCTCGACCGTAGCGGAGAAGCTTGGATGAATACCATTGAAGAAAAACAAATGGAATGGATCAATGGTTGGGACCAAGAAGGACAAGTAGCCAACCAATATGGTGTAACCGGCATACCTACTACTATTTTGCTCGACAAAGAAGGTAAAATTATTGCCAAGAACCTTCGTGGCCCAGCGTTAAAAGAAAAATTGGCCGAATTGCTCGACTAAAAACATCTGTAACACGTACATTAAAAGCCGGTTTCGTTATTCAAACCGGCTTTTTTATTGCATTTATATAACAAAAAGAACACGTAATGCACACGTGTGCATTTTTTTATATATTTGTGAAATATTTTAAAAATGAAATGAAACGGATAACCATTAAGGACATTGCAAAATCGTTAAACCTGCACCACTCAACCGTGTCGAGGGCCTTACGGAACGATAATTCGGTAAACAACGAAACAAAAAAAAAGGTACTGGAATTTGCTAAAACACATGGTTACCAAATAAACCGAAATGCACTACAACTACGAGGCAACCCCAGCAACGTAATTGGCGTAATTGTGCCAAATATTTATCACAATTTCTTCTCAAACATCATCAGCTACATAACCAATTTTGCCTTTGCCAACGGCTATATTGTTTCAGTATTTCAATCGAACGAAAGCATTTCGCAAGAAGAGGAAATAATTAAGGCCATTGTACAAAACAATATTGCAGGTGTAATCGCATCGCTATCGATGGAAAGCACCAATGCTGTTCACTTTCACAAACTCAAACAATACAATATCCCTTTGGTTTTGTTCGATAGGGTCGATAATCATCTGAAAGTACCAAAAGTAACCATCAACAACACCGAAGTTTTGGAACAAACCATCGATTTTCTTGTTCAAAAAGGAAAAAGCCGCATTGCCTATTTAAGCGGAAAGGATAGCATTCTTCTTTATGCCGAACGCCAAAAAGGATACTCAAAAGGCATAACAAAGAATAATTTGCAATACACCAACATTATAAATGCAAGTGAAAAGTTCAACATTGAAAACGGTATTGCAATAGCTCAGTATCTTTTAAATTCAGAAATTATTCCCGATGCAATTATTTGCGACTCACATTTACTTATGCAAGGTATTTTTTCCGAAACAAAGAAGTCAAAGCACCCCATTCATCTGGTAACATTTGGCGGCTACAAAGGTTTGGCATCGGTTTATCCTGGCGTTACTTTTATTCAACAGCCCGAAAACGAAATAGCATGCGAGGCTTTCAACCTTTTATTAAAATGCATTAAAGATGAAACAACTACATGCGACATTCACAAAGAATTTGATGCAAAAATAATTGACAACTAATAACTAATAACTAACTAATAATTTTTAAAATGCTAAAAGGAATTTCACCATTAATCAGCCCCGAGCTACTTGCAACACTTGCCCGCATGGGGCATGGCGACGAAATTGTATTGGCCGACGCGCATTTCCCGGGCGAAACATTCAACAAAAACGTTTTACGTGCCGACGGGCTTCGCATACCCGACTTATTGGAAGCCATACTGCCATTGTTCGAACTCGACAGCTATGTGCCCCACCCTTTGGTGATGATGGCTGCTGTTGAAGGCGACATATTGGATCCTGCTGTTGAAGAAAGTTATCTCGAAGCCATACGCAAGACCAACCCCAATGCACCTGCAATTGAACGCATTGGCCGCTTCGAATTTTACGAACGCACCCAAAAGGCCTTTGCCGTTTTAATGACTGGCGAGACAGCAAAATACGGCAACATCATTTTAAAAAAGGGGGTTACACCTTAATTCCTTTGCTTCAAATCTTAAAATCCAAAATCTAACTAATAATAATCATGACAAAACCTAAACTTGTAGAAAAAAGGTACTTAGTTCCATTTATAATCGTAACCAGCTTATTTGCTCTTTGGGGCTTTGCCAACGACATTACCAATCCTTTGGTAGCTGCATTTCGTACCATTATGGAAATATCGAATGCCAAAGCAGCAATGGTACAATTCGCCTTTTATGGCGGCTATGCAACAATGGCCATTCCGGCTGCACTTTTTGTTCGGAAATACAGTTACAAAAAAGCCATCATTCTAGGATTGATATTATATGCCACCGGGGCCTTGCTTTTTATACCTGCAGCACAGTTCGAGCTGTTCGGTTTCTTCTTGGCATCGCTTTACATTCTTACTTTTGGGCTGGCATTTCTCGAAACAACCGCCAACCCGTACATTTTATCAATGGGCGACGAAAAAACCTCTACCCGAAGGCTCAACCTTGCACAATCGTTTAATCCAATGGGCTCTATTTTGGGCATGTTTGTTGCCTCAAATGTAATTCTGGCTGCTTTACAATCCGAAATCCGCAACAGTGCCGGTGAATTAATTTTCGACACACTTAGCTTTGCAGAAAAAGCTGCCATCCGCACCCACGATTTAGCGGTAATCCGTAACCCCTACGTAGCTTTAGGGCTTGTTGTAATTATTATGATCGTTGTTTTTTTAGTGGCAAAAAT
>Ga0116162_10002201_pt1 | contig 12236 bp, 13 predicted proteins | sample AD_UKC105_MetaG_FD_89875 | JGI IMG/M metagenome (GOLD analysis project Ga0116162, IMG submission 89875) | Active sludge microbial communities of municipal wastewater-treating anaerobic digesters from Hong Kong - AD_UKC105_MetaG | ecosystem: Engineered > Bioreactor > Anaerobic > Digestate... | reverse complement strand
CCCCTCCCGGGCGAAATACAAGGAAGGAGATGGTGATTTGAACAACAGGATTACGCCCGGAACAATCTGGGAGGAGTATCTCCGCGGAGACGGCTACAACCGGGCGGTCGATCTCTACGACAATGTCCGAAAAAACGAGGATTTCTATATCGGGGATCAGTGGAAAGGCGTGAACGCGCCGGATCTTGAAAAACCGGTGCTGAATTTTCTCAAGCGCGTGGTGGGGTATTTTATCTCCGCCATCGTGTCCGACGATGTGGCCGTGTCCCTCACCCCGGCGCGGCTCACCGACGACGGCGCCTTTACTTCGGATGTCCTGACCGGAGAGATCGACCATGTGATCGAACAGACAAAGGCGAAAACCATGGCCCGCGACATGCTGCGCAACTGCGCGGTCGACGGCGACGGCTGCTTTTATTTTCACTTTCTGCCGAAGGGCGGCGCCGACGGAGAGATCCGGTTGGAGAACCTCGACAACACGAAGGTCCTCTTCGGCAACCCCTACGACAAGGAGGTGCAGGATCAGCCCTATCTGCTGCTCGTCTGCCGCAGGAGCGCCGCGGAGGTCCGCGCCGAGGCAAAGGCCAACTGCTTCCCCGGACTGGATGAACATCGGCCCGGATACCCGCTCCCAGTACATGAACGAGGACTGCGACGCGGAAAACGACCTCTGCACCGAGCTCGTCCGGCTCTGGAAAGAGGACGGCACCGTACACTTCTGCCGGACCACGCGGGACTGCTTCGTGCACGCGCCCGCGGCTACCGGGCTGCGGCTTTACCCGGTGGCCTGGATGAACTGGGAACCGATCAAAAACAGCTACCATGGCAGGGCCTCCCTCACCGGACTCATTCCAAACCAGATTTTCGTCAACAAGCTCTGGGCGATGGCGATGGAGCACCAGAAACGCCTCGCCTTCCCGAAGCTCTTCTACGACATGACGAAGATCCGCGAGTGGACCAACAAGGTCGGGCAGGCGATCGGCGTGGCGGGCGATCCGAATACGGCGGTCGCCTCCTCCTTCCGCGCGGCGGACATGAGCAATCAGGTATTGGAGCTCGTGGAGCGGACCATCTCCTACTCGCGGGATTTCCTCGGCGCGAGCGACGCGGCGCTTGGAAACGTCAAGCCGGAAAACACCTCCGCCATCATCGCCGTTCAGGAGGCCACGGCCGCCCCGCTGGAGCTTCAGCGGCTCTCCTACTACCAGTTCTGGGAGGACAGCGTGCGGATCCTGCTTGACCTGATGCGCTGCTGCTACGGCGAGCGGGAGATCGTTTTCGACGCCGGAAACGGGCCGGCCTCGCTCCTTATGGACTTTGGCGCGGTCGATTACGACGGACTCGGCCTCAAGGTCGACGTGGGCAAGTCGAGCTACTGGAGCGAACTTTTGCAGGTACAGACCGCGGATAACCTCTTCCGCAGCGGCGTGCTGACGGACGCCGTCTCCTACCTCGAAAGCGTGCCCGACAAATATATCCGCAACAAAAACAGGCTGATCGCCGAAATCCGGGAACAGCGGGCCGCCCGCGAAGGGACAGAGGCCGCACCGGCGGTTTCGGAACCGGCCGTCTAACAGAAAAGGAGAATCCCCATGCTCTGTTCCGTCTGTAAAACCGCCATGCGGATCCGGCGCGTCCGCACCGGCACCGACGCCGAAGGAGCCCCCTGCTCCACGGCGGAATATTGCTGCGTCAACTCGAAATGCCCCGCCATGGGCAAACTCATCACCGTAGACCGGCCGCAGACGAACGCCGGCGCGAAAGGAGAAACAAGCGATGCCTGAACAAGAAACCAAAACGGCCGACGAGGAGATTTTTCCGGAGGAAGGGTTCCCCGTCGGCGGAAAAGAGCCCGAGCCCCCGAAACCCGAGCAAAATCTCTCCGACGACGGCGATCTGCCGTGGCTCCGCTTTCTCGAGCGGTTCCCGAAATTTAAAAACGAACCGCTGCCCGAGGGACTTCAGGAGGCCGTTGAAAAGGGTGAAACCCCGACGGAGGCCTATCTCCGGCTCGAAAACGACCGGCTTGAAAAGAACCTCCGGCTGCTGCGCGTAGAGAAGATGCTCCGCGAGACCTCGGTCGGCCCGGCAAAGAGCAGCTGCGCCGAGAATCCGGCCGACGAATTCGCCGAAGGGCTGCTTTACGAGTGACCCTGAGCGCCGCTTCCGTCCGGCCCGTTCGAAAGATATCATTCATATCGACAGGAGGATAAACTATGGCAGTCAATCTCGCAACCAAGTATGCCAAAGAGATCGCCAACGCTTTTGCCGTCAAATCCGTGGTCGACGGCACCACCAGCAAGGATTACGACTTCTCCGGCGTTAAAACGCTCAACGTCTACACGCCCGTCACCCAAGCCCTCAATAATTACCAGCGCACCGGCACCAACCGCTATGGCGCGCCGACCGAGCTTCAGGACACCTATCAGGAACTGATGCTCAAAAAGGACCGCAGCTTCTCCATCACGATCGACAAGGGCAACAACACCGAACAGGTCGGCAGCAAGGAGGCCTCCAAGATGCTGGCCATCGAGATGAACGAACAGGCTGTGCCCGAGATGGACCAGTATGCCCTCGGCAAATTCATTGACTATTCCGGCACGATCCAAGTCCTCTCCACGGCTCCCGATTCCGACGACATCGCCGAGAAGATCTCCGCCGGTATGGTCGCGATGAGCAACAAGAACGTGCCCGCCGAGAACCGCTATCTCTTCATCGGCTGGACCTGCTTCGGCGCGCTGCGGCTCTCGAGCCAGTTCCTCGGCGTCGAGGCGCTCGGCAAACAGATTCTCGCCAAGGGCGCGCTCGGCACCTTTATGGGCGCACAGGTCATCGTCGTTCCCGACACCTACCTCAAAAAGGGCAGCGTCCAGTGCTATTTTCTGATCACCCAGAAAAACGCCGTCATTCAGCCGAAAAAGGTACAGGATTACTTTGTCAAAGAGAATCCGGCGGGCATCAACGGCGCGCTGCTCGAGGGCAGGTTCATCTATGACGCCTTCGTGCTCGGCGCGCGCTGCGACGGCGTCTACGCGGCAGTCACCTCCGGCGCAAAACAGGCCGCCCCGACGCTCACCTATGATGCCGCCGACAAAGAGGTGGACATCGCCTCCAGCGGCGCCGACTTCCTGTTCTATACGACCGACGGCTCCGACCCGAGATATTCTCCGACCGCCGTGCAGGTGACCGGCGGCTCCGTGTCGGTTCCCGTCTCCGCATGGGCCGGCTCCTCCGTCACGGTGAAGGCCTCCGCCTTCGATGAAGCGCTGTTCACCTCCGACGTCGAAACGCTGACGCAGGTCATCGCATCTTAACAACAGGGGTTGTTAAGATGCTGGGAGTATCCCTATTCCACCTTGCGGTGGAATTGCGAAAGCACCGGAAAACTCCGTCGGTACTCTAAAACAACAGGGGTTGTTAAGATGCTGGGAATATCCCTGTGGTGCCTTATAGGATGGTGCCGCTGCTGAAGCACCGGGATATTCCACCGGTACTCTGAAACCGCGGGAATTGTTAAGATGCTGGGAATATCCCTATTCCACCTTGCGGTGGAATTGCGAAAGCACCGGAAAACTCCGTCGGTACTCTAAAACAATAGAGGACATCGGGATGACGAGAGGTTCCCGCCGGTATCGTCGAAAATACGGCAAACGAAACCATGGCGAAACCGTTTTGGATGTTCCCGGCGGCAAGAGCAAACGACAAAGAGGGGCGGCGGAATTCTGCCGCCCCTCTCTTGGAAAGGAGAAAAACATGGCCATCACAGTGAACAACAATTCGGTCTCCTATGTGGATTCCACCGGCGGAACGCATACGATTAACTCCACGACCGGCAAGGAAACCGTCGTTCACAGTTATTCCTATAACTCCAAAGATGAGTCGGAAAAGGCGACCTACGCCTACCAGCTCGAAAAATTTAACGAGTGGCATCCCGATACGGAGGCCGGGGACGGTACCGCGCTCGGGGCAAAGAAGGCCTATCTGGAGAAGCAGGCCGCAAAAGAGGCCGGCGAAACCTCTGCCAGCACGACGGGGAGCTCCTCTCTCACGACGGTTCGATCCGGCGAAGATACCGACGACGAGGACTATCAGGAATATCTCGACCAGAAGACCCTTCTGGACGAAAACCTTGCCGCCTCGGAGAAACGCCGCCAGGAGACCTATGAGCGGGAGAGCGGAGAGGTCTCCGACGATGCCGATGCGGATCTGCGCAGCGCCTACATCGCGAACCGGACCTCCCAGCGGCAGCTCCCGCAGGTCATGGCGGCGAAAGGACTTTCCGGCGGGGCGGTGAAAAGCGCCTTCCGCAGTACGGAGACCGAATACTCTGCCGCACGGCAGGCGGCCTCCGAAGAACGCGACCGGGAGCTTGCCTCTCTTCAGGAGGCGCTTACGCAAGGCCTCGAAAAAGACACCGAGAGCTATACGAGTAAGCTTGCGGCTCTCAAACGCCGCTATGCGGACGTGCTCTGAGACAAAAACATCAAAAAGCGGACGGGGAATCCATGCTCCATACGGAACATGGCCCCCGCCCGCTTTTTTGTTTGATGAAACCCGGAATGTCGGATGAAGCGATCCCGAACCGTGCTTTACGGCGCCGCAGGGATCATCCCGGCGGCTTTGCCATAGGATCCGTTCGCTTCATTTCCGGCGATACCGGCGGTAAAAAAACACGCCATCACCAGAATCGTTTTTTGCCGATCAGAGCCGATACAGCTCCTCCGGCTGAAGGATGAGCACGCCGGCTTCCCGGAGCGCCGCTTCTCCGGCCTCGTTGTTGTCGAGGCGAAGAATGACTTTGGCGCCGTCCTCCGTGCCGCCGATGAACGCATACATATACTCCACACTGATCTGCTTCTCCGCGAGGACGGAGAGCGCCTTCACCATGCCGCCCGGCCGGTCGTCGACGCCGACTGCGAGCACATCCGTCAGGGAGACGGTGAGCCCTTTGTCGTGCAGCACGCGGTAGGCGGTATCCGGTTCCGCGACGATCAGGCGGAGGATGCCGTAATTCGTGGTATCCGCAAGGGAAAGCGCACGGATATCGATGCCCGCTTCCGCCAGAGCGGAGGCAATTTCCACAAGATGACCCGGTTTGTTTTCTACAAAGACCGAAACCTGTTTAATCATGATTCTGCCGCCCCTTTCTTCTCAGATGACCCGTTTGTCGATGACACGTTTTGCCTTGCCGGTGCTGCGCTCGATGGATTTCGGCGGAACCAGCACCACTTTGGTGGAGACGCCGAGCGTGGATTCGATCGCGGCCCGGAGCTCCTTCTCTTTCTTCTGAACATCCTTGACCAAATCGACGACCACATCCGGCAGGAACTCCACATGCACTTCGAGCGTGTCGAGGTTGTTGACCCGGTCGACGATGATCTCATAGTTCGGGCTGACGCCGTGGCTCTCAAGCAGTACGCTCTCGATTTGGCTCGGGAAGACGTTGACGCCGCGGATGATCAGCATGTCGTCCGTGCGGCCCATCGGCTTCTCCATCCGGGCAAAAGTTCTGCCGCAGGCGCAGGCACCGTGCGTGAGAGCGGTGATGTCCTTCGTGCGATAGCGGATCAGCGGCAGCGCCTCTTTGGTGATGCAGGTGAAGACGAGCTCGCCCCGCTCCCCGTCCGGAAGCACCTCTCCGGTATCCGGATTGATGACCTCGGCGAGAAAATGATCCTCGTTGATATGAAGGCCGCTGTGCTCCGCGCACTCGAAGGAGACGCCGGGGCCCATGACCTCCGAAAGGCCATAAATATCGAATGCCTCAAGCCCGAGCAGCTGCTCGATGCTCTTGCGCATATTCTCCGACCACGGCTCCGCGCCGAAGATACCGGCTTTGAGATGGATGTCCTCCGGCGTGACGCCCAGCTCGCGCATCGTCTCGCCCATGTAAAGGGCGTAGGACGGCGTGCAGCACAGGATCGTGGAACCGAAATCCCGGATGATCTGGATCTGGCGGTTCGTGTTGCCGCTCGAGACCGGGATGACCGTTGCGCCGAGCTCCTTGGCGCCGTAATGCAGGCCGAGACCGCCGGTGAAGAGGCCGTAGCCATAGGCGACATGGACGAAATCCTCTTTGGTGCCGCCGGCTGCGGCAAGCGCCCTCGCCGTGAGGGTGCCCCACATTTTCAGATCCTTCTCGGAATAGCCGACGACCGTCTGTTTGCCGGTGGTGCCGCTCGAGGCGTGGATCTCGCGGAGTTCCTCCGTAGGCACGGCGAAGAGGCCGTAGGGGTAGTTGTCGCGCAGATCTTGCTTATAGGTGAACGGCAGTTTCCGGACGTCCTCCGCGGTGCGGATATCCTCGGGCGTGATGCCCATTTCATCCAGTTTGCGGCGGTAGAACGGCACGTTCTCGTAGACGCGCTTGACGGTATCATGAAGACGTTCGCCCTGAATGGAGGCGATTTCGTCGCGGGATGCGGTTTCAACTTGACATAATATATGGTTCATTTATTTTCACCTTTTCACTTTCTCTTCCAAGACGGAAGGCTTTCAAGTTAAGTTCCCGGAATTTTTCCGGTACGACAGCTTCGATGGAGGCTTCCCACGCCTCCTGCGTAAATCGAAACTGCCTCGAAAGCGCTCCGATTAAGACGACATTCGCCGCCTTGGCAGAGCCGGCTTTTTCGGCCAGCGTGACGGAATCCACCACGATCGGCTCGACGCCGAGGGAGCGGATGGTCTCGAAAATGTGATCAGGATAAGAAGCGGCCCCGGTGATGACCGGCATCGGATCGATGCGCTGATCCGCCGCGACCAAGGTACCGCCCTTTTTCAGATACGGCAGCCAACGCGCGGCTTCACACCGCTCGAACGCGAGAATATAATCGGCGCAGCCCTCCTCGATGGTGGGAGAGGCGACCGCGTCTCCGAATTTGACATAGGTGACGACGGAACCGCCGCGCTGGCTCATGCCGTGAACTTCGGAAATTTTGACATCATAGCCCTGCTTCATCAGAAGATCTCCGAGAATCCGGCTCGCGAGCAGCGTTCCCTGCCCGCCGACGCCCACAATCATAATTGTCGTGTTTGCCATGTCAAATTTCCTCCTTCCCGGTCGCTTCAATCGCGCCGAAGGGGCACATCTGAGCGCAGAGCCCGCATCCGACACAGAGCGTATCGTCGACGGCCGCCTTGCCATTTTCCAAATGGATGGCCGGGCAGCCGATCTGAAAGCACCGCTTGCAGCTCCGGCAGACATCGGTCTTTACCCGGAACGGCAGACCTCTTTTGACGCCTTTGAGCAGCGCGCAGGGTCTGCGGCTGATGACGACGGAGGGCTCTTCCGCGGCGATTTCCTCCCGGACGGCCTTCTCGGTCTCGGCAAGATCATATGGGTCGACAACGCGGATTCGTTTAACGCCGCAGGCTTCGCAGAGGGCCTCGATCGAGACCTCCGGCGTCGGCTCCATCTTGAGGGTGTAGCCGGTGGTCGGATTCTGCTGATGGCCGGTCATGCCGGTGATGCGGTTGTCGAGTACGATCAGCGTGGAGGTGCCTTTATTGTAGCATAAATCGATCAGGCCCGTGATCCCGGAGTGGATGAACGTCGAATCGCCGATCACGGCGACGGATTTTGCGGCGTTCTCCGGACGGACCTTGTTGAAGCCGTGCATCGCGGAGACCGAGGCGCCCATGCAGATTGTCGTATCCATCGCGGAGAGCGGCGCGGAGGCCCCGAGCGTATAACAGCCGATATCGCCGAAGACGGTCAAATTGAGCTTGTGAAGCACATAAAACAACCCTCTGTGCGGGCAGCCCGGGCACATGACCGGCGGGCGGGGCGGGATCTTTTCCGGATAATCGAGATGCTCCGGCTTTTCGCCGAGAAGCTTCTCCCGGATCATCTCCGCCGTGTATTCGCCGCGGAGCGTAAAGAGCTCCTTGCCTTCGCACGGAATGCCCATCGCGCGCACCTGCATCTCGATGATCGGATCGAGCTCCTCCACAATGACGAGGCGCTTGACCTTCGCCGCAAAGTCGCGGATCATCTTTTCCGGCAGCGGATTCATGAGCCCAATTTTGAGCACGGAGGCTTTGTTGCCCAGCGCCTCTTTGACAAATTCGTAGGCGATGCCCTCGGTGATGATGCCCAGTTCCTCCCCGTTCCATTCGATCCGGTTGAACGGGCAGGATTCGGCGTAGGCGGCGAGTTTTTGCATCCGCTCCTCCACAACAATGTGGCGGCCTCTCGCCGGGCCGGGCATCATGACGTATTTCATCATGTCTTTTTTATAGGGCAGAAGGTCCCGTTCCTCGCGGCCGAAGAGCTCGACGACGCTCTGGGAATGGGAGACGCGGGTGGAAAGCCGAAGCAGCACCGGCGTATCGAATTCCTCGGAGAGATCATATGCGGCCTTCGCAAAATCCCGGCACTCGCCGGAATCGGAGGGCTCGAGCATCGGCAACTTCGCCGCGATCGCGTAATGGCGGGAATCTTGTTCGTTTTGTGAGGAATGCATACCCTGATCGTCCGCGACGGCGATCAGCAGACCGCCGTTTACGCCCGTGTAGGAACTGGTAAACAGCGGGTCCGCGGCGACGTTGAGCCCGACGTGTTTCATCGCGGCGAAGCTCCGCGCGCCTGCGATCGAGGCGCCGAGGGCCGCTTCCACGGCCACTTTCTCATTCGGTGCCCATTCGGCGTACATTTCGTTGTATGTAGCGGCATATTCGGTGATTTCGGTGCTGGGCGTGCCGGGATAACTGGAGATAAACTTTACGCCGGCCTCAAAGAGTCCACGGGCCACCGCCTCGTTGCCAAGCATCATTTTTCTCAAATTATCACGGCCTTTCCAGTCAATAATGAAGATTAAAGGTTATCGTACCACTTTGCCGCGCCGAGGTAAAGAGCACAAGCAAAATTTCTGTGTTTTTTCCGAAAAACCCGCCCCATACCGGTGAAAAAAAGCATTTCCCGACAAAAACGTCCCATTTTTTTCTCCGGTAGGGAATTTTTTCTCCTCCGCGGCCGTTTCCGCGGAACCTGTTCGGACAGTATTTACACTTTCTTCATTTATTTCAGAAAATGATGGTGTAAAATAGCAAAAGAACACATCGGAAAGGGGCTGGGCGGTATTGTTCGGGTACCTGAAACCCTACCGTCCGGAGCTCAAAATCCGGGAGGCGGAAACGTATAAGGCAGTCTACTGCGGCCTCTGTCACGAGCTGGGCAAAAACTTCGGCCCCTTTGCGCGGCTGACGCTGAGCTACGACTTCGCGTTTCTGTCGCTGGTCGGCATGTCCGTCCGGCAGGAGGACGAAGCCTGTTTCGGGAAATGCCGCTGTATCGCCCATCCGGTGCGGAAACAGGCCTGCTGTCTGCCTGGAAAGGTTCAGGCCTTCTCCGCGGCGGCGGCCATGGTGCTGTTTTATTATAAGATCCGCGACGATCTTGCGGACCGCGGCTTCCGGAAACGGCTCCGCGCCTTTCTGCTGCTGCCCTATGCGAAATTTGTCCGGAAGCGCGCGCTTGCCGTCTGTAAACAGGCTTCGGAAGTGGACGCCGCCGCCTCAAGGATGACGGAGGCCCAGCAGAAGCTCGAGACGGAGGGCTGTTCCTCCGTCGACCGCGCCGCAGAACCGACCGCGGCATTTCTCTCCGCGGTGCTCGGCACGTTTCTTCCCGGCGATGAGACGCAGGCCGTCGTGCTCAGGCGCTTCGGCTATCTGCTCGGGCGATATATCTACCTCTGCGACGCGCTGGATGACCTTGAGGACGACCGCAAAACCGGGAACTACAATCCCTTCCTCTGTGCCGAAGACAGCGCGGACGCCGCCGAACATGCGAAAGGGTCGCTTTATCTGACCGTCGCGGAGGCGGGCGCGGCCTACGATCTGCTCGAAACCGGGCAATTCGACGGCATTCTCGAAAATATCGTCTTTCTCGGCCTCAAAAACGAGGTCGAACGGATTTTGAAAAAGAAAGGAGAGGGCGGCAACGAGCGATCCTTATAAAGTGCTGGGCGTTCCCCCCACGGCGACGGACGACGAAGTCAAACAGGCCTACCGCACGCTGGTCAAGAAATACCACCCGGATAAATATGCCGGCAGCCCTCTTCAGGATGTCGCATCGGAGAAGATGAAGGAGATCAACGCCGCTTACGACGAGATCACCTCCATGCGGAAAAACGGTGGAAAATCTGCCGGCGCCTCCGGTTCCTACTATGGAGAATACGGCGGCTCCGGCGGCGGTTATGCCCCGGGAAGCGGCTATGCCTCCGGGAACAGCCAGTTTTCGGACATCCGCCGGCTCATCATGCAGAACCGCATCGCCGAGGCCGAAGAACTGCTCGACGGCGTGGCCGCTCAGCAACGGGATGCCGAATGGTATTTTCTCAAAGGCAGCGTTTACTATAAAAAAGGCTGGCTCGACGAGGCGCTGAGCCATTTCGCGCAGGCGAACCGCATGAACCCGAACAATCCGGAATACCGCGCCGCCTATCAGCAGTGCATGTATTCCCGCAATACCGGGATGCCGTTCGGCCGGGCCAACACCTCCGGCACTTCCTATGACGACTGTGACTGCTGCGACTGGTGTATCGGCATGTACTGTCTCAATATTTTCTGCAACTGCCTCGGCGGCGGCTGCTGAGCCTCAGGACTTTGATGGATCGCCGGATTTGCGGTATGATAGACGGCAGAATCGGAAAAGGGAGGGAAACGGATGAAACGGAGCCAACAGGTGGCGCTCTGCGGAATGGTGGCGGCGCTCTGTACGCTGCTGCTTTTTCTGACCGGCATGTTCCCCTTTTCCACCTATGCGCTTCCCGCTCTGGCAGGACTTCTGATGGTCTCCGTCGCGGTCGAGACCGGGGCGAACTGGGCCTTTACGCTCTATGTCGCGGTGTCGCTGCTCTCTCTGCTGCTGACGCCGGACAAGGAGGCCATGCTGATGTTCATCGCCTTCTTCGGCCATTATCCGATCACGAAATTCCAGCTCGAAAAACTTCGCTTTAAGCCGCTCGTCTGGCTGCTGAAATTTCTCTGTTTCAACGCCTGCATCATCGTCTCCTATTTGATTATTATTTATGTATTCCAGATCCCGGACATCATGACGGAATTCGGCGACTTCGGCCGCTACTCGGTCTATGTGCTCCTCGCGCTGGGCAACGTGCTCTTCCTTGCCTATGACTTCGCCCTCGCGCAGGTCATGCGGATGTATATCTGCTGGTTCCGGCCGAAATTTCTCCGCCGGTCCTCAAAATAAGAGGCCTCCTTTCTCTCTTCGCGGCCCGAATGCGCCGCGAAACCGGAAAGACTCTTTTTTCGCCGAAATTGAAAAGCCTCCCGTATAACGGAGGCTTTTTTAAGATCTGTGTCGTTTCGCGCCGTTCTCCTCTTCCAACAAAGGAAGCATTAAAAAAACGCCCGAAAGGGCGTTTTTTTATCAGAAAAATCAGAGGGCTCCCCGGTTGCAGCCGCAGCAGGGGCCATTCCGGCCGGCATCCTCGTTTTCGCTGAGCTTCTCGGTCTCGACCTGACCGCGCAGGCGCTCCAGAATGTTCGCATCCAGCGGGATAGCCCTACGGCAGCGCGGGCAGAGGAATTTATCCCGGTTGTAGCCCATCGGGATCAAAACCGCCTTTCCGCAGTAAGGGCAAACGATCATGATGCCCTCCTCGTCGTTATCGTACATCAGAAATCCGCCTTTCTCTCAGATAATCGGCCGTTGCCGCAGCGGCTTGCCGTTGGCAGGCACCACGGGCGGGCCATGAAATCACGGCACAGCGGCCGTCTTATTTGTATTATACCATATTCTTTTTAAAATGGAAGCCTTACGATGCCGCGCCGCCGCTTCTGGCATAGGCGAGCAGCAGATCGACCATCTCTCCATAGCTCTTTGAGCCGGACTGCTGGCCGTTCGCCTTCAAATAGGCGTCGTTGACCGCATCGGAAAACTCCGCGGCCGGGCCGTCATGGGCATGTACGAAATCGTTCTGCGCCGTGATGTCGGCATCGAGGCCGTCGCTGTACGTCGTCCGCAGCAGGTACCATGCCCCCGGGTCCGCGGCATAGAGGGCGTTCATCGCGTGGATCAGCGCGAGCGCCGTACCGCTGTATTCCATATAGGCGTCCCCCGAACGGATGCAGGCGAGATAGGCGATGAAATTGGCCTCATCCTCGCGCATATAGCCGGCGAGGTGCGTCTGTTCGTGCATCATCGTGGACGCCCGGAGAAGCGCCGGGCCCGCCGTGCTGAAATTCGCCTCCACCAGAAACGGACAGGAGAT
>Ga0116162_10002199_pt1 | contig 12240 bp, 5 predicted proteins | sample AD_UKC105_MetaG_FD_89875 | JGI IMG/M metagenome (GOLD analysis project Ga0116162, IMG submission 89875) | Active sludge microbial communities of municipal wastewater-treating anaerobic digesters from Hong Kong - AD_UKC105_MetaG | ecosystem: Engineered > Bioreactor > Anaerobic > Digestate... | reverse complement strand
GGCATCGGAACGCGGAAACCGGAGCGCGGTGCCGTCATCCAGCGTCAGGGTGACGATACCGTCCTCAAGCGCCGTCAGAATGCCGATGAATTCTCTCTCTTTATATCCCTCCGGCGGACGGACGAAACGCACATCCACGAGCGAGCCGAAATACCGGCGGATATGCTCCTCGGTCAGGAGCTTGCGCTCGATGCCCGGAGAGGACACCTCAAGACAATAGTGCTGCTCGATGGGGTCCGCCTCATCCAGGATCGGTTCGACGGCCCGGCTGAAGTTTTCGCAGTCCTCGATGGTGAGCCCGTCTTTATCAATGAAAAAACGCAGATACCATTCGGAGCCCTCTTTTTCGAAGCGGACGTCCCAAAGTTCAAGGCCGTATTTTTCCGCCACCGGCAAAGCCAGTTCCCTGCATATCTGCGCTGTATTTCCGTGTTTTTTCTCTTCCGCCAAGTCTGTACCTCCGGTAAAAATTCCCCTGTTCAACAGAAAAGAGCGGGCTTTCAATTTCCCACTCTCATCCTACTTCACTATTCTATTTTCGATAATACCATAGATAGATTCAAATTGCAAGCGATTTTTTTATCCCAAGGCCGAAAAAATGGCTTTTTCAGGCAAAAGGAGCCGGCTGCAGGAGGGATATTCCTCCCCGGACATTTTGGAAGGTACCGGGTCACTTGCTCTCCGCCCGTTCTTCCCTGAGCGGGCTGACGCCGTATTTTTTTCGGTAGGCGCGCAGAAAGCCGCTCACGGTTTCATATCCGTACCGGAAGCCTATGGTTTTCGGGTCCTCCCCCCGCCGGATCTCCTCGTGGCAGCGGGAAAGGCGTTTTTGCTGAACATAGCGGTACAGCGGCTCCCCCGTCTCCTCTCTGAAAACCCGTGAAAAATGAAACGGAGAGTACCCGACCGCTTCCGAGAGCTTTTTCACCGTCAGCGGCTCCGAAAGATGGTTTTCGATGTAATGCAGGCACGTCTCCATGCTTTGCCGATAGTCCATAATTTCCTCATTTCTATTCTTGAAAGGCGGGGCGCGCCGAAGAAAACTTCCGCACAGGCGATCCGAATGGCGATCAGGCCGTTTTCATTCCCCGTCCGGCATCTTCGGCAGTTTACGGTTCCGCTTTTTCTACGATATTCTCTTTATATGGAGCGGCAAGCGCATCCATTCTGCGGCGCCTTTTTGCCCGGGTCTTCGGGGAATCGCCGAGACTCGCAAAGAGGAACAGAAAATTCGCAACGATCAGGACAAGGATGCCCCCGAGCATCCATGCCTCCCGCTCCATCAGCGCTTTCGCCGCGAGCACGGTATCCCAATCCGTGATCTCTCCTCTGTCGGCCTCCGGCAGCGCCTCATATTCCGGGGGCAGTTTCCGGATTTCCAAAAGATCGTACGGGGTCAGATTCTCCAGCGGATAGAGGTCGGCTATCCGAGCGTTCAGCTCCGCGACGGCTTCCTTTCTCCCGGCGATCTCCTCCTTTGCCGCCTCCAGTTTTGCCACGCATTCGGCTTTCCCCTCAAAATCATCCGTCTCCTCCGCGGCGGCCAGCAGTTCGCCGACGGTCTCCTCCTGATCCATGGTCAGAGGTTCCGGCAGCGCGGCGACCTTCTCCTGAAATTCCTCCGCGCTTATCGCAGCCGTTTCCTGCTCATATTCCGTATCCGTAAAATCATAAAGCGCGGTCATGCCGTTTTGAAACCGCCACAGCGCCACGAGCGCACAGAGCGTCTGCTCTCCGGCCATGCTGTTCGATTCGTCCGGCTGTGCGGAAGGATTCTCCGGGTCCTCTTCCCGCGTATGCAGAAAACCGCCGTCCTCCATCCGGTAAAAGAGAATCGCATCCAGCACGGTATTGCCGTTTTTCAGAAAGCGCTCATCCGTCAGCGGATCGATGCCGAGCGCACAGAGCGCAATCATCACCTGAGCGGCGCTCTCCGCGTCCTCTTCGTTCCAGCCGCCGAAGCCGCCGCTTTCCTGCTGCATCTGCGACAGGCAGACAAGGGCTTTTTCCGTTGCGGCGGCGACCTCCTCCCGGTTTTGGTACGGTGCAAGCGCCTGAAGGGCCATTGCGGTCAGATCCGCCGCGGATTCCTCCCCGGAGAGCCCCCATCCGCCGTCCGCCTGCTGTTCCTCAAGAATGGCGGCAAGGATGCTCTCTCGGGTGTCGGACGCATCCGTCGGGACATCGTATTCCATGGAATCCAACGCGATCAGGCCCCAGATCCAGCCGTTGATGCCCTGTTTCCCGAGGGAGGCCGTTTTGCCGCGGTTATAGGTGCCGTCCGCGATCAGATCGATCCGGTTCCCCTCCGCATCCGTTCCCATGTCGGTCGGATCGCCGCCGCAGGCCAACACCGCGAGCGTGATCCGGTGCCACTCCGTCGCCTTGGAGCGGTCGAGCTTGTTCTCCGTTTGGTATTGCTCCTGCACATAGCTGCGCAGATGGGCGAGATAAGCGCCGTAATCTTCCTCCGCGCCGAAACGGGCCATGCCGATCACATACCAGTCCAGATCGGACGTCCCCGTCTCGTTGGAAAACGGGCCCGAGAGAAGATTTTCCTCCGTCGAAAGACCGACGCTCGTCTTTTTCCACGCGAGGATGCCGGAGATCACTTCCTCAAGCGAGGCCTCCCCGGATTCCTCCGCAAAGGCGCGGATCGGGCCCGACGCAAACAGAAGAATCGCCGCCAAAATGCATGCAATGAATGGTTTCATGATTTCCTCCCGGAAGAAAAGCCGCCCGGCTTTTTCCTTTGTCATTTTGTGGAACGGATTCCTTTATGTCCGTTTTTTCAGTCGCCGGAGGCATGGTACGCCTGAAGCTCCTCCAGCGTCAGAAGCTGCGCGGCATATTTAAGAATCAGCACCGCGTCGCCGGAATCAATGGTTCCGTCACTGTTTACGTCGGCCGCGGCCGGAACGGCAAGCCCGCTTTCGTCGATGAGCTGCGCGGCATATTTGAGGATCAGCACCGCGTCGCCGGAATCGACCGTTTCGTCGCCGTTTACGTCTCCATAGATCACATCGGACTCCGCCGGCGTGATCGTCAGGTTCACCACCACGGCGGGTTCCGCGTAGTCGACGCCGGATTCCCCGTCTTTATCCTGATATTCGACAAACGGATACCGGATCACGAACGTCGCGTCATCCGTCGTCAGCGCCTCGGCCGACCAAGTGACGGCGGAGGTGACATCCTTGACGATGCCGTTTGTGTAGGTCGCCGTGACGGTCATACCGGTCCCGTCAAAGATCTCCCCCTCCATATAGGCGAGCTTGTCCGGCTGGCTGGTGATCTCAAGCTTTTCAATCGTGCTGCCGACCGCCATCAGGTAAGCGGAATCGTTTTTGAAATAGAGTGTGCCGTCGTCATCCACGAGCGGGCTGCAGATCGCATACTGCGCCTGCGCGCCGCTCGGCGTAAAGAGGCGGTAGGCCGTCTCGTAATCGGTCGTGCTGCCGGCATCGGTATAGGATTCCGTCACGACATAATCCGCGGCGGTCTGACCGGGCTTGTCCCGCAGCACGCGGAGCTTGCCCGGCGTGTAGTTGTCGAGGAAGTAGATGTAGACGGCTCCCTCGCTCTCCTCGTAGGCGGTGGTCAGGATGCCGCTCGTCTGAGGATAGCCCTGCGTGCGGACCGTATAGGCGAGCTCCCAGTTTTTGAGATCGAGCACCGCGATGTTGTGGCCGGAATAGGCCTTGAACTGGCCGATTCCCGAGACGCCGACATACGCGCGCTGATTGTAAATCGTCGGGGTGCTCGTGCTCATCGGGGGATTGCTCTCGCTGTCCGTATAATTGTAGAGCTGAATATAGCGCAGCGAATTCTCCGTAAATGTGCCGTCCTCTTCGACGGAGATGCCGTAGAAATAGCCGCCTTTGGAGGTGAAATAATATTGATCCGTCTCCGGGTCGTAGGTGACGGAGCTCCGGATGTCGCCCACAAAAGGCATTTCGATCGAGTCGAGCAGCTCTCCGTTTTTGGTCGAGAAGGAGAGGAGGCTGGCCTTTCCTGTGGTGTAGCCGGACGCGCCGTCGTCCGTTCCGATCAGGACGAACTCGTCGCTCACATAGACGCCGGCCCAGTAAAATCCTCCGGTCCGGGTATACCGCCACGAGGCGAGCTTGGTTTCTTTTTCCTGCGAGGGATCCTCATCCGTCACGGAGAGACAGACGAAGCTGGCCTCAAGACGCTCGCCGAGCCAGAAGCCGGTATAAATATAGCCGTCATGATAGGCGATCGGACAGTTCGGCTGGCCGCCCTGCGGATCTTCATAGAGCCAGAGGGATTCCAGCGTCTCGGCGCTGAATGCCTGTACGGCGCCGTCGGAGAGGCCGATGAAAATCATGCCCTCCGCGTAGGTCGGGCTGTTGATCGCGAAGCTCGAGGAACGATCCATCTCTCCCTCCGCCACGACGGCGCCGCTGAGCTTATCGATCTTATAGATTTTCTTTCCCGAATATGTATAAAGGTAACCGTCCACGATGATCGGACAGCCGCAGGCATCGGAAGAGTAACCGTCCCCGAGTTTGGTTGCCCAGTAAAGCACCGCGTTCTCCGCTACGGTCGGAATGGGGCTGTCCACCACGCCGTTGTTGTTGTCGTCCGCGCGGAAAGAGGGCCATTCCGCCGTGTACTGCGTCAGAGAGGCGTCGGGGGCCTCCTCCAGCGCGACCGTCACGGTTTCATCGCTCTCCGGCGCGGCATAGGAATCACACGATGCGCCGACATACCCATGAGCCGTCACGGTATAGGAATAGTCCGTGCCGGCAGCCAGCGCAAAGACGTTCTCCGTCTCCTCATAAATCCGTTCCCCGGTCGCTTTTTTAAGAAGACAGACCACTGCGTCGGCCGGAGAGACCTCGAACGTCACCCGAACGGGCGCCGCCTTCTGCACATGGATCGTATAGGTCAGCGGCAGGCTGGCAGGGTCCGCATGACAGACCTCGATTTCGATGGTCTCCGTGCCGGCGGTCTCCGAGGAATCCAGCGTGACGGCAGCTTCCGCGAGGCTGTCGTACCGTGTGCCGTTGACGAAGGCATAATATCCGCCGCAGCAGGCCGTCGTCTCCGCTTCGTTCATAAATGTGCCGGAAAGGACGAGCTCCTCCGTCCCGTTGAGCACCGTCACATAATAGTCCGTCACATCGCGGTCAAAGGAGAGCGCCGCGCCCGTGCTGTCGGCAAAAGCGACGGTGCCGTCCGCCGTGGATACCGAAAGGCTTGCCAGATGCTCGGTGCGTATAACCGAAAAGAGATAGTCTTGATAATAAGTGACGTCACCCGAAGTTTTGGAGAGACGGAGCGTCAGTTCCTGCGAATAGCCGCATCTGGCAAGGCAGTTCCCAAGGTATCTTGCCGATCCGCTCGTGCTGACGACATAGCTGCTGCCGATCGTGACGACGGTCTTTACGCCGTGTGTGGAGGCGGTCGTCGTCTGATTGAAGTAGTGCGCGGCGGCGGTGTAGCCTGTCGCCGGAGTCGCCTGCACATAGGCCGTTGTGCCCGCATCCGGAACGGTGTACTGATACTGATGCTCGTCCTGAGAGAACGCGCGGTCGCTGGGATAGGCCTTCCTTGTGCTTGTGCCGGGGGCGTTGTAAAGGATGAAATCCGTCATGGCATCCGCCGTATCCGGCGTGGCCGCGGTGACCGTCAGCCCGGCCGACGCGGTAAATGTTCCGGTTGCGTGATACCATTCGTCTTTTGTCGCAATGTATGTATAGGCGTTCCCCGGAATCAGCGAATAGGTCTCCCCGTCCGCCGCCGGCATGATCGCCGTACCCACGGCGTCGGCAACCGAGACGGTCACCCCCTCTTCGCACTCCACGGTGACCGCGACCGCCGCGGTCTTTGTGAACGTCAGCAGGTAGGTACTTTCCGATCCGTCGGTATAGGAAACTTTGACCGGCACCGCCGTCGTGTCGTCCGTCAGGGAGACGGTCGTTTCTTCTGCTCCGTTCACCTGAATCGAATACCCCTCGGTGTCAAAGGGGACCGCCGTGATCTCCGCGGCGTCGGAGACCGTTGTCAGCGCATACTCCGCCGTGCCGGGATCGAATTCCAGATAGAGCTGCGTCCCGCCAGCCGTGACCGAAAGCGCGGAAAGCGTCGGCACGCGCCGGATCTCCATCGTATACGACTGAATCATCATAAAACCGTCCGCGCCGGTGTACTGCGCCTCCAAGGAGAATGTTCTGCCCTCCATGCCGGCCGAAATGAGATAGGTGACCGCGGCGTACTGGCTGTTCCAGCTTCGGATCGTCTCAGAGTAATCCTCTCCGTTCGTGCCGGTATAGATCGTACGCAGCTTCGTATCGGAAGTGCTCGGCACATCGGCGCCGATCTCCGCATACAGGGCAAGGCTCTTTTCTCCGAAGCGGTCGTCGACCGAACAGACCACGGTATGTGCCGCCGCATCGATTTCATAGGGATAGGCCTCCTTGCTGGCGTAGTTCAGCAGCTTGATGTCGCCGAACCACGCTCCGGAAGGCAGCGCGAGCGTGACGGCGGCGCCTTGGCCGTTTACCGTCACGGTGCCTTCGGTGCGGTTATAACTGCCGTCCGAGACGGAAAAAGCATAGGTTCCGGAGATCACGGAGACGGAAAGTCCCTCCGCCTCCGTGACGTTGCCGTAGCTGTCCGTCATGGTGATATGGGCGGAGGAAAGCGAGGCCTCTCCCTGCGTAACGGTGAAAGAGACGGGATATTTGTCGCCCTCCAGCAGCGCCGCGTATTCGGCGATCCGGTTTGTCAGTTCCTCGGAGAGCGCCGACGCCGTGTCCGCATCCGCCGTGCGAAGTCCGGAAAGCGCGGCGGCATATGCGGTTTCGGCTGCGGGATCATTCTGAACATGGTTCGTCATCCCGCGGTAGCTGCCCATGATTTTGACAAGTTCGAGAAGCTCCTCCGAGCAGGTATCCGACACCCGGAAAATCAGCGCCGTCACGTTCGATGCCGGGGCTCCCAGATCATAGCCGCCGTCATCATAATAACGGGAATAGTTGGCGGAGACGCCCTCGATCTCGCTGATATAGCCCTGGTCGATCCCCGTAAAGGAATATCCGCTCGAGACGAGGGCCTCCGCGATCGACTGGCTGGCCGTATAGGAGATCGGCGTCGGCTCAATGACGGCCTTGTTTGCCGTCACCACCGCAAGATAAAAGGAGCCGCCGCCCTCCTCCGCCTCCGCGGTCAGGAACATCATGCCGCAAACCGCACACAGCGCGGCGAGGCCGGCGAAAAAGCGTTTCCACAAATAAGCCATTTTCCGTTTCTCCTCCTTACAGATACCAACAGTTGATCCAGCGGTAATAAAGCCGCTGACGACAGGTCCAACGGTTGAGACAAAGTCCGACGGTGGCCTTCGCAAATTCTTCCATGAATTCCCGCCGCCCATCCGCGGCCGTTTTGCCGAATTTTGCCGCGAGATTGTCCATATAAGCCTTTTCATACAGTCCGGTGGGCTCTCCGGCCCATTTTGCCATGACCGACGCGAAATGTTCCGTCTCCGGCATGCCGCGGAAACCCGCGAGCCGCATCAGCGCCACCGCGTAGCCGAACCACGCGGCGACGGCCTCCTCCTCCGGCAGTTCCGCGATGCGCCGTAGCGCCCGGTGAAGCCGGATCCGCCCTCGAATCACCCACAACAGCAAGCAGATCAGCAGCGTCAAAAGTATCCAAAACAGATTGCTGAGTTTGAAGAGCATGGCCCCGATGCCCGACGCCGACTCCTGCGTATCCTCCGGCTCCACGATCTCCGGAGACGGCCGGTGTTTGCTGACATAGGAGCGGCTGTAAGATTTCGCGCCGTCCTGATAATATGGGCTGTTTTCGTCGAAAACCGTCTCGAGCTCGATCTCCTCGTCGTCGAGATAGCCGGGCGTCACCTCAAAGGGCATCCAGCCGACGCCGTCAAGATAGTACTCGGCCCAAGCGTGCGCATGATTCTCATCGAGCGGAATCGTATCGCCGGACGTAAAATTTTCCGCCTCCGCCGCGGAAAGAAAATATCCTTCGACATAGCGCGCGGGGACGCCGTAATAGCGCAGCATCAGCACCGCGAGCGTCGCATAGTGAACGCTGTAACCCCGCCCCTTTCGGAGCGTATAGGAGAGGAAATCCGTCTCCCCGCTTTGGGAGACGTTCTCGTCATAGTCCATATTGGTATCAAGGTAGTCCCGGATCCGGGATTTGATCTCCTCCAGAGAGAGCTCGTCCGTCTCGGTGCCGAGCGCCGTGACCAGCGCCTCGCAGGCCTCGTCCGTAATAGTCAGGTCGTTTTCGTACACATACTGCCGATAGGCCTGCTCGTTATCCAAAAACGTAAGCGCCTCCGGGTCGCCCGCCGCCTGCCGATCGGCAAGAGCGCTCTGGTAGACATACCAGTCCGGCACGTTGCCCGTCAGCATCTCCAGCGAATAGGCGTTCTCCTCCGCGTAAGTGGCGTCGCCGATCCGCATCGCGTCGAAAAGCTCGTTCGTGCAGACCGCGTAAGGCAAAAACATGCGCTCCTTGCAGGCGGTCAGATTGGTGATTTGAACGGACGAGGTCTCCGGCTGCGTCTGTGTCAAAAGACCGGCCGAGGAAATTTCGCTCTGTCCATAAAAGCCCTCCTGATGCAGCCAGTAAAAAAGGTCTTTATATTCCGCCTGCGTGTCGCCCGAGAGCGGCTCCCAAGAGGTACCGGTGTAGATTTCGCCGACCATCCCGCGCAAATAGAGTTTCTGCGGATGTTCCATCGTCACTTCGAGCGCAACGGTGTCGTTTTTCTCCCATGAGGAGACATCCGCGAGGTCCCCTTCCGGCATGGAATTGGACGAACTGTCGTAGCGGAGCCGGTGGATCGTCTCCGAGAGCCAATCCCGTCCGTCCGACGAAAAATTCGAAACGGCGCCAGCGAAGATCAGGGCGATCCCCGCCGAGACCGCCGCCGAAAGCAGAATCGCCACCAAAGTCGCCGGCAGACTCCCGCCGAGCATCACGCCGTCGTTTCCCGTCTGGGTGCGGCGCATCAGCAGCCAGCACACCCCGGCCGCCGTGAGGACGAGATACCCGTTTGCCGGCAGAAATCCCGACGCGCAGCCGGCCGCGACCGTCAGCGCCAAAGGGAGCATTATCCAGATGTCGCTGTAACAGACCGCGGCGCCGATTTGCAGCGCCAGCAGAATAAAAACCGGGATCAGTGCCGTCATCAGCGTGCCCGAGTTCACCGTTCCCGTCTCGTAATGAAGGAAGATCCTTCCGGTTTTGACCGTCAAAAAATCCAGAAAATCGTTGGCTAAAAAGCCGAGGCCGGCCTTTACCGGTCCGGACAGAATCAGCCCGCAGACCGCGGCCAGCAGCACGCCGCCCGCGAGCACACGGCTTCTGAGCACCGTTGCATACAGCAGCGCGGCCAGCATGCTCATGACACATCCGACCGAAATCCACATCCATGCGGCAAGATCGGCCGAGAGAAAGCCGCCCGCAAAGGTACCCGTAATTCCTATAAACAGAATGCCCGCGAGCAGGGATCGGTTCAGAAAATCCCCGAGGTTCCATCGCTCCGCCGATACATCCGGATGGACCCGCACGCGCAGGCCGACAAGTTCCCGTTGGTTCATGTTCAAAGCTCCAATACCTGAAGTTGCCGCACATAATCCTGCGGCGAAAAGACGACCCGGCCATTCCCGGGCATGGCCGGACGGTCGGTGCAGAGCAGCATCGTGATGTCGCACTCGTTTTCCACTTCACTCCACTCCGGCGGGACCGCGGCCGTCAGATAGATAGCCTTTCCGTAGCGAAGCCCGCCGGAACGCTGCAGGTAAACCGAAAGGCCGGAAGGAGCCCCTCCCTCCGCGCCGTTTTTGAGCATCTGCGGCACCAGATCTAAAAGCTGCTCCTCGTCGTCCACTTCCTTTTCGACGCACTGCCCGGTCTGCGCCTCGTTCCAGCACAGAACATACAGCAGCCCCATATTGGTCAGCCGCTGGCAGAGGGAGACCACGGCTTCCGCCATCGCGTCCATCGTGCCTGCGGAGGGCCTGTCGTCCGCGGTTTTATCCCAGAAAACAAGAAGTGACCTCGTGACCGGAAGGCTCGGATCGCGCACGATGACGCGGTCGGTCTTGCAGGAGAGTTTCCAGTGGATCTGTTTGATGCTGTCCCCTTCCGCATATTCCCGGATCTGAAACGGTTCCGAAAAATCGTTGCCTTTTTTATTGGGGGAATAGGTGTCGCAGTCGTCGTCCTCCGCCATACGCGGAACGAGCGTGATGTCCGGCGAAAAAGTCTGCGGGGTGACGGAGGTGAACGCCGCCTCGCCCGCGCAGGCCGCCGGCACCCGGAAAAGGCCGAATGCGTCCGTCAGAACCGCTTCCCGCACGGAGGCCGAGAGATGGCCGCAGTGATTCGACTGAAGCGTAAACGGCACCGTCTTTTTCTTTTTCGGGGCGACGGACGCGGAGACGAAAAAGGAAAAGATTTCTCCCGTAAAGGTATTTTTGATCTCGATTTTGCAGCGCATCCTGCCTATCGGCCACGCGGAGCCGTTTTGAAACACCATAAAGCCGGAGATCATACTCTGTTTGGCCGCGCTCGCCGGAAGACGCACCTCCGCCGCAGCCCGGCCCCGGATGCTCAGATTCACCGCCGCGGAAAGCCCTATCAGCACCGCCGCAAGAAATACCGCCAGCACCGCCGCGAAACTGCCCGTCGCCGCCGCAAGGATCAGCGCGGTGAGCCCCAACAGCAGCCCCGGGACGGAGAAGCTTCCTCTCTTTTCGTTCATCTCTGAAATTCTCGGATCGCCGGTTTTTTGACCTCGTCCAGAATCTTATGGACGATCTGCTCCGCCCGATATTCGTGGAGCCTCGCCTTGTTGTCGAGGATCAGGCGGTGGCAGAAGACATCCGGCACGACGTCGGCCATGTCGTCGGGCGTAACATACTCCCGGCCGCTCAGGAAAGCCTGCGCCTTGGCCGCCCTGCACAGAGAGAGCGCGCCTCTGGGGCTGATGCCGAGCTGGATCAGCGGATCCTTCCGGGTCGCCTCAACGAGCTCCGACGCATAGGCGTAGACCTCGTCCGCAATCGCGACATGCGTCACGGTGTCGATGAGAGCCAGCAGCGTCTCCCGCTCCATGACCGGACGTACCGTGTCGAGCGGATTCGCCGTGTGGCGTTCCTTCATGATCTCGATCTGGTTTTTCATATCCGGATAACCCATGCTCAGCTGAATCAGAAACCGGTCGAGCTGGGAGTTCGGCAGGTAGGTCGTGCCCGCGGAGCCGACCGGATTCTGCGTCGCGAGCACGATGAACGGCTCCGGCAGATCTCTGGTGATGCCGTCCACCGTGACCCTACGTTCCTCCATCGCCTCGAGCAGCGCGGACTGCGTCTTGCTCGAGGTGCGGTTGATCTCATCCGCCAGCAGCAGGTTCGTGAGCACCGCGCCGGGCTTGTATTTCAGGCCGCCGCTCTCCTTATCGTAGACGGAAAAGCCGATGATGTCGGAGGGAAGCGTATCCGAAGTAAACTGGATGCGCCGGGTTTCGAGGCCGAGCGCCTTGGCAAAGGAGAGTGCCAATGTCGTCTTTCCGGTACCCGGAACGTCGTCCAGCAGCACATGCCCCTGCGCAAGAATCGCGAGAAGCACCTTTCGGATCACTTCATCCTTGCCGAGAATCACTTTTTTGACTTCGCTTTGAATCTGCTGCGCGTATTCGTACATGTTTTTATGTCCTTCCTTATGACTGCTCTGTTCCGGTACGGAAAAGGCATTTTCCGATTCGCCCGGCCGCGAAAAACGCCTCTTTATCCGCCGGACTCCGGCTCGCTTTCCGGCTCGAATTTCTCCTCCGGCTCGGATTCGTCTTCGGATTCGGATTCTTCTTCCGGCTCGGATTCCGATTCACTCTCCGGTTCGGATTCCTCCTCAGGCTCCGATTCCTCCGGCCGCTCCGCCTTGAGAATTTCCTTGTAGGTATGCCCGCAGATTGAGCATTTGTAAAGGATATAGCCGTCGGTCAATTCCGTATCCGTCACAACCGGATCGACCCGTTCCACGACTTCATACTGATGGCAGTCAAGGTCGATCATCTCGCCGTCGAGCCAGTGGTAACAATATTGGCTTAGATGGCCGATGTTGCTTCCCGAAGATTCGTACCCGCCGATATCCTTGCCGCGGGAGAGCGTAAAACGCATGGTGACGGTCATGCCGTCCTCGAGCGTGTATTCTCCCATGCCTCTGGCCGGGTAG
>Ga0116162_10002195_pt1 | contig 12246 bp, 9 predicted proteins | sample AD_UKC105_MetaG_FD_89875 | JGI IMG/M metagenome (GOLD analysis project Ga0116162, IMG submission 89875) | Active sludge microbial communities of municipal wastewater-treating anaerobic digesters from Hong Kong - AD_UKC105_MetaG | ecosystem: Engineered > Bioreactor > Anaerobic > Digestate... | reverse complement strand
TTGCAAATCTTCTCCAAAAGCGATAAAATTTATTGGGGATTTTTTCGATTACTCGTTTTTTTTGCGGAATTTTGCATACGAAGCGAATCGATATATGATTTGTGTGAGTCTAATTAAAAACATTGTTCAATATGAAGGCTTTATATTTTATCTGTTGTTTGTTTATCTGCAACCTTTCATTTGCACAAACAAAAGTGTACAATGCTTCTAAAGAGATTAAAGGGAGTGATTACACTTATCTCTGTGCTGTAGAAAAAAATGTTGTTGTTACATTAAGTAACAAGAATCAGACTTTTGTAGGAGTTGCCCAAAAATATGCAGCGACCAATAAAGAAGCAAAAGAGAGCAGTGAACCTTTTACAAATTTTCAATCTTTGGGCAATGTACCTCCAGATACTTATAGAGAGCTTGAGTTGAGATTAAAAAAGGATGTACAGTTTACTCCAACAAATACTGGGCGCACAGTAAATTATATCTTTAGAAACTTGCATTATAAGAAGAATGACTAGTTGTATAAAGATGATAAAAGCTATATTGCAAAACGTACAATTGATTGCAATGTAATCTGACCATTTTCTTTGTGATATTTTATAGAATATGTATTGATGTTTTGAAAGAATTTTCACGATTATTTTCCCATATCAACTAAAATACATACCTTTGTGCCTGCAAAGTTCTTTTTGTAGTACTAACCACTAAGGTGTTTTACGTTTGTAAAGTGAAAAGGGAACCGTGTGAGAATCACGGACTGTCGCGCAACTGTAAGCTCTGTATATGTTCTATGCCACAAGCCACTGTCGATTGATGGGAAGGCGCATAGGATGAGAGTAAGTCAGGAGACCTGCCTTAATCTGGTTTGGCAATGCTTTCGCGAAAAAAGCATAGTCGAAAACATACTTCTGGCCGTCTGGCTATATCGAGGTATGTCTTTTCCCTTATGTTATTTTGTAGGAGTCATTGATGGCTAAAAGGACTTTTAAATAAGTATTATTTAAAGGTTTAAAAGTATGCAGACGTTTATCTTGAGTTACCCGCGAACTGGTAGCTTGTATGCATGGGTTCATGTGTGTCAATCAATCTGTTGGGGTCTCAACAGTGGGCACTTCTTGTGTGTTAAGCAAAGAGGTGATCAACAATCCAAAGTCTTTTTAAGAAGCATCTTTACGTGAAAGAATAGGTCCATGTGTGGATCTATTTGGAATGCAAATATGTGCTAGGTGTACACGCGTGCTGTACACCTATATGTGTTCGTATGCCCTAAATTGAGGGTAGACGTATGCGATGTGCTATAGTATAAAGGGAATTTTATATACCAAATTAGAATAAACTATGAGTAAAATCAAGAAAATTCTTATCGCCAATCGAGGTGAGATTGCGGTGCGCATCATGCGTTCTTGCAAGGAGATGGGGATAAGTACAGTGGCGGTGTTTTCAGAAGCTGATCGCACGTCCAAACATGTGTGGTATGCCGACGAGGCCTATTGTATAGGGGGCGCAGCTTCTACGGAGAGTTACTTGAAAATTGAAAAGATTATTGAGGTAGCCAAACTCCATGATGTGGATGCTATTCATCCAGGGTTTGGTTTCTTATCGGAAAACTCGCACTTTACTCGCCGGTGTATTCAGGAGGGTATTATTTTTATCGGACCCAATTCGCAGACGATGGATACGATGGGTGATAAAATATCGGCTAGAAAGCAAATGATCAAAGCTGGGGTGCCTGTGGTACCTGGTACTGAGCAGGGATTGCAATCGGCAGATGAGGCGGTGGAGGTAAGCCGTGCTATCGGTTTGCCTGTGATGATTAAGGCCTCTATGGGTGGCGGAGGTAAAGGTATCCGCTTGATACGAACTGAAGACGAGGTGAGGGAGGCTTATATAAGTGCCAAATCGGAGTCTCTGTCTTCTTTCGGAGATGATACTGTGTATATCGAGAAGTTTGTAGAGGAACCGCATCATATTGAGTTTCAAATATTGGGTGATACACATGGCAATGTGATTCATTTATGTGAAAGGGAGTGTTCTATTCAACGTCGAAATCAGAAGATTGTAGAGGAGAGTCCTTCGCCTTTTATCTCGCCACAAGTGCGTGCCGAAATGGGAGAAAAGGCGGTGATGGCAGCTAAGGCTGTCCATGTAGTTGGGGCTGTAACGATTGAGTTTTTGGTCGATAAGCACCACCATTTCTACTTCTTGGAGATGAATACGCGTTTGCAGGTAGAACATGCCATTACGGAGCAAGTGGTGGATGTGGATTTGGTCAAGGAGCAAATTAAAATTGCGGAGGGACAGGTGTTGTCGTTGACACAGGATGATATTCAACAACGTGGACATGCCATCGAGCTGCGTATCTGTGCGGAGGATGCGGACATGAATTTTATGCCTGCACCTGGTGTTATCAAGAAGATTATTGAGCCCAACGGATTAGGGGTGCGCATAGATAGTTATGTGTATGAAGGATACGAAATCCCGATTCATTATGACCCGATGATGAGTAAGCTGATTATTTGGGCTGTAAATCGTGAATATGCTATCGAACGATTGCATAGGGTGTTGTATGAGTATAAAATCACGGGGGTCAAAAACAATATCAATTACCTAAAGAGTATCATAGAAATTCCTGATTTTATAGAAGGGAAATACGATACGGGGTTTATCGCTAAACATGCCGAAAGCATCAAAAATGCAAAGTCGTGTGCCGATGAGGAAACTGAAGATATAGCTATGATTGCTGCGTATATCGATTATTTAGTCAATCTGGAAGAAAATAGTTCGGACAATAAGGCGGATAATCGTCCTAACAGCCGTTGGAGGAGTTTTGGTTTACACAAAGGAATTTTAAGAATCTAATCATGGAAATACATATTGGAAATAGAGTGGCGGAGATCGAGCTGCTCAGCAAGGAGGGAAATCAGGTGTGTCTATCGTTGGATGGACAGGAGTATGAGGTGGATATTACGATGTTGCGCGAGGGGGTGTACTCTATTTTGCATGATGGCAAATCGTATAATGCCGAGTTGACTCATTCGGATGATAGAAAAAACTATCAGGTGAATACTGGGTTTTCTACGCAAAATGTGCAGATTATCGATGCTAAGGCCAAATATCTTCGTCTCAAAAGAGGGGGTGAGGATAGGCAGGATGATAAAATCATCTCGCCTATGCCGGGCAAAGTGGTGAGTATTCCTGTGGAAGTGGGCACGCAACTGCAGGCTGGAGACACGATCATTGTGATTGAGGCTATGAAGATGCAAAACAATTATAAGGTGGCATCCGACTGTGTGGTCAAGGAGATTTTAGTGACCGAGGGGGAAGCTATCAAGTCTAATCAGTTGCTGATTAGACTGGGGGTATTAGATATGAAATAAAAAAGTATATTATGACACATGATGAATTGTATCAATCGTTAGAAGACAAGAATAAGTCGACAGAGTTAGGTGGTGGAACGCAACGAATACACAAACAGCATGAGGCGGGTAAGCTGACTGCGCGTGAACGTATAGAGGTACTTTTGGATAAAGGGTCTTTTGTGGAACTCGATAAGTTTATGACGCATCGTTGTACCAACTTTGGTATGGATAAAAGCCATATTGCTGGGGATGGTGTGGTATCGGGATATGGATGTATAGATGGGCGTCAGGTCTTTGTGTATGCTTATGATTTTACGGTATATGGAGGGACACTTGGACCTGTCAATGCCAAGAAGATCGTGAAGGTGCAGCAATTGGCCTTGAAGAATGGGGCACCTATCATTGCGCTGAATGATTCGGGGGGCGCACGTATTCAAGAAGGGGTGGAGAGTCTGTCTGGATATTCATCTATTTTTGCACAAAATACGATCGCTTCGGGGGTTATCCCTCAGTTGTCGGCCATTTTAGGACCTTGTGCAGGAGGGGCGTGTTATTCTCCAGCATTGACCGACTTTATCTTTATGGCGGATAAGAGTAGCTATATGTTTGTCACTGGACCTGATGTGGTGAAGACAGTAACTCATGAGGAGGTGGACAAAGAGGAATTGGGTGGTGCCTATACGCATAGTAGTACGAGTGGGGTGACTCATTTTGTGTGCAATTCCGAAGAGGAGGTGTTGATGTCTATGCGTGAGTTGTTGAGTTTCTTGCCTTCCAATAATATGGAGGATGCTCCGGTAGTGCCTTGTACAGATGATGTGCGTCGTGAAGTGCCTGAGCTGCAAGAAATTGTGCCTGTCGATCCCAATGTGCCTTATGATATGAAGGATATTATCGAACCCGTTTTGGATGATCATTATTTCTTTGAAGTAATGGCGCATTTTGCCAAGAATGCACTTGTGGGTTTCGGCCGTTTGGAGGGAAAAACAGTGGGTGTTGTGGCCAATCAACCTAGTTTCTTGGCTGGGGTATTGGATATTGATAGTTCAGATAAAATCGCTCGTTTTATACGTTTCTGCGATTGTTTCAATATTCCTATTATCACTTTTGAAGATGTCCCAGGTTTCTTACCAGGTACTGTGCAGGAGCATCATGGTATCATACGTCATGGAGCTAAAATAGTGTATGCGTATACTGAGGCCACTGTGCCTAAAATTACGCTCATCACTCGTAAAGCATACGGTGGTGCTTATATCGTGATGTCTAGTAAGGAGACGGGAAGTGATGTCAATTTGGCTTATCCAACAGCAGAAATCGCTGTAATGGGTGCCGAAGGTGCGGTCAATATTTTGTATCGCAAGGCGGATGATGAGACGAAGAAGAAAGCGGTAGAGGCATATCGTGATAATTTTGCCAATCCATATAGAAGTGCAGAGTTGGGGTATATCGATGAGATTATTTTGCCTAAGGATACACGTCTCAAATTGATTCAAGCTCTGGAGATGGCTAAGAATAAAATACAGTCTCATCCACCGAAGAAACATGGAAATATTCCATTATAACCGTTTGGTTATTACTATATTCTATTGAAATCAGCGCCCGGGTCTGTGAAGATCTGGGCGCTGTCTTTATGCTTGTGTGGTGGGTATGTATGAAAGGTGTCTTACCCAATCAATAGGCTACGACTGAAAAATATCTGTGGCTTATCAAAAATCTTAAATCCATTTGAGAGCGCCATCTTTTCGACCGATGCCATGTCTTTTTTACTGACGTGTACAAGTGGTTCGACAATCATGATCATTCCCCCAGGGTTTAACAGTGATTTCAACTCGTTCAATAACTGTTCTTGGGCGGGGACTTCATGAAACATCCAGAATAGTACGATAAAGTCAAAGGTGGTGGTTAAGCCTGTGGAGTCGGTGTGGCATTGATGGAGCTTGATGACATCTTTGTAGGGATGGCCTTGTATCTTTCTCTCTACTTTATCCAGCATCTCTGGTTGGATATCGGCAGCGATTACTTCTCCATTTTGACCAACTAATGCGGCTAGATCTGGAGTACAAAATCCAGGACCACAGCCATAATCTAGTACATGAAAGCCTGGTTGAATATAGGGGCTGAATAGCTTATATGGATTTTGGACGAGATGTCGTATCTTGGTGTCCAAACTCGCGGCATATTTGTGGGAACAAATATCTTTATGGTGTATTTTTTTCATTGTTTCGTTTTTTATTCATACAGTGTATTTAAGCGTTTGCGTAGTTCCATAACGGCATAGCGCTTGCGTGATATTAATGTGTTGATAGGGGTATTTGTCGCTTCCGAGATCTCTTTAAACGAGATGCCTTGCAGTTCGTGTAGTTCGAAGACATCTTGTTGTTCTTTGGGAAGTGTTTGCAAAGCTTTTTCTAGCTCTTCCCAGATGACAGAACGGATATATTCTGTTTCTGGGTTTTGTTTGTCGTCGATCAATACATCGGATAATGCCATGCTTGCACCATCATCGTCTTGATTGTCTCCTAGGTAGGGCATAGATTCTTCCTTGTGCTTGCGGGAGTAATCAATGATTTGATTGCGGGCAACACGGTAGAGCCACGAGGAGACCGATTCTATAGGGTCTTCTCGATTGGCGACGATAAACTTGTAGAAAATATCTTGCACCATATCATCTGACATGGCTTTAGAAGATATATAGCTGTCTATATACCTTTTTAGTTTACCGCTGTATTTTGTATATATATCGTTGATATGCACGTCTAAGGCTGTTGATCGGAATCTTCATTGGGGGTACACATAAAATGCCTTATGTGTGCACGTCTTTCGGCTCTATCCATTTTTGAAAATCTAGAATGAAAGCGTTCGTGAGCGGTGTGTACATGGGATCTATGTGATGGCCAAAAGCCGCCTGTAAGTAGTCGACCAAGTACCATTAAGCCCATTGTTTGCCAATAGTTGATTGTTGTCCACCCTGTAATGGAGGGAATAAGGGCATTCCACAAGACCATGACACCTGCTACTACAAGGAGGAATACACAGCAAAACATAAGGCCGTGGCCTATATGTGTCATTATTCTTTTCTTTTCCATCTTTTTATTCTATGATTTTTTTTACTGCTCCATACTGGCATGCACGTATGCATGCACCACAACCTACGCATTGTTGTGGATCTATTTGTAAAGATACAAACTTGCGTGGTTTTTTGGTTTTCTCTTTTATATTTCTCAAAAACATGATTTTATACATTTAATAGTTCAACATAGGAAAGGCCTTCTACTTATTGAGACGTATATATCGATGAAATATTGTATGCAAAGACGACTTTTTTAAGAAAAAATAGAGAAAACATCTTGACAGGTTCTATCAGGATGCTTCCTCTATATACGTGTTGTCCAGAAAATGGATGTTTTAGGATTTTATATTTTTTAAATATTCGCTCGGGGTCATGCCATAGGTTTGTTTGAAACAATTTCTAAAATATCCGCTGTCATTAAATCCGCATGCATATGCGGCTTCCGATATGTTATAGCCTTCTTTAAGCATCAAGCGTAGACCTTGTTTTAGTCTGAATTTACGGATAAACTCGTTGCCCGACATGCCTGTGAGACTTTTGATCTTTCGGTATAGCGTGGAGGTACTCATATGCATCTTTTGAGTCAAGAAGCTTATATCTAAATTCTCTTCTGCTAAGTTCTCACTGACAATATCGGTGAGGCGTTGCAAAAATTCTTCATCCAATCGACTCAACTTGACATCTTCTGATGGTTGTACTATGGTAGATGTAGCAGGTGCATTATCAGGGATGTTTTCTATATCGTGCGTTTGTTGCTGAGCGATAATATGGGCCAATTTCTTCCTACTTTCCAATAGGTTGTTGATACGACTATGCAGTAGTTTGGCACTGAATGGTTTGGTGAGGTATGAATCGGCACCACTATCATATCCCTCTTCTTTGTCATGAATAGAGTCTTTGGCTGTCAGCAGAATAACAGGGATATGGCTGGTACGTATATCGCCTTTGACGAGTTTACATAATTCGATACCGTTCATAACAGGCATCATGATATCACTAATGATGATGTCAGGGATGTCTTCTTGTGCTTGTGTCCAGCCTTCTTGACCATTGATGGCAGTTAAGATGCGATAGTCTTCATTAAATGATGCGGCGATGTATTCGCGGATGTCATCATTGTCTTCTATGATAAGAATAAGGGGACGGTTGTCGGTTTCGTCCTCTGCTTTTAGGTCTTGGGAAGTCTCCAAATGAGCCGCTTCTGGTTTGTCTTCTTTATGTAAGGCGTTGGGGTAGCAGTTGTATGTCAAGATGCGGAAAACAAAGGTTGTGCCTTTACCAGAGGCACTCTCCACTTGAAGGGTGCCTTCGTGTAGGTCGACCAAAGATTTGACAAGGGCTAGTCCAATGCCTGTGCCTGATGCTTGATGCTTGCCTTTGACTTGGTAATAACGGTCGAAGATATAAGGCAGGGCTTCGGCATCAATGCCATATCCTGTGTCGCTCACTAGAATTTCGGTATACTGGTTGTCGCTTTCTTGTACTTGATGGAGCTCTAGTTTTATTTCTCCCTGTACGGTGTACTTAACGGCATTGGACAGTAGGTTGTTTAGTATGGTAGAGATGACATCTGAATCGTAATAGATCTTTTCTGATACAGATGGGATATCGAGCTGAAACGTCACTTGCTCATTGCGATTCAGTTCCTTATATCGAAGGCCTATTTCGGTAACTAAGTTGTGTAGATTGCCTTTGCTTACGGTGAGTTTGCGGTTCTGTGTTTCTGTCTTACGGAACTCCAGTATCTGGTTGACTAGGTTGAGTAGGCGAAGGGCACTACCATGAATGACGCTTATTTTTTGGCTGTATGCTTTGGGAAGTTTAGCATCATTGATAAGGTCTTCCAATGGACCAATAATAAGGGTTAGTGGGGTACGCAACTCGTGGGTGATGTTGGTGTAAAAACGTAGGCGTTCTTGATTTAGTTCTTGTTCGTTATGGCTCTTCTCCCGTTCGAGTTCCAAAGAACTCTTCAACTTCAAACGACGCTTATAAAAACGAAACCAGAAGATAGTACCTATGATCAAGATGATGGCATAGCATGTTTGAGCATACCATGTTTGCCATAATGGAGGATGGATATAGACTTTTAATTTTGCGATGTGCTTGTTGTCCCAGTCTTGATTGTGCAGGCGTGCCTTGACTTTGAAGGTGTATTCGCCTGGAGGTAGGTTACGGAAAGTGACTTGATTTTCTCCTTGTGTGTTGGTCCAGTTGTTTGATAGCCCATCGACTAAATAAGCATATTCAGCCATGGGGGATTGAGAAAAATCTGGGATGGTAAAGCGAATACGGAAAGAGTTGTGTGCATAGGGCAATTCAATCTTTCCATGTGCTGTTGGTTGCAATACTGGATTGCTTCCTTCTTCTATTTGTCCGCTGATGCCCAAACATTCTACTATGCCAACAGGAGTAATGGTTTGTTCGCGTACAATATCTTTGGGATGAAAATAACAGACGCCATTGAGCGAACCGAAATAGATGGTGCCATCGGAACTTGCTGCAACGGAGCCGTCACTGAAGTTTCTAGCTTGTATGCCATCATATCGGCTATAGCTAGCTATTTCCTGTGTCTTGGGGTTTAAACAGGCTATGTTTTCTGTGGTGCTAATCCATATGTAACCCAATTTGTCCTCATAGATGGCACGTACGTAGACGTCTTTCAATCCTTCGTCGTATCTGTATCTTTTGGTGTCTTCAGGTCGAGAGGGATGTGCAAAGCAATTGAGCCCGTCTCTTGTAGCGGCCCAAATCCTTTTTTTACGGTCTTGATATAGGTGGATGACGGCATTGGTACAAAGGCCCTTTTCATCGGTGATGTGATGAATCAATTGGTCTTTTTTATCAAAAACATAGATGCCGTCGCCATAACTTCCTATCCAGAGTAGTCCCTTGGCATCACGTACGATCCCGTAGACAGAAAGAAAATGCATTTGTTCACCAATTGCTGTCTCTTGATGTAATCGCCCTTTTTGGTAACTATATAATCCCCCTTCTGCACCTATCCATATTTTCCCATCTGTGTCTGTAAAAAAACAATAGGTGGCTTCTGTACTTTTAGTTAGGGGGATGCGTGTGGTGTGTCTTGTTTGTGGGTTAAAGCGTAGGATCCCTGCATCGCTCATGCCAAGCAGTAGGTCGTCTTTGTAGCGAACAATGGCATTTATCTGACCGTTTGAAGCAACGTTAGGATTAGAAAATGAATACGATTCGATAAGTTTATTCCCCATAAAAAGGACTAGCTCGTTGTCGCCACCTATCCACACTTTGTTGCCTTCTGTGTATATGCTTTTGGCTGGTTTGTTTTTTAAAACTCGTCCCCCTGTTTTGACGTATGGGAGACTATGAAAAGCTGGCTGGGTACGGCTGATAAAGTCCAAGCCGCTGCTGTGATTGCCAACCCAGATGTTGCCAAACGAATCTTTAAAGACTTTGCGTGCATTTTTGGATGATATGCCGTTGGTATCGTAAGTAATCGATATGTTTTGGAACTGGATATGTCCGAGATCATTCAACGTTAGGTCGCGTAAGTTTAAAATGCTCACACCACCCAAGTCGCTGGAAATCCAAAGTTTGTCGTCAATCTCAGCGATATGGCAGATGTCATCGGATAAGATGGAGGTGCTATCTCCTAACTGATGATGAAAATTGGTAAAATTCCCTCGTTGAGGATTGAATAAGGCCAATCCTTGTTTTGTGCCTGCCCAAATGTTTTGAAAATGGTCTATGTATATGTTGGTCACCCAATCGGATGGGATACTTTTGGGGTCATCTGGATTGTGTTTGAAAGTATGTAAAGTGAGGTCTTTCAAGTCAATGATGCTCATGCCTGCTTGGCTTTGCCCTACATAGAGGTGCCCTTTTCCATCATCTATGGCACAGGAATAGGCAAAGTGTATGCCTTTAATATTGGGAGTGCCTAATACGGTATATTTATGGGTACTGGGGTTGTATTTTATGATGGAGTGGTATAAATTGGTTATCCAGATGTCGCCGTCTGTAGCAAAAGAAAGGTAGACTACATTATCTAGTAAGGCATCTTTGGGAAGTATTAGTTGTTCTATTTCTTGGGTACTGCAATGCAAAATGTATAATCCAGCTTTGGTACCTATCCATAAAGTGTCGGAGCGTTTGTCATATAACAATGTGTTCAATGCGTTGTTTTGAAGACCCGAATTTTCTGTGTTGTATGAGGTGAAATAGTGACCGTCAAAACGACTTAATCCTTCTTCGGTTGCTATCCAGAGATATCCTCTCTTGTCTTGTGCTAGGTCGGTGATGTAATTATTGATCAGCCCATTTTCTGTATCAAGATGTTGGAATGTAAACTGTTGTGCCCATGTAGTACACACGGACAGATGGATCAATAGCGTAAGGACAAAGAGGCGTATATGCTTCATGGAGTTAAATATTTTACTAGGACAAAAGTACAATTTTTTTTTAACATACCATGAGGGATAAATCGCCCAAAAGGTGTAATAAAACGTTCAATGAATGATTTATTAGGGTGTTCTGATAGATTTTTTATGTTGTATATTGAAGGTAAATTATATATTTGCGCTGTGTTTGAAAAAAAAGAACATTGTTATACCTTAAATTCGCTTATTCTTATTTTTACCTTCACATAATATAAAATGAATACTATGAAATCAGATTTATGTAAAAGCAGTAGGAAAGCATGGATGACTTTAATGCTTTCTACAGGTTTTATTGCTGGGGGGCCGTTGATGGCTGCACCTAATGGCAATCAAAATCTTGCTGTACACGCTGTGCAACAACAAGTGCAGGTAGTGGGTACAGTCAACGATGCAACGGGACCAGTTATTGGTGCAAGCGTTGTAGAAAAAGGAACTTCCAATGGTACGATTACCGATCTCGATGGAGGATTTACTCTTTCCGTTAAACCAGGTGCAATATTGGTGGTGTCCTATCTAGGATATTCTGCTCAAGAAATAAAGGTCGTGCCTGGACAAGCAATCAAAGTGGTATTACGAGAAGATACGAAAGTGTTGGATGAAGTGGTTGTGGTCGGTTTCGGTACACAAAAGAAGGTCAATCTGACTGGATCAGTAGGGGTTACTGATGGCAAAGAATTGGAATCTCGCCCTGTATCCAATGCTGCACAAGCCTTACAAGGTTTGGTTCCGGGACTTCAAATTACACAAAATAACGGTAGCTTGGAAAGTACGCCAAGTATTAATGTACGTGGTACAGGTACCATTGGATCTGGTTCTACTGGTTCTCCACTTATCTTGATTGATGGTATGGAAGGTGATTTGAATACAATCAATCCTCAAGATATTCAAAGCATTTCTGTTTTGAAAGATGCTGCTTCTTCTTCAATCTATGGTTCACGTGCACCTTTTGGTGTGGTTATGGTGACTACCAAGAGTGGTAAGAGTGGTAAGACTTCTGTAAACTATAACAATAGTTTCCGTTGGAGTTCGCCAATCAATATGCCTAGTACTATGGATTCCTATACATTCGCTACTTATTTTAATGACGGATGTTTGAATACGCCAGGTTGGGGTGTACATTTCAATGATGAGTGGCTACAACGTATCAAAGATTATCAAGACGGTAAAATTACTACAGAAATTCCGGCTGGTGATAATGGATATTGGAAAGATGGTTACGGGTATGGTAATGCCAATAACGACTGGTATGACATCATGTATAAGGATGTTACTTTCTCACAAGAGCACAATTTGAGTGCTACAGGTGGCACTGAAAAATTAAATTACTACTTGTCTGCCAACTATCTAGATCAAGGTGGTTTGATGGAGTGGGGTAATGAAGGTTTGAAGCGTTACAATGCTACTGCCA
>Ga0116162_10002194_pt1 | contig 12246 bp, 9 predicted proteins | sample AD_UKC105_MetaG_FD_89875 | JGI IMG/M metagenome (GOLD analysis project Ga0116162, IMG submission 89875) | Active sludge microbial communities of municipal wastewater-treating anaerobic digesters from Hong Kong - AD_UKC105_MetaG | ecosystem: Engineered > Bioreactor > Anaerobic > Digestate... | reverse complement strand
TCCCGGCGCCGCCGGGCTCGCCGGCGGTGTTTTATCGCGCAAACAGCACGTTTGCGGGGCTGTTCGCCTCGATCGAATAAGGCGAACGACTGTAAGGACGTTTTCTATTTATCGTAAGTAAAGTAACCGCCGTTTTTATAAAACGCATCGATCGCAAGGATGCAGGCCGCTTTATCCTCAAGTTGCAGGTTGAAGCGGCTTTTTTGCGCATAACCGAGATTCCGGTCGAAACCCGCGCGCAGATGCACCTGCAGGCTGTCGTAATAATACGGAAGCTCAAAAATGCTGCCGTAGAGTACGACCTGCACGGGATCGAGCGTGTAGACCACGGCCTTGATCGCGCTGGAAAGTTTGGACGCGGCGTTTTGCACAATGGCGTCCACAGCAAGGTCTCCGGCGGACGCGGCGTCCATAATCAGCGGCAGCGTCACCCGATTCTGATGCCCGCCCGTCAGCGCATACAGCCGCGGCGTCGTTTCCGCCGAATAGATGCTGCACACGTCGTCGCTGATCGCCATTGGAGAGGCGATGGTTTCGAGACATCCCGTTTTACCGCAATGGCAGGGCTTCCCGCCGTTTTCAACGATCGGGATGTGGCCGAACTCGGAGCATTTGCCGCTGCTTCCGGCCAGAATGCGGTGGTCGGCGGAAATCGCGCCGCCGATGCCTTTTTCGCAGCGGATAAAAAAGATGCTGGACGCCTGCTCTTCGGAAAAGAACATGTGCGCGCGAAACATGCCGCGAACGTTGTTGTCCATCGTCGTATAGAAACCCGTCTGTTCGGAAATCAGCTCGGCGAGCGGGACGTTTGCCTCCGCCAGCGCCCCAAAGGAATTGACGCTCTTTTGCTTCTTTTCATCGACGATGCCGCGCACGGCGACGCCGAGGCCGACGATGCTTTTACGGCTGATTTTATGCTGTGCCAGGAGTTTCGGCAGACGGTCGGACAATATTTTGAGCATACGCGCCACCGGAAGGCTCGCTTCGCAGGAAACCGCATCCGAAAAAAGCAGCACGCCGTCCAGCGACGTCGCGGAAATCAGCAACTCCTGGAGGTTCAGGGAAATTCCAAGCGAAACGTAACGCTTGAAGTTGATGTTCACCATGATTTCCTTGCGTCCGGCGGACCCGTTGGACTCCAGCGTATCGCCCTCGTAGAGCAGCCCTTCGCCGATCATCTCGGATACGATCATCGTGATGGCGGCCGGAGTAAGCGACATCTCCTCAGCCATCCGCTTGCGGCTCATCCCCCCGCGCTCGTGCAGGAGGTGTAAAATAACGCTGCGATTGTAGCGCTTGACGGTGCTCATATTATCTCCGCGATGGTTCATGAAAGGCTCCTTATGGCACAGGTGCCGGCGCCTGTGTTAATGAATACAAGTTTATCAGACAAAAGTAAAAAAATCAATTGATTTAGTCTATTAATCAATGGTATACTAATTCTGCTGCAGAGGAAAAAATCTGCTCCTATCTATCGTATCTGTATTAATGGAGGACCATCAAAATGGAAAATTCGGACATCATTGCGGAACTGGTCGCAAAGGCAAAAATCGCACAGGCGCAGGTTGCCGATTATTCGCAAGAACAGATCGACCGCGTGTGCACCGCCGTCGCATGGGAAGTGTACTGTGACGAAAACATCGCGCAGCTTGCCGAACTTGCCGTTTCTGAAACCGGCATGGGCACGGTTGCCGATAAGATCCAAAAGCACAAAAATAAGGTGCTCGGCGTTATCGACGACGTGCTTAAGGCAAAATCGGTCGGCCTCATCGAGGAGGACGCGGCGCGCGGCATCAAAAAATATGCGAAACCCGTCGGCGTAATCGGCGCGCTGACGCCCGTTACGAACCCGACGGCGACGCCCTCGAGCAACGCCGTTTCCATCCTCAAGGGCAGGAACGCGGTGATTTTTGCACCGCATCCCCGCGCGAAAAAGAGCACGAAGCTCGCCGTAGACTTTATGCGGAACGGCCTGGAAAAAGCCGGTGCGCCGGCGGACCTGATTCAGGTTATTGAAGAGCCGAGCATCGACCTTACGGGCGAACTGATGCGGCAGGTGGACCTCGTCGTCGCGACCGGCGGCGGGCCGATGGTAAAAGCCGCTTATTCCAGCGGGACGCCCGCTTTCGGCGTAGGCCCCGGCAATTCCTGCCAGATCGTAGCGGAAGATGCGGACATTTCCGACGCCGCGCGGAAGATCAAGACCAGCAAGACGTTTGACAACGCCACATCCTGCTCTTCGGAGAACTCCATTGTCGTGCAGGAAAGCATCTACAGCGCGATGATGCAGGCGTTGATTGCCGAAGGCGGCTATCTTGTTACCGGCGAAGAACGCCAAAAACTAAAAGACGCCATGTGGAAAGTGAATAAGAAGGGACGCCTGACCATCAATGCGAACATCGTGGCGCGAAGCGCAAAGGCCATTGCCGAACTGGCCGGCTTCGACGTGCCGGAATCCACCGTGATGCTGCTTGTGGAAGGCGAGATGCCGCTTGAGAAGGACCTCTTTGCGGAAGAAAAACTTTCGCCGGTGCTGACGGCCTGGAAATACGGCGAATTCGGCGAAGGCGTGCAGATCCTCAAACGGCTGACCGACAATTCCGGCCGCGGCCACAGCTGCGGCATTCACACCTTCAACCAGGGCTATATCGACTATCTCGGGGAGCATATGCAGACTAGCCGCATCATCGTACGTCAGCCGCAGGCCGCGGCAAACGGCGGGGCCTTTTTCAACGGCATGCCGTCCACGGTCACGCTGGGCTGCGGCACCTGGGGGAACAACATCACGAGCGAAAACATCACTTACAAGCACTTTCTTAACGTAACCTGGCTCTCCGTCCCAATCGCGCCGCACCGCCCGACGGACGAAGCAGTCTTCGGCGCGTACCTCAAAAGCCTGAAGGCCTGACCAAAATGGGAAAGGAAGCAGGAACACCATGAAGCTGTTTGAATATCAGACAAAGGAAATCTTAAAAAACGCAGGCGTCCGGATTCCGCAATCCGTGCTGACCGAATGCGCGGACGACGTGGGGGACGCGGTTGTAGCCGTCGGTTTGCCCTGCGTGCTTAAGTGCCAGGTGCTTTCCGGCGGGCGCGGGAAGGCGGGGCTCGTCAAACTCGTCCAAACGGTCGATGAAGCCGCCGCGCTTGCAAAGCGGTACTTTGCCGAAGTACCGTCGCTCCACGCGGTGCTGGTCGAGCAGGCGGCGGACATTGAAAGCGAACTCTACCTTGCCGTCACCATCGACGCGCCGAGCGGAAAAGCCCTGCTTATGGGCTGCGCGGAGGGCGGCGTGGAGATTGAGACGATTGCTGCGAACACGCCGGAGAAGATTGTGAAGGAATGGATCGATCTGGATAAGGGACTGCAGCCGTTTGAGATCAGCGATTTTGCATTCCGGCTCGGCCTGCGCGGCGATTTGCTGAAGAAGGTTTCCAGAATATGCGGCGCGCTTTACAGGGCGTTCCGCTCGATGGACGCCGAGCTTGTCGAAATCAATCCCCTGTTTCTGACGAAGGCGGGCGAGGCGGTCGCGGGCGACGGCAAACTCAGCATCGACGACAATTCCATGTTCCGCCATACGGCCTATGAAAAAGGGCGGAGCTATTATCAAAGCGACATGGAATACGAAGCCGCGCAGGAAGGCATCCCGTATATCGAGTTCGACGGCGACATCAGCCTGATGTGCGCCGGCGCAGGGCTTGCCAACACCGTTTACGACCTCGTCAATTACGAAGGCGGAACGGTGGCCAATTACCTCGAGTTCGGCGGACCGAACTATATGAAGGCCGGTACGGCGATGCGCCTTTGCCTTGCGAACGAACCGAAGGTCGTCCTTATCGTCACGTTCGGCACCATCGCCCGTGCGGACGTAATGGCCGAGGGCATCGCGAAGGCCGTGCGGGAGTTGAAGCCGGGTTGTCCCATCGTCGCATGCCTGCGGGGCACCGGCGAGGAGCGCGTGGACGAAATCCTCGCGCCGGTCGGGCTGAAACGGCTCTCGGACACGGAAGAAGCGGTGCGCAAAGCGGTTGCCATCGCGGACGGGAGGGCACAGGCATGAGCATTTTAATCGATCAAAACACGCGCGTCCTCGTTCAGGGCATTACCGGCAAGGAAGGGTCTTTCTGGACGCAGCATATGGTGGAGATGGGCACCAGGGTGGTCGCGGGCGTGACGCCGAACAAACAGGGACAGGTCTGCTGCGGCGCGCCGGTTTACCACAGCGTGCGAAACGCGGTGCGCGAACACGCCGTCGACGCGGCGATGGTGTTCGTCCCGCCAAAATTTGTTATGGACGCGGTCATGGAATCGCTCGATTCCGGCATCCGCCTGATCGTCACACTGGCCGACGGCATCCCCCTGCATGAGCAGGCGAAGGTCCGCGCGGCGGCGCTTTCCTGCGGCGCGACCGTCGTCGGCGGGAACACGTCCGGCATCATTGCGCCGGGCAAGGCCATGATGGGCAGCATTCCATACTGGATCGAACGCGTCTACAAGCCCGGCCGGATCGGCATCATGACGCGCAGCGGCTCGCTGACCAACGAGGTGACCGCAATGGTCGTCGCCGCGGGATTCGGCGTTTCAACGCTTATCGGCGTAGGCGGGGACCCTGTGCCCGCGGCGCGGTTTGCAGAGTTTTTGCCTGCGTTCGAAGCGGACGGCGAAACCGACGCGGTGGTCATCATCGGCGAACTGGGCGGGACCATGGAAGAAGAGGTCGCCGAGGCGGTGAAAACGCGGCGGTTTACAAAGCCGCTTGTCGCGTTCCTTTCCGGCCGCACCGCGCCGGCAGGCACGCGAATGGGACACGCCGGGGCGATCATCACCGGCGGAAAGGGCTCGGTGGCGGACAAAACGCGCGTGCTCGAGTCGGCCGGCGCGCTGGTGGCCCGCCGTCCGCGCGAAGTCGGGACCCTTTTGAATACCGCATTAGCCGAAAGGAAGTAATTCATGGCCAAAGGCTCCGCAAACCGGTCTCTAGCCGTGCGGTTTTTCTGGGTGGCGGCGTCCGCCCTGCTGCTTGCGGCGGCAATTCTGATTCCGCTGCCGGATAAAATCGTTTCGCTCAACGGAGCGGAGCTGACGCAGCAGGGGCGCGTCGTGCTCGGGGTGCTGCTATTTTGCCTGCTGCTTTGGATCACGGAACCGATTCCGTTCCATATCGCCGGGCTGCTCGGCATGGTGCTCCTGGCGCTGCTCGGCGCGGACAGCTTCGGGAGCGTGGTCAGGCTCGGCTTCGGCAACGATACGGTTCTGTTTTTCATCGGCGTGCTCGCGCTTTCGGCCTGCATCACAAAAAGCGGGCTTGGCCGGCGCATTTCAACGCTGATTTTACGGCTGACCGGCAATCAAACGCGTTTTATCATCCTCGGTTTTTTGATCGCCGGTGCGATCATCGGGATGTGGATCACCACGCTCGCCGCCGCGGCCATGCTCATGCCGCTGGCCCGCTCTATCGCGGAGGAAGAGAACCTGGTCCGCGGCAAAAGCCGCTTTGGCAAAGCGCTGTTCATCGCCGTTGCGTGGGGCTCGCTGATCGGCGGCGCGGGCTCGCCCGCGGGCGGGGGAGCAAACCCGCTCGCAATCGGCTTTGTGCGGGACATGCTGGGCATTGAGATTACTTTTACGGGGTGGATGCTGTACGGCGTGCCTTGCATGCTGCTGCTCATCCTGCCCGCATGGTGGGTCCTGCTCGCGTTTTTCAAGCCGGAACTGAAAGCGATCTCCCGCAGCGCCGCGCAGCTCAAAGCGGAATTTTCCGCCATGCCAAGATGACGCATAACGAGCGCTCGACGCTGGCGATCTTCCTGCTCACCGTGGTATTGTGGCTTGTGAGCAAACCGCTCGGCACGCTTTTGGGCGTAAAAATTCCGACCTCGCTTCCGGCGGTCGTCGGCGCGTGCCTGTTCTTCCTGCCCGGCGTTACGGACATCCGATGGAAGGATGTGGAGAGCGATATCTCCTGGAGCGGCATTCTGCTCATCGCCAGCGGCATCTCGCTCGGCATGCTCGTCTACCAGAGCGGCGCGGCGCAGTGGCTGGCCATGCTTTTGCTCGGCGGGATCGACGCCGTTCCCGTGCTCGTGCAGATCATCAGCATCATCCTGATCGTCTCCATCCTAAAGCTCGGCCTTTCGAGCAATACGGTCACCGCTACGGTCGTCATTCCGATCATGATCGCCCTTTCGACGCAGCTTGGGCTTTCCCCGCTCGGGATCGTGATGCCGGCCGCCATGACGCTCAACATTGCGTTTATCCTCGTCACAAGCACACCGACCAGCGTGATTCCCTATTCCACCGGATACTTTTCAATTGCGGATATGGCGAAAGCGGGCGTCGTCATGACGCTTGCCGCCGCCCCCATTATGACCGCGGCCATCTACCTGATCGGGCGTCTCGCGGGGATCTATTGACGGAGGATTGCATATGATACAGCTAACTGCTTCCCAAACAGGATTTTCGGTCTTCTATTTCGGGCGCGAACTGCTTCGGCACAGCCTGCAAAAGCCCTTGCTTTACCTCGGCGTCGGCAAAGGAACCATCTCCGCGCACCACGGCAACTTTCATATCTCGGACAAAGTAGCCGAACGGGTGCCGTTTGCCGCGTTTTCCGCGGAACAGACGGAAGACGACGTGGTCGTCCGCTTTTTCAAGGACGATCACGCATGCGTCTTTACACTGGAGCTGCATGAAGAAAACGGGCGGCTGGAAGCGAGCGGGCGCTGTGATGGTCATCGGTACAACCGCCTCTGGTTCAGCCTGCTTGCGGAGGCAAATGAGCATGTCTACGGCCTTGGCGAACAGTATTCCGCGTTCGACCTTCGCGGGAAAAACTATCCGGTCTTCACGATGGAGCAGGGCGTCGGCCGCAACAAAGGCACGCTGACGACCTTCCTCGCCGACCAGCTCGACGGCGGCGGCGGGGATTACTGGACGACCTACTATCCCGAAGCGACGTTCGTGTCCTCGCGGCTTTACTATTTCCATTTGCAAGGGTATGGATATGCCGAGGTCGACCTTTCGCACGAAGACCGCCATTGCCTGCACGTTTGGCAGGACCATATCCGCTTTACCATAGCTGCAAACGAAACCTATCCCGGACTTCTCGATGACCTCACCGCGCTCGTCGGGAGGCAACCGCCGCTGCCGGAATGGATGATGAGCGGCGTGATCCTCGGCATGCAGGGCGGTTCGGATATTTGCCGCGAAAAACTGGACCGTATGCTTGCGGCAGGCACGGCGGTGTCCGCCGTCTGGACGCAGGACTGGGAAGGGAAACGCGTTACGAGCTTTGGCAAGCGCCTTCAGTGGGACTGGCGGTGGAACGGCGAGCTGTACCCGACGCTGCCGCAGGATATTCGGGAAAACGAGGAACGCGGTATCCGCTGGATGGGTTATATCAATCCCTACCTCGTCGAAGGCGGCGTGCTGTTTATGGAAGCGCAGAAGCAGGGTTTCTTTGTGAAGCGGCAGGACGGAACGGATTATCTCGCCGATTTCGGCGAGTTCGACTGCGGCTTTGTCGACCTGACGAATCCCGCCGCCTGCGCATGGCTGAAACGCGTTATCCGGGACAATATGATCTCGCTGGGCTTGAGAGGGTGGATGGCCGATTTCGGCGAGTATCTGCCGACGGACTGTGTGGTGCATTCCGGGCAAAACGCCGTCTGCGCGCACAACGAATGGCCGACGCTCTGGGCAAAGCTCAATTATGAAGCGCTCGAGGAGAGCGGTATGCTCGAGGAAATTGCCTTCTTTACGCGCTCCGGTGCGACCGGCACGCAAAGATATTCCCCGCTGATGTTTTCCGGCGACCAGTTCGTCGATTTCTCCGCGGACGACGGCCTGCCGAGCGTCGTCAACGCGGCGCTTTCGCTCGGCATGACCGGCTTTGGCATGCTGACGTTCGATATCGGCGGGTATACTGCGCTGTTCGGAAAATTTCGCACGAAGGAACTGTTGTTGCGCGGCTGCGAGTTTGCCGCGTTTACGCCGGTGATGCGGACGCACGAAGGCAATCGGCCGGATGAAAACACACAGTTCGACGCGGACGATGAAACGATCTCGTTTTTCTCCCGTTTTTCGCGACTTCATCGCGCTCTTTCGCCATATCTTTCGGCATTGAACTGCAAAAACTGCGAAACGGGTTTGCCCGCCATGCGGCCGCTGTTTTTGCACTATCCGTCCGACGAACGCGCGTACACGGAAACGTACGAATATCTGCTCGGCCGGGACGTCCTCGTTGCGCCCGTAGTGGAGGAGGGCGCAAATACACGCACGCTCTATTTGCCGGACGATCGCTGGATTCATCTTTGGTCCGGCCGGGAATACGGCGGCGGGGACGTGATTGTCGCGTCTCCGGTCGGCGAGCCGCCAGTGTTTTATCGCGCGGACAGCGAGACGGCGAAGCTCATGGAGCAACTGCTCGAAATCCATTAAAACAGGCGGCACAAGCACGCGGCTTCCGGAAAAAACCGGAAGCCGCGCTTTTTAATATTCAAACGGCTGTTACACGATGAATCGAAGCCCGCTTTCGTCTTCCAGCTCGGCGATCGTAACGATGCGCTTTTCCGCCGCCGAACGCTCCGCGGCGAACGAAACCAGCGCGCTGTCGAGTCCCTCGCGAATACTCGTGACCGGTTCGCGTCCGGTGCGGATGCAGTCCGCCAGCTCGGCCATGGACGGCAGGATGTCGTCGCTGTGCGCCTCGAAGTTTTGGCGCGCGTAATGCCAGCTTTCCTCCGCGCCGTCCGTCCTGTTCCAAACAAACACGTCGTCGCCGCGCATTTCGAGCCGCCCGCGGTCGCCAAGGATACCGAACTCCAGTTCGTTCAGGGACGACTCCGGCGCTTTTTTCGGCGCGAACAGGCAGAGCGAGAGCATTGCGCGCAAGCCGTTTTCGTATTCCACCGTCACAAACGCGTTGTCCAGCACGTCGGTATCCGCATATACCGTCTGATTATCGCCGGAAGCAAATACCCGGACCGGGCGGGACGCGGCAAACCAGTTGAAAAGGTCGAAGTGATGGCAGTTCTTTTCAAGCAGCGTTCCGCCGGAATATCGCTTTTGCGTGATCCAGTCGTCAATCGCGCCGCGTTTCGGCAGAAACGGCGGACGGAATTCGTTGCAGGTCAGCATTTTCGTCCGGCCGAGCCGCGGCAGCCATTCGCGCATCTTGCGCGTCGGCGCGGCATAACGCAGCTCAAGGCCGATCTGAAGAATTTTTCCGCTCGCGGTATGCGCGTCCCGGATGTTTCGGCAGCCTTGGAGCGTCGTTGCCAGCGGCTTTTCGAGCCGAACGTGCTTGCCGGCTTTTAAACAGTCGCAGGCGATTTGTTCGTGCGTGTAATCCGGGCTGACGACGACGACCAGCGCGCAGTCGGACGCCTCCAGCATCTCCCTATGATCCCGATAGCAGGCAACGGGTTTGTTTTTTTCGGCAAAGAGCGCTTCGCATGCGGTAAGGTTTGGCAAAAACGGGTCGCAGATCGCCGTGATCTCAAAATCCGGCAGCTTCCACAGACAGTTTCGTATCTGCGAGGTCCCCATCATTCCGAGTCCGACGACGGCGGTTTTGATCGGTCGATTGATTTGCTCCATCGATCAATCCTCAGCATAGTTGCCCGACGGGCGGCTCGGCCACATAGGAAGCGATGGTCAAAAGCGCGTCCGGGTGCGTCTGCAAAAACGAAGCCGGGGCAAAACGCGTGACCGGGCCGAGCGCGATTTTTCGCACGATGCCTTTCTGCCAGGTGCGGTTCATATAAAACCGCAGCCGCCTTGCCGAAAGGATTTCCCGCATGCCGACGGTGATGCAGCGGCGCGGGATATAGTCGATATACCCGCTTGCGGCGGTGACGGCGTTGATGGTGCGCGTTTCGCGCGTTAAGCTCAGCGCCCGTGCCGGCAGCATGGCGAACTGTTCGTCCGTGACCGCTTCGTCCGTTTCCGGCGGCTCGTTGAACGCGATGTGCCCCGTGATGCCGACGCCGCCGAACGCGATGTCCACGCCGCCGAGCCGTTCGATGGCCGCGGCAATTTCCGGCTCCCCTCCGGGCCGGGGGAATATGCGGTTTTCGCGCGGCATATCGACGCGATCATACCACTCCCGGTCCATAAACGCGGAAAACGAAAGCGGATGATCCGCCGGGATCGGTTGGTCGTTTTCGTCGAGATATTCGTCCATATTGATGAAATATACGCGGCTCAGATCGGTCCCGGCTTTGTTTACCTGCTCCGCCAGCAGGCGGTACTGTCCGACCGGGCCGACCGGAACGATGAACACCGTGTTTGTTCCGCTTGCGTTGCTGCGTTCGATTTGCCGCAGCATCAGACCGGCCATATCGGCGTAAAGATCGTCTTCCGTTTCGAGGACCCGGATCGGAATCTTTGTTTTTGCAAGCAGCTCTTCGCGTGAAACATGTTCGTAAGTCATGGCATCTCAACTCCTTTTCGATATACGTGTTCGCCCACAATGGTTGCCAGAAGCGTCCCGTCGGTTCGAATCAGATTCAGTGTGTCTCGTTTCCCCTCGGCGACGTCGCCGTGATCGGACAGGCCGAGCAGGGCGGCGGGGTTTTTCGTGACCGCGAGGACCGCGTCGACGAGCGGAATATTCGATTTTTGCACCGCGTCGGCCACCATCTGCGAAACCGGTGCAATGCTGCCGGCAAAGAGGTTCTGCCCGTGCAGGATTGCCGCGTCTTCCGTTACGTCCACATCCACGCCGCCGTCCGCGCCGCCGAGGCGGTATCGCCCGGGCGCGAGTCCTGTGGCGCGCATGCTGTCCGAAACGAAGATCACCCTGTCCGGCCCCTTCGTTTTAAACAGCAGCGGCAGCAGCGCATGCGGCACGCCGTTCCCGTCCGCGATCGCCTCCGTATACAGCCGTTCGTCCAGCATGCCGATCTGCGTCAGGCCGAGCCGCTTCTGCGGGGAATTTCCGCGTGAAATTTCGGAGGAGCAGCAGAAGATGTGCGTAACGCACCGCATTCCCGCGTCCGTCGCCGCATGAATCACATCGTCGTACGCGTCGTCGTGGCCGCCGGAAACCGTGATGCCGCGATCACGGCAAAAACGAATGAAATCGCACATGCCCGGCAGTTCGGGCGACACGGTTATCATCCGAATGAGAGAACTGAACCGCTCGATCAGTTCATACCATGCATCGTCCGGCGCACGCAGCAGCGCTTCCGGGTGCGCGCCGCGATTTTTGACCGAAAGGAACGGCCCTTCCATATGAACGCCCGCAATCTCCACGGGCGCCGGAGGGCGGTAGCCGTCGAGAAACCCGAGCACCCTTTCGGTTTCCGCAAGGGTTGCGGTCATGGCTGTCGGCAGAAACGTCGTAACGCCGCCCGCCAGATGGTGACGGCAGATGGCGTCCATGGCATCCGAATTGGCGTCCATCGTATCGTACCCCATTGCGCCGTGCGTGTGCTGGTCGATGTATCCGGCGCAAATGACGTCCCCGCGCGCGTCCAGTGCACGGGAGCCGTCCGGCACGTAGCCGTTCATCGGCGTCAGCGCGGCAACGCGTCCGCTTTTCGTGCGGATACAGCGGTTTTCCAGCAGCGCTCCGCCGGCAATCACGTTTGCATGAATGATTTCGATCGTTCTCACCCTCCCTAACATTCCGCATTCAATGATGTGTTACAATCGTTTCCTGCTAATGCTTTATTTGCTTTGCGCGCTCCATGCCGATAGCTTACGCAGCGTATCCTGTGCAATTGCTTTATCGGGGAAACTGTTGCAAACCAGCATAAGGCCTTCCGGCCGCAGCGCGCGGCAAAGCGGCTCGATCTCGTCCGGCTCCGGAAGCAGCACAAGGGATTTTCCTGCGCTTTGAATCGTGCGAAACACATCGATAAATGCCGACGTGCGCGGCTGTCCGGCGACCGGCGTCCACTGGATCGCATCGATTTCGTCGACGGCAAGGATCAGTTCCAAGTGGCGCACCTGCTCCATGCCGTCGAGATGGTACACGGCGTAGTCCAGCCGCCGGCCTGTTTTTACAAGCTCCGGTACGGCAAAGCGTTCGTACATGGCGGGGGAGATCATGGCCGAAAAGTCGCACTGCATTTGCGCGAGCCGCCCCGGGGCCCAGAGATGCATCCAGGCATGCACGCATCCGTCCGCATCGTCGCTCCTGACGAGATCGAAATACGGGTCGTTAATGCGAAAGAGGCCGTCGAGGATCGTGTCGACGGACGATTCCACCCATTCCGGTTCTTCGACGAAAT
>Ga0116162_10002190_pt1 | contig 12261 bp, 8 predicted proteins | sample AD_UKC105_MetaG_FD_89875 | JGI IMG/M metagenome (GOLD analysis project Ga0116162, IMG submission 89875) | Active sludge microbial communities of municipal wastewater-treating anaerobic digesters from Hong Kong - AD_UKC105_MetaG | ecosystem: Engineered > Bioreactor > Anaerobic > Digestate... | reverse complement strand
TCTCGGTACGCCAGGTAGAAGTCTATATTAACGAAAACTTGCCAGCTGAGTATTTTGTTGGCTTAGCCGGTGGATCAGAAAACGCCGGACATTCCGTTTTGATCATTTTTCGGGAACGGTTGCTCCGACGCGGCAAACTGATACTTTTCGAAGAAATGCTGGCAGAGATTATCCAAATTGAGCAACAAAAGGGAGTTCAATTTGGTTTGATCCAGATCGTGGATAGCGTTCATAGTGTAGCGAATGTCAATACCGCAAAAAAAACGCAGCGACAAACCAAAGATAAAGAGCCCCATGACTCGAATGCCCCCTGAGGTGTCAAGCACAAACACAAGGTCAAGGATGAAGCAGGCAAAGAGATCGGACAAACCGAATACTTATATGGTTACAAAGCCCATGTCAACCTAAATACCGATAGCGAGCTCATTACCAGCGTAGAGGTAATCTCAAGAGAGGCATACGATGGTCATAATTTTTGTGAGTTGATCGAGCATGTCCTAGGGTAGAAATTGCCAATGGAGACCGTAGCGGTATAGATAAAGGCAATAACGATGGCAATAACCATTTCTATTTACAGCATCGCGGGTTACATTCAGCCATTCGATTGAAACAACCGCATTGAAAGAAGGACGCTAACAAAGAAGTCTGGATAACCCTGTGTAAAACTCCTCAGTGTCGACGGGATTACAAGATCGAGCGCAAATTTGGCAAAGCCAAGCAAGGGCATAGCCTGGGAAGTTGTCGCTATCTTGGTAAAGAAAAGTTCGTGGTGTAGGCTTTCTTTATCACGATGGTGCTCAATATTATAGTATTGGGCACAACTAGCCCCGGAAAAACGTCTATTGCGACTTCATTAGGTGTGGCAGCATACTATAATCGTTATTTTTTTCGCCATAGTCACACTACCTCTTTCCATGTCTTAGCCTGTGCAAGAGAATAGGGTACTTTCCTCTCTTTTTCTACGCTCCCTGAACAAAACAGAATAAGATCTGCTTGAAATCTTTGATGATCGTCTTAAGAAAAAACCATGCTTATTCCGGCGGACTTGAACAGTAAAACCGGAATTACTTGAACATACAGACCGGAAATACTTGAACAGTGAATCCGGAATTACTTGTACACCTAATACGGCATTATTTGAACACTTTGTCATGCCGTTTTCAAAACGAGTATAAACGTGATGAGCCAGTTGCGCAAGCACGTTTAATGCCGAAGGCAGGAAAGTGCCCTCGGCACTGATGGAAAGCGTCAGCTTTCCCTTTCAAATTCTTTCTCCGCAAGGATCTTTCGCATCGATTCACCAGAAAGATCGAATCTGTAAGAGTTGTGAACAACTCGATCCAGGACAGCATCCGCGATTGTCGGATCGGGAAAAAGCTCATGCCAACTTGTCCATGGAAGCTGACTTGCGATAATCGTTGAGCCATTTTGGTAAGAAGTTCCATAAGTTCCAGAATCTCATAGCTTTCCTCTTCAGAAAAGGGTTTCAACCCCCAATCATCAAGAATCAAAAGAGGTAATTTCGAAAGCTGTTTTCTGAACGATAAGTATTTACCATCTAATTGAGCACAAGAAAGCTCCAGAAACAGATCAGCAGTGCGAAAATAGCGGACAGCGAGGCATTGGTAGCAGGCAGAGCGACCAAGAGCGCAGATCAGATAAGTCTTCCCGATTCCAGTTAATCCTGAAACGAGAATGTTCTGCTTTTTGTGGATATAACTGCATTGACTGAAATTCAGCACATCTTTCTTCGTGATCCCATGTTTCCCGGAATACTCGATATCTTCGATGACAGCAGGGAAACGGAAGTTGGCTTGTCGGACGAAACGATCGATCTTCTTTTCCTTCTTTGCCATCCATTCAGCATCAACCAGCAAACCAAGTCTTTCTTCAAAGGAGAGAGAAAGTATTTCAGGCTGATCCTGCTGTTCAGAGAGTTTCGATGCTATAGTCGGAAGGCGAAGGTCATATAGTTTGTTGAGGGTAGTTTTCTCAAGCATTCTATTTTCCTCCTCCATAGTATTCAGCTCCCCGAACATTTGGGTTGTCAATTGGTTTGGCAGATGGATGATCAACGCCAACGTATTTTTTGAATATTGCATCAAAGTATTTAAAGCTGTAGAGATTCGTATCAAGAGCCATTTTACAGATTTGTTCCATAGACTCTTTCGGTATTTTCTTTCCTATGTTGAGGATACCTGCACAAGTCTTATATGCTTGCTCTGGATGTTCTCGTTTTGACATGATGAAACGGATATATGCTTCCGTTTGTTCCCCAAAACTTGAAGCCCAGGAAAGGAAGCGATCATAGCTCCATTCAGAAACAACGCGATGATTTTCAGGCATATGTTCGGTAAGAGTGACATAGCGCTGGTGTTTTTCATAGGATCGTTTATGACTGGCGACCCTTTCATGCTCATAGAATATCTCTACCATTCTGGTGGTTCCGCTAACATCGACTTGTTTCCCAACGTAAATATAGGGAACGCTATAAAAGTGTTCGTCATATTTTATATGGTAATCAAAGGCAACTTTACAGGTTTTCCAGTCTGCATATTCGAAACGGCTTTTTGGTAATGGCAGCAATTCATTTTTCTCTATTTCAAGAAACAATGCTCTCCTGTTTGTTGGTCGACTTTTGAAATTACTTGTGTTTACGATTTCGAGTTCTTCCATTGAAGCCGTATGTAAATCCTCAAAGGATAAGAATGTTCTGTTGCGCAGCTTTGAGATGATGCGATTCTCAACGATCTGGACACCTTTCTCAGCTAATGCTTTATCCTGGGGTTTTAGCGGTCTGGCAGGGATGATTGCCGCTCCATAAAAAGATGCCAGATCTTTATACGTCTGATTGAGGACTGGCTCTTTTTCAGTTTTTGAGAATGGTTTTATAACAGCCGTTTTCGTATTGTCTGGGATCAGTATTTTGGGTGTTCCGCCAAAGTATTCAAAAGCTCGACAGTGAGCTTCGATCCATGAGCTCATAGTCATGTCTCTGAATGGCTCAGCATAAATATAGGATGAAGCAGAAAGAGTTAGCACAAAGTAATATGCTTTCCGTTCTTCTCCGTCCACATAATAGGATGCAGCTAAGCCAGCCCAGTCAACTTCGCCATGTTCACCAGCCTTGTGCTCTCTCCGCATGTATATCTTATTCTGCTTGCGATAGACTCGGTATCTTTCACAAAACTGATTGTACATGATCCCATCGGGATTTCCCGCCTTGTACTCTTCCCAAAGCAGTTGAAGAGTGATTCCCTTCCGGCTCATCTCTCGATGAATATATTCCATGTCGGGCTCTGGTTTGTGCTCCCCTGGCTTTTTCTCTACCGGCGGATAGATCTTTGAGCCAAGTTCTTTTGCCGACAATTCGGTTGGATACTCGATTCCGGCTTCCCGTGCTCTTTGCAGCACGTTTGATACCGTTCCCAGTGAACACTGCACGGATTTCGCAATGTCTCGCTGGCTTAGCCCCACTTCATAGTGTAGCCGTAGTATTTCCTTGATTTGTGCCATATCTGTTCTCCTCATGACGGCATCCTCCTCATTATTAAAGGATACCTGGATTTTCGGCATGAGATGTTCAAATACTTCTGTTTAAACCGTTCAAATGAAACCGTATTTGGTGTTCAAGTCGAACCGTTTAATGCGTTCAAGTGTTTCCGTAATTAGTGTTCAGATGTTTCCGTTTAAGGTGTTCAAGTGTTCCCGAAATCTGCAGTAAAACTCGAGACATTTTTCACTCAAATTCTACGGAGTAGTACAGTTTGATAGTCGGTCTTCTGAAAAAACCTGAGGATCTTCGGTTACGAATTATTAGACGTCTGACAGTGACTTTCTGTTATAGGGGTAGATAATTTTATTATCAATTCCTTGAGGCTTAGTAGTAATAGTGTCGATTAATACATTATGTCTTGTTTTATTTACTCTATAGACTATTTTGAAAATTTGTTTGATTCTTTTTCCATTCAAGAAACAAGCGTTTATTAAGTTTGGCAACATCACAAAAGAATTCATTAACAATTAATGGATCCCCCAAAGGGTTTTCATTGGCATTTCTAACCAAACACATAGTGCAAAACTCTTTTTCAGAACATTGAATACACTTAGGAAAATCTTTTTTGCGCAGCTCTCTTAAGTATTGCACTTTTTCAGAATTATCCCAAATTTCCTTAAGAGGTTTTTCTTTTATATTACCAAGAACATAATCCTGCCAGCCAGCACATGGATATACATTCCCCATCTCTGTTATACACATGGATGAATAACAAACTTTACAAACGATGTCGTCTAGAGTGGATTTTTTCTTCTGCTCAACTTCACTTTCCATTATCTCAAAATATTTTTTATCATTTGAAATTGAGTTGATAATCATTTCTTCGGCTTCATCAATCGATAGCCGGCATCTAAGGTTATCTGTTGTATGGTTATATCTTGCTAGAATGATAAAATCATCAACGACATTAATTTTGTGCTCGTTCGCCCAATTAACGACATCTTTATAACTATTTTTATTCTGCTTCATTATCGGACAACTAATTTGTAAAGGTATATCATTTTCAATAAGTTTTAAAATAGCATTTTTTGTTTTTTCAAAACTCCCTTTCACTTGAGTTATTTCATCATGAATATTTGGATTCATCGAGTACAAGGAGGTTTGAACACCTAGCAGATAGTTTTCTTTCATTTCTGCAATAATTTCATCATTAAGTAAGGTTAAATTACTTAATACATTAACCGAAAAATCATACTCCCTACATTTTCTTAAGAAATCGCAGAATTGTTTGTGCAACAGTGGTTCACCGCCACTTAATGTTATATGTAATACCCTCATCTCTTTGCACTGTTTTAAAATATCGTAAAATACATCAGGGCTAATATCCCAAAATTTATTCTCGTGTGGAATATAGCAATGTAAGCATCTTTCATTGCATTTGCTTGTAATTTCAATATGTAAATTCGTAAGTTGCGGCTTACCTTTAAAATATTCTTCAAAATAATCTTGGGTGGATTTTTCAGAATGTAAATCTGTCGATAAGTAATCTATTTCTGATTCTGTGACATCTATTAATTTATATGATAAACGGTTGTCTTTCTCGTTACACTCTTGCAATGTATTACCAGAAACAATAAAACCATCCTTTTCAAGCATACAATAAAAATCTCTGGCATCATTCTTTATCGTTTCAATGTCAACCCCTGAAAATTGATGGCTAATTTTTTGAGCAAGTTCATCAATAGTTTGCGGTTTTCGACCCAATACAGATAAAAATATTGCCCCACTTTGTGAAACTATCTTATCTCCGATGTCATTTTTGAAATTTTTCGTATGCCTGTATCCGAAATTTCTATTGTCTGTAATTAAGCCAAATTCCCCATAATCTCTGAATAAACAAATCGATCTTTGCTTATAATACATAATAATGTGTCCTATGTAATCAGGCGATGAAGGCTTATTTTATTTTGTCATCGCCTGATTTTTTGTTTCATTTACCTCCACGTGGTCCCTTGTCTCCCTTACAAGGTTTTCCACTAGGTTTAGTGTTTGGACGGCAATCTGCCATCTGCACAGTACTTTGTGCTAAGACTTTGGGTTTTGTATAAACCATTTTTATCACCTCCTTTCAATAATTTTGTTATTTTTGTAAAAGTAAACAACAGCATCCTAAAATATTAGCGTTCTTACATTCCGTTAATATTCTATTAGGTTCAAGAAGTGCGATTCCGACTATCCATTGTTCACACTTATTAAATATTGTAGTTTTGACTTTTACTTCAACAGCCTTAGTCAATATATTAAATTTATTATACCAAATATTGATATTATTCACGTGTAATAATTATATTTTTAATCTTAAATATTCATCGATTATGGGAAATGGCAAAAGTTTTCAAAATTCGTAGAACCTTGCCAATTTTCAATTGGTGGCGGATAACTGCTATTTTCGGGATAAGTATAGAAGTGGTCTCGTTGCACGGTGTTTTGGACGATGGCGGGCGGGCATTGTCGAGGATCATCTTTTGGAATTCCAGCCCGATTCTAATTTACCTCTAAGCCAAGAAGGAATAACCTGGCTAGTCATGTCCTTCAGGTTGCCGGAAAAGGTTAAACAGCAACATTCAGGTTGTTCCCTTTGGAAAAATCTGAGATTGCCCCCTTTGTCCAATAATCTGCCAATTGAGTTGCCTGATCCAAAACTCTATTGACGGATACAGTGTATTCCCCAGTCGACGGGTCATCCGGTGGATATTTGTATTTCCGCAAAATACGCTTAACCAAAACTCGCAATTTTGCCTGGACACTTTGCTTATATTGCCAGTCGATTGATGTATTATTTCGAACGTTTTCTGTGAGTTCGTGGGCGATTTGCTTCAAGACTTGGTCTCCGAGCAGGCTTTCAGCGTTGGGGTTATCTGCAAGGGCATCATAAAATGCCAGTTCATCTTTTCGAAGGTTTAATTTTTCACCGCGTTCATCTGCTGCACGGATATCTTTGGCTAATTGGATTAATTCTTCGATAATTTTGGCTGAATCAATCAGCCCATTTTGATAACGCTTTATCGCTTCTGCCAGCATTTCCGAAAACTTGCGTCCTTGCACCATGTTCATCTGACTGCGGGTTTTGATCTCATCGGAGAGTAAACGTTTGAGTAACTCGAGCGCCAGATTTTTGCGTTCCATGCCATGGATTTCAGCTAAGAATTCATCCGATAGAATAGAGATATCCGGTTTACGAATACCGGCAGCATCAAAAACATCCACTATTTCACTCGAAATAATAGCATCATTGATGATCTGCCGGATAGCTGTTTCAATTTCTTCATTTGTGCGTGTTTTGGCAGTTTCATCAAATTTCGAAAAACGAGCTTTTATGGCTTGGAAGAAGGCAAGGTCATCCCGAATTTCAAGTGCTTTCGGATGTGGAACAGCCAAGCCAAAAGCTCTTTGTAATTTAATAACATTTTCAATAAATCTTTCTTTTCCATTACGGACAACTGAACCGCCTTGCTCTTCAGCTAAATCTGCAATGTAATTAGCGGCATCCAGAATGAAATCGAGCTTTGATTTCGCATCCAATTTGATATAGCGATGATAATCAAAATGCCCAAACATATCCACCACAATTTCATAATATTCCAACATCTTGGCGACGGCTTCTTCCTGGTCGAAGGCGATCTGCCCTTTTCCTTGGCTGTCGGCATATACCAGTAATGCATTTTTCAGGTCTTGAGCAATTCCAATGTAATCGACTATCAGACCGCCTTCCTTATCTCCAAAGACCCGGTTGACGCGGGCGATGGCTTGCATCAGGGTATGCCCGTTCATCGGTTTATCAATATACATGGTATGTAGGCAAGGCGCATCAAAACCGGTGAGAAACATATCTCGTACAATAAGTAATTTGAGCGGATCTTTTGGGTCCTTCAGGCGATTGCCGATGGCTTTGCGGCGATCTTTGTTACGAATATGTTCCTGCCAATCGAGGGGATCACTGGCTGAGCCGGTCATTACAATCTTGATTGCACCTTTATCATCTTCTGGGCTATACCACTGAGGACGTAATTTGATGATTTCGTTGTGCAATGCAACGCAGATGCGCCGGCTCATGCAGACGATCATGCCTTTACCATCCGCGGCAGATAGGCGCTGTTCAAAGTGACGGACGATATCCGCAGCTACTTGCTTGAGCCTGTCAGTGCTCCCCACAACGGCTTCTTTGCTTGTCCAACGCGCAAAACTTTTTTGTTTTTCAGTCAGTTCTTCCTCTTCGGTAATTTCTTCGACGCGTTCATCCAGAATTTTTTGATCTTCTTCGGATAGTACAATTTTAGCCAGCCGGCTTTCATAGTAAATTTTGACTGTGACGCCATCTTCCACCGCCTGCTGAATATCATAGATGTCTATGTAATTCCCAAAGACAGCTTGAGTGTTTTTGTCCTCTTTTTCAATGGGTGTTCCGGTAAATCCGATAAACGAGGCATTTGGCAGCGCATCGCGCATATGCCGTGCATAGCCGTCAATAAAATCGTATTGGCTGCGGTGGGCTTCATCGGCGATGACAATGATATTATGGCGCTCGGTAAGAGTGGGAAAGACACCTCCCGTCTCTTCAGGAAAGAACTTCTGGATGGTAGTAAAGATGATGCCGCCTGAAGCGACGGAGAGCAATTTCTTCAAGTGCTCTCGACTGGAAGCTTGTACGGGAGTTTGCCTTAGCAGTTGCTGGCAATTATTGAAGGTTTCAAAAAGTTGTTGATCGAGATCGTTCCGGTCGGTTAGAACCACAATGGTGGGGTTGTTCATTTCTTCAGCCAAAACCAGTTTCCCGGCATAGAAAACCATCGAAAGACTTTTTCCGCTGCCTTGTGTGTGCCAGATCACACCAGCGCGTTTATCTCCTTTGGGTTGTTGCTCCACACTGGGCAAGCCATAAACCGCCGGGTGTTCAGCAACAAAATGCGTATCCGTTTCTACGGATGCACGTAACGTCGAAACGATAGCTTTGTTGACGGCAAAATACTGATGATAAGCGGCCATTTTTTTGATCGTTTTTTCTTTTGTCTTTTCAAAAACGATAAAGTGACGGATGATATCCAGAAGTGTCTTTTTGTTGAGCAGCCCTTTTACCAGAGATTCCAGCTCCGGTTGATTCTTGGAATCCACAACATGGATGCCATCCACGCTTTTCCATTCCATGAAACGCGAATAGTCGCTGGAGATCGTGCCGGCTTTTGCAAACCAACCGTCGCTGATCACTTCGAATGCATTAAAGGTAAACAACGAAGGAATCACCTGTTGATAAGTCTTTAATTGGTGAAAAGCGGTCAGAACGTCTGCTTTTTCATCAACTGCATTCTTCAATTCAAAGACGACCAGCGGCAAGCCGTTGATGAAGAGGACGATATCAGGACGTCTATTGTTACTATTTTCTACCACCGTGAACTGGTTGACGGCTAAAAACTCATTATTCTCCGGAACCGTGAAGTCCGCCAGCCAAACCTTGTCAGTCCGGCTTTTGCCATCGCCAACACTGAATTTCACATCCACACCTTCGGTGAGCAGATGATGGAAGGCTTCATTGTTGTCAATCACGGTCAATGCTGAAGTTCGCAGCACTTTCTTATAAGCTTCTTCCCGAGCTGCTTCCGGAATGCGCGGGTTCAGTCGATCGATGGCAGCGCGCAGGTGGTTTTGCAATATAGGATCACCAAAGCCCAGTTCCGGCGCGTATCTTTCCTGTATTTCAGGACCGTAAGCCAGAGTATAGCCGTTTTCGTCTCTAAGCAATTCCAGTGTGATTTGTTCGATTTCCGATTCGTAGAGGATCATGGTTCTTTCCCAGAATATGTTAAGTCTAATCCCCAATTCAATGGGTTGTTCGGTTCGTATTGTGTAAGCGCCAAATCGTCTCTTTCATCACGGAGGATGGGATCATAATAATTCCGTTGCCAATCGCGGATTTTCGGCGTTTGCTGCCGGAAACATTTTAAATTGCCATACAATTTCCGATAATGAAACCAGGGCGGGTTTGGAACCCGCCCCTACGGATTCGAATTCCTCTGCATGGATTATATGCATGATGGCGGACAGGATTAATTCAATATTTTTTATATGATTTAACAAATGGAACCCCGTAAAATGGATCATTCGCCCCAATTCGTTCAATCGCATTTTTCCATCCGTAATTTCACCAAACAAAGACTGCCGGTTCTGCACACAGATGGTGATGAAATATGAGCCCGTTTGGGAAGATTCAGAACCGTTTAGGCGGATGGAACGGCAATGACGGATCGTAGGGTTGTAGCTCATACCTCAATTTCCCCATTCATCAGTTTGGGTAAAAGAGAATCCCTACATTGGGCAATAGTAAGAATTTCTTTTTGGTTAGCTAGAATTTTCTCAAATAAGGGCTTTACGAGAAAATCAAAACTAGATAAAGTAAATTCAGAAGGAATAACACATTTAATATTTGAAAAATTTGCTGTATTGACATTGAGTGTTGTACTACCACCACTGCCCATTTCTATTAATTGGTTTTTTAAGTTCCTAGCTGTGAAGTAAATGTATTGAGTTAAATTGTCCCTTTTGGGAATAATCGCATTGATTTGTTGATTGGTTTGACTAATTTCTGCCGTTAAAGAAACTAATCCAATAGTAGCAATACAACTGACAATTATTGAATTAGGCGGTAAAAATTTATTTTTTTGGCTCATCGCTCCTTCATATGTCAACGTATCAGATGTCTCAACGATATACACCGAATTATGCATATCAGGGATTTTAATAAAAGGAATATTTCCACCAAAGAAATTTTCATTTGTCTTTGATGGTGTTTTCCCACATACAATATCACCGAAATCTTCTATATTCCCCACTCTCCATCCCTTGGGAATCATGCCCAGCTCGCTCTCGACCAATTCACCGGTGGCGCCGGGGAAGTTGAAGTCGACAAACCATTCTTTGAAAATGGCCTGGGCGATGGCTTCCAGGGTGGCATTCGTCTGACGATTGAGCTCGATTTTGTCATCCAGCGCGGAGAGGATGTCCGCGATACGGCGTTGAACAGGTAGGGGAGGAAACGGAAATTCAATTTGCCTGAGTGTACTTCCAGAGATTTCAGCAAATGTTGTTCCAACACCAACCGATTTTAAATACTCAACATTGTTTTTAAGTAAATAAAAGAGAAATTGGTTATCAACTACATCTGCTTTTGGAATTAGGCTTTTAAATCCTTGGTTTGTACAGATTGGATTCAATGCAATTCTTAAGTAACCTATTGGAGCTCGTGTTGTCAGTAAAACTGTCCCTGCGGGCAGTAACCTTGCACTTGAGTTTTGTAAACCTTTTTTTGTAATACATCTTTCCCCGCATGAGATAAACCGTTCATCAGTACTGGCTAAATCTCGAGGTGTTATCCAAGGTATCTCCTCACCCCAAAAATCCGGATTTGTTGTGGATGGAGTACCACCTCCAATAATCTCAGAAACTTCCTCTAATTTATATTTTTTCCACTGATTGGAATTCATTCTTGATCCCCTTCAAACTTCAACAAATGCTCTGCTATGGGTTTTCCGAAGTTATACTTTTCGATAATTTGAAAAGGCGTAGTCATCACTTTCATGATTTACCTTTTTCTATACGTGAGAAACTCATCATGTATGGAATATCTGGTTTTTTGAACATGATAAATCTATCATGTTCAAAATTTGCTTAAATTTGAACATGATCAGCCCTCGTAATTCCCCTGTAGCAAATTGAATAAAGGCACATTAATATAATAATTGCTGCGCCAGATTTTTTGTTTTTCAAGAAAGCCGGCTTCTGCCAGAGCATCTAAGTAAGAACCTGCCGTAACACGCTTCACGCCCACATCCCGGATCACAAAATCAATTTTGGTATAAGGGTGCTTAAACAGGGTATTCAACAAATCCAGAGAATAAATTTTGGGGAGTTGGGTTTTGATCCTTTCTTGAGTATCAGCCATCAGGTCTCTTAACTTATGGATAGTTTCAATGGTCTCGTTAGAGGTCACTTCCACCCCGTACAGCATAAACTTCAACCAGGCTTCCCAATTGTCATCCAAAGGATCGGATCGTAAATAAGCCAAATAAGCGCTCTTTTCTCGCACGATATACCGGCTGAGGTAAAGAATCGGAAGATCCAGTAGGCCGTGCTGCACCAGGTAAAGTAAATTTAAGATACGTCCGGTTCGCCCGTTGCCATCATAAAATGGGTGGATTTTCTCGAACTGGTAATGGATCAAAGCCATCCGTACCAACGGGTCGAGTCCTTCATTGACATCTTCATTAAAAAAGATCAAAAGACGTTCAAGCAGCTCCACAATTTGGTCATGGTCTTGAGGCGGAGTGTAAATCACTTCTCGGGTAGCGGAGTTCCCAACAATTGTTCCCGGCCGGGTACGGATACCGGGTCCCGGTTCTCCAATGACCAAAACAGCTTGGATCGCGACCAAATCTTCCAAAGAAAGTTGTTCTTTGGTTTCAATCCGGGAAAAACCTAGCTTAAGCGCCTCAGAATAGCGGCCAACCTCTTTTGCGGCAGCATTGTTGAATTGAGGAATGTCCAATTCTTGCTTGAACAGTTCATCATGCGAGGTGATGATATTCTCTATGGCTGAACTGTCTTTCGCCTCTTGCAACGCCAAGGTATTCAGCAGGATATCCTGATTGGGCAACAACGGTGCGACGCCTTTGAGTTCAGCCAGCCGGCGGTGTGCCATAACAATTTGCCTATTGAGA
>Ga0116162_10002186_pt1 | contig 12268 bp, 10 predicted proteins | sample AD_UKC105_MetaG_FD_89875 | JGI IMG/M metagenome (GOLD analysis project Ga0116162, IMG submission 89875) | Active sludge microbial communities of municipal wastewater-treating anaerobic digesters from Hong Kong - AD_UKC105_MetaG | ecosystem: Engineered > Bioreactor > Anaerobic > Digestate... | reverse complement strand
CTTGTTCGCTTTTTGCCATGACCGTTGTAGGACATCGCAATTTGAAGACAGGAGAAAAGACCATTGAGCCAAGTATTTTTAAAAATAATGACTATAAATAACATAATTAATTCTATTGGATAAAAAACTAAATGGGATTATCTTTCTGCAATACAAATGATTTAATAAACAGCTTAACGTAGGAGAGTAGTATGAAAAAGTATGTATTTTTAATGATCTCTTTCGTATTTTCAGGAATCATTTTCTGGTCATGTTCCGATGATAATTCATCCAATCCTGTTAATCAGTCACCTACTTGTAATATCACATCCCCCATTTCAAATTCAATAATTGACGAAAACGCAATAATAAATGTAACAGTAAGCGCACAGGATAATGACGGAACAATTGATAACATCTATTTTTTCTTAAACTCAGCATTAATAGACTCTTCTTCTGTTACACCTTATAGTGCGGATATTCCAACTCAGGGTATTGAGCTTGGTGGTAATCACTTTATTATTGTTTACTCAAAAGATAATGATGGCGCTATATCAATTCCCGATTCTATCACTTTCAGTACGAGACCAAAAGCTCCTACTAACTTGGTTATAACTCAAACTGATATAACATCAGCTAATCTCACTTGGAATGATAACAGCCTTGGTGAAGATAATTTTATGCTAGAAAGAAAACTACAGACAGATTCCGTTTATCAAATTATTGCTAATATAAATGGGAGTGATCTTCCAAATTCAACATATTATGATAATAATCTAACCCCATCCTCAATGTATAACTATAGGCTGTCAGCATTGAAAGGCGAGTATAATTCTACTTTTCTCTTAAAATCCTATGAAAATATTTTTCCACCACCTTCTAATTTGACTATTGTACAGAATAATGTGTACACGTTTGCTTTGAACTGGACTGATAATTCAGAAGGAGAAGACGGTTTTAAAATCGAACGGAAAATTGACAATGGAGATTATGTTGAAATAGGCTCTACCACGCTTAATCTCTTTACAGATAACACCGTAACAAAACAAGGATATGAAACTATTTATTACCAAGTTAGAGCTTACAAAGGTACTGAATATTTTTCTGCATATACAACATCTAATTCTTCTGTTTCCTTTCCACCACCAACGAATCTTACATTTACAAAGGAAACCTTAAGTACAATAAGACTTAATTGGACAGACAACAGCACAGGTGAAGAAGGGTTTAAAATTGACAAAAAAGTCGGAGTAAATGATTGGATTCTTGGATTTTCTTCGGTAACTGAGAATACTGAAACATGGACTGATACTAATGCTGAAATCAATGAAGCTATAGAGTATAGAGTATACGGATTTAAAGGTCTTAATTTAACAGAAACAATCTCGTCATCTGAGATAGATAATACTTTCCCTGCACCAACTGAGTTAGTGGTTCTGCAAACATCAGTTACAAGTGCAAACCTTGAATGGACTGACAACAGCGTTGGTGAAGAAAAGTTTGATATTGAACGTAAATTATCAACTGAAACAACTTTCCAAAAAATTGGTGAAGTAACTGGGTCTGATACAACAAATAAAACATGGTCTGACAGTAACTTAATACCGAACGAGTTTTATAATTACAGAATCACAGCTGTGCATGGTGTAAATTCTTCTCAGTATACTCTTACTGATTATTTTAATGAATTCTTTGCTCCATCAGAATTAAATACTTTTCAAAATTCTTTAACCAGTGTAACTATTACTTGGTCTGATAACAACATTGGTGAAGATAAATTTGAAATTGAAAGAAAATTAGAAACTGATACAGAATTTATTAAAGTAGGTGAAGTAACATCCAACGATTCATTAACTAATTTCTTTATTGATACAAATCTTGAGCCTTGTTCAATTTACAATTACAGAATAAAAGCTTTATTAGGGGAATTCGTGTCAAATAATTCATATATAAATTATGACAATGTTATCCCCGCTCCTTCAAATGTAACTCTTTCTCGTATTTCAACTACAAATTCTATAATCAGAATCACATGGGAAGATAAAATTATAGGTGAAGAAGGTTTTATTATTGAAAGAAAAGACAGCAATAATGATACTTGGACATATTTGATAACAGTAAATCAAAATGAAGAAATGTGGATTGATTCTACTTCAATTTCTGGTGTTACAAATTATAGATTATGTACACAATATCAATTATTTCAAAGTGAATATTCCAATGAAGCTACAATTGAAATAATACCCAATAAAATGATAAAAGTATTTTCAGGTATTTTTTCTATGGGAAGCCTAATTGGGCAAGCAAATGAAGAGCCTGTCCACTCAGTTGAAATAACGAAAGATTTTTATTTAGGGAAGTATGAAGTTACTCAAGATGAATGGATTAATATTATGGGTAGTAATCCATCTACTGATTATGGTGTAGGTGCTACTTTTCCAGTATATAATGTAAATTGGTATTCTGTAATCAAATACTGTAATTTGAGAAGCAACGCTGAGAATTTAACACCGTGCTATTCTATTAATGGCACAACAGATACAAATTTATGGGGTGACATTCCATCCGCAATTAATGCAGATTGGGATTCCGTTATTTGTGATTTTTCCGTTAATGGTTACAGATTGCCTACAGAGGCCGAATGGGAATATTCAGCTCGTTATAATGATGGGAGGAACTATCCATGGGGAGAATATTGGCCAAATATCGGAATTTGTAACTTTAATAATGCAATGGGACATGCTACTGCAGTTGGTTTCTATCCCGACGGTAACAGCCAATTGGATTTCTGCGATATGGCTGGTAATCTTGATGAATGGGTATGGGATTGGTATGGTGAATATTTGGAAACACCGCAGACAGACCCAACTGGACCTTCATCTATTCAATCCTATAGAGTTTATCGTGGAGGCATGTGGGGTGATGGAAGAGATCAAGTCAGATCGGCTTATAGAATAAGCTACCCTCCAAATTTACTGAGTTATGTTATAGGATTTCGTGTTGCTCGAACAAAATAAGTTCTTTGCATAAAACACTATAATCTAAAAAGGTAAAAATTTGTCTAATATTAAGACAATTAGTCACAAAGATTTTAAATTAAATGAGAAAGATAAGATTATCGATTATCAATCTGTACTCACAAAAAAACTTGATTTGTTTCACGGTGATTTTGATCAAAAAGTAATTGATGAAATTATTCTCTGGAAAGTAAATCGTTATGTTATGATGAATAAAGAAACTCTTGATAATTTAAACTCAATTAATCCTGATGAAAGAATACTTGATTATAGTAAAACTAAAATAGTTTTGACATCTCTATTAGGGTTAAAAGGCGTTAGGCTTCCTATGGCCTCAACTTTTTTAAGATTCAAAAATAAATATCTATACCAAATTATTGATCAAAGAGTTTATAGAATTATCAACGGGAAGACTTTAAAAACACCTAAAAAAATTGATGATCAAATCACTCTATATCTTGAATATCTTGATAAGCTTAAAGAAAGTTGTAAATTATTGAACATTAATTTTGAAAATTCTGATAGAATTCTATACAATGCAGACAGAAGTTTAAATAAACATATTAACCTAATAAATTACTAACTTTAGAGAAGTTATGAGTAGAATAAATACTAATATGGCAAGTGAGTTTTGGTTTTTCAGCCAATTGCATAGGTTAGGCTACAAAGCATATATTACTTTAGGAAATACTAAAGCAATAGATATTACAATCCAATTATCAGATAGTACTATTCTTACTTTTGATGTTAAAGGAAAACAAACTTTTAAATCCGGAACTTATCAGTATCTTCCAGAAACATATAAAGAAAATCATTTTTTTTGCTTTGTAGGTCTCCAAATTAAAAATGAAGGTAATATAATCAAATTTGAAGGTGAACCGGAATGTTATATCATCAGCTCTAAGGATTTAGGTTTTTTTGCTTTTAAATGGACAGCTCGCAATAAAATAACGGAAGGTTACGGATTCGATCAGAATATTTTTAGAATAATTAAGACATATGACTCTGAGAAAGAAATTAAGTCAAAAACAGAGCAAAGGAAATTTGCATTATTTAAAAAGAATCATTACAATACTAATTTAGATTTCTTGAATTTGAGAGATAAAATTATGGAAATAGAAGATTTTGAGATCAAATATCATGGAAAAAAATGATTTTTCTTACATGAAAAATGCGAATACTATTAAAATATTGATTAATACATTGGATAAACATTTCAAAGGTAAAGATAAATATTTTGAATTGTTTTCAAATAATGATACAAGAATCGAAGGTTGGTTTAAAGCAGAAATACTTATATCGCTTAATGAGTTGAAAGATAATCATTATATTTCAGAATTTAAACTTGAACATCTTATTAAGAATAAAGATGGTAAAAGAAAAAGTATTGACTTCTTTATAAAGTTTAATAATAATGTATCATTTCTAATAGAGGTCAAAGCAACTGTAATCAGCCGTTATACAACATCTAGAAATTTAAATTATTATTTTCGTGAAGATCACGTCGGAATCTTAAAAGATTTTTATAAGCTTAATAGTATTTTATCCGACGCAAATAAATGTGTAATGGCATTCATCTACCCAACTCCAGAAAAAAAGGATTGGGATGTCGCTCTTGATAATATTAGAAATAATAATAAAACAATGAATTGGGTTTGTATTTCTGTATTGCAGAACTATCAAGAAAGAAAATATTTTATGCCTGTTTGGATCAATACATCGCAGAAAGATAATCCCATTTTGGAGATTTGAGGTTAGCCTGATTTGTTCTTTGTTTAAAGCAAAAAGTTTTTGCTTCTTCCCCCGCAGGCTACGTTAGGAAAAGTGAGGAGTACTTGGCTCAATGGATACGAGAGACAAATTGCGACGACCTACAACATTGGCAAAATGGCATGGGAGGGGAAATTATTTCCACGAATTTTTGCCATGACCGTTATGGGGTAATTGCCGTTAATGTAAGTAAACATAGGAAGATACTTTATGAACTATATCAAAATACTTATCTTTATCGCTGTTGCATTAAATTGTTTCGCCCAAAAAACATACAATAATTCCACTACTCCAAAAGACGCGAATTTAAATTTTTTCTTGAAGGAAAAAGCTTTATGCGATTTTAATAGTTGTAAAGACTCATATATCACATATAATTCAATATTTGTTCCAAATAAAACTGATAAAGATTCCTCCTTCTTTTTTCTTGATTCAAAAAATTCGAAAGTTGTTAAGTTTGATAAAAACGGACAATTTGTCAGCTCATTCTCTAATCCCGGTAATGGCCCCGGTGAATTTCCGAATTTTTTTGTAACAAATTTTTATGTTACTAATGACAGTTTGTATTTAGTAAATCATTGTGAAAATAAAATTATAATTTTTGATACTGACGGGAAGTTCTCATGTAATCGCCAGTTTTCAAGAGAATCAATGCCGGGTAATGCTGAAATGATCGTAAAAGACAACATAAACTTAATATATGATACATTTACGGGAATGTATGGCAAACAACAATTAAAATTGGTTATGACTGATTTAAATATGAGAATATTTAAGGAAATATACAGTTTGGACACAGAAGATACACCTGCAGAATTAATGTCAGGGAAGCATGATATACAAATAGCCAGCACTAAAGATGAACTTTATATGTCAGTTACAGGTGATTATGGACTCTATTTGATTAATGTTTATGATCTAAAGGGTAATTTGAAATATAAAATAAAGAAAAATTACAGAAAGGTAGAAACTGATAATGAAAAGCTGAAGAAAACCATGAAGAAATATGGTATCAGTTCTAGGGGTTTAACAGATTATCAAACACCGATTCAATGTATGTTTTGTGATTCAAAAGGCAAACTCTTTGTTCAATCCTCAAGAGATGATGATGAAGGCAGGTGCTACTTCTTTGATATTTTCGAGAAGGGTGAATTTATAAACAGGATCGCTTTTGAAGTTCCTGATAATATTGACAGGATCGTTTTTAAAAATGATTTTGCATACGGATACGATTGCGATAATAATTCTATGACAGTTTATCAATACGAAGAGGTCAGATAAAAATAGTGATTAACGGCAACATACCCATAACATTGGAAAAATGACTTGACCCATGTGATGTTTTATCTTGTTAGCTTTTTTCCATGACCGTTAGCAGAAATATTTTGGAGTAACTAGTAAATTAATTTGAGGGAGAACAAATGAAAATCAGCCACATAATCAGTTTGATCATCGTTGCACTTGTTTTTCTGAGTTGCAGTAAAGAGAAAAATTACACAGTCGAGATCAAAGACGGTGTAGAAATAATTAAGAATAAAAACATTGAATCAACTCCAAACCTTAAATTAGACTTAAAACTTATTAGCGATGTATCACTTGATAGCTTAGTGCTCCCGGATAGCATTCCTGCCATCAATTCTTTTGACAACGCTGTCTTAGATTCTGAAGGTAATATTTATATTTCAAATTTCACAAATTCGATTGTATACAAATTAGATACAAAAGGTAACTACGTTACTAACTTTCATCGAAAAGGTCAGGGTCCAGGAGAGAGTATTATTGTTGATGATATTGCAGTGATAAAAGATTCTGTTTATGTCGTTGGTGAAAATGGAAAAGTATCTGTTTATAATACAAAAGGTGATTTTTTAAAGCAACTTAGACTTTTTGAGGGCAAATACGAAGGGCTGCAAATAAAATACTCTGATAGTAAAGTTATTTGTGCTACTAGGAGTACTAATTATGATCTTGAAGAAGAAATGACTTATTTCGTTATAGGTTTATTCTTAGTTGATTTGAACCATTTTGAAAATTATTCAAAAATACTAGAAATCGAGTCTTCTGAAGACCTTAACAATTACAGATACCTTATGGGCGGAATACAGAGACAATCTTGCTTTTTTCAAGATCAAGTATTTGTTGAAGACTTAAGCTTCAATGAGTATGCAATTGATGTTTACAATCTGACAGGTGAAAAAATAAAAAGAATAGAAAAGCAGACAAGAATAATACCATGCTCAGATAAATTTAAAGCTGAAGTTAAAGAGCAGGATGAGAAAGCTCCATGGGTTAAATTAGTTGCTGATCACATGAAACAAATATTAAGAATGAATGTAGATAATAATGGTTATTTATGGATTAAGCCTGCCGTTGAAGGTTTGGAGTTTGATCATCAGTATTACGACATTTTTAATGCTGAAGGAATTTTCCTGAAAAGAATAAAATTACCTCTTGCTGATAGTTTTGAGTGGCTTTATTTCGATAAGGGGAAATTAATTGTTAGAGACCCTGACAATTGTGTTATTAAGGTTTTTGATTATGAATTCTTGTAGATTGACCGTCATGATGGAAATAGTTGACTCCAAAATACATCTGCTAACATTGGCAAAAGGACTAATCCCTTGTTATATTACCCTTGTTCGCTTTTTGCCATGACCGTTGTTGGAAATGTGTTTTCTATGTTTTAAATAACAGTTGACTTATACGTGTTTTTATATTATATTGAATACGTATAACAAGGGAGGTTTAAATGAATTCTAAATTAACTCTATTGCTTGACGATGATGTTATCAAGAAAGCTAAAGGTTACTCAAAATCTCACGATACGAGTTTATCCAAGCTTGTTGAAGAATATTTCAAAGCATTATCGGCAGTTCAGAATCACCATACTAATAAAACATCCACAATCGTAAGTGAAATTGCCGGTGTGCTAAAGGGTGCAGATGTTTCCAAAGACGATTACACAGATTATTTAATCGAGAAATACAAATGAAAAATATATTTGTAGACAGTGACATCATCTTGGATTTAATGCTCGAACGAGACCAATTTTTCAATCCTGCTGCTGAATTATTTAATTTGATCGAAAATAATAAGATCAAAGCTTCAGTATCAGCACTTCATTTCTCGAACTTGCATTATATAATCCGTAAAGTTAAAAGTAACGAATTAGCAAAATCAGTTCTTCGAAAACTGGCGATCTTAGTTAATATCCTTCCGATTGATGAAAAAACTATTGAACTTGCTTTAGAATCCGATTTCCCGGATTTTGAGGATGCTATTCAATATTACGCTTGTCTTGATAACGATATTGATGTCATAGTTACCAGAAACAAGAAGGATTACATATCCGGGAAACTTCCGGTCATGTCAGCAGAAGAATATCTGGCAACTTTGAAATCTAAATGACAGTCAACGTGCTGATATTCTTCCCGACTGAGAAAACACACATACCAACAACATTGGAAAAATGGCTTGACCCTTGTGTTCTTTTACCTTGTTAGCTTTTTTCCATGACCGTTGTGGGAAATAGTGATTAGAAACCGGTGGGGGTTATTGAGCTACTAGTAAAAGATGTATTAGTTTGGAGAGAAACCAAAATTATTTCATTTGAAAAACTAAGATTTGGGATTATCTTTCTGCAATAAAGGTTGGTTTTCATGTCAATAATAAATTTGGAGATTTATATGAAAAAATGGCTATTTACTTTTATAGTAATTATTGTTGCCTCTCTGTTTTACAGTTCGTGCTCTGATAATAACAGTTTTGTAGCTGAAAACCAAGTACCAACTTGTTCAATTATTAAGCCATCTGAAAACGCAATATTTATACCTGATGGTGATATAGAGATAGATGTACAAGCTACGGATTTGGATGGTATAATAAATGAAGTTAAATTGTATTTTAATAATTATAACATAGGTGTCGATTCACTACCTCCATATGAGTTTGTAATTTCCACGAATTCATTAGTAGCTGGAAATTATTTAATAAAAGCAATTGCAATGGACAATTGTAATTCAATTGCACAAGACAGTCTTTCTATTAGAATTGAAAATCAATTAAACTCTTTTGAAACAGTATACAGCACCAACGAATATGATGAAGGTCGATCTGTAATAAAAACAAAGGATAATGGATATGCAATTTTTGGTTACACTAGCCTTAATCTTTATGGAGAACAAGATTTTTTATTGATTAAAGTTGATTCAAATGGTAATATATTGTGGCGGAATAAATATAGTTCTACAGCTAGTGAAAACGGTGCTGCATTTGTTCAGACAAATGACGAAGAATATGTTATGGCAGGTATGGTGTACTTGGCAAGTGAGCAAATATCTAATTTCATGCTAATAAAAGCTGATAAGTCAGGTAAAGAAATTTGGAAGAAAATATATAAAAGTATGTTTAATTCATATTGTTTGAGCATAGATTTAGCAAAGGATGGTGGATTTATTCTTTGTGGTGAAGAAAATGGGGATTTCTGTCTCTTAAAAACAGATCGTGATGGGAATGAACTCTGGAGAAAAACTTATGGTGGCTCTTTAAGTGAAAGGGCATATTCTGTAAAGGCAACGAACGATGGTGGTTATATTACTGCGGGATATACTCTTTCTTATGGGGAAGGTAGCTTTGATTGGTGGTTGGTTAAAACTGATTCTCAAGGAAACGAAGAATGGAATAAAACATTCGGTGATGGGCTCACAGGAGAGGAAGCGAAGGATGTCCAACAAACAGAGGATGGTGGTTATATTATACTTGGTAGCACTGCTGAATATCCTGGGAACGCAAATATATTATTAATTAAAACAGATGAATTCGGAAATGCTGTATGGCAAAAATCTTATGGCGGAATCGGTGCAGAGCTTGGTAGTAATATTCAACTAACTTCTGACAATGGTTTTATTATTATAGGATCCACAGAATCCTATGGTTTGGGCGGTTATGATATTTGGCTAATTAAAACTGATAATAATGGAGACATTGAATGGAGTAGGACATTTGGGACAAATTATCAAGATCATGGTTACTCAACAAAACAGTTGAATGATTATAGTTTTGTTTTACTAGGCACATCAAATTCTTTTGGAGAATTAAATAACGAAATTATGTTAATTAAAACAGATTCTCTTGGTTATGTAAAAAAATGATATTACTGGAAAATTTAACAATTGGATATTATCGACATTATTTTTAGTTTGAAATGGATTTTTGATTATAAAAGCGACTTATGTCTGAAAGCGAATATAATACTATGAGTAGCAATATTGAATCAATTGAAAAAGAAATTGATACAGAATTTAGTCAAAATCAGTTGATAGAATTGAATTACGCTCAATCTATATGGACTTTGCTTTCAGTTTTAGAAGATGATTTTTTAAGAAATATAATAAATGGCTCTTCAAATAATGCGTATTCTGACACTATGCTAAATGCAATATCCCACCCAATCAGATTTCTGTATAAAACAAAGACAGATAAAGTTACAGCTCGAGTTAATCAAAATTATGTTGATCAACACTTTGGTTGGGGTTTAGATTGGATTGATAAATCAAAAATTTACGATAAATTTTATTCGATTTTTTCGTTGTGGCATAAAAATAAATTACAAATTTTTATTGAGGGTAACCACTTAAATACAGACGATTGGAAAAATAGAAAATTTAAATATGAAGCCTACAACAGAATAATTCAAGAACCGAACAGAAAAAAAATTCCAAATATCGATATCGATAATATGCTCGGCCTTCTTATGGCTAATGTAAGTGTTACGGAAACAAAATTCAAATTAAATTTAAATCCTAAATTGGCTAAAACAATCATAGAAAATTATACTCAAATAGTAGATCATATATACGATCTGCCTTATTTCTGGAGTACTTCAAAATTCACATATGGTGAATTTAAAAAAGTGTTTATTTCAATACAAGCTTTGTTATATTCTATGTTGATTGTTAGAATAAATTTAGCAAAAGCTGGTATGCGAGGATTTGATTATTCATCGGCTGTTTGGGTGGTCTCGCATGATGAGCTATTATCAAGGATAGTACGTTATTCTAATATTCCGGCAGATAAAACAAAAACAATATTTGAATTCTTAAAATACGGAAGCAACGACATTAGAAATCCCGATGTTGCGATACAACCACTAATTGATTTAGAAAATGGTTTTTATGCCTTATCACCATTTGTTTGGTTAAATTCAAATGCGGAAAGAAACTTCTGTGTATTATTAAACATGATAGAAGTTGAAAAAAATATTTATTCAAAACTTAAGAACGAAAAGGAAGTTATCTTTCGAGATGAAGTTATTTCTAATGTTAGAAATTTCGGTTATGAAACGATTAATGGCAGGTTAGATAAAACAGATTTAGATATAGCCATTATTGATCGTTCTGAAAAAATTTGTGTATGTATTGAGTTAAAATGGTTTATTTCTCCTGCTGAGATAAGAGAAATTGATGTCAGAACTGAAGAATTGGCTAAAGGAATTGAACAGACAAATAAAATTATTGAATTATACAAAAAAAATGATTCACGTCTTACAAATTTATTGAAAATTGATAATTTCTATAGAGTGTATTTTTTTGTAGGATCAAAAAACTGGATTGGCTCTGACGATGTTCAAGACATTGATATTCCTATAATTAACATGAAACTATTTCTTGATAAATTAGCGGAATTAAGAAACTTAAAATTAGCTGCAGATTGGTTTAATAATAGAGAATATTTACCTGTAGAAGGAACAGATTACGAAATTGTACCTATTAGCTTAAAATTAGGCAAATGGCATAGTTCTTGGTATGGTATTTACTTAAAGGGTAATAAATAAATTTGCAGAAAGATAATCCCAAATCTAGGGTTGAGATGAGGGTTATTCGGTAGATTTTTATTTGAAATAATTAAGAATTGCAGAAAGAAAGGGCATTTATAAGGTAAGTAGCCATACTCGCTTGGTGAGTGGCTGTAAAGGAGTGCTCAATAAACCTAATAAGTGGCTAATTACTACTGTCCCACAACATTGGAAAAATGACTTGACCCGAGTTATATTTGATCTTGTGAGCTTTTTTCCATGACCGTTGTTGGAAAGATTTTGGAGTTATATAAAGGTTCACAATTACGATACAGTTACAACTAACTAAAGGAGATGTCATGACAAACAAATTTGTACCAGATAATTTTCAGGTTCCTGCAAAGTTGGAAACCGAAAGGTTCAGACTTCGAATGCTGTCTGTTGATGATGTAGAAAAGGATTACGATGCAGTTATGTCTAGCCGTGAACATTTAAATAAAACTTATTCACCTGCATGGCCAAGAGAAGATATGACTTTGGAGGATAATTTGCGTGATCTCAAAGGGCATCAGGAACAATTTCTTCAGAGAAAATCCTTTACATATACAGTAATGAATCTTGATGAAAGTAAGTGCTTAGGTTGTGTTTATATTTATCCCTCTCCAATAGAAGATTTTGATTCACAAATATTTATGTGGGCAAGATCTAG
>Ga0116162_10002175_pt1 | contig 12315 bp, 10 predicted proteins | sample AD_UKC105_MetaG_FD_89875 | JGI IMG/M metagenome (GOLD analysis project Ga0116162, IMG submission 89875) | Active sludge microbial communities of municipal wastewater-treating anaerobic digesters from Hong Kong - AD_UKC105_MetaG | ecosystem: Engineered > Bioreactor > Anaerobic > Digestate... | reverse complement strand
CGAATTGGTAACGCAAATACCCCTAAAAGTGCGTTTTTTTGCTGAAATCACTGAAAATAAAAAACCCTGAATTCGTTAGTTTTCAGGGTTTTACATCTTTTTGCTTTCTGTACTGGCGGAGAGAGGGGCTCCGCTAATAGTTTTTTAATATGCTAACACACAGATATTTACAAAATCTGCAAATGCGTGGACAACTTTTGGACGACTAGAAAAAGAACGATTATTTCACATCAAAATGCTCTGAATTGCATTATTAATGTATTCCGCTACAAATGTACAAAACAAAGAAAAACTATGCAAATTGGAACGAGGGTTTGGGAGAAAAAAGGACATTTCTTTCAACATTTTTTGTTGTATATTATTGAAAAATCAACATGTTTAAAGCAGGAACAAACGCCATTTAACATTATCAGTTTTAGTTAATGCGATGAAATGAGTTTCGACATTACTTATATCGATTGGAATTATTAAAAGGAAGTAAAAATGGATTTCGTTTATTAACAAGCTTCTTATTTACTTACCCGAAAATTTTTAATCCCAAAGGATTAAAAACCTGACACTGTTGAAGATGGATATTTTACTAATTTATTAGATAAAAGATAATTTAACTTACAACCTACAACTTTTCTTCATTAACGATTTGAAGATAAGATAAATAATGAGGTTGTAAGTACGTTTTTTTTAAGTTACAACTACTTACAACCTACAACCGGTTGTTGGTAAATTTCCAAATCTAAATTATTAACTTACAACTCTGAATAAAAGAAATATCAAGACTTGCATGGCTAAGTTGTAAGGTTGTAAGTAAAAATGAAAGATTTTTTTAAAAGATAGATATCTGATTTTTTTATGAAACTTATTATTTTTTTAGCAGAAGGCAGATACAAGTAACAAGTTTGGTTCTTTACCAAGCATTTGAAATGTGATCGCTTCTGTGAATTAACAAAAATAATAATTCAGGTTTTTGATCTTAATTAATGCTGTATAAATTTGGATTTCATGATTGGAAATGCTCAATAAATTAGTGAAGTTATTTTCATGGAGATGGATGTAGATATCCTTTTTATTTTTAAAAAACACATAAACAGCTTACTACGTTACTACATACTTCTAAAAGGTTTGATAATACTAATAAAATTACGTAGTAAGCTTTTATTTTTTACTTACTACAAGTTACTACAATAAATTAAGAAAGGGGAATGTAGTAAGTGTAGTAAGGTCGTTTTTTACCTTACTATGTAATTTAAAGGTTTAATATACAGGTAAATAGTAAGCTCGAAGTAAGGTAGTAAGCTGTTTTTCAAAAAAAAAGTTTTTTTTTAAGGTTCCCATCTTGGTATTCCTCTTTTTAGAGCGGTGTATTCAATTGCTTCAACAAGAGCATTAAATAAGGGATTTTCCCAATTAGAGCTAAAACTAGTACCAGTAAACCTGCTGGCATCGTGCTGAAAAAGATTCTCATAATTTTGGTGGCTTTCTCTCCAGTAATCTACAATAGTTTTTTTTCGTTTGTAAATTAATTTTTTTGTAGGAAGTTTATCTCTTTTCTGATTATTTACACTGGGTTTTGCAGGTAATAAGTTCCATAAATCATTGTTGTATCCTCTTTTTTGAATATTTTCTAGGTTATATTAAATCCAATTTTCGTTCTTTCATTTGCATAAGTTTCTTCGGAACAAAAAGCCAATAGATTGTTTAGCGTAACTTTTTCCTCATATATAATTTCATGTATTTCTTTTTTGCGAAGAACATTATCTATCTGACCACCAGAGAAATCAAACCTCTCGGCTAATAATCGACACTCTTCCTTATCTAAGAATGGTAATTTTAATTTCCAAATTTGTGCTCTGATTGAAATATCCGGTTTCTGAAATTGGATTTTAAATAAAAATCGCCTTTCAAATGCTGAATCAATATTGTTTGCAAGATTTGTAGTTGCGATTAAAATACCATCGAAATTTTCTAATTCTTCCAAAATAATGTTTTGTATTGTATTTTCGGTCTGGGCAATATTTGATTTTCCAATTTCTCGTCTTTTTGAAATTATTGCATCCGCCTCATTGAAAAACAATATTGGGGTTTGTTCACATTCTTTGGAAAACGCCTTGTAATCTGTAAATATCCGTTTAATAATTTTTTCGCTTTCCCCAAACCACATTGATTTTGACTGGCTTATTTCCACTTTCATCAATTCCCTGTTGGTTTCTCTCGCAATTTGCTTAACTACTTCTGTTTTACCAGTTCCTGGTGCACCATGGAGTAATGCTGTTATCCCTTTTGGTAAGTTTTTATCTATTAATCGCTTTTGTGTTTCTTTAAATTTCACATCCTTTAATAAATCTTTCAGTAAAAAAAGCTGCTTCATCTCCGATTCACTAAAAATTAATTTCCGCAACGGAATTTCAGTTGGTGAGATAAGATTTTCTTTTTTCTTTTTATTCATAAAAAGATTTATGTCGCATTCTTTTAAGAGATTAATAGACTGATCTGTCAATTTCATCTCAGTATCATGAATAAAGTCGGCTTCAATAATTTCGATTAAGTTGTTTTTAATAAGAGCGTTTTTACCAGTAATAATTTTCTGCATATAATTAACACGAGTTGTAGCGCTGTTATAAATACCATCTAAGGTCTGTGCAATATCTAATGTTTGACGACCAGTAATTGTTTCCCAAATTAAATACAAATATAAATATAGATCGTCGGTGTTGAGTTTCAGATGGTTAATTCTACTTATTAAGGGAAAATGTAAATTGTCCGATATTAGTTCCTTAGTTAGTCTAAATAATTTATGAGTTGAGATTTCATCATCAGCACGCTGTTCTCCAATATTGTAAATTTTTTCCAGCAATCTAAATATATCTGTAAATTTTTCATCATGAATTTCAGGCATTGGTTCATTTTTTAAAATCGCTTCTAATATTTTTTCATTTATTATAAGTTGGTCATTTGTACCAGCTGAAGAATGTCTACGCCCTTTATATATTTTGAAAATTCCAGATGATTGCAAATAATTGAAATCATCATTATATTCTAAGATTTTTATCGGATTGCAGTCGAAATATTCAGTCAGATCATTTAAGTCGACAGTATCCCCTTTATAGTTTAAAGCCAAAACCAGCGACATAAAAAACGATTGGCTTTTGGTTGTCCTGAAGTACTCAGAAAGCAAGGATAATTCAGCATCAATTTTTGTAAAAATAGAATCTTCGAGTTTGCAACCTTTTGATTGTTCATATATTTTACCAATACTATCCAGAATTTTTTGTTTATTTTCCATAGCTTTTTCGAATTATTTTTGTGTGTACTTTACTTTCCCGGGGTAGTTGGAGTGCTTCAAATATTTCTTTTTCAAACTTCCCATCCATATCTTTTATCAATAACTTTCCTCCATTTTGCTGCATTAAATCTTCGCAGGAGAAGTCAATAAGCTTATCCACATTTTGATTTAATGCGTTAATCGCTTTAGATGAATTGACAATCGCATTTTGCCCATCAGCTTCAAAAGGCGTGGAAACAACTGCAGTAACATGAAGCTTTAATTTTTTTGTTATCACAGAAACACCAGCTATAATTCCGCTTGCACTGCTGTAGCGTAAACCAGCAACTAAAATTATTCGTCGCGCAGGAAAAGATATTATCTTCTTTTCTAATATTGTTCGATTTTCTGCAACATAAATAATTCCACTTTCGAAATCTCGTTTGCCGCAACTGTGTTTTGTCTGGTCTCCAATAAATATCTTGTTTTCTTGATCAATCTCAACACATTTCTGCAGATGTGTCAAATCTGTACTTATTGCAAGAAAATCTGCAATGTCTTTGCACTTTGGGTAAAGTGTATTGAGAACCTGTGTGCTTAAATCTCCAATAAATATTATTAAAAATTCCTTTTTGCTTTTCTTGCAAAAGAATCTGCTGATTCGGTGTATTATACCCATATTTTTAATTTTTCTGGCACCCTACTTTTTTGTGATGTAGGATTATCGCCATTAATAATTTTCGGTTTGTTGACAAAGATGTATTTTCTGTATGCCAATTTTTGACGTTTATAAAAGTTTTCTTTATCTTTTGGCAAAAATTCAAGAGGCATTATGCAGATTTATAGAATTGTTAACCGCTATTATTTGATTATAAATAAAATCAAGTCCTCATCCTTTCCTAGTTTTGAAGATGTTCAAGAATATCTTATATCCCACGATACAGAAATATCGTTGCGTACAATGCAGCGTGATTTGCAAAATATTAGAAATGAATTGGGGATTGATATTGTTTACAACAAAGCTAAAAACGGATATTTCATAAACACGGAACACGACACGGATTATGAATATTTCATGCGTTTTTTTGAGATGACAGTTATGTCCGGAAAATTGACTGAAACTTTAAAAAATGAATCAGACATAAGTAAATATATTGCATTTGATACTGCAGAGACGATATCTGGACTTGAGTATATGCAAAAAATCCTGTATGCAATTCGTGAAAATTTTCAAATACGACTTAAATACCAGCGATTTACTGATAGTTCGCCATTTGACACAACAATAGCTCCCGGCTTTTTAAAAGAATATCAAAACAGGTGGTATCTAATAGCATGGAATTTCGATTTAGAAGATTTTCGCACGTATGGACTTGATAGAATAAAAGAACTTGAAATTACAGGAGAAAACTTTGATAAAGACTTAGTTAAAAATTGTAAAGATATGTTTGATTCTGTTATTGGAGTAAGTTCTTCTTTGAGTAAGCCCGAACTCATTGAGTTATCCTTTGATCCCGAACAAGGAAAATACATAAAAACACTTCCTTTACATCATACTCAAGCAATTATTACGGATAACGAAACAGAATTTCGTATCCTACTAAAAGTTGTTCCAAATTACGAACTTACGCAACGAATATTATCGCAAGGCGAACGTGTAGAGGTAATAAAACCAGAGTGGTTAAGGGAAGAGATAAAGGAGATTTGTAGGAAGATTGCGAATAGGTAAACGACGTGTTATGTCGGTATAAAAAGTTATCTTTGATAAAAAACATGATATGGCAAAAATAATTGATGGAATAATTAATAAAGAGCTTTACGAAAAAGCTAAGTATAAAATCCTTTGGATATTAAAAGAACCAAATGACAAAGATTCAAACGAAAAATGGACCTATCAAGATTACTTCTCTAAGAAGGAAATAGAACGAAAGATAGGCACTGAAGAGGATACTCTACGATATAGAATGATGAAAAAAATTATCTGGAACTCCTATGGACTTTTACATGATAATACTTTATTCGACGAAATTGAGAATCAAATAGAAGATGAAAGAATCTATTCAATCACGGAAGAAATCGCATATATAAATATAAAGAAAACTCCAGGAGGAGGAGCTGCGATTTATAAAGAAATTAAAGCATATTATGAGCAGAACAAAGATTTGTTGATTGAACAAATTAAGGCATTTAAACCTAACATTATCATTTTTGGAGGTACTCTTACATTTTTTGAGTATGAAGATTTAGAAAAAGCAAATTTGGATATAAGAAAAGACAACAAGTTTCATTCAATGAACGGAACGAGTAGAATGTCTTTTTACGATATTTCAGAAGATGTTTTACTTATTCATGCATATCATCCAGCATATTGGTCTATATCATACAAACAGTACTATGAAGAAATGATAGATGGTTTAAAAGAATGGAAAAAGAATAAACACATGAATTAGATTTCTAATATTTAAGAACCGTGAAATTTTTTACTGTTTTTAATTTTATTGTAAAATAAGAAAGTTATTAAACTTAAAACACCCAAACTAAAATTTACTGAAACTGTTGAATAGGTAAAACAGAGGTTGGATATGGCTTTGAGTAGTTAACCTAAAGATAAAAGAAAATGAATTCAACTGAACCTTGGTTAATCCGAATAATGGATAGCACACAATCCGAGAGTTATAAAAACTGTCGAGTTATTTTTGAAGATTTAACACTAATACACGAAAAAGAGCGAGAACTTTCTAATAATCTATCTGTAACTTTTGCTGAGCTTTTATTTTTAATAAATGGTTATCTACAAAGACATGAATTAATATTAAAAAATGGCCATCCTGGATTTGACCATTTTCTCAAAGAAGCAAAAGACAACAATGATTGTATACCTATAGTATACGAGATTATAGATACTGAATTGTCTACGTATTTTAAATCTTCACTAGTGCTTTCAAAATCTATATTAGATAAATTAGTTGCATTGTTTGAATATAGATATAACTACACCAAAAAAACATTTGATAGTAGAGGAAAACATTTAAAAAAATATCTTGAAACAAAATATCATGGCTCAAATAAAAACCAAATAATTAGTTTAATTGAACAGAATAAAATTGATTGGATTGATGATTTATTACAATTAAGGGATGATTTTACCCATTTTTCTGAACTAAGACAATACAGTAGCTTTTATATACACGTTCCTCAAAAGATATCAGAAGTTAAAAGTGTTAAAGATTTTATTGAACCACAAATTGTGATAGGCAAGAATAGGTACAATGCAGTAAATTATCTGCATTTTATTTATGATAGCCTTTTAACCTTTTGTAGTATGTTTTTAAAATATACAGGCTTTGATAATTATTATCATATTGACATGAAATATAAATGTGATAAATGTTCTACAAAATTCTTCAAATTAATTGACTCATCAAAAAATATCGGAGAACCAAATCAAGGACTAAAAATCCAACTAATAAACAAAAAGTATAACCATGGAAAAATAACTTGTAACAAATGTGGCCACAACATGGAAATGACTTTTAAAGATCTTAAAAAAAAATAATTTAAAATGAAAAGACCAAACTTATTTACACACGCAACATCAGAACTTTCCCAAGATGCTTTTTTTTGTTGGTTATTTCAATGGGCTAATGATGATTTAGCAGCAGAAAATGCAGCTTTACAAAAAGCTAGTAAGGACTTTTTAATTGGAATATTGCCAGAACGAATTACAATGGATTATTCCATTAAGGAAATTAAAGTTGATACGCAAGTAGCAGTCACTATTGATGGCAAAACACCAAAGAACAGAATTGATTTTATTGTTAAAATAAATGATGAAATTTTACTAGTATTTGAAGATAAAACTGCCTCAACAACAAGCACATCACAGCTAAAACCATATCATGATTACATTGACAAAAAATATTCAAAATTCCAAGGAAATATCTTTTTTTATTATTTGAAGTCAGATATAGTCTGGGATAGTGAAAAGAAATTAGTAGAAAACAATGATTATACTGTAATAGATATTTTCAGAATTGCTGAATTAATGCCCAAAAGTATTGGTAATGCAATATATGATGATTATGTAGAAATCATTAAAAAACGTATTGAATTGTTAAAGGATTACAAATCAATTAACCCAGAAAGTTGGGAAAAAGAACATTGGCTGGGATTCTTAGTGGATTTTATTACAAAACATGGAAAAGGTTCAGTAAATAAACATTACAAAGGTAAACATTACTGGTTTTGGTTATCATCACATGCAAATTGCTTGGAAAATAATTGTTATGTTTCATTGGAATTTGTAGCTGGTAAATTTGCAATCAAAACAGTTGCCAAAGACGGTAACCCAAGACTTACTAAACAGATTAATGATGTTGTCAGGGAAAAAGTAAAAGAAACGTTTAAAGATTATTCTGGAAAATTATTAAATCGAAATAGTAAGAATACTAATACCATTTTTGAATTTACGGACTATTTCGTGATAAATGAAGATGATTTAATTGATTTTAATAAATCGTTTGATGTAATTACTGGAATAAAAGAGAAGTTTGATAATATCGAGTTTAAATAGTATGTAAATATCAATTCTGAAAAAGTTTATCAAAAAATAAGTAAACACTCAAAGATGTAACCAGATTCTGATTATACTGTTAGATGCTATTCAAGGATAATAGATGGAAAATTTAATGACAAACTTATTATTTGTCCAGTACATCCTGCTTATTATGGGGTTTCTGATCGAGATTATTGTACTTCTATACATCAGGCCATATTAGATTGGCAAACAAGATTTGAATAAGCATTAATTATAAAACATTAATTAATATGGGTTTTATAATGATTTTTCGTTTTTAGAGCTTGTCCCATAATTTACAATTTTATTGCTTCATATTCTTTTTCGCTTAGTGCAAAATCGGGGTCTAAACGTTACTAATTGCAATAAGAAAAGATATGAAATCGTAGTAAAATAAACTACGCTTAGAAGAGGTGGCTATATTCATATGTATCAAAATGGAAATAATCGTTATGGTTATTTTGTACAAAAATTTCATACAATTAAAAATGAACTTACATACTTACATGAAAGCATATAAATAATTATATATCAATAAGTTCAACTATGAAAGTTCTAATTATTTTAACTTACATAAACTTACATAACTTACATGAAAAACACACAAAATGTAAGTTCATTAGAAGTTTCCTTGCCTGATCTTTCATAGTCTAGAAACCAGAATATCAACGCATTAGACTGATTTGTGTAAGCATGTAAGCATAAAATGTGATTTTTTTATTTTTTTAGTAATTATTTTAGTAAAAGTGTTTTTAATAGTAGAGTTCATTAAGTTGATAATTACAAATAATTGGCAATATTAGAATTATTAGTATTTTTGAAGGAATAAAGAGGTAGTTTGTTATAAAAAGATCAAAATGGCAAAGGAAAAGCAGGCACTTACTCATAAAAAGGCAGGAAAGCAGAAAAGCATTGAAGAAACTTTATGGGATTCTGCCAATAAACTGAGAGGATCGGTTGAGCCGTCTGAGTACAAGCATGTAGTTCTTAGCTTGATATTTCTAAAATTTACCAGCGATAAATTTGAAGAACGCAGAACGGAGCTTAAAGCCGAAGGCAAAGAAAAGTACATTGAAATGGTTGAGTTCTATACCATGAAAAACGTATTTTATTTGCCTGAAGAGTCTCGCTGGTCGTACATAAAAAAGCATGCAAAGCAGGACGACATTGCCTTGAAAATTGATACTGCCCTTTCTACCATTGAAAAAAACAATAAGGCTCTTAAAGGAGCATTGCCCGACAATTATTTTTCACGTTTGGGGCTTGATGCCAGTAAACTCTCTGCATTAATTGATACCATTAACAATATTGACACCTTGCAAGACAAGGAAAACGATATTGTTGGCAGGGTTTACGAATATTTTCTCAGTAAATTTGCTTTAGCTGAAGGAAAAGGGAAGGGCGAATTTTATACGCCAAAAACCATTGTAAACCTGATTGCTGAAATGATCGAACCTTATCAGGGAGTAATTTATGACCCTTGCTGTGGTTCCGGTGGTATGTTTGTTCAGTCATTAAAATTTGTACAAAACCACCAGGGCAATACAAAAAATATTTCCATTTACGGACAGGAATATACTTCTACCACATACAAACTGGCAAAAATGAACCTTGCCATTCGTGGTATTTCTGCCAACTTGGGCGAAGTTCCGGCAAATACTTTTAGCAAAGACCAACACCCTGACCTGAAAGCCGATTTTATTATGGCTAATCCACCATTTAACCAGAAAGACTGGCGTGCAAGCGATGAGCTTACAGATGATCCACGTTGGAATGGCTACGAAGTACCTCCCACAAGCAATGCCAACTATGGCTGGATTTTACACATGGCTTCAAAACTTTCCGAAAATGGAACAGCAGGCTTTATTCTTGCAAATGGTGCATTATCGGGCGGCGGTACTGAATATGAGATACGCAAAAAAATGATTGAAAACCACCTGGTTGAAGCTGTAATTATTCTGCCACAGAATATGTTTTATACAACCAATATCAGCGTTACAATCTGGGTTTTAAGCAAGAACAGGAAAGCAAGAGAGGTAAAACTTAACGGTAAAGCAAAGAAATACAGAGACAGACAAGATGAAATTCTGTTTCTTGATTTAAGGGAAAAAGGCATTCCATTTGAAAAAAAATTCATACAGTTTAGTCCTGACGAGATTGAAAGTATTGCTGAAACACTTCATACATGGCAACAAGTTGAATTTACTGAAAAATACAAGAACACACCTGAGTATTGCTATTCTGCAAGTATTGAAGAAATCAGAAATAAAGATTATTCTTTGGTTCCAAGCAAGTACATTGAGTTTGTAAACCGAGATGAAAACATTGATTTTGATGAGAAAATGACAATACTGCAAACTGATTTTTCTGAATTATTCAAAGAAGAGGAAAAATCAAAAACAGAATTACTGAAAGTTTTTAAAGAGCTGGGGTATGAAATCAAATTATAAAAGAATAGGTGATTACATACAGCTAGTTGATGAACGAAACAATGGCTTAAAGGTAAAACAGCTATTGGGATTGAGTATTTCAAAACAGTTTATTCCTTCTGTTGCCAATATTATTGGAACAGATATGGAGAACTATAAAATAATACGAAAAAACCAGTTTGCTTGTAGTACAATGCAGGTTAGACGTGATAAGAAAATGCCTATTGCTTTACTCGAAGAAGTAAATGAGGCAATTATTTCACAGGCTTATCCAATTTTTGAGGTCAAAGATAAGACAGAACTTATACCGGAATATTTAATGATGTGGTTTTCCCGTGCTGAATTTGACCGTGAAGCCTGCTTTAATGCTGTTGGTGGAGTTAGAGGTAGTTTAGAATGGGAAGATTTTGAAAATATGCAACTCCCCGTCCCCTCCATCACCAAACAAAAAGAAATTGTTGCCGAATACAATACCATACAAAACCGCATAAAACTAAACGAAAAACTTATCCAAAAACTCGAAGAAACAGCACAGGCGGTTTATAGGGAGTGGTTTGTGGAAGGGATTGATTTGGAGAATTTGCCTGAGGGGTGGTTTCCTAAGAGTTTTACAGAATGTGTTAAATTAAGTGGAGGAGGAACACCAGACACAAGTAATCAAACATTTTGGAATGGGAAAATACCATTTTTCACTCCTGCAGATGTTTCAAATGGATATTATTCAATAAAAACAGAAAAAACAATTTCAGAAAGAGGATTAAACAATAGTAGTACTAAGCTTTATCCTAAAAATACAGTTTTTGTTACTGCAAGGGGAACTGTTGGAGCAATATCAATAGCTGGTTGTAATATGGCTATGAACCAAAGCTGTTATGCTATTACAGGAAAGCATCGGTTTTATTGTCATCAACTTACTATACACACTATGGCTGATTTGAAAAATGAAGCTGTTGGGGCGGTTTTTGGGGCACTTGTAACAAAAGATTTTGATTCGCAAATTGTAATTGACCCACCTATTGAGTTAAAAGAAAAATTTGATAAAGAAATATCAAATATTTATAACTATTTGCTTTCAAAAACTAAAGAAAATCAAAAGTTAACAGAATTGAAAGACTTGCTTCTTTCGAGATTGGCAACAGTTGAAAATTAAAATGGAAAGAATTATTCAAGAAGAAATATCAAATATTAGTAAATTCTCAGAATTTGAGTTAGTTCAATATTTACAGGATAATTTGGTTATTCGTGCTACCGGAGGAAGCTTTGAAAATGATATTTACAGATTTGTTCGTGAGGAATTACTAAAGAATAAAACACTTGAAAGTTTAATGCCAAAGTGGATAATTTCTAATCGAAGCATTGATCAGTTTTGGATATTTATTAAAGGAAAATATGGAACCTATGCAGAAAGAAGACAATTTTTATGGGATGAATTTTTTCTATTATTAAATTATTTGGAATCAAAGAAAGTTTCACCATTAGACGAAATAATAATATTTGATGAATCTTTTATTCATGTCCAATGGCAAAAAGCAATAGAACGCAAAGATTCAGACCCTGAAGCTGCCATTACTTCTGCAAGAACACTAATTGAGAGCGTATTAAAATATATTTTAGATGAGCAAAACATTGTTTATAACGATAGCATTGATTTGCCGGAATTATACAAAGAAGTGGCAAAAACTTTGAATTTGGCTCCAGAAAATCATCAAGAGCAAATTTTTAAACAAATTTTGGGAGGTGCACATGGTGTAATAAGTGGGCTTGGTGCTTTAAGAAATAAACTTGGTGATGCACATGGGAAAAGCATTAAGAATGTTAAACCTAAAGACCGACACAGTGAATTAGCTGTTAATCTAGCAGGAACCATGGCAATATTTTTATTTAAGACGTATAAAGAAAATCAACAAAACATTTGATTATGGATTGGTTTGCAGACGTATTGGCTCAAGTTGAAGAAAATAAAATAAAAGAAAGAAAAGCTATTCCTTCAAAAGTTTTTTTCAACCACTTTTTTGCCATTAATTATAATATTGAAGCCAATTCAGAAAGGT
>Ga0116162_10002168_pt1 | contig 12326 bp, 10 predicted proteins | sample AD_UKC105_MetaG_FD_89875 | JGI IMG/M metagenome (GOLD analysis project Ga0116162, IMG submission 89875) | Active sludge microbial communities of municipal wastewater-treating anaerobic digesters from Hong Kong - AD_UKC105_MetaG | ecosystem: Engineered > Bioreactor > Anaerobic > Digestate... | reverse complement strand
CTCAATCTGCTGTTCATCTACCCGCTACAGCATGCGGGGCTGGCGCTGGCGACCAGTCTGGCGGCCTACCTGAACGCCTTCCTGTTGCTGCGCGGCCTGCGCCGCGAGGGGGCCTACCGCCCGGTATCCGGGTGGCGGCGCCTGATCCTGCAGGTCGGTCTCGCGGCGCTGGCGCTGGCCGTAATGATCATGTCCGTCTCGCCCGACCTGGCGGAGTGGGTCGGGGCCGGTCGAGGGCAACGTGTGCTGTGGCTGATCGGCCTCGTCGTTGGTGGCGTCGTCAGCTATCTTGGGGTCTTGTGGCTGTCCGGCGTGCGCCCGCGCGACCTGCACAGCCGTCGCTGAGGGGTACCGATGATACGTCTGCTGTGGCTGAGCGCGCTGGTGGTCATACTCGACCAGGCCAGCAAGTTGTGGGTCGTGGCGCGCTTCGCCGAGTTTGAGGTGCTCACCGTGTGGCCGGTGTTCAACCTGACGCTGGTCTATAACACCGGGGCCGCGTTCAGTTTCCTCAGCGACGCCGGTGGTTGGCAGCGCTGGTTCTTCGTGGTGCTCGGGTCTGCCGTGTGCCTGGGCATGGTGATCTGGCTGCGCCTGCTACGCGACGACGAGCGGGTCACCGGCTGGGGGTTGGTCCTGGTGATCGGTGGTGCGCTTGGCAACCTGATTGACCGCGTGCGCCTTGGCAAGGTGGTCGATTTCCTGCAGTGGCACTGGCACGACTGGTATTGGCCGTCGTTCAATGTCGCCGACAGCGCAATCACGCTCGGCGTTGCCCTGCTGCTTATCGATGGGCTGTTCGCGCGCAATCGCGCAAGGGATCGGAATTCCTAGGAAAAGTCCTACGTCGACAGGGGCTGTTGTGGGCTATGGACGCAACCGTCCGGTGTCGATAATCGCTTCACCACCTTCAAGGACGAAGTGAGCGTACAGGACGTAACCGTCGACAGGGATGTGACGGGATCCAGGATGGATCTGCACCACGGTCTCGGTGGTAATGCCCGACAACATGGACTGTTGTCGGGCTTTCTCGTTGGCCCGCCAGCCCGATCATGCACGCCGGTTATACCGCGCGGCCGCCATGTCTCTATAATGACTCGCTTACGCTCGGCTTACTGGCAAAACCTGTGCTGCTTATCCGCGGATTGCACAATCTACGCGCGGCCCACCGCGATTGCGTTGCGACCATCGGCAACTTCGATGGTGTGCACCTTGGGCATCAGGCGGTCTTTTCCGCATTGACGGCGCGTGCGCGCGCGGCCGGTCTGGCGTCGCTGGTAATCACCTTCGAGCCTCAGCCGATGGAATTCTTCCGCCCCGAGCAGGCGCCGCCGCGTCTGACCCGATTGCGCGAGAAGCTCGAGGCGATCGATGCCTGCGGCATCGACCGTGTGCTCCTGATCCGCTTCGACGCGGCCTTTGCCGCAGTCGATGCCGACGATTTCGTGCGCCGTATCCTGGTACAGAAACTCGGTATCCGGCATCTGTACGTCGGTGACGATTTCCGCTTCGGTCGCGACAGGGTTGGCGATTTTTCGCTTTTGACCGCCATCGGAGGGCAACTCGGTTTCGGTGTCGAGAGCCTGGATACCGTGGCCGAAGACGGCAGCCGCGTCAGCAGCACGCGGATACGCGATGCCCTGCAGGCCGGTGACCTGGCGCACGCCGCACGCTGCCTTGGGCGCCGTTACCGCATCTGCGGACGGGTCGCGCATGGCAACAAGCGCGGCCGTACGATCGGCTTTCCGACACTGAACGTCGGCTTGTTGCGGCGCTCGACGCCGTTGCGCGGGGTGTTCGCGGTGCAGGTGTTGGGGCTGGCAGAGCACCCCCTTCCCGGCGTGGCCAACATCGGCAATCGCCCGACCCTGCAGGGCGACGACCGCCTGCTGCTCGAGGTGCATCTGTTCGATTTCGAGCGCGAGGTGTACGGTCGGCATGTCGAGGTCGATTTTGTCGAACACATCCGCGACGAGCGCCGCTTCGAATCGTTCGATGCCTTGCGTGAGCAGATTCAACGCGACGCACAGCGCGCGCGCGACACCCTTCGCCTCGATGCCCTGGCCCGCCGCAAGTCGGGCTGACGCATTCGGGTCCATCCACAGAATTTTTCGATTACCGGGTCATAGTCCGTGAGCAACAATTACAAGGACACGCTGAATCTTCCCAACACCGCATTCCCGATGAAGGCCAATCTGGCGCAGCGGGAACCGGAGATGTTGAAGCGCTGGGAGGACGAGGGTCTGTACCGCAAGATCCGCAAGGCCTGCGCCGGCCGTGACAAGTTCGTGCTGCATGACGGCCCGCCTTATGCCAATGGCGAGATCCATATCGGGCATGCGGTTAACAAGGTGCTCAAGGACGTCATCGTCAAGAGCCGCACCCTGGCCGGCTTTGATGCCCCCTATGTGCCGGGCTGGGACTGTCACGGCCTGCCGATCGAGTTGCAGGTGGAGAAAAAGGTCGGCAAACCGGGGCAGAAAGTCAGCGCCGCCGAGTTTCGCCAGGCCTGTCGCGACTATGCGCTGACCCAGGTCGACAAGCAGCGCGCCGACTTCAAGCGTCTGGGCGTGATCGGTGACTGGGACGATCCCTACCTGACGATGAACTTCGTCCAGGAGGCCGGGATCATCCGCGCGCTCGGCCGCATCGCCGAGCAGGGCCATGTCGCCAAGGGGTCCAAGCCGGTGCACTGGTGCACCGACTGCGGCTCGGCGCTGGCCGAGGCCGAGGTCGAGTACAAGGACAAGGAATCGTTTGCGGTCGACGTCCGTTTCAAGGCGGTCGAGCAGGCCGCGTTCGAAGCGAATTTCACCCCTACTGATGATGGTCCGGGCAGCGGCGAGATCGCGGTGGTCATCTGGACCACCACGCCCTGGACCCTGCCGGCCAACCAGGGGGTCGCGCTGAATCCGGACCTCGAATACGTGCTGGTGCAGGTTGGTGACGAGCGCCTGATGGTGGCCGACGGCATGCTCGAACGCGTGATGCCGGCCTGGGGTGTCGCCGACTACCAGGTGGTCGGGCGCGCACAGGGTGCGGTATTCGATCGCCAGCTGTTGCAGCACCCGTTCTATCACCGCCAGGTGCCCATCGTGCTGGGCGACCACGTCACGCTCGAGGCTGGTACCGGTGCGGTGCACACGGCACCCGGCCACGGTATGGATGACTACATTGTCGGCCAGCGTTACGGGCTGCCGGTGGACAACCCGGTCGGCGGCAATGGCTGCTTTGTCGCCGGTACGCCGCTGTTCGAGGGTGAGCATGTGTTCAAGGCCAACGAGCATGTGATCGAGGTGCTGGAACAGAACGCTGCCCTGATCAAGTCGGCGAAGTTCAGTCACAGCTACCCGGTGTGCTGGCGACACAAGACCCCGATCATTTTCCGCGCCACGCCGCAGTGGTTCATCTCGATGCAGCAGAAAGACCTGCGCGATACCGCGATGGCCGAGATCCGGCACGTGCACTGGACGCCGGACTGGGGCCAGGCGCGCATCGAGGGCATGATCGAGAACCGCCCCGACTGGTGCATCTCGCGTCAGCGCACCTGGGGTGTGCCGATCGCCTTCTTCATCCACAGGGAGACCGGCGAACTGCACCCGGATACCGTGGCTCTGGTCGAGCAGGTGGCGCAGCGCGTCGAGCGTGAGGGCATTCAGGCCTGGTTCGACCTGGAGCCGGGTGATCTGCTCGGTGACGATGCCGCGCATTACGAAAAGGTCGCCGACACGCTCGACGTCTGGTTTGACTCCGGGGTGACGCATGCCTGCGTGCTCGAGCCGCGTGCCGAACTGGTCAGCCCCGCGGACCTGTATCTCGAAGGCTCGGATCAGCACCGCGGCTGGTTCCAGTCGTCGTTGCTGACGTCAGTGGCGATGACGGGGCATGCACCTTACAAGGGTGTGTTGACGCATGGATTCACTGTCGACGCCGACGGCAAGAAGATGTCCAAGTCGCTCGGCAACGTGGTGTCGCCGCAGTCGGTGATGAAGACCCTGGGTGCCGACATCATCCGGTTGTGGGTCGCGGCGACCGACTACCGCGCCGAGATGTCGGTGTCGGAGGAGATCCTCAAGCGCACCGCCGATGCCTACCGACGCATCCGCAACACCACGCGCTTCCTGCTGGCCAACCTCGAAGGGTTTGATCCGGCGCGGCACAAGGTCGAGGCCGGTGACATGGTCGCGCTGGACCGTTGGGCGGTCGGACGCGCGCATCGGCTGCAACAGGAGATCATGCAGGCCTATGAGGATTACAACTTCCACCTGATCTACCAGAAGCTGCTCAACTTCTGCGTCGCCGACATGGGGGGGTTCTATCTCGATGTGATCAAGGACCGCCAGTACACCACGCAGGCCGACAGCCTGCCGCGCCGCTCCTGCCAGACCGCGATGTTCCATATCGTCGAGGCGATGGTGCGCTGGATGGCGCCGGTGCTCAGCTTCACGGCCGACGAGATCTGGGGTTTCATGCCCGGTGAGCGTGCCGAGTCGGTGTTCATGGAGACCTGGTACAGCGAGCTGTTCCCGCTTGAACATGACGCGCTGGACGCCGATGCCTGGACCCAGGTGGTCGGCGTCAAGACAGCCGTTGCCAGGCAGCTCGAACTGATGCGCAAGGAGGGCGTGATCGGTTCCTCGCTCGACGCCGAGGTCGAGCTGTATTGCGACGGGAAGCTGGCCGACGTGCTGAATCGGCTCGGTGGCGAGCTGCGCTTCGCGCTGATCACCTCGTATGCCAGCGTTGCCCCGATGGCCGAGGCGCCGGCCGAGGCGATCGACAGCGATGTGAAGGGGCTGCGGATCGCTGCCTGGGCCAGTGCGCACCAGAAGTGCGTACGTTGCTGGCATCACCGCGAGGATGTCGGTGCCAACACGGAACATCCGGAGCTGTGCGGACGCTGCGTCGACAACGTGATCGGTGAAGGCGAGACGCGGCGTTTCGCGTGAGCGCGATTGGGCGGCGCAGTTGAATCAGGCTACACGGAGCAACGGCATGGCCTACCCGGAGATCCTTCACCACGGCGCAGTCGGTGGTGTCACCGGCTCGTGCCATGAACTGCGTGTCGGCGAAGACGACGCGATCCTGATCGACTGCGGCCTGTTCCAGGGTGCGGAGAACTCCGGCGAGGGTGCCGGTGCGAACAATCTCGCGATCGAGTTCCCGATCGAGCATGTCCGGGCATTGGTCGTGACCCATGTGCACATCGACCATGTCGGGCGCATCCCGTATCTGATTGCTGCCGGCTTTCGCGGTCCCATCTATTGCTCGCAACCGTCTGCCAAGCTGCTGCCGGTGGTCTTGGAAGACGCACTCAAGGTCGGGGTGACGCGCAACCGCGACCTGATCGAGCGGGTAATCAACGGCCTGAAAAAGATGATCCGTGGTGTCCCCTTCGGCCAATGGCAGCCTATCGAGGTCGAAGGCGCCACACCGCTGGCCGTGCAGTTCCGGCGCGCCGGCCACATCCTCGGTTCGGCCTGGGTGGACTGCCGCTGCGGAAACGACGCCGATGCCCGGCACGTGATCTTCTCCGGTGACCTCGGCGATGCCGATACGCCCCTGCTGCACCCGCCGGATCAGCCGCAAGGTTGCGACGTGCTGGTACTAGAGAGCACTTACGGCGATCGCAACCACGAGGGCCGCGCGGCACGCCAGCAGGCGCTGGAAAAGGTGCTGCGGCATGCACTGGAAGACCGGGGCACCGTGCTGATCCCGGCATTCAGTATCGGTCGCACCCAGGAACTGCTGTACGAACTCGAGGACATACTGCACCGCAATCGCGGCGGCAATGCGGCATCCAGGCTGGCATGGGAAGACGTCGAGATCGTGCTTGATTCACCGATGGCCGCGACTTTCACCGATCTGTATCGCGAACTGCGCCCCTACTGGGACGACGAGGCGAGGGCGCGCATCGCGGCGGGCCGCCACCCGCTCGATTTCGAACAGCTGACGACGATCGACAGCCACGACGACCACCTGCGCGCGGTGCAGTACCTGGCCAAGACCGGGCGTCCGGTGGTGGTGATCGCGGCCGGCGGCATGTGCGCCGGTGGGCGTGTGGTCAATTACCTGAAAGCCATGCTGGGCGACCCGAAGCACGACATCCTTTTCGTCGGTTACCAGGCTCGCGGAACCCCTGGCCGCGACATCCAGCAGTACGGTCCGCGAGGCGGCTATGTCGAACTCGACGGTGAGCGTCTCGATATCCGTGCCCGGGTACACACCATCTCCGGCTACTCGGCACACGCCGACCAGCATGGCTTGATCGAGTTCGTGCGCAACATGAAGCGGTTGCCGCGGCAGATCCGGCTGATCCACGGTGATCCGCAGGCAAGCGAGGTTCTGGCCGACCACTTGCGCACCCTGGTTCCCGATACCCTGGTGGCCAGGCCGCCCGACGCCTGATCGGTCGGACGGCTGTTCTCGGTGACAGGCCTACCGGGGTTCGGCCCGGAGAGGATCGACGTCGGCAAGCGGTGACTCGAGGTAGTTGGCCGACACTGCGAACAGGTAGTAGGGCGCATAAGAGCGCCAGTCCAAGCGCGTGTAGTAGCGTTGTTCCATCAATTCACTGGGAAATCGCCCATTGCTCGAAACGCCGCCGTTGGTGCACGGTTCGAGCGTGATGTCGTCAGCCCTTGCCAGTGCCGCGGCTGACAAAGCCGCAATAAAAAACACCATTTTTCCAAACATGTTACTGCTCCGTTGGAAATGTATAAGTAAGTAGACAAATGCTAATAGTTAAGAGTTTCACCGGGCATTGATATTTCTGTCTGAGCGATGCCCCGGCGGGCGCCCCGGTGACAGCCCGGCGCGTGGGTTGCCCCGACTGAGCGCCGGTACAGCAGGGATCTGGGTCGGTGTTACGGTGCCATTCGTCGTTCGCACAGCAGCTGCACCGCCCGAGGCAGTCGCGGTCCGGGACGCGACAGCAGGTCGGCAATCTCCGCATCGCGGCCGGTAAGGCCCGGCAGCAGTGATATGCGCTGCGCATTGCCTGCCGCCAGCATCGCCTCGGGCGCTATCGCGAATGCCCCGGCATCGTGGGCCGTAAACAGGTTGAGGAAACCAGCCGCGCGCAGTGCGTCGTTGATCCAGTGGCGGCCGCCAATGACCATCGGTGGCCGCTCCCAGACCACGACATAGGCGGGCCGCGGCGCGAGCTGCGCGCAGGGCGTCCGCAATCCCAGGACGAAGGCACCAGCGGCCGATTCGGCGACGACCGCGGTGCCGGCGAGCCGGCCAAGCGCGCGGATCGCCGCGGCGATATCCATCAGGTCCTTCGGCTCGCTGCGAAACAAAGCGATTCCACTGCGGTCCAGCCAGTCGAGGTCCTGCGCGCGGTTGCCTGAGTGCCAGGCTACTGCGAGGTCAGGCCGCAATCGCAACACGCGTTCGCGATCGATGGCGCCGGGCCCGCCGATGCGCGGCAGTGCCGCCAGTTGGCGCGGCAGGTCGTCGCTTGCCGTAGTGATGCCGACCAGGCGGTCCGATGCCCCTGCGGCGATCACCAGTTCGGTCGCGTGGGGAGACAGCGTAATGATGCGTTTCGCCGGCTGCGCCAGGCTGATCAGCCGACCGAGATCATCGACGGCTTTGGTCGCGGCGACTGAGGCACCGGCGCACAGCATTGCCCCCAATGTGGCTGCGAGCGCTGCCCTCAAGCCAGTGCTGCGACGAGGCTGCCGCCGGCAATCACGGTGACCCACATCGCGAGGCTGCGCCACACCAGGGCCAGGGCATCCTCGACGACGGGCGCGACCAGGGCCGCGTCGATTGCCATCGGATCCATATCTTCGATCTCGTCGGCATCTTCGGGAAATGTGTCGAGGGCCGCCAGACCGGTCCTTGCCAACAGGTGCTCGGCCTCTGTCAGGGGCCCGTCGTCAGCCAGGTAATCGAAGCTGCGCCAGGCGTGCGCGACCGCATCGAAATTGCCGGCGATCGCGTAACCGGCCGCGGTGATGCGTGCCGGCGCCCAGTCCGCGATATGGCGCATCTCGTCGCTGTAGCGTTTCATCTGCGGAGGACAGTCTTCGTTCTGCAGGCGCTCGGCCAGCAGGTGGATGGCACGGAACGCCGCCGCCCCCACGGGACCAAAGACCACAAACCAGAACAACGGCCCGATCAGTCGCTTGGCCGCCATTACGACCACGGCGCGTGCGACGGCGAAAGAGCGACGCGGCTCGCTGTCGGGAATCTCGCTGAGGCAGAACGCCTGCGCGAGTGCGCTGGCGTGCTCGTCGTCGCCCTGATCGCGCGCAGCGACAAACGCCTGCGCCTCGTCACCCAGGTCGCGTGGGCCGAGGCTGTACAGCAGCACCACGGTGCCGAAGGCGAGAAAGAACAGGCCGCCCAATTGCGCAAAAAAGGCCTGCAGCCAGCCGATCAGCAGCAATGGGGGCAGCAGGGCGAGCACGCCACCCCAGGGCCGGCTGACCAGCCACTGGCCGGTAGAAGAGTTCGCCAGACGCGCACAGTAGGTGTCGAACCAGCGATGTTGTCGCTGCGGGCGGTGCTGGCGGAGGACCCGTTCAATGAACAGCGCCAGGAGAACGGTCAGGAATGTCATCGTTGTGTCGGCCTCGTCGTTGTCCCGCGCTGTGCCGCCACCCGGCGGGACAACGCCCGGATTTTACGTCAACTGTCGTCGCTGCGCCGGTCCCCGGTGCCCAGCCCGGCCAACAGCGTGCGGTAGCGCTGCCAGTCGAAACAGGGTCCGGGATCGGTCTTGCGTCCGGGGGAGATGTCCGAATGTCCGACGATGCGTGCGGCCGTGATCGCCGGGAACAACGTACAGATCTCGCCGGTCAGTGCCGCCAGCTGCTGGTATTGGGCATCGGTGAACGGCGTGTCGTCACTGCCTTCGAGTTCGATGCCGATGGAAAAGTCGTTGCAGCGTTCACGCCCGCAGAAGTTCGACTGCCCGGCGTGCCAGGCACGCCGGTTCAACGGCACGAATTGCACGGTGGTGCCATCGCGCCGGATCAGCAGGTGGGAGGAGACCTCGAGGTGTGCAATTCCGGCGAAATAAGGATGCGCGTTCGGGTCCAGGCAGTTGCAGAACAGCTCGTCGATGTGGCGACCCCCGAACTCGCCCGGCGGCAGGCTGATGTTGTGGATCACCAGCAGATCGACGTCACAGCCGGTGGGACGTTCATCCGCGTTCGGTGACGGGGTCTGCGTGACCTGGGTCAACCACAGGTCGCCGCTATGGTCCCCGGTGTCGGTCATGGTGCCTCCGCGGGTGGCTGCTGCAGCGCCGCGTGCACGGCCTCGATGATGGCCGGGGGGCGTGCCTCGGCCTGCAGCTCACAGTGGAACTGGCCATCGGAAAACAGAAAAATTGTAGGTAAATGAAAGACTTCGAACTCGCTTACCAGGCCGCTTTCACGCTGCGCATCGATCTCCAGCAGGTGCCATGCCGGCTGCAGTTCGTGCACCGCAAGCAGCACGTTGCGCAGGTGACGGCAGCTGCCACAGTCGGGGGAAGTGAACGCCACCAGCGTGGTACCGGTCATATCCGGCAGGTGCTGGTGGAAATCGAACTGGCTGGAAGGCGCCAGCGGTGAATTGCTCGGTGGTGCGGAATGAGGCATAAACCGCTCAGCGTTCCTGAAAAAACGATAAGTTATCATCAAACTGCGCGTGTCCCGGTCATGAATCGCCGGCAACGGTCGCTAATGCTGGTAAGGGAAAGACGAACCGCGCAGTGTTCGGATAGGCGGCAGAATCCCGCCTTTGTGTGACGGTGTCGGATATGCCGGCAAGGGTGACAGGTGGCGCCCGTTGAAGCGTGACCGGCGTCACGCCGGGTCCGGCAGGGCGCGTTTAGTTTTATCAGAAGTGTGGGGTCAGCAGGGGTGTCGGCCGGGCAACGGTACGGTCCAGGGGTTGCAGATGGTACGTGACAATGTGATTTCTTTTGATCAGAACCTGGGGGGCGCCAGGCGACGGGTGAGTGATGCCCGCGTGCAGGAGCTGCTGGCCTCATGTCGCGTGCATCTCAAGGATACCCTGCCAAGGCTGATGCAGGAGCTGTTCGAACACGTCGACGACGAGTTGTACCAATTGGCGGACAAGTCGGCCAGCGACGTACTGCAGACACGTTACTTCGATGCCATGCGCGAGCTGCGCAAGCTGCGCGAACAGATCGACCAGGGGTTCCTGCGCAACCAGCTCGATCGCTACGACGCGTTTTGGCAGCAGCCCGTGGCGCCCGACGAGGCAAAACCGATTGACGGCACCGACGAGCTGAGCCTGGTCGACGACGAGGAGCTCGAGGAGAACCTCGCAGTGAACGGCATGGTGTCCAAGGCCGAGAACCGTTACCACCGCGAGCTGTTCGCACTGAACATGCGTTTTGCCCAGATGGTCGGTGTGACCGACCTGCCGGTGCGGCAGAATCCGGTCGGCCCGTTCAACCTCGCCGAAGGGTTCCGCGCCGCGATGCGCCAGTGGTCGGGTGATCTCGGTGTGCGCCTGGTTGTGTTCAAGCTTTTCGACCGCTATGTCATGGGCTACATCGGTGGTCTGTATGACGACCTCAACGACGTGTTGGTCGATGGTGGCGTGCTACCGAAGATCGTGCAGCGGGTGCGGCGCAACCCGGTTGCACCATCGGTGCAGCGTGCACGCCAGGAATCCCCGGATGCCGTAGCGTCGCGTGTTGCAGACGGTGATATGGCATCGCTTCCGGGCAACGAGGTCAGCCAGGAGCAGGTCCTCGGCATGCTGGGTCAGTTGCTGTCGATGCGGCGCGACCGCGGTGCAGCCAGCCTGTATTCGGGACGTCTGCCCGGCGGCGGCGAAGCGGCGCACCTGCGACACCTGCCGGCGGTCGGGTCGAACGAACTCATCGATGCGCTGAATTATCTGCAGCAGGACTTTTCGACAGAGGCGCCGGTAAGTCGCGCCGAAGTCCAGCAACTGCAGACCGAGATGTTGTACAACCTCGGGCGCCAGCTGGACATGGGGTCGAATGACGCGCCGTCCAAGCGTCTCAACCAGGTCGATCAGGATGTGATCGATGTCATCGGCATGCTGTTCGATTTCATCCTCGACGACCGCAACGTGCCGGACGCGATGAAGGCGCTGCTCGGTCGGCTGCAGATCCCGATGTTGAAGGTGGCGGTGCTCGACCGCAGCTTCTTTGGAAACAAACATCACCCGGCACGGCGTCTGCTCAATACGCTGGCGCGCGCCGCGATGGGCTGGGTCGATGACGGCGACCGTTCGGCGAAGTCGCTGTACGGCCGGATCGAGACCGCAGTGACGCGGATACTCAACGATTTCAGTGACGATGTCGGCCTGTTTGCGCTGGTGTACGACGAGTTCTCCAGTTTCATCGAGCGCGAGGCGCGGGGCGCCGAGGTGGCCGAGGAGCGCATCAACCAGGTCACCCGCGGTCAGGAGCAGTTGCTGATTGCACGGCGTCGTGTCGCCGAGGTCCTCAACGACTTCCGTATCGCGCAGCCTGATCTGCCGCTGGCGGTGGTCAATATCCTGCGTGAGGGCTGGCACGATGTGATGCTGTTGGCCTACCTGCGCGAGGGTGAGGAGAGCGTGGCCTGGCAGCATGCGTTTGCCGCGGTCGAGGAATTGATCTGGAGCGTGCAGCCGAAGGTCGAACCGAGTGACCGGCAGCGACTGCTCAAGTCGATCCCCGACCTGTTGAAGAAGTTGCGCGACGGCCTCAACAACATCTCCTTCGATCAGCACCGCGCCGGGCAGTTGTTCAAGGAGCTGCAGGCCTGCCATATCGCGGCCCTGCGTGGCGAGAGTGACACCATCGAGGTGGCGTCGCTCGACGAGGTCGTGCCTGAAGGGGTTGGCCTGAGCGCTGAGGTCGAGCCGGCCGAGGTGATCGAGGACGAGTTCTTCGAAAAGGCCACGGCACTCGAGGTCGGGCAGTGGCTCGACTGGCAACGCGATGACACCTGGGTGCGCGGTAAGCTGTCGTGGCGCAGTCAGGTATCGAACAACTGCATTTTCGTCAATCGCAAGGGCATGAAGGTTGCCGAAATGACGGTCAACGACATCGCGGTGTTGTTCCGTGAAAACAACGCGCGCCTGCTCGATGATGTCAACACGCCGTTGATGGACCGGGCATTGGACGCGATGCTCGGGGCGTTGCGGGACACGGGGGCGGCAGCCGCACCTGCCTGATCTTCACGCCTCGGATACAATGCACAGCGCCGGTCCAGCCGGCGCTTTTTTTTGCGACAGACAACCTGGGAGACAGATATGGCAGAACAGATCACCGATTCCGGCCTGAAGTATGAAGACCTGGTCGAAGGCGACGGCGCCGTTGCGTCCCCTGG
>Ga0116162_10002165_pt1 | contig 12334 bp, 12 predicted proteins | sample AD_UKC105_MetaG_FD_89875 | JGI IMG/M metagenome (GOLD analysis project Ga0116162, IMG submission 89875) | Active sludge microbial communities of municipal wastewater-treating anaerobic digesters from Hong Kong - AD_UKC105_MetaG | ecosystem: Engineered > Bioreactor > Anaerobic > Digestate... | reverse complement strand
AGGTTCGCCAGAGAGATGAAGGAGCTCGATCCTCATCAGTGCAGAATGAAGCAGGAAGGTACCGCTCATCTGGTCAACATCATGAACGATTATAATCTTTTACCAACTCATAACTTTAAATTCGGATCGCACAAGGACGCCGATGCGCTTCACTCCAGAGTATGGAATAAGAAATTTACTCAGGGAATGAACGACGGCTGCTGGATAGGCTGCACGATGAACTGTGCAAAAGCCGTTGACAATTTCGTGCTTAAATCAGGACCGTATAAAGGCCAGGCCGTTATAGTAGACGGACCGGAATACGAAACTGCTGCAGGCGTAGGATCGAATATGGGTATTTTCGATGCGGACACAGTAATTGAGCTGAATTTCTATTGCGACACATACGGAATAGACACTATCTCGTTCGGAACAATGACCGCTTTCGCTATGGAGTGTTTTGAGAACGGGATCATCACAAAGGAGCATACCGGCGGAATGGACCTGAGCTTCGGCAACATCGAATCTGCGCTTGAACTCATTCACCAGATGGGAAGAGGCGAAGGATTCGGAAAAATAGTCGGTCTCGGAGTCAGAGGTATGAAGAAATATTTCGCTGAACATTACGGTGCTGATATCAACTTCATGAACGATATAGGTATGGAGAACAAAGGGCTCGAATATTCACAGTATGTTTCAAAAGAGTCACTTGCGCAGCAGGGCGGTTATGCGATGACCAACAAAGGGCCGCAGCACGACGAAGCCTGGCTGATCTTCATGGACATGGTTAATAATCACATCCCTACATTCGAGAACAAGGCTGAAGCTCTGCACTATTTCCCGATGTTCAGAACATGGTTCGGACTGATGGGACTCTGTAAACTGCCGTGGAACGACGTCGAGCCGGAGAATAATGCGCAGACCGACGAACCTGCAAAAGTACCTGAGCATGTTGACAATTACGTCACAATATATAATGCCGTAACAGGCAGTAATATCGATAAACATGAAATGATCAGGCAGTCTGAAAGGGTTTATAACTTTCAGAGAACTTTCAACATCAGAAGAGGTTACGGATTAAGAAAACACGATGCTCAGCCTTACAGAGCTGCCGGACCGGTTACTGTCGAAGAATATAAAAGTCTTGAGGAATTCTACGATAAAAAAATGAAGGAAGATATAGGTGTCGATCCTGCCGGGAAGACTGTTGAAGAGAAATTGGCGATCACCAGAAAGTACAGAGAGAACAGGTACGAGCAGCTTCTCGATGCCGTTTATGAGAGAAGGGGATGGACGAAGAACGGAGTTCCCAGGATCGATTATATGAAAAAGATCGGCATGGACCTTCCTGAAGTCATAGAAGTACTTTCCAAGCATCAGTAAGGATAAATAATTTGAGAAAGATCACTGTTAACGGGCACGAGATAGACTGGAATGACAATATGATGGTCAGAAATGTTCTTGACAGAATGAAATACTCTTTCAGGATGCTTGTTATAAAAGTTAACGGCACGATTGTAAAACGGGAAGAATGGGAAACTTTTCCGGTTCCTGAAGGAGCGAAAGTTGAAGTTATACATTTAATGAGCGGAGGATAAAATGTTCAAAGTTAATGAGTATTTTGACGGAAAAGTTAAGTCCGTTGCTTTCGAGACGGGAGAATGTCCCGCAACGGTCGGAGTGATGGCCGCGGGAGATTATGAATTCGGAACCTCGTCAAAAGAATTTCTCACTGTAACGAGCGGAAAACTGACAGTTCTTCTTCCCGGCGAAAGCGAGTGGAAAAGTTACGGCCCGAACGAAACTATGGTGATCGATCCAAACACGAAATTCAAAGTTAAAGTCGAAAAAGACTCCTCTTACATCTGCCTGTATAAATAAATGAAAGATATCTTCGAAAGAAATGTCAGCGGGATGACCGAAAGGTTGTCCCGCAGCGTTATCGGCATTGCCGGATGCGGCGGTATAGGCTCTAATGCTGCGGTCTCGTTTGTTCGGGCGGGAGTCGGGAAGCTTATCATAGTCGACCATGATGTTGTTGAGCCTTCGAACCTGAACAGGCAGTATTATTTCGCGGATGATATTGGGAAAAAAAAGACCGACGCATTAAAAGAACGGCTGATGATGATCAACCCGTACTGCGAGATCGAAGCTTACGACAAAATGCTCGAACCTGAAGATTTAGTATATGTATTCCAAAAAGCCGATATACTGATCGAAGCATTCGATAAAGCTGAAAGCAAGCAGTGGCTTATTGAGGAATGGGCATCGTTATTCCCTGAAAGACCTGTAATATCGGGCAACGGCCTTTCTGGTTATGGAGATTTTCAGAGCCTAAGTATAACAAAGACGGGTAACATCTGTTTCTGCGGAGACGGAAAAAGCTCCGATGTATCGGGTTTGTGCTCCGCGAGAGTGGCTGTGGTGGCCAATATGCAGGCGAACCTTGCGATCGAGCTAATTATGAACAATACAGGAGAGGTGAAATGAAAGCATCAAATATCTATGTGGATGTTCTCAGATACGGTGCGGATAATCTAAACAGGGGCATAACCTACACCGAGGCGATCGGTTTTCTTGGCCAGAAAGCGCCCAGAGGAGATTTTGAGCTGTATTTCAACAACTGGTTCTATGACAATTTCCATTCCGAGAAAATCCCGGTTCTAAAAAAGAAGCAGAGTGAATCTGTCATTCTTACAAAAGAGGACCTGATTGAAGCTAACAGCCAGCAGGTATTTCTTACCAGTTCCGCTTATTTCAAACTGATGACCCTTATGAACGATTCTGTTTCAAAAGAAACTATCATCTGCCTGATGTTCTCGTCCGTTTCATTTGTGATAAGTATAGTGCTTTTTATCTACATACTGTTCAAATTCTGATCCTCTGATTCGGAATAGAAGTTTTCGGTTTCTTCACCGGAATTGAATTTTCTTATCAGACCCGCAATCAGTGCGGGTTTAATATTAAAAAACTCCAGATCGTCTAGATTGACCCATAAAAATTCAATATGATCTTCAAGTGAATCGACCTTGAAATTATAGAACCTTTCGTAATATGCGTAAAGAAAATAATACGCGATCTCATGGCAGCTTTTATTACCGGAGTCTGTAAAAATATTCTCGATCGTCCAGAGAAGAGGCCCCACTTTTCCTTCAGTGCCTGTCTCCTCCACCATTTCTCTGTCAAGTGCGTGTTTTGCTGTTTCCTCGAATTCAATGTGCCCTCCGGGCAGAAAAGTATAATTTTTATCTTTCTGTCTTGCGAGAAGTAGTTCATTTTTATCGCTGTTTATGATAACTGCCCTGACAATATTTTCGATCATAGATCCTCCCGTTTATCGCTTGATTCGGAATTTAAACTAATTCCGGCAGTAATTCAATAAAAATCATTATGTTCTCCACTTGTTAAAATTATGGATTTGTTTTATATTTAAAACGGGGAGCATAATGAGGGTAACGGAGTGGAAAGAGCAAAAAAAGAAATAGATCAGACTATTGAATTACTCAAAGACGAAGTACTCAAGAATTTTACTAAAGATAATTATCAGAAGATCGTTTTGGGGGCTGCGGAAATTCTCAAAAGATCGAATGATATCAATTATCTGAGAGGAAAGTACGGAGCTCTGAATATACTGGGCAATGCGGCTTTTACTATTTGCGACTATAATAAATCTCAGGAATACTTCATAAGATCTCTTTCTGCAGCGGAGGAAATGAATGACGAAAAGAGCATTGCTTTCGCGCTGAACAACATCGGGATAGTATATTTCAGGCTCAAGCAGTTCAACAAAGCTCTCGATTATTATGAAAAAGCCCTTGCGATCAAGATAAAAACAGCGGAAAGATCAAGTATCTCTACTTCTTACAATAATATCGGTCTGGTTTATAACAATCTTAAGGAATACGATAAAGCACTCAAATATTTCAAACTCTCAATGAAGATTGACAAAGAGACAGGGAATAGGCATGCCTTATGCAGGGCTTTGAACAATGTAGGCTTGTCATGGAAACATAAAGGAGACAGAAAAAAATCTCTGAAATATTTTAGAGAATCGTATGAAATGAGCAGAAAAGCAGAATATAATAAAGATATGGCTACGGCATTGTCGAATATCTGCACTCACTATTTTGAGACCGGCGAATATGCACTCTCACTCGAAAAAGGTCTTGAAGGAGAAAAGATCGCCTACGCGATTCACTCAAATAATCACCTTCTGAATTTTTTCGGCCAGATATCGGAGGCTTATGAAAAGACAGGGGATTTTGAGAATGCATTAATTTATCTTAAGAAACATTTTGTACTTAAAGATCAGATATTCTCGGAGGAATCCCAGAATAAAATATTTGAAATGCAGGTCAGATACGACTCGGAAAAGAAGGAAAAAGAAGCCGAGATATACAGGATTAAGAACGAAGAGCTTTCACTAATGAACGCAACAAAAGATAAATTTTTCAGGATAATCCATCACGATCTTCTGAATCCTTTCACGGCGATTCATTCAACTGCCGGATTTCTTGAAAAATTCTATGATAAAATAGATGATCAGAAACGAAGAAGTTATGTCAGAATGATCCTCGGTTCTTCAGAGAGACTGCTCAAACTTATCGACAACCTTTTTGAATGGGTCAAGACTCAGTCGGGAGAGATCGATTTTATACCTGAGAAAATAAATGTATGTGATATTGTCGATCATAATATCCAGCTTCTGGGAAACAATTTAAACTCGAAAGAGATCGTTACTGAGATAAAAGTCCCTGCTTCCTGTTGCGTAAATGCGGACCGGAATATGCTTGATACAATAGTGAGGAACCTGATAGCCAATGCTATAAAATTTACTTCAACAGGAGGAAAGATCGTTATCAAGGCACGATCTCTTAATGATACTGTAAAACTTTCGGTCGAAGATAACGGAATGGGGATAGAAAGATCGAACTTAAAAAAACTGTTCAAGGTCGAAGAAGCCTTCTCAACACCGGGAACGAATGAAGAAAAAGGAACCGGTCTCGGACTCATACTCGTAAAAGAGTTCCTGGACATCTGCGGAGGGAGGGTATTTGTAAAAAGTGAACCCGGTAATGGTACAAAATTCACGATAGAATTACCTAGGCATTTTTAAAATTAGTTGACATTATTTATAAATGAAATTATCTTGCCTTGGAAAAGGTTTATAATCTCAATTTACACGGAGGAAAGATCATGAAAAAAATGATTATGGCGGTGCTGGTACTTTTAAGCATATTTATTTATGCTCAGGATGAAATTGACAGTTCTGTCAATACTCCGGCAGTTACAGCGGGAGAAGAGGAGCAGGGTGTACAGGGATCTGCAGTGATAGGGGCGGTTACTGTTGACGGCAAGAACTATCAGCAGATAGGAATGAGGCTGGATATACCTATCGGCAAACTCGGGTTCGGGTTCGATGTACAGCTTCTGATAGATGAGGACGGCAATATAAGAGAAGATGACTGGGACGAGTTCGAGGACTATCTTGACAAGATATACTATGTCAGATGGGCAAGAAAGGGCGATCCGTTCTATATCAGGCTGGGCGGACTGGATTACAGTTATCTCGGCTACAATATCATTGTCGACGGATATTCCAACATGATAGAGTATCCCCACTATAAAAGACTCGGAATGGAGATGAGCTTCGAGACCGAAAAATTCGGGGGCGAACTCCTTATCAACAACTATAAGGAACTTATCGCGGATAAGCCCGGACTGCTTCTGGGAACGAGGGCATTCTATAAAGTATGGGGCGACCTGGCTTTAGGAGTAACATACGCTGTAGACCTGAACGAGTACAACGGCTTGAGGGACAACGACGATGACGGATATCCCAACGAAATAGACAGATATCCCGAGGACGGAGATTATGCGACAGAGTACGATTATTACCTTCACGAGGCCGACAACGACACTGCTTTTGTCGACCAGGCTGTTTCATACGGAATAATTGAAGGTCTGAAAAAAGAGGACCTCGAGAACTTCAAGGACAGGACTTCGGTTCTTTCAGCTTACGGGTTCGATATAGGGTATCCTGTATATAAAGGCGAAATGATGAGGATAGACCTTTATGGACAGATGGCTCAGATAGACGGCTACGGCTGGGGGTTTTCAGCACCCGCCTTCAGGATAAAATCGGGACCTTTCGTATTCAGAGCGGAATACAGGCATACCGACGGTGAATTCCTTTTCGGTTATTTCAACCCTACGTATGAAATGGAGAGAGCGTTCTACAATGCGAATGAGGGTACTTTCTGGACCAAACAGGACATTCTTGACTACGTTCCGGCTCTTGACGGTTTCTTCGTCGGCATGGTCTTCGACGGCTGGGGAATATTCAGGCTCAGCGCGAACTATCAGGACATGACATCTGGAGACGATGACAGCGATATCGAGAGCATAAAATCCCTTACGGGTGAATTCTCGATAAATGAGAACCTGGTGCCGAAGCTCGCGGAAGCTAAAGCTTACTACATGCAGAATAACGTCGAGGATTTTACGGAGTGGAAAACGCCAAGCACCGTAATGGGCTACATTCTGGGATACAATATAGCTGAAGGTACAGCGATCCTGTTCGACTACAGATATACTTTCCAGGATATGAACGGAGACGGCGAGATAAAAGGGAAGAACGAAACAATAAAAACGATCAGCGTGACTACGAAAATAATGTTCTGATATGATAGAGAAAACTTTTCAGGGCTCTTTTTTAGAGCCCTTTTTCTTTTAATTCTTTTATAAAATCAAAGATGCGGGGGCCGGGAATCGTTGTATGGCTGCCTGAAACTACATATATTCGGTCATTTTTCCACGCTTCGGTATTTTTAAAAAACTCCCAGTCATCAAGAAGCTTTGCAGTGTCAGGCGTATTCATATCAGGTACAAGATCGAGAATTATATCAGGATTCAAAGACATTATAGCTTCAGTACTGATCTTGGGGTAAGGTATAGATGTCTCCAGCGCGTTTTCATGGCCCATAAGAGTTATGATATCGTTCAGAAACCCGTTTCTTCCGTTCGAATAAATATAAGATACTTTGCTTCCGTATTCTCTTCCCGCCGATATAAGGACTTTTAACTGGTCGGGAGGTTTTTTATATGAGTTCAGAACAAGCTCAAGCGAGTCTTTTATCGCTGACGCCCTTTTTTCTTTCCCGAGTTCTTTTCCGATCACGATAAATGAATTCAGAATATCTTCGAGGCTTTCCTGCGGAACCGTTATATTCTTAATTCTGAGCTGATCGAGTTTATGGGAAATATTTATCTGAGACGGCATCAGAAAAACAGCATCAGCTCCGGCTGTCAGAACATATTCGTAATTGAGTTCTGATATGCCTCCTGCAACTGGAATCTTTTTCGAGTCTTCAGGATAACTGCAGTGTCCGCTTGTTCCGATGATATCATCTCCTGCACCCAGAAAAAATATTGTCTCTACAATACCCGGAGACATGGCGATAATTTTTCTTGTTCTGTTTTTTCCGATATCCGGGGATGAACATGAAAATATCAGCATTAAGTATATAAGATAAATGATACGGGTATATTTTCTCATAAAGACCTCTTAAAAGTTAAACTGAAAAATAAGATATAAAATTATTGCGGAATAACAAGAAATTATTTAATATATTCATGGAAACAAAAATTGTAGAACTATAAAGGAAAATATGATATGAAGGAGATCAATGTTGCCGTAATTCATGACGCTTCTATATTTCATGAAGATATCATTATAGGAATAAATACGCACATTAATTATGAACCCAACAAGCTACATATTACACACTTTCTGATAAAGAACCAGATCCTGAAACAGATCGAGGAATATGAGAAAAAACCTGAGACGTACAATCTCGCTATGAAACTTAAATCCAATATGGCCGATATCATTTACTGCCATAAAGAGGGTATAATCGGATTCGAGGATATTCAGGCGAATAAAGAATGTACGAACGCCCAGTTCGATAATAAACTTGTCAGTGTAGGCTACAATATGATAAAGAAGGGCGAAGTGGATATCGTTTTTATTGCGACTAAATTCGGAGTTATAAAATATAATGTAAACACGATCGCTCTTGACAACGACCTTAACATTACGACCGTCTCGTCCCCGCTTGAATTCAGGAACAAGTTCAACAGATTCTTATCTAAGATAAAAGACGATTACATCAGGCACCATAAGATAAGGGTTAAAATAGTAAATGAGGTCAATGTCAGGGAAGATATGTTCCTGATTGCTCCAGACGAACTTTAGAATTATCTTAGAAGAAGGGCTTTCTCTACCGCATTTTTAAAACTATTGGTGTCGGCGATGCCTTTTCCGGCAATATCGTAAGCTGTTCCGTGATCGGGAGAAGTTCGTACTATCGGAAGACCGGCCGTGAAATTTACCGCGCTGCCGAACGAAAGCATCTTGAGAGGTATTAATCCCTGATCGTGATACATTACTAAGAACGCGTCAGTTTTCTCAATGTTCTTTACTGTGAAAGCAGTGTCAGCCGCGAGCGGTCCGGTAAATTTCGCTCTGCCGGGTGCGGCATTCTCATTGAGCCGAGCGACAGCAGGCGCGATGATCCGGGCTTCCTCGTCACCGAACAAGCCTCCGTCTCCGGCGTGGGGGTTTAGTGAAAGTACGGCAATTTCCGGGCTTTCTATTCCGTAATTTTTTATCAGGGAATCTCTGAGGATAAGGCCTTTCCGGTATATTAAGTCTGAACTCAGGGCCGCCGGTACGTCTTTTATGGCGAGATGAGTGGTGACCAGAGCAACTTTGATCACGCCGCCGTCAAGTATCATAAGAAAATTATCCGTGTTCAGCAGTTCGGCTATAAATTCGGTATGCCCGGGATAATTGTAACCGCCAAGGTTAAGCGAGTACTTGTTAATCGGGCAAGTTACCAGCTTTCCGCCTGTTAATCGGGCCAGCATCACACCTTTTTTTATCGCATCGCCGGATAATTTTCCGGCTTCAGCGGTCGCGTGACCGAAGTTCAGTTCGCATAAGCCCTGAGTAATGTCTAAAAAATACAGTCCGGGAGCAGTAATATCTTTTACCTGTTCCTCAGAGACATCACAATAGAGTGATGTAGATAATTTTAAAACTGATCCGGTTCTGTCAAAGATTTTTCTGCTGCCTATGATCGTATATATATTATCTTCTGCATAATCTTTCTCAGAAAAATATTTTAAGAGCAGCTCGTTCCCAATGCCGTTGACATCACCCTGGGAAATGAATATTCTCTTCATCGGTTCCGCCTTTAAAAAATTCTATTCAATTTAATAAATTTGAGCAAAAATCGAAAGAGATTTAATCTATGATATAAGTCACTGCTTTAATTTCGAATTTATATTAATATAAAATTAAAGGGGAGGTTTTGAATATAGAAATATCGAAACCAGAAAAAAGGACCGCCGGAGCGCGGTTCTTTTCTTTAATAAAAAAGCCGGGATGACTGCAACACATGATATTTCCGGTGTGGCTGCTACCGTTAGGTCCTGACCCGTTCCCGGATCGACCATTGCACAGGTCCCGGCAAGTGGCGAAAATAACAAAATTATTTCTGTAAGTCAAGGGTTTTAACTTTCTGCGACCAGTCTGAAAGTTTCCTCGGCGATAACAAGTTCTTCATTTGTAGGTATTACTATTACTTTTACTTTCGAACCTTTTGCCGACAGAAGTTCCTGTTTACCTCTTAGTTCATCATTCTTCTCTTCATCGAATTTTAGACCCAGGTAATCAAAATTTTTACAGATGTCTTTTCTTACATCCGGTGAATTCTCTCCGATCCCGCCTGTAAAAATTATTGCGTCCGCGCCGTTCATGACGGCAGCGTATGATCCTATATATTTTCTTATCCTGTAGATGAACATATCGTAGGCTAAAGCAGCCCGGTCACCTCCCTTGGATCTGGCGTTGAGTATCTCTCGCATATCAAAGGAGATTCCGGAGATACCCAGTAATCCGCTCTGCTTATTTATCAGATTATTCATTTCGGTAAGGCTCATTTCTTCGGTTGTCATTATGTGTATCAGAGCTCCGGCGTCGATGTCGCCGACCCTGGTGCCCATCATAAGACCTTCAACCGGGGTCATTCCCATTGAAGTATCAACAGAATTCCCGTTAAGTACCGCAGCGATCGAAGCTCCGTTCCCCAGATGGCAGGTTATGATCTTTGAATTCTCCATATCTATTCCATAATCCTCATAAGCTTTGCGGGATACAAAAAAGTGGCTGGTTCCGTGAAAACCGTATCTCCTTACCCTGTCTTTTACATAGACTGAATAAGGAAGCGGGTACATATATGAATACGCGGGAATTGTCTGATGAAAAGCAGTATCGAATACGGCGACCTGAGGTATTTTGGGCAGTATCTGCTGGGCGGAGATAATACCTTTAATGTTCTGAGGGTTATGAAGCGGAGCCAGGTCGCTCAGGGTCTCGAGAGTTTTTACAACATCGTCATCGATGAGCACATGATCGCTGAAGGTTTCACCGCCGTGCACGACACGGTGCCCGATGGCGTTTATCTCGTCGTAATTTAACAGAGATCCGAATTCCTCATTTATTATCAGCTTAAGAATCTCTTCGATACCTCTCTGATGATCAGGTATGGTCTTGTCTATACGGATCTTAACATCCTTATCGTTCTCGTGTTCAATATAAGTGCCTATAAGGCCTATCTTCTGAACATTCCCCTTTGCAAGGCATTTTTTGCTAATCATTTCAAAAAGCTGATATTTGATCGACGAACTTCCGCAGTTGAGTACAAGGATCTTCATTTTTTTTACCTACATTTTTAATTTTGACTTCAGCAATATGGTTATTTCTTCAACGCTGATATCCTCAAGGCATTTATATTTTTCATCCTGGTCGCATAGTAAAGGTGTTCTGGAGTATTCGTAACAGGGAACACACGGATAGTTCTTCTTTACAACCACGCTGCCTTCGTTGAGAGGTGCGGCATACACCGGACTGGTAGGGCCGAAGATAGCTATGACCGGTACCTGGAGAGCCGATGCTGTGTGCATTAACCCCGTATCACCGCAGACAAAAGCGGAGCATCTGGAGATAAGTGCCGCAGAATGGAAAAAAGTCACATTTTTTAAGACCGTGCAATTCTCTTCCGCTTCCGAACAGATGAAGTCGTTAAGCTCATTTTCAGGTTTACCCCCGAAAAGGATGAAATGTATGTTTTTATAGGCTGAAAAACTTCTGATCAGCTCAATATATTTCTTGGATCCCCATCTCTTCTTCTCCATATTCTTGAAAGTGTCGCTTCCCGCATGAATACCGATCAGGATTTTTTCAGACAAAGAGTTGTTTTTTATGTATTCTTCGGCAAGTTCCCTGTCCTTGCCTATAAGCTTCACCGTCATTTTGTCAGATCTTTCTAGATTTTTTTCCAGCGCAAATTCGAACAGCCTGAAATTCTGCTCGATCGCATGTAGTGAACGGTTCTCTTTCAAAAGTCTTCCCGAAAGCCTGTTCAGATTCGGAAAATTCCGTTCAAGATATCTTATGCCGAACCTTTTTTTAGCGCCTATTAAAAAATGAACTATCTGGTACCTGAAGTTATTCGAAGGAAAGACCAGTATTGAAATGTCGTACCTGTTCTTTCTTACTTCAAGAACGGACATTAATGATTTGGTCATGTCATCTTTCAGGAAGTTTATAAAATGGACTTTACTGAAAAAACCCGAATTCTGAACGATATCGGTAACCTGAGGGCTGATAGTCAGCGCTTCGAGCTCATAAATGTCAAGGTCTTTGATCTTTTCGATAACAGGGGTAACCATCAGCGAGTCGCCGATCCCGATGGTGAAAAATATCAGGCATTTCTTTTTCATTTGTCAGATTATATGTAAATTCAAGCGTAAAGTCAAATAAAATGATTAGGCGGAAAAAATATTATATGCTTGTTTATTCAAATAAAAATCCTTAATCTTACAGTAATAAAATAACTATGGCGAGGTGTTTATGAAAAGATTGTCAGCAGCGTTTATCGTTCTGTGCGCCTTACTGCTTAATGCTGAATATATCGGGTTCGACAGGGCGGTGGAGCTGCTTATGGCGGTAAAAGCGGATGATTTTCCGAACAGCAACGAAGTTTATATCTCCAACAAGCTGGAAATGCTTGAAAAGGACTGCAGGGGGTATGCGACAGAAGAAACATACCGCCTCATTCTCAACGAGGAGGGAAAGAGAGACAATTCGGTATCTTTCTATGAGGATGTCAACTATGATTCGCTTGTGATTGAAAATATCAGGATCATAAAGTCCGACGGTACAGTTAATGAACTGGACCCAAAAGAGCTTTTGAAGAAGCAGGACGCACCTGGTTGGAGCAATATT
>Ga0116162_10002163_pt1 | contig 12343 bp, 12 predicted proteins | sample AD_UKC105_MetaG_FD_89875 | JGI IMG/M metagenome (GOLD analysis project Ga0116162, IMG submission 89875) | Active sludge microbial communities of municipal wastewater-treating anaerobic digesters from Hong Kong - AD_UKC105_MetaG | ecosystem: Engineered > Bioreactor > Anaerobic > Digestate... | reverse complement strand
TTGATCGCGTCCATCATCTTGCCGAGGCTGACGAACTTGTATCCGATGATTTCGCTGTTCTCGTCCAGCCCGATCTCGATGACGTAGCCTTCCGCCATTTCGAGGTAGCGCGCGCCCTTGAGCTTCGTGCCGTACATGGTCCCGATCTGGGAGCGCAGCCCCTTGCCGAGGTCTTCCAGCCCGGCGCCGATGGGCAGCCCGCCTTCGGAAAACGCGCTCTGCGAACGTCCGTAGGCTATCTGTAAAAACAGCTCGCGCATGGCGGTGTTGATCGCGTCGCACACGAGGTCCGTGTTCAGCGCTTCGAGGATCGTTTTGCCCGGCAGGATTTCGGACGCCATGGCGGCCGAGTGCGTCATGCCGCTGCAGCCCAGCGTTTCGACGAGCGCTTCCTCGATGATACCGTTTTTAATGTTCAGCGTAAGCTTGCAGGCGCCCTGCTGCGGCGCGCACCAGCCGACGCCGTGCGTCATGCCGCTGATGTCGGTGATTTGTTTCGCTTTGATCCATTCGCCCTCTTCCGGTATCGGAGCGGGATCGTGCCGTGCGCCCTTCGTGACGCATACCATCTCTTCCACTTCATTCGAATATTGCATGTGTGGAATTCCTCCTTCTGTTCGTTCACTGTTTTCAAATCGATTCACGCAACAGTATAGCACCGGCGCGGGTTCGTTTCAATATCCAAAATAATCCGCAATCCCCGTGCTTATTGTAAAATTCGGCCGGATTATTTGCATTCGCTCCGGCTGTGTGTTATAGATTGTAATATAATAGGAAAAAATTTAAGGAGGGTCTTTCGATGGCGAAAACGACGATTTCCGACAGAAAAGTGGTCCTGCGGATCGCGAAGATTCTGATTGCCAGACTGAAAAATTTCTCTCTCCCGGCGGACGGGGACGCAGAAACGGCCATCCGTTCGATCGTCGCGGAAAAGGCCGGCCCTCTGATCTCGTACGGCGAACTCGCCGACGAATTGAACCGGGCGTTCGGGCTCGACGATTCGCCCGACAAATTCAGGGCGAACAAAATCGACGATTTCCTCGGCATCCTCCTGGGTGAATCCGTCCTGTTCCGGTACGGCGGCGGTCGCGTCGTGCATAACGGCAAAATCCGGAAAAAGCTCGGCTGCGACGTCCCGATTACCGCGATCGTCGTAAACGAAAAGAAGCACGTGCCCGGCCCTAAATTTTACAGATATTTCGACCTGCCGCACGCGACCGACGATGAGCGGCTGGAAGCCGAAATCGCGCTGCTCGGAACGCTTTTCCGGTTTGCCGACTGGAAAGCATACTCGCAGCGGCTGCAAAAAATATTTGGTAAATAATCGGTCCGCACGATATCGGCGGCGGCGCTTGTGCGCCGCCGTCCGTACGTTTTGTCCCTGTCCGCGCCACAAAGCCCTTCTGAGTACGCGCCGGCTGTGATATACTGGAACGGACGAATTGTTTGGGGGTACTCCGTGTTGCGGTACTATGTTCTTGCGATCTATCTGATCGTCGTTGTCACGCATCTTTATTCCTGTGTCCATACGGGCAAACACACGCTCAGAAAGATCACCAAGTGCCTTCTCATGCCGCTGCTTGCGCTTTGCTACCGGCTGTTTGCGGCCGACTTTTCCGCCCTCGTGTTCCTCGCGCTGATCTTCGGCTTCATCGGCGACGCGTTCCTGCTCGCGCCCGGCTGGGACTGGTCGTTCGGCGCGGGCCTCGGCGCGTTCGCGGTCGGGCACGTCCTCTACACCGTCCACATGCTCGGCGCCCTTCCGGCCATGCCCAAGTGGTACGTGTTCGTCCTGCTCGCGCTGATCTGCTGCATGCTTTCGCTGATCGTGCTGTGCTATCTGTGGGACGGGCTGCCGAAGACGCTCCGCGCTTCCTGCGTCTTTTACGTGCTCGATATCTCGTTTATGGCCTGCTGTTCGTTTTTGTTCGCTTTCTCCGGCGTGTCCGCCTTTGCGCCGCTCGCGGCGGCCGGCGGCCTGCTGTTCGTCGCGTCCGACACGGCGCTTTCGATCGACGCCTTCAAAAAGCCCGTGCCGCACCGCTATATCGTCGTTATGGGAACCTATATCGCCGCGCAGACGCTGCTTGCGGCCGCGTTTGCGCTGATTTGAAGGAGGATCAATGGAAACCGTCGTTTTAATCGTATCCGTCTGCACGTTCGTTCTGACGCTGGCCGTGCTGCTCCTGCTTGCGCGCAGGCAGCGCTCGTTTCAAAAGGAACTGCGGGACGAGCTTGCGCATTCGCTTTCCGAACTGCGGCGCGACCTGACCGATAGCATGCAGTCCACCGTCACGAACCTCGGGCGCATGATTCTGGAGCAGCAGCGCACCGCGCACGCGCAGAGCGAAACCCGCTTCAAGACGTTTGAAGTGACGAACGAACAAAAGCTCGAAGCGATCCGCCAGACCGTCGAGCGCCGCATCGTCGCACTCCAAACCGAAAACTCGAAAAAGCTCGACGAAATGCGCGAAATCGTCGATGAAAAGCTGCAAAAGACGCTGGAATCCAAGGTCGCGCAGTCCTTCAAGCTGGTCAGCGAGCGGCTTGAGCAGGTCTACAAGGGCCTTGGCGAAATGCAGACGCTGGCCAACGGCGTCGGCGACCTCAAGAAGGTGCTGTCCAACGTGAAAACGCGCGGCATCCTCGGCGAAATCCAGCTCGGCGCGATCCTGGAGGAGATCCTCGCGCCGGAGCAGTACGAAACCAACGTTGCGACCAAGTCGGGCAGCTCCGACCGCGTGGAATACGCCGTCAAACTGCCGACGGACGACGGCGCGCCCGTCCTGCTGCCGATCGACTCGAAATTCCCCGCCGACCTGTATTCCAACCTGCAGGACGCATACGAATCCGGCTCGCCGGAGGCGGTAGGCGCGGCGATCACCGCGCTGACCCAGCGCATCAAGCAGGAGGCCGCGAAGATCCGTGACAAATACCTCGATCCGCCGAACACGACGGATTTTGCGATCATGTTCCTCCCCTTCGAGGGGCTGTACGCGGAGGTCGTCAATCGCGGCCTGGTCGAGGAACTGCAGCGCACGTGCCGCGTCAACATCGCCGGCCCTTCCACGATGGCGGCGATGCTCAACAGCCTGCAGATGGGCTTCCGCACGTTCGCGATTCAAAAGCGCAGCAGCGAAGTCTGGCGCGTGCTCGGCGCGGTCAAGACGGAATTCCATAAATTCAGCAACGTCCTTGCAAACTCCCGCAGGCACCTCCAGCAGGCGGACAGCGACCTCGAACAGCTCATCGGCACGCGCACGCGCGCGATCACGCGCAACCTGCGCGCGGTGGAGCAGCTCGACGAAAGCAGCACGGACGCGATCTTCGGCGCGCTGGACGCTTCCCCGCTCGCGTCGGACGCGTCCGACGACGAGCCGGACGATAGCTAACAGCGGGCAGAAGCTTGCAGGCAACAGAAAAAAGGCCGGCCGATCTTCAAAATCGGCCGGTCCGTTTTTTCGCAAATTATGCCTGTTTTATCCTTTGTTTCGGGCGACGCGCACGCCGCGTTCTATGGTGAAACATCCGGCTTAAGGCCGTTATTCGCAGTGCGCGGACAAAAACTGCGCAAGCCGCTCCATCGCCTCGATTCCTTCGTCCGTTTTCAGGTCGCGCTGGTATTCGTGCCGGAGCTTCGTTTGTCCGGACGTCGGCAGGTATGCGGTCGCGTCGATCCCGTTTGCTTCCAGCACGTCCAGCATTTCGTCCGCCTGCGTGATGAACGGGTCTTCGTCCCCGCAGGTGATGAACACCGCCGGATAGTCCGCCGTGACGAACGCGACCGTGTTCATGCTCTGCGCCGCGGGCGTGCCTTCATAGTGCTTTTCGCCGGTCATCATCCAAACCGAGTCCGCAATCAGCGGGAATCCGGTGGCGCGGAGCGTGTCGATCCGATAGTACCCGCAGAGCAGGGCGACCCCGCGGAGCTGTTCGCCCGCAACAGCGGGTTCGCCTCCGATCCCCGCGCAAAATTCCGCATTCGTATAGTAAAGCCCCATTTGCGACGCAAGGTGCCCGCCCGCGCTGTCCCCCGCGATAAATACGTTCGCCGGGTCGATGCCGTATTCTTCCGAATGCCCGAGCAGATATGAAATCGCTTCGTTCACCTGAAGGACCTGCGTCGGGTATCGCCCTTCCGGCGCAAGCTCGTAGTTCATGTTGGCGACAACGTACCCGTACGACGCGAGTTTTTGACAGTAGTACGTAAAATCTTCCTTGTCGTCGCCCACGTAATATCCGCCGTGCGCATACACCACAAGCGGCTGCGCGTCGTCGGACCGCCTTGCGTAAACGTCCATCACGCCAAGGTCGAACCGGCTCTCATAGGAAACGTCCGCGCCCAGCGTGTCGGTAACGGCAAGCACGTCCGCATAGTCCTCTGGCTGCACGCCCGCGTTGCCCGCGCAGATAAGCTTGATGACCGCGTCCTGCAAAATCGTCGTGCTCGACCAGGTGATCGCCACGCCCGCCGCCAGCACGAGCAGTACGGCGAGGAGGATGAACCACCAGCGTTGATAAACCGGGTTTTCCATTGCGAATGCTCCGTTTTTTAGATTTTGTTTTGTCGAACCGTCCCGACCCGATATCCTTTATAGATGAAATAGCTGTTGCTTCAAATTCGAATACATTCCCACTGGAAAGCTGCTCAATAGCATCAATTAGCGTTTCTTTAGCGGATGTGATAGCCAGATTTCTCTGGGAATATTGACATTGTTTAAGCTGAAGTAAAAATAAAACAGATGGTCAGCCGTTTTTGTTGTCGTATATGAACATATCCGATACCCTTATTTCCGGATGGTGGTACTTTGTACCCTCAGCCCTGCTCCAATGGTGAATCGCATCCGACGGGCACCATTCGTCGCATGCGAAACACATTTCGCACCTGTGCTGAAACAACGGTTTCTTATCGACGAGCTTTATATTGTTCACAGGACAGACTTTTACGCATATTCCACAGCCAATACATTTATCATCCACTATAATGCTCTTATCTGTCAAGGGAATCAGCTCAAAGCATTCCATTTTGCTGTCTGCGGGCATTTTTGCTTTTTCCTTAAGTTCATTTATTACCGGCTTTTTCATTAGATTAAATAAAGGCCTCATAAGAAAAAGAAACAGACTTTTTGCATATTTATATTTTGTCCTTCTGTTTTTCAGGATGCAATCACAAATATAGTCAATCTTTTTACTACTCTTTCTGATAATAACACCGCTGTCTTTTTCAATAGGTATTGGAATATGATCATAATCCAGGTTGTTCATTGGAAGCCTCACTGAATATGCCGATGAGAGGTTTCCCCCGCATGATCCAATAATATGCTTCAATTTATTTAATGACGGAAGCGCATTGACGATCTCGTATCCTCCGCAGGTGCAAACTGCAAAAATATTCAGAGCTTCAATATTTACAATTTTCCTTACAAAACGCTCCAATATAAGAGGCATACCGGATACTACTGCCAAGTACGACGGAAAGACGATTCCCATGGTATACGCGGCGACATATATTTTGTCCGTATTCATAGCTGTTGGTATAGGTATTAGTTCCGCATTTATTCTCTTTGCAATTTCCCGTGCCGCAACAAGGGTATTTCCCGTACCGGAAAAGTAATAAACTCTATTACTCAATTAACACCCTCCTTAATGATCAAGTAGGATTTAAGGTCTGATCAAAAACAGAGAATTTATTTTAGTATCAGAAAAATCCTAAAAGTAATTAAAAGTATGTATTGATTATATTATAAAATCCACAGTTCTGGTAATCTCTGAAAAGAAAAATCGCTTTGGTAGGATAAATATCTCAATTCCTATCAAAACGATTCTGGAGCAGGTAACGGGACTCGAACCCGTGATCTCAGCTTGGAAGGCTAATGTGTTACCGCTACACTATACCTGCTTGTTCGGTTGTTGTTTACGGGGCTCTCCGCTCAAACCGTTCGCCGCTTGTGCTCCGCACATGCGCGGCTGCTGGCTTTCGCTCCCCGGCTCCTAAAAACAATCCACCGGATTGTTTTCTTAACGGAGCTTCGAGCCGTCCTGAATTACCGGCCATCCGTAAGGGGCTATCAGCATAGCCCCTTACGGATGGAGCGGGAAACGGGGCTCGAACCCGCCACCTCAGCCTTGGCAAGGCTGCGCTCTACCAAATGAGCTATTCCCGCAGGAGGCAAAAGGATTCTGGTGCGGGCGAAGAGACTTGAACTCATACGCCTATGCGGCACCAGAACCTAAATCTGGCGCGTCTGCCAATTCCGCCACGCCCGCACGTTCCGGCCACCGCCGATTGGAAAAAATGGTGACCCGTCGGAGACTCGAACTCCGGACACCCTGATTAAAAGTCAGGTGCTCTACCAGCTGAGCTAACGGGTCATAAAATGGCTGGGGTGGCAGGATTTGAACCTACGAATGCCAGAGTCAAAGTCTGGTGCCTTACCGCTTGGCTACACCCCACAGTCCGCAGGTTGCTAAATGGGGTGAGTAGTGGGATTCGAACCCACGACCTCCTGGGCCACAACCAGGCACTCTAACCAGCTGAGCTATACCCACCATATACATGAAAAAAACGGATCCTGCCGCCGCTTTCGCCGCCGGACAAAGCCTCCGGCACCCGCACCGCATACGCGCCGGGGTGCCGTGCAGCTTGGCGCGCCTGCTGGGATTCGAACCCGGGACCTACGGCTTAGAAGGCCGTTGCTCTATCCAGCTGAGCTACAGGCGCTAGACAGCGAGTTCCGAAACAATATTATAGCGGCGGCGGCGGCCAATGTCAATGGAAAACCCGAAAATGGCAAATGCTTTTTGTGCGCCGCGGCATAACAAAATCCGAAAAACCCGTTCCGCGTCAGGCGTTTTTGCCGCAGCAGTTTTTATACTTTTTCCCGCTGCCGCAGGGGCAGGGTTCGTTGCGGCCGATGCGTGCGTCCTTGCGGACGTAGATCCCGCTCGTGCGGTACGCCTTGGCGATCTCCCGCCGCTTTTCTTCGCTCAGCACCGGTTCCCATTCTTTGAGGCTGTAAAGCCAGTGCGCCTTGGCCTTGTGCATGTTGTAAAAGAGCTTTTCAAAGTCGACCTCCAACTCCAGCGCGGTGTCCTCTTTGAGCTTGTCGAGGTCGACCTCCTTTTTCAGGCTGGTGTTGACCCCGTCGATAAAGCCCGCGAACTCCGTCGTCGTCATGTCGAACTTTTCCGCGAGTTCGGCCTCTTTGCCGGCCAGATTACCCGTGCCTTCGGTCAGTATCGTTTTGTACGCCTCGGTCTCTTTTGCAAAGTACGCGTCCCAAAACGCGTCGTGTTCGGCCTGTTTGCGTTCGGTTTCCGCCAGCTTGGTCCATTCTTCGTACGGTTTCATAGTTCCCTCTCCGTCATGATCGTTTGTTTGATATTCATATTCCAAAGCAGCAGCGCGTCCTCGCCCGTGTCGGAATAATACCGCGGGCGGCGCCCGTTCTGCTCGAAATCCAGCGTTTGGTAGAGGCGCCGCGCAACCGCGTTGCTTTCGCGCACCTCAAGCGTCATCTTGTCCGCGCCGAGCCGCATTGCCAGCTCCATCATCGCGAGCATCAGCCGCCGTCCCCTGCCCGCCTGCCGGTAGCCCTGCAGGATGGCGACGTTCGTCATGTGCGCCTCTTCGAACAGCACCCACATGCCCGCGTACCCGCAGATCACGCCGTCTAGCTCCATCACGAGATAGTTCGCAACCTCGTTTCGCAGTTCGCCGAAGAGCGCGTTTTTCGACCACGGCGAACGAAAGCACGCAACCTCGATTTCATACACGCGCGGAACGTCCTTCCGCGTCATCGGACGAATCACTTCTCCGCCCATAGGTGTTTACGCCCTTTCGTTATTTTGTTTTTTCAGCCGCTCCGCCTGGGATGCGCGCAGGTACGTCGGCTCGACCGCGTCCCGCGCCGTTTCCTGGCGCTTCAGCGCCGCGATTCCGACCGCCTTTGCGCGCGGGTATGCGGGCGTTTGCGTATTCGCGTCGCCGCAAAACACCGTGTCCGGCGGGAGCGTTTTGACAAACGGCTCGATCTCCGCCGCACAAGGCTCTATGAGCGTCTCTCCGGCCCGGTAGAGCGCGGCGTAGGCGTTTCCGTTGCGCGCGTCGATCATCGCGCACACGGGCTTAGCCGCTTCGCCGCAGGCGGTGTACAGCGCGTACAGCGCGTCGACCGGGACGACTTTCTTTCCCAGCGCGAACGCCATTGCGTTGATGAGGCTCACGCCGATGCGCACGCCCGTAAACGAGCCGGGGCCGATATCCACGGCGAACAAACCGATCTCTTCGGCGTCCGTCCCCGTTTCGCTCAAAAGCCGGTCGATCAGCGGCGCGACGGTCTCCGCGTGCTTCCTTTTGCCGTCCGCTTCCAACTCCAGCACGCAGGTTTCCCCGTCGAACAGCGCCACGGTCGCAACCGCGGCGGTCGTGTCGGCCGCAAGGAGTTTCACAGCGCATCCACCACGCTTTCGTATCGTTTTCCGTACGGGACGATTTCCACGTCCCGCGGTTCGTCCCCGCTGCCAGTCAGGCGCAGTTCCAGCCGTTCTTTCGGCAGGGCCTCCGGCACGCGCTCCGCCCATTCGAGCACGATGAGCGCGTTTTCCGCAAGATAATCTTCAAAACCGATTGCGAACAGCTCGTCCGCGTCGCATAAGCGGTACGCGTCGAAATGGAGCAGCCGCGGGCTGGTTTCGTATTCGTGCACGATGGTGAACGTGGGCGAGCGCACCTCGCGCGTGCCGAGCGCCATGCCCATGCCGCGCACCAGCGCGGTCTTGCCCGCGCCCAGGTCGCCGTAGAGCGCGACGAACGCGGGCGCGTTCAGCGCGGAAACGAGCCGCGCGCCGAGCGCTTCGGTGTCCGATTCGGTTTTGCAGGTCAGCGTCTTCAAGTCCGTCGTTCGCTCCCGCTTTATCGTTTGTCGTAGATGCCCTGGCCGAGCAGCTCGCGCGAAAAATCGCCGAAGCGGTCCTCGCGGATGGCCTGCCGCACGTCCTCCATGAGCTTTAGGGAAAAGCGCAGGTTGTGCATGGTGACCAGGTGCGCGCCGAGGATCTCCTTTTCCTTCATCAGGTGGCGCAGGTACGCGCGCGTGAAGTTTTTGCAGCAGTAACAGTCGCACCCGTCTTCCAGCGGCGTAAAATCGTGCGCGTATTTCGCGTTTGTGATGGACATCTTCCCGTGCCGGGTCAGCGCCATGCCGTTTCGCGCCGCGCGCGTCTGCAGCACGCAGTCGAACATGTCGATGCCTCGCAAAACGCCTTCGAGCAGGCAGTCCGGGCTGCCGACGCCCATGAGGTAACGCGGCTTGTTTTCCGGCATGTACGGCATCATGGTTTCCAGCATTTCGTACATGACGTGCTTCGGTTCGCCGACGCTCAGGCCCCCGATGCCGAAGCCCGGGAAATCCATGTCCGCGATCGTCTTCGCGCTTTCTATGCGCAAATCTTCGAACATGCCGCCCTGCACGATGCCGAAAAGCGCCTGGTCCCTGCGCGTGTGCGCGTCTTTGCAGCGCTGCGCCCAGCGGTGCGTGCGCTCCATCGCGGCGATCGTATAGTCCCTGTCCGAAGGGAACGGCGCGCATTCGTCGAAACACATGGCGATGTCCGCACCGAGCGACTGCTCGATCTCCATGACGGACTCCGGCGTGAAAAAGTGCTTGCTGCCGTCGATGTGGGAGCGGAACAGCACGCCGTCCTCGTGGATATCGTTGATCTTCGCCAGCGAAAACACCTGGAAACCGCCGCTGTCGGTCAGAATCGGCCGTTCCCACCGCATGAATTCGTGCAGCCCGCCCGCTTCCTCGACCAGCTTGTGGCCGGGCCGCAGGTAGAGGTGGTACGTATTGGCGAGGATGATGTTCGCGTTCACTTCGCGCAGGTCGCGCGGGGTCATCGCCTTGACCGTCGCCTGCGTGCCGACGGGCATGTAGCAAGGCGTTTCAATGTCGCCGTGCGGCGTGTGCAGCACGCCCAGCCTCGCGCCGGTCTGTTTGCAGGCGTGTATCAGTTCATATTGAAAAGGGTTTTCCATGGCCGTTCTCCCGGTCGTTTTCGCGTCGTCGTTTTCTTATTATCTATAATAGCATAATACGTTTCAGAGGATCAGCATAGCGTCGCCGAAGCTGAAAAAGCGGTAACGCTCCTTGATCGCGTGCTCGTAGCAGCGCAGCGCCTCCTCGCGTCCCGTCATCGCGGAAACCAGCATCAGCAGCGTGGATTCCGGCAGGTGGAAGTTCGTAATCAGCGCGTCCACGGCCTTAAAGCGGTACCCCGGCGTGATGTAGATGCCCGTCCAGTCTTTTTTTGCATGGACGGTCCCTTCTTCGTCGGCGACGCTTTCGAGCGTGCGCGTCGACGTCGTGCCGACCGCGACGATGCGCCCGCCGTTCGGCCTCGCGCGGTTGATGCGGCCCGCCGCGTCCTCCGTCACCTCGTAATATTCGCGGTGCATCACGTGGTCTTCAACGTTTTCCTCGCTCACGGGCCGGAACGTGCCGAGGCCCACGTGCAGCAGCACGTCCACGACGTCCGTCCCATTGGAGCGGATCGTTTCCAGCAGTTCCTTTGTAAAGTGCAGCCCCGCGGTCGGCGCGGCGGCCGAGCCGTTCGTCTGCGCGTAAACGGTCTGGTAGCGGGTCTTGTCCTCCAGCCGCGCCGTGATGTACGGCGGCAGCGGCATCTGTCCCGCGCGGTCGAGCACCTCTTCGAAAATACCGTCGTAAAGCAGCTCCACCAGCTTGCCGCCGTCGGCGCTCGTGTCGCCGAGCACGCGCACGCCCAGCTCGTCGCTTACGGCGTATTCGCGTCCCTTCGCGGCGCGGCGCGCGGGCCGGGCCAGGCATTCCCAAGTCCTTTCGCCGGTGCGTTTGAGCAGCAAAAACTCCATCGACCCGCCGGTGTCCTTCCGCTTCGCCATCAGCCGCGCGGGGATGACGCGCGTGTTGTTGCGCACGAGCACGTCCTCCGGCCGGATGAATTCCGTGATCTCGGAAAACACCCTGTCCCGAATCGAGCCGTCCGCGCGGTTATAAACGAGCAGGCGGCTGGACGCGCGGTCCGGTATCGGCGTCTGCGCGATGAGTTCTTTCGGCAAATCGTAGTAAAAATCGCTGGTGTGCATGTTTTCGTCTCTTTTTCGCGCGCTTTTGCATAAAAAGCGTATTTAAAATTGCCCGCGTAACCTTATTATAGCAACCGTATCGGGCGACAACCAACGTATTATAACGAAAAGCGCGTTTGATTGCAAGTTTCCGCCGCCAAACGGGTATTTTACATTTTTCGAATTTGGCCTTATAAATTTACATGCTTTTGATATTCGCCTTATTGAACTAAAACATTGGTCGGCTAGACTATGCATGTAAACATGCGGGGCGACGGCGTCCGCGGCGCTTCCGGCGCGGACGCAAGCGGCGCTCTTTCGGCTGAACGAGGCCGGTTGGGAGAGTATGAAGAAATACGAAATCGAAAATCTGAATCTGTATTACGGCAAGATGCAGGCGCTCAAAAACATTGCCGTCTCCGTCGACGAAAGGCGCATCACCGCGCTGATCGGCCCGAGCGGCTGCGGCAAGAGCACGTTTTTGCGCACGCTCAACCGGATGAACGACCTCGTCGAGGACTGCCACATCACCGGCACCGTCCTGCTCGACGGAAAGGACATCTACAAAGGCGGCGTGGACACGACGATCCTTCGAAAGCGCGTCGGCATGGTGTTTCAAAAGCCGAACCCGTTTCCCATGAGCGTTTACGACAACATCGCCTACGGCCCGCGCACGCACGGCGTCCGGGGCAAGGCCAGGCTCGACGACATCGTGGAGCGCTCGCTTCGGGACGCTTCCATCTGGGAAGAGCTCAAGGACCGGCTGAAAAAAGACGCGCTGGGGCTTTCCGGCGGGCAGCAGCAGCGCCTCTGCATCGCGCGCGCGCTGGCGGTCGAGCCGGAGGTCATCCTCATGGACGAGCCGACGAGCGCGCTCGACCCGATCTCGACGAGCCACATCGAGGACCTTTTAGTGACACTGCGGGAGAAGTATACTATAATTATCGTAACGCACAACATGCAGCAGGCCGCGCGTATTTCCGATAATACAGCCTTCTTCCTTCTCGGCGAAATCATCGAATACGGGGACACGGAACAGCTTTTCAACGTTCCGAAGGACAAACGCACGGAAGAATATATTACGGGGAGGTTCGGTTAATGAGAATCACATTCGAGGAACAACTGCGCCTGCTCAACACAGAGCTGCTCGAAATGGGCGCGCTGATCGAGCATGCCATACAGGCGGCCAGCGAAGCGCTGATCCGCCAGGACGTGGAAGCCGCCAACAACGCCATC
>Ga0116162_10002159_pt1 | contig 12356 bp, 9 predicted proteins | sample AD_UKC105_MetaG_FD_89875 | JGI IMG/M metagenome (GOLD analysis project Ga0116162, IMG submission 89875) | Active sludge microbial communities of municipal wastewater-treating anaerobic digesters from Hong Kong - AD_UKC105_MetaG | ecosystem: Engineered > Bioreactor > Anaerobic > Digestate... | reverse complement strand
TGCTGGATCCCACGGGTTATCATTCAAATTTCTACCGTGTAAACCTGGTCCTTGTAAAAAACGGAACCATCCCGGTGGACAGTTTTTTCCACTGGTTCGTTGAGAGTACAAATTCGGTTGAATCAATGAATCAGGAGGTATGGAAGGAAGAGTGGGGGATAATCTTATCTGAAATCGAAGAGCTGGCTCCTGACCTGCCGGGCTTTCAGCGGGATTGCTATTTTATCGACTCTTTACTTGCTGCCGGCGGCTATGTGGTTCACCACAGTCAGCAGTACATGGATGCCTATCATCCCCATTACCGTATTATCAAAAAGGAGGTCTGGGATGCCCATCTGAAGGAATGGCTAAGCGATTAATTTTTGCAGATTCTTTATAATATACTGAGACCTGGCTTTATACCCGGCAGAATTATTTTCTGCATGGTCTTCGATAATGGAGATGAATTCGTTGCTTAGTTCAGGATATGCAGTGGCAATTTTCAGCAGCAATTCCATACTAAATACTTTGATGGCTACGGGTACGGCTTCCCGGGTGATCCATTCCAGGCAGAGGTCGGTTGCCGGGCCCATCTCGTCTTCCGGGATATCGTAGCGGGAAAGAAGGCGGATCAGGCTTCGCGTAACTCCAACGGGATGATTTTTTGGAACCTCCTGCCATAATTTCCCGATCCAAGCTTCAGCCAGCCAGGGGTGGATCTCTGCCAGGTAATCCATGATCCACGTGGCCCTCCAGCAGATGGGCATATCCCTGGAAAAAGCCAGATCCATGATCTCTTTGAAACGATCCGGATCCGGCCCTATAATTTTTGCTACCTCTTCCTTTTTCAGGTAGTGGATCTCATTTGTAAGAAGTTGACGTATTTCCACTTATTCCGTGTCATCATCACCCTGCAGCATACCACTCATGTTCATTATGGTATATCCTGCCGTTCCGATGGAACTTTTCTTGTTCAGGTCAATATCCGTTACGGTCATTACCGACTTGTCATTATCCCCCTTGTCAACGAAAATATATTCCATTACAAGTCCGTTGCTGGCATAGGCATAGGCATACATGCCGGTGAAAGCAGAGTTCCGGAGATACTGCTTGTTGATTTTTTTATTGAGCTCGGTGGTAATCCACATGGTAGTGATATTGTAATCGTCTTCAATTACATACTCTTCACATTTATATCCCAGGATGTTCTTTGTTTTACCTGTTTTGTAAGTTTTATATGGATCTGCCACTTCTGCATTTTCCTCCGTAGATTCTTCCGCCAGTTCATCGATTTGCTCCGGTGTGAATCCGATGGCAAAACCGGTCCGCTCGTTGTCATCATCCGCCAGAGTAAGCATCAGGTTATTTTCTGCATCAAAAATGATGGTCGACATGGCATCGGCTTCCTTATCCTCAAACAGGATTCCATAATCGTATGATTTTGAATCCAGCAGCGTTTTGTAGGTAACAGGATCATCTTCCTGTTTTCCATCTTCATATTCGGTTACTGTCATTTCAATGAAGCCGTCGAATTCGTACATGGGCTTTACGTTGGCCGTATTGGTGGAAATGCCCATGGCCCGAAGCATGGCCTGCTCGGTGGCAGTTGAAGTTGCACTTGAAGCACGGGATGATGCTGCAGCCGTTGAGGAGGATTCCGAACTTGTGTCCTGGGTTTCCGCTTCCTCTTCTTTGCCGAAGATCTTGTCCAGTGCTTTGTTGACTTCCTTGGCAACGGCCTTATCCGCTTCCTTGCCTGTGCGTTCTACAGCTGCATCTTCTGCTTTATTGGTTCTTTTTCTTACAAAATCTTTAATGTCCTGTCCTTGTAAACCTGTTGCAAGAACGACTAACATGGTGAGTAAAGTGAGTTTTTTCATTGGTAGAATAATTTTATGCAATTTACTATGATTTGAACATATCTCCAGTTTCCAGCCCTCCTGTTTTGATGACAGTCAGGAATAATGTTATGTTCAGTTTTTATTTTTTGATCGAAGCGTATCTTTACGGGGAAAATATTCACGGATCATGGAATACAAGAGCCTGGTAAAGGGATACCTGTTAAGAAGATATAAGCGTTTTTTGGCTGATGTAAGGTTTGAAGACGGAACCACAGCCACCGTGCATTGTCCGAATTCGGGATCGATGCTCAGCTGCCTGGAAGAAGGGGCTGAAGTTTATTGCTCCCCGGCCAGTGATCCAAAAAGGAAAACCCGCTTTACCTGGGAAATGATCCGGATAAACAATGGCTGGATCGGAATAAATACCAGTCTGCCCAATGTGTTTGTCTTTGAATGGGTAAAAAATGGTATCCTGCCTGGTTTTAACCGGTATACAGACTTTCGGAGAGAAGTTACTTCGGGGGATAGTCGATTTGATATTTTCTGCAGGAATGAAGATGAAGAATGTTTTGTTGAAGTAAAAAATGTAACCCTGAAAGTTGGGGATGAGGCTCAGTTTCCTGATTCGGTCACCACGCGGGGGAAAAAGCACCTTGAGACATTGATCCTACTGAAGAAAAGCGGGAAGAGAGCGATCATGGTTTATACCGTGCAGCGTATGGATGTTTCATCTTTTGCGCCTGCAAAGGAAATTGATCCCGAATACGCCGGGGCTCTTGAAAGAGCAGTAAAAGCCGGAGTTGAGGTTCTTGTTGTTAAGGTGGAAGTAACCCCCGGGAAAATTTCTTATCATTCGCTGATGGAATATCATTTTTAACCGGTTTCATCCATCCCCTGAACGGATCAGGATTCGTCAATGCAAATTTCATGGAAAAGAAACCTCTCTGAAGACAGATACTTCATTTATTTTCTATTTTTGCAGCGACTTTATTGGAAAGAGATGAAATTCTTTCAGATTCCAATCATCATATTACTTACAGTCACCCTCTGTTTTTCAGGATGCAATAACGGCAAACAGCGACAAAGCTCTACCGCAGGGGAAAACTATACCCAACATACTTCCACCTATACGGAAGAAAACACTGAAGAATTCTACGACAGCGTGATAATGGCCCGAGGAAACAAGGTTGACGGGAAAAAGGAGGGGATATGGACATACTGGTACCCCAATGGTCATATGAAGGCGGAAGGGAATTTCGTGGATGGTAAAAAGGATGGCATGTGGGTTGAATGGTATGACGATGGCATTATTATGTGGAAAGGAGAATGGGATATGGGGGAAAGAATGATAAAAAAACCAAGGAGAAAAGCCGAAATCAGCATGGTGTCGGCAGATGGCCGGACCACCGCCGTTCCTGAATTGTATACAGACAGCACCTATCATTTACAAATACGAATTCCAAATATGCCGGCAGAATACCTTTTTGTGGAAGCTGCCAACGGAAGTATTGAAAGAGAAGACCATCCCGATCATTATGTTTGCATCCCCGGGGAAGGACCAGGCCTGAAAATCGTGGTGGGTTACTATCCCGATACCGCCTTCAGGGATTTCAGAAACCTGGTGGGAGAATACGAATTCAGTATCAGGAAGAACTGATATTCAAAAGAGCAATAGTAAATGAGATTAACTTATCAGAACCGGATAAGGCAATATACCAGGTACACCAGTCAGCTGCTCGGCATTATCGCTTTCACTTCACTTTTCCTGAAGTATGGCTTCCATCTTTCAGAAAAATTCATGGTCAACCTGGTGATCATCGATGAATTCATTGCCGGCTTTTTTGTATTGATTATCCTGATCAACTTTTTTATCAGCGACCAGAAATGGAGGTTTGTGAAAGAATCACCCCTGGAGATTATCCTGATGGCTTTGTTCGTGGTTTCCATTATCCTGGAGGAAATTATCTCCATTGAAGAGCCACACTACCTGCTCAAACGGGCAACCTCCCACAATTTCATAAAGCTGTATTTTATAATTATTCAGATCTATATTGTCACCAACGGAATCATTGCACTTATCAAGGCCAGGGAAAAATGGCTGTATTTTTCACTCAGCCCGGCCAGGATCATGGTCTTTTCCTATGCTTTTGTCATAATTTCCGGGACACTCATTTTAAAGCTTCCGAAAGCCACCGTCGATGGGATCAGCTGGATTGATGCCTTCTTTACATCCACCTCCGCTGTTTGCATTACCGGGCTTTCGACCCTCAATGTAGCCCATGCTTTTACGTTGGAGGGCCAGGTTTTTATTCTGGTACTTATTCAGCTTGGAGGCCTGGGCATTATCACACTTACCTCTTTCATCGCGCTGTTTATTCAACGGGGTTTACGCCTGAGGGATCAGCTGATTGTTCAGGAGCTCTTTGACAGTGAGAATTTCAGTTCCCTGACATCCATCCTCAAAGCTATTATAGCTATCACATTTTTATCGGAACTGGCTGGAGCCATAGGCTTGTATTTCAGCTGGGCCGACCTGGGACTTTCCGAATTTGAACGTATCTTCTCTGCTGTATTTCATTCGGTGAGTGCCTATTGTAATGCCGGCTTTTCCATTTTCCCCAATGGATTTGAATCGGCCGGGATGCATTTCGGATCTGTCTCCCTCATAATTATAATGTTGCTGATTGTTTCCGGTGGTATTGGATTTTATACCCTGTCGGATATTTTCAAAATAGGCCGGCTTAAAGGCATGAAAAGGAAAGGATTGAGTCTGCAGTCAAAGATTATACTTGGATCTACGATAGGATTGATTCTTTTTGGTGCTGTGTTTATCTGGCTGATCCAGCGACCGTACTGGCAGGGATTATCTTTCGGACATCAGGCATTGAATTCCTTTTTCCTCAGTGTCACAGCCAGAACTGCAGGTTTCTCAAATGTTTCCATTGGCAATATTGCCATTCCGGCCCTGATGGTGGTGATCCTGCTGATGTATATCGGAGGTGCTCCCAATTCCAGCTCCGGAGGTATTAAAATAACGACAGTTCTGACAGTCCTGGCCAGTATTAAATCGTATATCACGGGGAGAGAGCACGTGGAGATGGGCTGGAACCACATATCCATGCGGACGGTCAAAAGAGCCATCATCGTTATACTGGTTTCTTTTATTCTGATATTCCTGGCTCTTTTAATTCTAACCCTCACAGAAGAGCAGGACTTTTTCGATCTCCTGTTTGAAACAGTATCTGCGTTTGGTACGGTGGGGCTTTCCAGGGGGATTACCCCCGAGCTGAGTTTCGCCGGAAAAATAGTAATTGCACTCGTAATGTTTGCAGGCAGGGTAGGCCTGTTTACCTTTGCTATTGCAGTGGTTGAAGAAAGAAAGATGAATGGATACAGCTACCCCGAAGTTAATTTAATGGTAGGATAATTATGGAAAATCAACGGTATGTTTTAATCGGACTGGGCGCATTTGGCCGTGAGATTGCGCGGACCCTGCATGAAAGGAATGCTGACATCATAGTAATCGACCGTGATCCGGTTGCCGTAAGCCAGATGAAAGCCGAGGGTTTCAGGTATACGGTGAATATTGATAATATGGACATGGCCGCCCTCTCAAAATTTATCAAACCCACGGATATCGTGATTATTTCCATGGGAGATGGTTTTGAACCTACCATACTTACCATCGAGATGTTGAAGGAACTGGGTGTAAAATCCATTTATGCGCGCGCCACCAAAGATATCCAGTACCGCATACTTGAGAAGCTTGACATCACAGAAGTACTCTTCCCCGAACGGCAGGAAGGCAGGCGTTTTGCACTGAAACTGTTAAACTGGGATATCAATTTTATCGACGAGTTTTCCAAAGATATTTACCTGGTGGAAGTCCCGGTTACTGAAAAAATAACCGGAAATACGGTGCTTGAACTTCGGCTTCGTTCAAAATACAACGTGAACATCATTGGGCTGAAAAGTACCACCCATGAGGATGGTAAGCCGGAAAAGAACAGGATGGAATATGTTGGCTTTGAATCCACGGTCCTGGATCAGAATCATTCCTTCCTCGTCATTGGAAAAGAAAAGGACCTGGAGGATATGATCAGGGATATTACCTGAAATCATTCATTGCAAAGGATTATATCTGCTGTTCCCGAAAATTTTATACTTCAGGGGATTTCCAGGATGTAAAAAATGCAAGAAGTTTTTTTACCTTAGTCTTTCCAACAAAACCCTCAAAAAATGGATGTACGTTACCCCGTTAATTCAGCTTCACTTATTAAGTCTTCCCTATACACCCTTTTCTTTGCAGCACTTGCCTTGTTGTTTAGTTCCTGCGACAGAAATGAATATTTTAAAGACAAAAATTACCCGCTTGTTGAGACCGAGTTAATAAGCGTTTCCGAGAAGGGAGTAAAAGTTGGTGGACATATCCTGGCAGAAGGTGAAGAAAAGATCGTGGAAAAAGGTTTCTATTTCGGTTACACGCCTTCAGACCTGGTATATAAAATAACAACCGGTAATACATCCGGGTACTTTACTTATTTTTTCGATCATGATATTCCTGAAGGTGAAGTATGTCTTGTACGGAGCTATGTAAAGACAGCCGATATGGTATCCTATGGAAATATCGTTCAGTTTCTCAGTGAAGGATTTCAGTCCCGGGAACCGGAGATCTATAAAATCAACCCGGAAACAGTTATTAATGGAGAAAAGGTTGTGCTGACCGGTAATTTTAACTCTATTGTTCCGGATAACATCACAGTATTTATCGATAATTCTCCGGTTCAGGAGCAAGAGTGTATTTTACCTGACAGTATCACTTTTATTCCGGCTAATCTCAGTACAGGTTTACATTCTGTATTTGTAAAGGTAAGCGGTGTTGAATCAAATAAGTTGCAACTGGATATTCAGGGACCAGTTATCAATGCGTTTTACCCAATGAATGGCTACGATGGAACCGAAGTTACAATAACTGGCCATTATTTTAGAGTAAATCCTATGGTTATTTTTGGCGAACTGACTGTAACTCCAACCTTTATTTCAGATTCTCTGATTCGTTTCAATACCCCACTTACAACTCTCACTGGTAATATCACCATTGGAGTTAAGAATGTTTCAGAGTTTGTTCTGGCAGAAAATGATTTCTTCATTGATGGTCATTCTGTTACAGGGATTTCTAAAGAACTGGCGGGTTATAATGATGAAGTTGAAATCTATGGATCGGGGTTTATTCAGGGAGACAGATTATCGGAAGTATATCTGGATAATATGAAACAGGATCTTATTAGTTGTACTGAAAATAAGATTGTATTTAAACCTTCAAAGGTTGAATTGGAAACTGTAGTTACTGTAGTAAACGGGGAGAAATCAGTTAATGCAGGTATACTTTATGTCGAAGTTCCAAGGGAGGTCGTTTCCGTATTTCCGAATTCATTTCTTATGAATGGAACAGGCATTGGCTATAATGAAAAAGCTTATTTCGGTTTTGGATATGATGACTCTTATTTTTCTAATTCGTGGTATAGCTTTGAACCCGCTACATCAGAGTGGACCCGGCTTGCCGATTGTGAACTGGCGGATCAGCCGGTCTTATCCTTTGCCATGAATGGAAATATTTATATAGCCGCTGAATATTCACATGACGAGGGATATCCGGATACATTTTATATTCATAAACCTGAAATATACGAGTATAATATCGGATCGGACTCATGGCAATATATGACCAGTATACCGGATTTTTATGAGCTTTCCCGGGTTTCGGTTCAGGTAGCTGGTAATGAGACTTATTTTATGATTGAAAAGTCGTTTTATTCGCTGGATCAGACCGGGCATCATTGGGTTCTGCGGTCTTCACCCAAATTCAGGAATAACTATTCTTCAACTACCAGTACAGCAGGATTTTATTTAAATGGCAGGCTTTACTGGCTGGTAATTTATCCAAATGTAAGTTCCGGTACAGCAACTATAGATATACATGAGTACTCATTTGCAAATGATATATGGACCCAGTTGGACAGTAAGGAGATACCTGATTATCCTGTAGTGGAAATCACACCTTTCGTCCTTAACAATTTTGGATATTTATCCGGAGGCAGAATAGCTACCAGTTCCAGAGACTATTCTATGAAGGTGTTGAAATTTGACCCTATAAACCTGACTATTACAGAAGTTTCAGAAATACCTGATCAGATGAACAGATATGCTGTTGCCGTAGTAGGTAATACAGTATATATAGGCATGGGTTATTCCGGGAACGAAATAAATAAATTCCTCTGGTCTTTCATTCCTTGAGGAGTTGCGCGACCGGATTATTGTGCTTACTTGATTTTACCATCTCTGGCCATATTCTATCATAATACCGGGAGGAGGAGAGTCTCCCCGTCTCCCTTTCCGCTCACCGTAGCTTCAGCGGAGGTGAGTCTCCCCCTCTCCGTTCACCGTGGCTTCAGCGGAGGTGAGTCTCCCCCATCTCCCCGGGATATCCTCTACTTAACAAATGTCGGTGCCGTTGCCTCCTTCCCGATGGTAACCTCCGTAAAACGAATATCCTCTGTATTCTCCATGCTCAATGCATTGGCTGCCTGCTTGATGTTGATATTCTCAAAAGATATACCGTTCAGCTTTTTCTCAGGGAAGCCCTGGAGAACGATGCCGGTGCCGGAGGCAGTTTCCACTGAGATATTATTGAAATGGATGTCTGAGATCTCCGTGACATGTCCGGCGCCTTCGTTGTGGTAATAGGATGTGATATAGATGCCGTCTTCCACCCTGCCGAATTGCACATTGTTCACATGAATATTGCGAATGAAACCGCCGCGGTCGGGATTGGATTTCAGGTAAATGCCCCGCTTCAGATCTCCGGCGAAATCGCAGTCGTACACATAAACGTTTTGTACACCGGCCGACATCTCGCTACCGATCACAACGGCATGGAGGCCCATGAAATGACAGTTCCTTACCACGATATTTTCCGACATCCGGTCCGAAGCCCGGCCTTCATCGTCCCTGCCGGCTTTGATAGCAATATTGTCGTCGGCATTGTTGAACGTAACATTCTCGATCAGCACATTGCGTGAATATTCAGGATCAATGCCATCGTTGTTCTTGTTGTGCGCATTGTAGCTGATATTCCGCACTGTAACACCATCACATCGCAGCAAATGAAGGCACCAGAAAGGGGAGTCCTCCAGCTGCACACCCTCTACCAGCACATTCTCACAGTCGAGGAATTGTACCAAATGTGGTCGCAGGTAATGACCTTCACCGAAGATCCGGTCTTCCAGGGGAGTTCCATCATGGTTCATCTTACGGCTCAGCAACTGGTCGCCCTGTTGCATTTCCTTCCATGTATTCCAGGTCTCAGAGGCTTCCCCGTCGATCACCCCTTCCCCGGTGATGGCAATATTTTTACATGCAGCCGCATAAATGAATGGACTGTAATTATACAGGAACGTCCCTTCCCAGCTGGTTTTCACCACCGGGAGGTAATGCCCGGGATCGGAGCTGAAAAAGAGGCGGGCCCCTTTCTCCAGCCGGAGATTTATATTGCTTTTCAGGTGGATGGGACCTTCAAGGTAATATTCTCCTCCAGGAACCAGCAACACGCCTCCGCCTTTTTCTGAAAGTTCTTCAACAGCCTGTATAAATGCCGGCAGATCATTTTGTAAACCTGTCCCGGAAGCACCCGCTTCCTTCACATTGATAACCAGCTCCGGGAATTGGGGTATGGAAATGGAAGCTATGATTTCATCCGGACCTGGAATGGTGGATTCTGAAATGGCAGGTTGGTTCTGCTGACAACCGGCAATGAACAGGGCCAGGAGAATGAACAGTAGTGAATTCTTTTTCATGGGAACGTTACGGTTAGTTGGCATGAAGGTATCTACTGCACGGGGATTTTCAAAATGGAGTTTTTATTCATTTTTTATTCGACCTAATTTATAACTCAATTCAGAATAAATATTGTATTTTCATGTTCCTTTGGGAATTGTAACGGGATGGGATATCGACATTTTTTTCTTCTTTTCATATGCGTAATATGTTCAGTTGTATCAATAGCACAGGTACACTGGGAAAGTATTATTATTGAATCAGATCCCTTCAAATATATTATTCCGGATTTTGAGACTTCCCCGGCCTGGTTTCATCCCGGATATGATGACGATGACTGGTTGTCAGCGCCAGGCGGATTTGGATACGGGGATGCAGATGATGGTACAAAAACCGATACCGGGATCAATTCTCTTTTTCTCAGGAAGGAAATCATCCTGCCGGCTTCTGTCCCGGTTTACCAGCTGGTTCTTGATGTGGATTATGACGATGCTTTTGTGGCGTATCTCAATGGAGAAGAAATTGCCCGCTCAGCAAATCTGCAAGCGGGACGCCCGGCTCTTGCAGGTAGTGTTACCGAACCTCATGAAGCTGAAATGTATACCGGGGGATTGCCGGAAAGGTTTATCCTGGATCCCCAGTTGCTGCTTGAGGGCTCCAATGTTTTCTCTTTTCATATCCTGAATTATAGCAGTTCATCTTCGGATATGTCATCCCGTATTTTCGTGCATGCAAAACTTGCATCTTCATCTGTAATCTATCATAACGTTCCCTCGTGGTTTGAAGAAGTAATTAGCTACGAGGCAAGTAATCTTCCGATCCTGAAGATTGATACCGATGGTTCGGCGATTCCTGATGAACCGAAGATAATGGCCGAAATGCAGATCATTCATAATGCGGATGGCATAAACCACTTTGATGATACTGATTATGAATATGATGGCCACATAGGCATCGAGGTGCGAGGAAATTCTTCGCAGCGGTTTCCTAAAAAGAGCTATACCATTGAAACACGATTAAGTACAGGTGAAAACAATAATGTTTCCCTGCTGGGATTGCCGGAGGAAAACGACTGGGTTCTGCACGGGCCTTATTCCGATAAATCGCTCATGCGTAATGCCCTGGCGTATTATATCGGCAACGCGATGGAAAATGGATGGCATCCGGGAACCCGTTTTGTTGAGGTGGAGTTAAACAGGGAGTACCGCGGTGTTTACCTACTGGTTGAAAAGATTAAGATAGATAAGCACAGGGTGGATATTGCCGATTTAAAACCAGAGGATATCTCCGGGAACGAACTTAGCGGTGGATACATAATAAGCATCGACCGGGATCAGACGGGAAGCTGGAATTCGCCCTTTCTGGGAAGAACCGGGCATGTAGACGTCCCTTTTTCCTATGTGGATCCCGGGTATGAAGAACTTCTTCCTGTTCAGCGGGATTATATCAGGAACTATATCACTGATTTTGAATATGCATTGCATGGCCAGGACTACCTGGATCCGGAGTTGGGATACCGGAATTATATTCATATTCTTTCTTTCATAGATTATTTTATCATCACGGAGTTAAGCAAGGACCTGGACGGGTACAGGGTAAGTGTATATTTCCACAAGGATAAAGACAGCAAAAATGGCAGGTTAACCATGACTCCGTACTGGGATTATAACATCTGTTTCGGAAATGCCGACTTCTTCGATGCATTTAATACCACCGGATGGGCCTCCGATGGGATCGGTATTGGCGACTGGTATGAGATCCCTTTCTGGTGGGACAAATTCAGGACGGATCCCTATTTTGAGACCTTGCTGCGAATGAGGTGGTTTGAGTTGCGCGAGGATGTATTGAGCGAAGACCGCATCGGGAACTTTATTGATTCTGTCAGCACATACCTGGCGGATGCGCAGACCAGGAATTTTGAGAAATTTGATATTCTCAACACTTATGTATGGCCCAATTATTATATCGGAGGATCCTATGAGAATGAAGTCGAATACCTGAAAGACTGGATTGGTTCACGCATCAACTGGCTGGATCAGCAATTTCTGGATATAGATCCACTGGAGCTGGACCTCCCTGAGGTTGGAACATTGTACGCCACAAGTATTAAAATGGATTCGGCTTTGCTTGCTGGCGAGGTAATAAGCGATGGAGGTTCGTATGTATGGAAACGAGGCTTATATGTCGGAAGAGATCCGGACCTTTTAAAAGAAGGTGAGAAAATCGAAGTGGGAAGAGGGAGTGGCGTTTTCTCTTATCAGCTGTCGGATCTGAAAGCCGGAACATTGTATTACTACATGGCATATGCAGAGAATGACCTGGGCACAACATACAGTAATATTTCAAGTTTTTCCACCTTAAAGGGGACATCTGTCAAGAATCTCTACCTGGGAGAAACAGGTGTTAGGATCAGGGCCTATCCCAATCCGTTTACCGAACGGGTATTTATAAATCTTGATCTTGGAGGGGAAGCTGTCGTTGAGATCATTCTGACAAATATCAATGGTCAGGTTGTATACAGCCGGTCGGAAAACTACAAAGCAGGAAGAAATCAGCTGGTGATTGAGGAAACGGAGCTGCCGGCTGGAATGAATGTATACTTCTACACTGTTATTATAAATAACCGTATTACAGGCAGGGGTAAGATTTTGCAAAACCCTGATTAGGATATGCTGTTGGGAAGAGATACACTGAAACCGGCCC
>Ga0116162_10002158_pt1 | contig 12356 bp, 8 predicted proteins | sample AD_UKC105_MetaG_FD_89875 | JGI IMG/M metagenome (GOLD analysis project Ga0116162, IMG submission 89875) | Active sludge microbial communities of municipal wastewater-treating anaerobic digesters from Hong Kong - AD_UKC105_MetaG | ecosystem: Engineered > Bioreactor > Anaerobic > Digestate... | reverse complement strand
TTAATTGTTTCTAGACAACTCAATTATACCAAAACCATTGGTTTTATGCTATTTTAATGCCAGTTATTATTGAATTTTCAAGGTGCATAGACCCTTATTCAAGTGCGAAGTTTGAGTTACGTATATTAAGGGCAATTAGTGCGATACTGCTGACAACGGTAAAGAAATAGAATTTGAGTTCTTCATCTTTAAAGAAGCTTCTGATATTACCAATCAGCAACAGATAGTAACAGGAGAAGTTCACACCAAAGAGCAACATGAAAATGGTAGTAACATTTTGCAGGTATGGACTGTAACTGGCCATACTGTCATTTTTAATACCAAATCCACCAGTACCGGCGGTACCAACGGCAGTACAGACTGCATCGAAAACAGGCATTCCGCCAAATACCAAGAAAAGAAAATCAAGAACTGTTAATACAAGATACAGAACATAGAGAAGTGTAGCTGTCTTTTTCATTCTGGGAACCAGCTTGCCAACACTGGGACCCGGGTTCTCTGCACGCAGCAGATGAAGCGTAAAGCCATTACTGTTTTTGGCAGATATAAATACCAGTAAGAGAACCAGTACACCCATACCACCAATCCAATGGCTAAAGCTTCGCCAAAACAGTAATCCACGGGAAAGTGCTTCTACATCACTAAGAATAGAAGAACCGGTAGTTGTAAAACCGGAAACAATTTCAAACAATGCATCGATGTAGGATGGAATCTGTCCGGAAAGATAGAAAGGCAGACAGCCTAAAAGACTCATGGCAATCCAACAGCCACTTACGCAGATCATACCTTCTCTTGCAAAGAATGACGTATTTGCTTTTCGCCCAAAGAGATAAAGTGTTCCGGCAATAACCAGGATAGTACCGATTGTAATCAGAAAGCAGGCTGCTACATCCAGTTCGCCATCATTGAGACAGATTAACATGGCAGGAATCATGAAAAATGCTTCCAGTAACAAAATCTGTGAGAGAGATTTACCAATCATTCTAAAATTCATTACAATAAACCGCCTTATTCAAAAATATCATTCAGTTGCATTAGAACTTTATTTGTTACAACAATGACAGTATCTCCCTGATGGAACATAGAATCACCGTTTGGAATCTCTGTTTTTCCACTATGGGAAATGCAGACAATCAGGACGTTTTTCTTGATCTTGATGGATTTCAGAGGAGTGTTGCAGTTTTTCGTTGATGGATCAACAGAGAACTCAACAGCCTCTGCCAGACCTGAGGCAATGGAGTGAACAGATACAGCAGCACCGGACTGGTTATGAATAGCTCTGACATATCGAATAATTGTATTGCAGCACAGTTCTTTAGGACACACAACACTTCCGATAGGAAGACGACTAAGAATCATAGTATCCTCCGCATGCCCTAACTTTGTAATTACCTGTGGAATACCCATATCTGCTGCATAAAGAGAGATAACAATATTCATTTCATCCAGACCGGTCAGAGAGACAACAGCGTCGCATTCAGACATGCCCTCACTCTCTAACATACTCTGGGAACTGGCATCGCCAAGTACAATATTAGCAGTGGGTAACATTGCAGCAAGTTCAGTACAACGTTCTCTGTCTTTTTCAATAATTTCAACATCAATTCCGCCACGTTCCAGATCGTCTGCCAGATAATAACTGACGCGTCCGCCACCGGCGAGGATGACACGACTTACTTTTTTGGTAATTATTCCAAGATTCTTTAATAAAAATGCAAGCACATTGGTTGGTGCAGTAACATAGATGCGATCTTCCGGCTCTAGGACAAATCGTTCGTTGGGCATGATTGCCGTCTTGTTACGAAGAACGACACAGACCAAAATCTGACATTTTACAATGTTATTCAAGTCGCTGAGGGAGACCCCATTGAGTTTGCTGTTGGCATCAACACGAAGCTCTACAATTTCCACCCGGTCTTTTGCAAATGATTCACGCTTTAAAAAGCCAGGGAAACGAAGTAAATTTGCAATTTTTTCAGCAGCCTGTTTTTCGGGATTTACATAAAGAGACAGACCGAATGCATTACGCATCTGATAAATCTGTTCTGTGTACTCCGGATTCCGGATTCGGGCAATGGTGTGAATGTTGGGATTAAGATTATGAGCAGTCATACAGCAGAGTAAATTAATCTCATCTGCATTGCTGACAGCAATTAGAAGTTCTGCATTCTCAACACCGGCCTGCCTTAGCACCGGCATGGTAGCACAGTTCCCATTCAGAGTCATTACATCATATTTTTCAATCATGGATTCTAAAATATTTTGATTGGAATCCACAAGTGTCAAATCATATCCCTCGGCCGAAAGCTGTTTGGCAAGCATATCACCGACTTTTCCAATACCTGCAATAATAATTTTCATTATAATAACATCTCCATTGTTAAAATATCTTTATCTCAATTGCTTATGATTATAGTATGGAAATAGGAAAATTACAATCATTCTTCGGATTAGGACAGATGACGATAACATAATCTGTATGAAAATAATATAAAGCTTCCGGGAAGTATCTTAATGTGCGGAGGGTTGCATTGAAAAGCAGGCTAATATATGATAATCTTAATATTGTAGGATTTTTATCAAGACAGAATTATTCTAGACAGGGGGTCTTTTATGAATCAGTTCATATCTATTTCAAGTCAGATTACAACTCCTATTAATTATGCGATGCAACAGAATTATGTGCCATTGATGCGCAGCTTTACAATAAATAATGAGACCGCACAACGGAGGGAGAACCTTTTGATGGTAATTCGGTTTGAGCCTGCATTCGCCAAAGAGTTTATTTATCCTATAGCTCCGCTGGAACCATATGCATCGATGGAGATTACACCTGTTAAGATTGTGATGGCTACAGAATTTCTATTCTCACTTACAGAGAAAATTGTTGGTAACATGACAATCCTGGTTAAACAGGGGGACGAAACTATTTATGAGGATAATAAGGAAATTGATCTGCTGGCCTATGATGAGTGGGCAGGAATTTCACTGATGCCTGAGATGATAGGTGCATTTGTTACACCGAATCATCCAAGAATTGCTGCAGTCATAAGTCATGCGGCACAGTATCTGCAGAAATGGGGTGTAGATCCATCTTTTAATGCATACATAACAAAGAATCCAAATATTGTGAAACAGCAGATGGGAGCAATTTATGCTGCACTACAGGCAGAGCGGATTAATTATGTTGTACATCCTGCATCTTTTGAGGAACGGGGACAGAGAATACGACTCCCGCATATGGTACTGGAACAGAAACAGGGTACCTGTCTGGATCTGGCACTTTTGTATGCTTCCTGTCTGGAAGCAGTCGGACTAAACGCACTGCTGATCTTTCAGAAAGGGCATGCCTATGCGGGCTGCTGGCTGGAAGAGGAGACATTTGCTGATTGTGCACTGGATGATGTAACTGCACTTCAGAAGAGGATTGTAGAGGGAGCTCAGGAACTGATCCTGGTAGAAGCAACAGATTTTGTGATTGGCAAGAATGCTGATTTTGAAGCATCCGCAAAGCATGGAGCGGATCATCTGAAAGCAGAGGCAGATTTTTTGTGTGTTATCGATATCCTGCGTTCCAGAAATAGTGGTATCAGACCAATAGCAACCATATTGGAAAAAGAGGAACTGTTACAGCATAATCCGGATAATGCAGGAGTTAACGGGATAGTTGAAACGCAGGCACCTAAGGCACTGGACACTTCGTTGGTAGGAAAGGTTGCAGTGAATGATACGCAGATGACCAGACAGAAGATCTGGGAGCGCAAGCTACTGGACTTTAGTCTTCGCAATACCCTGTTAAATTTTAGAGTAACTAAGAGTGCGATTCAGCTAATGACAGCGGATCTTGGTGAATTAGAAGATCAGCTGACAGACGGGAAGGATTTCACAATTCTGGGAGCTCCGACGGAATGGACATCAACACTTCGGGATGCCAAAATGTTTGAGATAGAGACGGAACGTGATTTGATTGAAAGTATCGCAAAGGAAGAATTCAAGAATAACAGGATCAGATCGTTTCTAAATAGTATGGATTTGGAGCAAAACCTGAAGAGTCTTCATCGTGCGGCACGCTCTAGTATGGAAGAAAATGGAACCAATACGCTGTTTCTTGCACTTGGTTTTTTGAAATGGTATGAGACTAAGGATGCAGAACGTGCACGTTACGCACCCTTGGTTCTAATTCCGGTCGATCTGGTTCGCAATATGAGAAATAAAGGTTATGTGATTAGAAGCAGAGATGAAGAGGCTCAGATTAATATAACATTATTGGAGTACCTTCGTCAGGATCACGAAATAAAGATAGGCGGACTTGATCCATTGCCAATGGATGAACATGGAATTGATCTGCAACTTGTATTTAATACCATTCGTCAGAGTATTATGGAAAAGGCTCGCTGGAATATTGAAAACATGGCATTTATTGGATTGTTTTCCTTTGGACAGTTTGTCATGTGGAATGATCTACGGAATCGAACGGAGGATTTGAAGAAGAACAAGGTTGTAAATAGTCTGATGGAAGGGCGAATGTCGTGGATTCCGGAGGTAATTGATATTACAGCTGATAACCTGGATGAGGTGATTACTCCGTCAAGTATGGCAATCCCATTAAGTGCTGATTCTTCACAGATGGTTGCAATTGCAACCGCTGCCAAGGGACAGAGCTTTGTCCTTCATGGACCACCGGGAACAGGTAAATCACAAACCATTACCAATATGATTGCCAATGCACTGTACCAGGGACAATCGGTCCTGTTTGTGGCAGAGAAGATGGCTGCATTGAATGTTGTGCAGAAGAGACTAACAGCGGTTGGACTGGATCCATTCTGCCTGGAGTTACACTCTAATAAAACCAGCAAAAATGTGGTTCTTGGTCAATTGGAGCAGGCATTGGAAGTGGGGCGAATTAAGAAACCGGAGGAATACCAGAAGACCGCAGAACAGATTCATGCACTTCGAAAAGAACTCAACCATGTAATTGAGGCTATTCATGAGAAACGCTATTATGGTATGTCTCTGTATGAGACGATTGCCGGTTTTGAGAGGAATCGGGAACAAAAGAATGTAATCAGGCTGGATAAGTCTGTTCTTGAAAGTATGACACCGGAAGAATTGACAATGTGGCAATCTGCGGTGGAAGAGTATGAGATTGCAATCCATCAGGCAGGGGGCTATTTGGGACACGTGTTACTGGGGATGGAAGGTACCGAGTATTCCATGGAACTTCGAGATGAACTCGCACAGGAGATTGCTTTATTACAGCAACAGGGTGCGAAGGCCAAAGAAGCAGCGTCCAAACTGCGCAGCATAACTGGGGCTAATTGGTCGGAGGATTATGAAGGTACATTGACGTTACGTCTGTTTGGTAATCTCTTGCAGGATGAGACACCGGTATTGATTGATCTTGCAGCTGCTGATAATTACGATGGCTTAAGACAACAAATAGATAAAATTATCGCAACAGGAAAGGCATATCGGCAATTGCAGGGAGAACTGTTGCAGACCTACGATGCTCAGATTGCATCATATCAGATTGGCGACGCAATGCTTCGCTATAAGAAAGCATCCACCAGCTGGGCACTTCCAAAATGGTTGGGAATAAACAAGCTGGTCAAAGAATTAAAACTTTATACGAAGAATCCGGCAGCAGTAACCAAGGCTAATCTGCAACAGCATCTGGAACAATTACAACAAATGCAGAACTGGAAGGAAGAATTGGTTAATGCCCCGGCTAATCTGGTTACAATGTTAAATGGATTTTATCAGGGAACCGATACTGATTTTGAAAAGCTAGAGCACATCCTTAGAAAGACAGAGCAGATAGAAAGCATAGCCGGAGTGCTTGAGCCGGAAGCTGAAAAGAACTTCCTTGAGGCCTTTCGGCATACCCCTGAGCGTGCAGCGGTTCGGTCGCAGGTAAGTCTGTTGGAATCATTTATTCTGTCGCTTGAACAGATTGGCAGAAAACGAAGATGGAACTGGGCACTGATTGAAGAAAAGGAACCGTGGCTGGATGCAGCACTGCAAAAGCTTACTGATTATGCCAATAACCTGACCTTACTTAAAACCTGGTCTGCACAAAATGCGCAGGAGGAAAAGCTTAAGGGAATGGGGCTTGGATGTGTAGTAGAGGCATATCATGAAGGCAGAATGGATGCCGATCATGTAATGGCGGCATACTATGGTAATCTCTGCTATACTTATTGCACGATGACGATCGCAGCAGATTCTAAACTCTCTTCGTTCCAGGGCAAGCAGTACGAGAGTATGATTCAACAGTATGATGCACTGATTAAAGAGTTTCAGAAACTGACGATTCAGGAGATGGTTGCCAGGTTATCGGCCAATGTTCCGGTTGCGGATGCCGGAAGTGCTGTTTCTTCAGATATCGGAATATTGAAGAAGGCCATTAAGAGTAATGGACGTATGATGTCAATAAGAAAGCTGTTTGACCAGATTCCGACGCTCCTTAGGAAATTAAGCCCCTGTATGTTGATGAGTCCAATCTCGGTTGCGCAGTACATAGATCCGTCTTTCCCGAAGTTTGATCTGGTTATCTTTGATGAGGCATCACAGCTTCCGACAAGCGAAGCAGTAGGAACGATTGCAAGAGGCGAAAATGTCATAGTGGTAGGTGATCCAAAACAGCTTCCGCCAACCAGCTTTTTCACATCCAATCGAGTGGATGAAGAGAATTATGAACAGGAAGATCTGGAGAGTCTTCTGGATGACTGTCTGGCCATTTCAATGCCACAGGATTATCTAAAGTGGCATTATCGTTCCAGACATGAGAGCCTTATTGCATATAGTAATGCGAAATATTACGAGAATAAACTTTATACATTTCCATCCCCGAATGATCTGATATCAGAAGTGAAGCTGGTACAGGTAGAGGGATTCTATGATAAAGGTAAAACGAAACAGAACAGGGCAGAGGCAGAGGCAGTTGTTGCTGAGATTATCAGAAGGCTTTCTGATGAACAGCTGCGTAATGATAGCATTGGAGTAGTTACCTTCAGTTCTGTTCAACAGAATCTGATAGAAGATATGTTAGTGGAAGAACTGGCCAAATATCCAGAACTGGAAGAATTGGACCATAAATCAAAAGAGCCGATTTTTGTAAAAAATCTGGAAAATGTTCAGGGAGATGAACGTGATGTTATTCTGTTCTCGATTGGATATGGACCGGATCAGGAGGGCAAAGTATCCATGAATTTTGGACCTCTGAACAGAGATGGTGGATGGAGACGATTAAATGTTGCAATCTCCAGAGCCAGAAAGAGTATGATTGTATATGCAATCATCCGCCCGGAACAGATTGATGTTGGAAGAACGCGTTCAGAAGGCGTAGCCGGACTCAAAGGATTTTTGGAATTTGCAAGTCGCGGAAAGAGTGCACTGGCATCTCGTGAAGGGGATAACTGCTGCAGTAAAGATGGGTTGGTTACAGATATTGCAGAGGCAATACAATCACTGGGATATCAGGTAAAAATAAATATTGGATGTTCTGCTTATCGAATGGATATTGGAATTGTTCATCCGGACAATGAGGAGAAATATCTTCTTGGGATTCTTTTGGATGGTGATAATTGCTACCAGTCTGCTACAGCAAAGGATCGATTTGTGTTACAGCCATCAGTGTTAAATGGACTGGGCTGGCAATTGTATCGCGTATGGGTAATGGAGTGGCTTGATAATCCCCAGGCAGTTCTGGAAGAAATAAAGCAGGCTGCAAAAACAGCATTACATCCAAAACAGGAGACAATCAAGGAGGATCCGGTAGAGGAAAAATCTCTTTCCTTTGAGAAGGAAATGGTAACTGCAGAAAGTATCAGTCGTAAAATTGCTTATCTGGCAATGCCTGAGACGATAATGGGCAAGGCTGAGGAGTTTACCAACCCAATGTCTCTGCCAAAGATTAAGCAGACTGCAATTCAGATTATTGTCAGAGAGGCACCAATTAGTAAAGCATTACTTCTTCATAAATTATATGCTGATTGGGGAATTAGCAGGACCGGAAGCCGCATGGAGGAAACCTTCGAAAGCATGTTGAAGGAGATTGAACTTATTAAAACGAAAGATAATAACCATGAGTTTTTGTGGCTTTCCAATCAGAACCCAACAGAATATGAGAATTATCGTGTGGAAGATCAGTTTGGCAATCGACGCAATATAGAAGATATTCCATCACAGGAAATTATCAATGCGATAATAGAAATTCTTGAGATGCAGGTAAGTCTAAGTCGGGAGGATCTGATTAGAGAAACCGGGAAGAGATTTGGATTCACCAGACTTGGAACAGTGATGGAGAATGTCGTGACACTCGCAATTGACAAAGGAATTCAACAGGGGAAGATAACCAGAGGAGCTGGAGAGAAAATTGTAAAGCGGTAGAGAGGAATCGGATATGTGGGCAATTAAAGGAACAGGCGAAAATCGTATTAAAACGAAGTTACTGGAAAATGTTTGTTTGTAGTATAATTTTATCTTTTGCAACAGGAGGCGGTTCTGGCAGTGGAGCAGCCATACGAGCAGAACAATTACAGACCAGATTAAGGCTGACGGAAACGAGGATATGAAATGTGGACAAGAGCAGAACTTAAAAAAAATGCAAAAGAGAAACTAAGACGATACTATGGCAAACTGGTTATTGCAGCCATTGTGCTTACCATTGCAACATTTGGTGGAAAGAGTGGCGGTGGCAGTGGCGGAAGGGAAGACCAAAACCAGACAGAAACTGTCATGACGCTGGAACAACCGCAGGATATTTTGAACCTGATAGAGCAGAACCAGGTAGGAACTCTGCTGGGCATCATAGCGATTTCGCTTGTTATTGGTGAGGTGATAAGTATTTTCATTTTGCACCCATTAGAAATCGGAGCAAGAAAGAATTTCCTTATTGCAACGAAGCAGGAACCGGAAATGTATGAACTTGCTTCTGGATTTGCATTTAATTATAAGAATGTAATCAAAACAATGTTTTTCAGAGATTTAAAATTAGTTCTTTGGTCGATACTGCTGATTGTACCTGGAATTGTAAAAGGATACGAATATCGTATGGTACCCTACCTGCTAGCGGAGAATCCTTCGCTTGATGGGAAGGAAGCATTTGCCTTATCAAAAAAAATGATGGATGGCGAGAAGATGAATTCCTTCCTGTTGGATCTGTCTTTTATCGGCTGGTTTTTACTATCTGTTATGACACTCTTTATTGCGGCTGTATTTTGGGTAAATCCCTACTATGACATGACTTGTACTGAATTATTTATTACGCTGAAGGAGAAGCATGGTGAACAATTGCAATTTGTACCACTGCTGCATCATGCGACGGAGGAGTAGAGAGATTAACAATACATGAATTTCATCCGATATGTACTAAAGAGACAGGTGGTGCATGGAAGCACCCGGAAAGGAATCAGGATGAGAATTAATTATTCAAATGCAATGAACTTCAATACCAAGCAGGAGTTAAGTGAGAAGACGCGTAGAGAGTTAGAGGCAGCTACGACCAATTATCACACAACACAGGATGCAGTTAGTCTGAGTGTTTCAAAGGAAGGCATGGAGAGTAGTCTTGAGATGGAGAATCCTTTTATGCCGGATTCGCTTGTGCGAGAGAAAAACCTTGCCGAAGACGAGAAAAAGTCTCTGCAGAGCGAACTTCAGGAGATGGCAGAGGAGCTGCGCAAAGCTTCAAAAGAGGAATCGCCGGCAGAAGAGATGGGAAAAATGCTTGAGGTTGCAAGGCGGATTGCCAATGGAGATCGGGTTCCCTCAAAGGATGAGCAGGCATTGATGGAATGCAACAGAGATTTATATCAGGCAGCCAAGGCGGCTGCGGTATTGCATGCCGATGAAAAACATAAGACCTATGATTCCATGTGGGAGGAGGAAGAGAACCAGGATACAAAAGAGAAGCTGCGTGATTTGGAACGGGAAGGCGACAGTGTATCTAAGAGCGGAAACATTGACTCTGTAGAGAACACAGAAGTGACTACAACAGAATTTGAATAAAATACAAAAAAAGTAATTGACAGGATAATACTTCGGATGTAGAATTAAATTACTTCGAAGAACGAAATAATATTGCTTATGTGTTGCAAGAAAGGAGAAGACAGATCCATGAAGGAAGACAATCAGATGCTTGAGCAGGAAATGCTTAAGTTTGTAGATGAAGTCAAGGATTTGCTTTCCCCCCAATTATGGAACAGTATTTTGCTGGATTGTACCAAGAATGAAGTGTTGATTCTATGGTTGCTGTATCGGCAAGAGGAAGCGAACATGTCACAGCTTGCAGAGTACATTCATGTTCCGCTGAATACAGCTACCGGTATTGTTACAAGGATGGAGCGAAGAGAGTTAATTCTTAGAAGCAGAAGTGTTGAAGACAAGAGAATCGTCACTGTCAGACTTGGAGATCAGGGAAGAAAGCAGATGCAACAGCTGATGACCGAATTTGGCTATTATGCGGCGAAGATGGCGATGTCATTTACCGGCGAAGAGATGGAACTGCTTGGTCGGATGATGCAGAAAGTCATGAAGGTTATGAAGGACAAGAAGGAACAGGAACAGAAGTATTCAAAGTCAACGATTAAGAAGATCTCGATTTTATAGAAGATGGAAATCAAGGATGATATAGTATCATCCTTTCCCTTTAAACCAATACTTCGGCAATCGAAATATTCAGCACAGGAAGTAAAATGATTCTATTGCGAGCGGAAATAAGAAAGTGGTAGGTCCTATGGCAGGATTCAGAATGGAGGCAGAATGAACAGAATACTGATTTTTACGGGAAAAGGTGGCGTAGGCAAGAGCAGTGTGGCAGCTGCTCATGCGATCAAGAGTGCTGAGGATGGAATGAAGACACTGTTAGTCAGTACCGATATGGCGCACAACCTCTCAGATATCTTTGAAGTACCAATGGAGAAGGAAATTGTCTCTGTGGATGAGAAGTTAGATCTGCTTGAGATTGATCCCAATTATGTGATGGAGAATGATTATACGGATATGATGAGCAGTCTTTTGAAGCTATTGCCGCAGACGGATGGTCATAGTATGGAAGATTTCGGAATGATTCCGGGAATGGAAGAACTATTCTCCCTGCTTAAGATTGCGGATCTTTATCACAGCAATATTTACGGAAGAATTGTTGTGGACTGTGCACCGACCGGAGAGACCTTATCTCTACTGAAGTTCCCGGAGCTGTTAAGCTGGTATATGGAGAAATTATTCCCACTTGGAAAGGTAGCAATGCGTGTCATTGCACCAGTGAGTAAGAAGATGTTTCAGATTGAACTGCCAAACAGACAGGCAATGAATGATATGGAACGGATGTTTGTAAAAATGATGGAACTCCAAAATTTGATGAAGGATAGAGAGATTACCAGTATCCGACTGGTAACAGTTCCGGAGAAAATGATTGTGGAAGAGACGAAACGAAACTATATGTACATGAACCTTTACAACTTCAATGTAGATGGTATCTATATCAACCGTATTCTTCCTGCAAATATTGATAATACATTTTTCCACGAATGGCTTGCCATTCAGAAGAAATATATAAAAGAGTTAGAAGAGACCTTCCTGGCGCTTCCCATCTACCGGATTCCCTGGTACGACGAGGAATTAAAGGGCAGAGGAGCCGTAAGCCGAATTATTACGGATGTGCTCACAGATAAAAAACTCTTCGAGGCACAAATTATAACGCAGAGAGAGTACTTCCAAAAGGATAAGGAGGGATTTACCCTGCTGGTCTCCATCCCGTGTGCAGATAAGAAGGACATTGATCTGTATCTTTCGGGAACGGATGTGGTAATCAGGATTGGTAATTTTAAGAGAAATATTCCATTGCCCAATACCTTAAGAGGCAGCGAGATTGAACTGGCAAAATATGAGGACGACACACTGGAGATACATTTTCAAAAGGAGGCGATGACAGATGAGGAACACGGAGGCACTGGAGAGACTTATTAAGGCAGGACAATATCAGAAAAAGGCAATTCATGCATTACTACCGGCAAGTGCAGAGGGACATCTTGAGGTCATTGAGAGAGAATTAAAGGCAATGCTTTTAGAGATGGTAATGGAAAACATTTCTCCGGAAATGATTCTGAACCTGATGAAGACGATGAATTCACAGACGAGTGAGGATGAGGAAGAGACAGAGAAAACGTTCAAAAGTACAAGGACAAAGAAAGCCAGTGGAACAACAAGTAAGAAGACATCAACAAAGAAGGTAAAAAAAGTAACAATTGATTAGACAGGTGTGGATCAGACACAGAAACGAGGCATTTATGAGAATCATTATCTATACAGGAAAAGGTGGCGTGGGTAAGACCAGTATGGCAGCAGCCAGCGCA
>Ga0116162_10002157_pt1 | contig 12360 bp, 10 predicted proteins | sample AD_UKC105_MetaG_FD_89875 | JGI IMG/M metagenome (GOLD analysis project Ga0116162, IMG submission 89875) | Active sludge microbial communities of municipal wastewater-treating anaerobic digesters from Hong Kong - AD_UKC105_MetaG | ecosystem: Engineered > Bioreactor > Anaerobic > Digestate... | reverse complement strand
CCAGCCCATGAATTCTGCCGGCCTGGTATATACAGGCGGAGCCAGCAGGTCGTCCTGGTAGGAGTCGGAGAGAGCCGACTGCTCATCACCAAGAACACCCGGGATCAGACGGACGACAGCATCGGTTATCATGGCTGCCGGAAGCTCACCGCCCGACAGGACGAAATTGCCTGCAGAGATCTCCATGGTAATCAGGTGATCACGGATACGCTGATCGATTCCCTTGTAATGACCGGCAAGTATGATAATATTGTTCAACATCGATAACCTGTTGGCTGTCTTCTGATCGAACATCTGACCGTCGGGAGAAGTATAGATGATCTCTTCATAATTCCTCTCAGCCCTGAGCTTTTCAATTGCTTTAAAAACAGGCTCTATCATCATCACCATCCCGGCACCGCCACCAAAAGCATAGTCATCAACACTCCTGTATCTGTCATTTGCGTAATCGTGCAGGTTTACAACGTTGATCTCTACAAGCCCTTTGTCACTGGCTCTTTTCACAATCGAATGATTCAGAGGGCTTTCTAGTAACTCCGGACAAACGGTGAGTATGTCGATTCTCATCTCTGATAATTTAGATTGTGATAAATTTACTTATTTAACCGCAAAGAACGTAATGATTTTACGCAAAGGCCGCAAAAATTGAGCTGAGAGATGGGTGATGAGTGGTGAGCCGGGAGAGGTAGTACTAAGAATGTAAAATACCAATACCTGTTATTTCCCGGAATTTTCGATATTTTCATTCAGCCAGTTTATGACCAGATTATCGATGCGGACCATCCTTTTCGTCCTTACGTTGACAGGAACGTGTCCCATTTCCGGAATGATCGCTATGTTGTAATCCTGGTTACCGCTAAGTGACATATAGTGAACGATATTTTTTACACTTGCATCAGTAGGAACGACTCTGTCGGCATCCCCGAAAATTGCCAGCCACTTCTTATTGAAACGGGAGAGTTCAGTCAGGTAATCATATGAAAGTGAATTCCATGTAGGCAAAACAACCCTGAAATCAGGTATTCGCTCCATTTCCTGCTTCGTGAATGGAAGTAAATCCCTTGGATACTTTTTCCTCCATTCTTGTATCTCACTGTTAACTTTTTCATGTTCGAGGGGATCATTACCAGCCCATGCAAGAAAGGATTTTGTCCACAGAGGCTTTACTTCTTCCAGCACAGAGTCTGTAAGCCTTCCTCCGTCTTTCATCCCGTTAAGCTGGGCATAGAGCCTGTCTTCTACCGGATTTACAACTGTACCGGCCTGGCTTATAACGAATTTTATCGCAGGATAGCGGCATGCTGCCACCACTGCAATTCTGCCGCCCTCACTGCCGCCCATGACACCAACTTTGTCTTTGTCTATTCCTGGATGCTTTGCAAGAAATGTTGCACAGTTTCCGGCATCATTAATATAATCGTTATAAGTTGTTGAAGCAAAATCACCTTCAGAAAGTCCTGTTCCTCTCTTGTCATGCACGAAAGCCGCATAACCGCAGTGAGCAAGGATGGGGGCTATCCAGTCGGAAAGCGACTTAATCGGACGTGAGTCATCGCCTCCGCCGTTTGTCAGGACAATCAGAGGAACTTTTCCTTCCTTAAGGGGACGATAGAGCCATCCGTGTATCATAAAACCCTCACTTGCGATTTTCATTACCCTGACAGTAAATGTACTGTCGGTACTTTCCTTCCCATCCTCGTCAACGCGTGTAAGCGGCCCGGTCTGGTTGGGATAATAGCCCTCAAGGCAGGCAGGCTTTTTAAGAAGTTCGTCAAGCTGCTCAGTTGTGTAAATCCCCGTGCTGACCGGCTTATCAGAACCCGCTTTTTGTACCTGATTACGGCAATTAATGAGCAGCAGAAGGTATAATACTGTCGCTGAAATAACTCTGATCATGGATTAAACATTTTGTTATTAGTAATTTGTTTAAATTTAAGGATTGACCGGAGTAAGAAACGGAAGGATTGACAAATGGCAATCCCCGGTTTACAGAATGCATCTTAATGCCAGTGATAATTAATTAATTGGAAATATGGAATGCCGGCCGGATTGCGGAGCATGCTGCATAGCACTTTCTATATCGTCACCTGTACCGGGAATGCCCGAAGGCAAACCGGCGGGAGTGAGATGTATTCATTTGCTTGAAGATTACAGATGCGGTTTATGGGGAGATCCTTCCAGGCCGAAGGTATGTATCGATTATAAACCTGAACCGGAGTTTTGCGGAAATTCGAGGGAAGAGGCATTAAGAATACTATCCGCACTTTCGGACCCCCCGACCCCTCATTAATACCTCCCCAATCCCTCAACCCTTCAACCCCCCAACCCCTCCCGCCAGGGCGGGACAAGCTCTGAAGGGGGGCTAAGATCCACTTCTAATTAATATATGTAATCGGTTTTGATCCTCTACAGGAGGTGGCCGCGAGTACCCGCGGCCGGGGATCATTTACCGGAAGCGTAAACAACTTTACCTCCCACTATTGTATAATCCACTCTGGTTTTCATTATTTCAGATTCGGGTATTGTCAGGAGGTCTCTGTCAACGATCACTATATCAGCAAGATAATTGTCTCTGATCATGCCTTTGCGATCTTCCATGAACTGGGCGTAGGCTGAACCGAGGGTGTAGTATTTAATGGCTTCCTCCATAGTCAGTTTCTGCTCAGGGAACCATCCTTCTCCCTCCTCGCCAAGCCTGTCCTTGCGTGTTACTGCTGCATAGAGTCCTTCCATCGGATTAAGAGGCTCTACCTGGTAATCGGTTCCAAAAGCAAGGATCGATCCGGCGTTGATAAGGCTTCTCCATGCATATGCCCCTTTGCATCTCTCAGGGCCGACACGCTTTTCGTAAAATCTTTTGTCGGTAATACAATGTGTGGGCTGCATGGATGGTATGACTCCAAGCTTTGCAAAACGGGGTATGTCGTTCATGATAAGAGTCTGTGAATGCTCACTCCTGTGCCTGCTGTCTCTTTTTCCGTTTACCTGCTGTGCTTTTTCATAGGCATTCAGGACCCAGTTATTCCCTTTGTCGCCGATGGCATGGACACCTATCTGGAAGCCCATGCTGTCAGCTGTTACAACCATCTTCTCAAATTCATCGTAAGGCATCATTGCCAGGCCCGATGTTGAAGGATTGTCTGCAAAAGGCTCGAACATAAGTGCTGTTCCTGAGCCGATCGTCCCGTCGATAAAGGCTTTAAGATATCCGAATCTTATCCAGTTGCCTGACGAAGGGTATTTTTCGGCTGTCTCACGATATTGTTTAAGCCTCGACACATCGCCGGAAAGCGATCTGCCTATGTCGAGCCGCGATGTAAGCTGACCCTCCTGCATAAGTTTTTCATAGGTATCAAAGTCGGCAGAGCCCGGTATCTGTATGCTGGTAACGCCCAGTTCTCTGGCTTCTTTAAACGCCAGCAGATATCCCTGCCATCTTCTTTCAGCATCTTCCTGCGGAGTCCTGTCGGTTCTTACTGCACCTGTCTTAACAAGCCCTTCAGCAGTTTCCTTCAGGATACCTGTCGGTTCTCCGGTAACGGGATCTCTCTGTATCTCGCCCCCGAAGGGATCGGGTGTGTCCTTTGTTATACCTGACATTTTCAGGACATAGCTGTTAACGAGCACCGAATGTCCGTCGGCACGGCTCAGAACCACCGGGTTATCGGGCGAAACTGCATCTATAAGTTCCCTGGAGGGCCATTTTCTGTCGGTGAACATCTCATGCTCCCAGTGGCCTCCTCTGATAAGTTCGCCAGGCCGGGAACGGGCTACCTGGGCTTTTACTTTTTCTGTTATCACCGATGGATCAGTGGTATACCTGAGTTCGATATAATCAGGGTCAAGAGGTCCGAAATGAACATGGGCATCATTAAACCCCGGAACAACAAGCCTGCCGGCAGCATCGATGACCTCTGTCACTCCTTCAGCAATATACTTACTGATCTTTTTTGAAGTACCCGTTGCAACTATGAATTCACCCTTTACCGCAATCGCCTCGGTATAGGGATTTGTTTCATCAACTGTAAGAACTTTTCCGTTGATGATAACAAGGTCCGCTTTCTTATCGGTAACACAGGAAACTGACATGATAACTATTGATAGTAAGACTATTAGCTTTTTCATTGCGTAAGTTGTTTTTGGTACTGAAATATATGAATTTATTCTTTTCCTGCACAATTTAACGTCTTCTTAAGAATTTTAATAATGTATTATGAAAGCTCATGCAGCAAAAAAGATAATTTCGCAGAAAACTTACCGACATGAACATTGCATTGACAGGCTACGGCAGAATGGGTCATGAAATTGAAGAAGCAGCATTGAAAAGAGGCCATTCAATCGGTCTAATCATTGATGTTGATAACAGGCATGAACTCATTGCGGAGAATCTTAAGGGCATAGATGTCATGATTGAATTTTAACGCCCGGGTCAGCCTTCGGAAATATTTCTGCGACACTCTCTTTAGGAGTTCCGGTGGTGTCGGGAACGACCGGCTGGCTAAATGATTATGAAAAGGCGGCAGAGCTATGCAGGAAAAAGGATACTTCATTCATACATTCATCAAATTTCAGTATAGGAGTGAATCTGCTGCTGAAGCTGAGCAGTGAGCTGTCGAAATATATGAATGATCTGAAGGATTACAGTGTCTCTGTTGAAGAGATACATCACACTAAAAAGCTTGATGCCCCAAGCGGTACTGCGATTACTATTGCTGATGGTATATCGGAGAATCATGAAGCCTACAGCGGCTGGTGCCTTGAGCCTGATGTCATTCCGGGGAAAATCCCTGTCAGAGCTGTACGTGAGGGCATGGTCCCCGGAACTCATACGATCACATGGGAATCGGATATCGACACACTGGTATTAAAGCATGAAGCACGGAACCGTAAGGGCCTGGCTTTCGGGGCCGTCCTTGCAGCAGAGTTCATCGCCAAACGCAAAGGTGTCTTCACAATGAGTGATGTTCTCGGTTTCTGACAATATTTTTTTATTTTTACGCCTTCAAAAACTAAATAAATGATGGATCTCTTCCAAAAAAAGTATATCAGATTTGCAATTGCCGCAGTCATCTACCTTCTGGTCGTTATCTGGATCGGCAATTACTGGCTTCTTGCGGGACTGGCAGTTATTTTTGATCTTTATGTTACGGAAAAAGTAAACTGGACATTCTGGAAAAAGAGGAATGGGACCAACAGTGCCATAATTGAATGGCTGGATGCGCTGATCTTCGCAGTCATCGCAGTGACACTGATAAACATATTTCTTTTTCAGAATTACCGTATCCCGACACCTTCAATGGAAAAGTCACTTCTGGTAGGTGATCATCTTTTTGTGAGCAAGATAGCCTACGGCCCGAGAATGCCCAACACTCCACTTGCTTTTCCATTCACACAGCATACCATGCCTATCACAAAAGGAAAATCATGGTCGAACCTTATTCAATGGCCCTATAAGCGCCTGAAAGGATTCGGGACTGTAAAAAGGAATGATCCGATTGTCTTCAATTTTCCTGCAGGCGATACCGTTGTTGTGGAAAATCAGGTCACGGCATATTATGAGATAGTCAGGTCGAGGGCAAGGGAACTTCAGGCCAGGTACAACTACACCAGCAACGATCAGCGACCCGTTGAGGATTTCATGGCAATAGCCCGTAAGGAAGTGAGAGCAAACAGCACTATTATTTACCGCCCGGTCGACAGGCGTGACAATTATGTCAAGAGGTGTGTTGGTGTTCCCGGTGACACCATATTGATAAAGTCGGGTGTTCTATATGTCAACGGTGGCATAAATCCTCCGGGGAAAGGACAACAGACAACATATTTCGTTAAAACTAACGGTACCAGTATAAATCCCAGGGCCCTCGAAAGACTTGACATTTCCCGCTCCGATCAGATGAAAATTTCCGGATCCGTGTATCAATTCCCTCTTACATCTGACAATGCGGATGCTATAGCTAAATTCACCAATGTAACCAGTGTTACACCCGTTTATGAAAGCCCCGGGAGGTTCATACCTCATATTTTTCCCCATAAATCGACAATAAAATGGAATGAGGATAATTTTGGCCCGCTGTGGATACCATCCAAAGGGTCAACCGTAAGTATCGATACTTCCAACATCTGTTTGTATGACAGGATTATAGATGTTTATGAAGATAATGATTTCAGAATCGAAGGTAGTAACATCTACATAAACGGGAAGCTTTCGGACAGCTATACCTTCAAGATGGATTATTACTGGATGATGGGAGACAACCGTCATAACTCTGCCGATTCACGCTACTGGGGCTTTGTGCCTGAAGATCACATTGTCGGGAAACCGAAGTTCATCTGGTTGTCACTGAACAAGGAAGCCAAAGGTTTCAAAAAGATCAGGCTCGGAAGAATGTTTATGGGAATAAAATAATGGAAAGAAGTCTATCTCATTAGCTCATAACCATCAATACGATATTAATTCAGGAGTAATTCAATTGTAATTCAATTGTAATTCAATTGTAATTCAATTGTAATTCAATTGTTAATCAGTTAATTACAATGACTTACGTCCACCGTCAGGCAGACCAATTACGGCGTACAGCGCCCAATTACCTTGCGCAGCAACAAATTACGCGCATCGAATTACTATGAATCAGATTTTTACTTTATCCACCACAGCCTTGAAAGCTTCGGGGTGGTTCATCGCCAGGTCGGCAAGTGTTTTCCTGTTAAGCCTGATGCCCTGTTTTTCGAGTTTTCCGATGAACTCCGAGTAGCTCATGTCGTACTGACGGACACCTGCGTTTATTCTCTGGATCCAGAGGGCCCTGAACTGGCCTTTTTTCTTTTTTCTGTCACGGTAGGCGTAACCGAGTCCCTTGTCGAGAGTGTTTTTTGCTACCGTAAAAACATTTCTTCTTGAGAGGAAATTTCCTTTTGTCTGTTTGAGGACCTTTTTCCTTCTGGCCCTCGATGCGACTGCATTAACTGATCTTGGCATAACTCATTTTTTTGAATGTAAGCGTTCCGTCGTTATCCGGAAACTTGACAGCTTCACATCCGGTTAATATTAAATTTTAATTCTGTACAAACATGTTATTTTATTGCGAGCAGAAGCTTGACGTTTTTCTCGTCGGCACTGTCAACCTGACCGAAAGAGGAGAGGTTCCTTTTCCGTTTAGTTGCCTTTTTTGTCAGGATATGACTCTTATATGCATGTTTGCGCTTGATCTTTCCTGTTCCGGTGAGTGAAAATCTTTTTTTCGCACCCGGATTTGTCTTCATTTTTGGCATTTGTTGAATATATATTTAAAAAATTACTTCTTCTTTTTGGGTGAAAGCGATATAATCATCCTTTTACCTTCGAGCCTCGGCAGCTGGTCTACCTTGCCATACTCTTCGAGGTCGTTGGCGAAACGTAGCAGCAGCACTTCGCCCTTGTCCTTGAACAGAATCGATCTTCCCTTGAAGAAAACATAGGCTCTCACTTTTGCTCCTTCCTCGAGGAATTTCACAGCATGTTTCAGCTTGAAATTATAATCGTGCTCATCAGTGTTGGGCCCAAACCTTATCTCCTTTACAACGATTTTTGTCGATTTGGCTTTTAGCTCTTTTTGTTTCTTCTTCTGCTGGTAGAGAAACTTCTGATAATCAACGATCCTGCACACAGGAGGATCTGCATTAGGAGAAATTTCTACAAGATCGAGTTCCATGCTGTCAGCCAGCCTCAGGGCTTCCTGGATACTCATGACTTCTGCTTTTATTTCCTCACCTACAACCCTGACCATTCTGGCTGTGATCCGGTTGTTAATTTTGTGAGCCGGCTGGGTGACCCTGCCGGGGCTTCGTCTGACTGGTCCTGTTATAACTCTTTCCTCCTATCTTTTGTTAATACTCTGTTCAAAAATATGCATCAGTATGCAAGTTCTTTTTCAATTTCGGAACGGATGAAAGCTGCAAAATCATCTGTTTTCATCTCACCCCTGTCACCTTCACCCTGCTTTCTTACGGATACCGTTCCGTTTTCAGCTTCCTTTTCACCTATCACAAGAAGGTAGGGAATCCTTCTTAATTCATTATCCCTGATCTTCTTACCTATCTTTTCGTTCCTGTCGTCAATCAGTGTGCAAATATCGGAATTTTTCAGTATTTCCAAAACTTTTGTTGCATAATCATTGAATTTGTCGCTGATAGGCAGTATAACTGCTTTATCTGGCGCCAGCCAAAGAGGCAGTTTGCCCGCCGTATTTTCAATCAGTACAGCCACAAATCTCTCCATCGATCCGAAGATAGCCCTGTGTATCATTATCGGACGATGTTTCTGATTATCACTTCCGTTATAGGTCAGGTCGAATCTTTCGGGCATGTTGTAGTCGACCTGTATGGTTCCCAGCTGCCATTTGCGGCCTATGGCATCTTTCACCATGAAGTCGAGCTTGGGCCCGTAAAAGGCAGCTTCACCTTTAACAACAGTAGTACTAAGACTGGTGGCTGCTGCAGCTTCAACTATTGCCTTCTCTGCCTTATCCCAGTTTTCATCTGATCCTATGTATTTTTCCTTGTTTTCGGGATCCCGAAGTGATATCTGCGCTGAAAAATCGTTGAAATTCAGAACTCTGAATACATACAGAACCAGGTCGATGATACTGATGAATTCATCGAGGAGCTGATCGGGCCTGCAGAAATGGTGTGCATCATCCTGGGTGAAGCTTCTTACCCTTGTAAGGCCATGAAGTTCACCGCTTTGCTCGTATCTGTAAACCGTGCCGAACTCAGCCATCCTGTAAGGCAGTTCCCTGTAAGAATGAGGTGTGGCATTGTATATCTCACAATGGTGAGGACAGTTCATGGGTTTCAGCATGAACTGCTCGCCTTCCTGGGGTGTTGCAATAGGTTTGAATGAGTCGGCTCCATATTTTTCATAGTGGCCAGATGTCTTGTACAGGCTGACATCACCTATATGGGGTGTGGCAACAATTTTATAGCCTCTTTTTTTCAGGACACCTGTGAGAAAATTTATCAGGTTCTGCCTGAGTTCGGCGCCTTTAGGGAGCCAAAGCGGAAGGCCCATGCCCACCCTGGAAGAAAATGTGAATAGTTCCAGTTCTTTTCCGATACGGCGGTGATCACGTTTTTTAGCTTCTTCCAGAAACAACAGATGATCATCCAGCATCTTCTGCTTAGGGAAAGATATTCCGTAAATTCTTGTCAGCATTTTCCTCTTCTCGTCACCTCTCCAATATGCTCCTGCAAGCCCCGTAAGTTTAATGGCTTTGATGGGTTCTGTTGAGGGAAGATGAGGTCCGCGGCACAGATCGGTGAAATGGCCGCTTTTGTATAGGGATATGGTTCCGTCTTCAAGTTCACCGATAAGTTCGGTCTTGTATTCGTCACCTTTCGTGGCAAAGAGTTCCAGCGCTGCTTTTTTGCCGATCTCCTCGCGGACAAACGGATGAATGACAGCAGCGAGCTCCTTCATTTTGTTCTCAATTGTCTGCAGGTCGTTTTCGGTTATCGTGCGGCCGTGGCCGGGATCGACATCATAATAGAATCCGTTCTCTATGGCAGGACCTATTCCGAATTTGATACCAGGGTAGAGGGTTTCAAGTGCTTCAGCCAGCAGATGTGATGAAGAATGCCAGAAAGCATGTTTACCTTCAGCCTCCTCCCATTTATGAAGTTTCAGCGTGGAATCGGATAATATAGGCCTTGAAAGATCAGTAAGTTCACCGTTGACAGAAGCTGAAAGTACTTCTTTTGCCAGCCGGGGACTTATCTGTTCAGCTATTTCAAGGCTTGTAATCCCCTTTCTGAACTCCCTTTGAGTTCCGTCGGGAAATGTTATCTTTATCATTTATTATTTTTATTTTACAGGAGTGCAAAGATAATTATATTTTTTATTCATAAGACGTTAAAGAAAATGGTCTGTGCAACTATTCCCTATAAGAGAGTAGACTTATAAAAAAGATGGCATGCAATTTGACCTGTGTTTTTTGTACAAATAACCAGAAGCGATGAAAAAGACATTTTATACAGCAGTTCTTCTGACATTTATCCTTGTTTCGTGCGAGGATAAGATGCCTGAAGCCCATTTCAGCATAGATGCCTATGAGCCTGAAGTCGGACAGCCGGTTTTATTCAACAACAGTTCAAAAAATGCGGACAGCTTCCTGTGGAATTTTGGTGACGGTCTGACCTCCACTGAAAAACACCCAGAACATATTTTTACCGGTTCGGGCTTTTATACAGTAACTCTTACAGCCTACAATGATGGGATGGAAGATGTTGCCGAGATGGATATCGAGATTTTCATTCCAACTCTACTTGAAGTTGATGTTTTCGAATGGAACGAAGAGTGGACATACGACTTTCCCATACCAGGTGCAAGTGTATGGCTTTTTCCAACTCTTTCTGCATGGGATTCGAATGTCGGACACATTGCAGAGGGTTACACCGACAATGACGGTGTGGTAGTCTTTTCACATCTTGATGAGTACAGGTACTATGTGGATGTATATCATCAGAATTACAACAACTACCTATTAAGAGACGAGGATGTCGGATTCATTGAAACTGATATAGTCGTTCCACACAAGATAAACTGGTTTGTTGCGTGGGTTGATTATGTTGAAGCCAAGGGCGCTGATGGCGACAGGAGGGATGGATACTATGTGATAAAGAAGCTTGAGAGAAAGGTAATTGATACTCCGGAGCCAGGCATTTCGGAAGGATGGGAGGCGCTTTACGAGAGTAGTGTGAAGGTTAAATAGCTCATGGATCCCGCCTTCGTTAAAACTACGGCGGGCAAAGCAGGGTACAGGCTTTGCAAACCGAAGCTTCAGTGAAGGTTTGGCACAGGGCACAGGACGGGGGACTATGGAAAGAGTGGGAGAGTGGGAGAGTGGGAGAGTGGGAGAGTGGGTGATTGGGTGAAGGGCTGGCTTAAAGCCACAGATGGAATTGCAATAAAAGAATAAGCCTTATAAAAAATAAATCAAAAAGAGCGATCCGGGAGGGTTGCTCTTTTTTTTGAAATTCATTAAATTCGGTGTTTCTTGTAAATCTGTAAAAGGAATAAAATAAAATGCCCCCGTATTGTAAGACGAGGGCGGCTTAAATGTTTTCACAACGGAAAAATCCTTATTGTGAATTGCTTTAAGATTGAAATACAAAGATAATAGAAAAAAGAATTAAGATAATCAGTAATGAAAAAAATTCTTGGATTGGATCTCGGTACAAACAGTATCGGGTGGGCCTTAATCAATGAAGCAGAAGATGAAACTGAAAAATCTTCTATAATTAAGCTTGGAGTAAGGGTTAATCCTCTGACTGTTGATGAACTCTCAAATTTTGAACGGGGGAAGTCAATAACGACAACAGCGGACAGGACGCTGAAAAGGAGCATGCGCCGCAACCTTCAGCGTTATAAGCTTCGTCGAGCGGCTTTGATAAAAATACTGAAAGAGAATAAACTCATTAATAATGAGGTTATTTTATCAGAGTGTGGTAATCGCACCACATTTGAGACATACAGGCTACGTGCAAAATCTGTGGATAAAGAAATTTCCCTTGAGCAGCTTGCCCGCGTTTTTCTGATGATTAACAAAAAACGAGGATATAAAAGCAGCAGAAAAGCCACGGGACAGGATGAGGGTCAACTTATTGATGGAATGAGCATAGCACGAAAACTATATGAGGGGAATTTGACTCCAGGGCAGCTATGCCTTCAAATATTAGAATCTGGCAAGAAAAATTTCCCCGATTTTTACCGCTCGGATCTTCAGAGCGAATTTGACAGAATATGGAATTTTCAGAAGGCCTACTACCCTGATGTTTTAACAGGTTATTTAAAGGAACAGCTAGTTAACAAGAATGAAAAGGCAACTTGGGCAATTTGCGAGAGGCCAATGCAATTGGTTGGCATCAAGCGTGTGTCAAAAGGATTTGAAGCCCGGTTAGAAACTATCAGGTGGAGAGTCAGAGCCCTTTCGGAGAAAATTGATCTGGAGAGTCTGGCAGTCGTCTTTCAGAAGATCAACGGGCAGATCAACAGTTCAAGCGGTTATCTTGGGTCGATAAGTGACCGCAGCAAAGAGCTCTACTTCAGGAAACAGACTGTGGGACAATACCTGATGTCCAAGTTGGAATCCAATCCAAACGCTAGTCTCAGAAACCAGGTTTTTTACCGTCAGGATTATCTCGATGAATTCAATACGATCTGGGAGAAGCAGTCGGAGTATCACAGTGAGCTCTCTGCCGAACTATACATGGCGACTTAAATAATACAGCACAGTTTGTGCAATATTACATTGGGTTTCCCCCATAAATTTAATTGTTCTTTGACACTTTTTACAAGGCATTCAAGCGAAGGGAAATATTGATTGT
>Ga0116162_10002156_pt1 | contig 12360 bp, 7 predicted proteins | sample AD_UKC105_MetaG_FD_89875 | JGI IMG/M metagenome (GOLD analysis project Ga0116162, IMG submission 89875) | Active sludge microbial communities of municipal wastewater-treating anaerobic digesters from Hong Kong - AD_UKC105_MetaG | ecosystem: Engineered > Bioreactor > Anaerobic > Digestate... | reverse complement strand
TTTTTCAAAAACCCCAAATAACTATAGGGTTATATATTTTAATAAAAAACACAAAATAATGAAGAAAGTTTTATATAAAAGTTGTTTTTAGCTTGTTGTTGAGCTTTAAAATGTATTTTACAGTTGAAAATAGTAAAAGATCTTTACCCCAAAGAGAAGAGGGAGGGGGACGATTGTCATACTTACCCTATAGTATGTTTGTCATACTTTTCTTTTTGTACGTTTGTCATACTTTTTTAAAGCGGTGCAATTATTGTATTGTGGATAATTCGGGTGGTCGTTTGTAGTTTTTGTTTGAGGGCCTGTTTTAAAAAATATAAATGAATAATAAATAGATCTATTTATATATAAAATGGTCAATTATTGTTTTCAATATTACTTTTAGATCTTTACACTCCCCATTTATCGTTTGTCTGGGTGCGTTAATAGTGCTTTTTACTTAAACAAGGTTTAACTAGATACCCTACGTCGTTAAACATACATTATACGACGTTACTCAAAGGTCTCAACTTGTGCCCTTTCTTAGCTTTTTAACGGTGTTATTTCTACTAAATTCATTTTTAAATTTTTGCATTAATAAATACCATCGTAACTTTCCTATTACAATTTCCTTTTTAATTTTTATATTTTATTTTAAATTACGTTATACTTATTTATATTATTTTCCCCGCTTTTTTGCCGCCTTTGTTTTATCTACCCCCTCTTCCTAGTTTGCTTGCTGTTTTCTTACTTTTCGCGTAAAAGTATATCTTTATTTCTGCAACGGGAAGACCCCGTGCTTATCTCGTGGATGAAAGCGCGAGCTTTCAACCGCAAAAAAGAAGAGTCCGGAGACTTTAGTTCGCGGAGTCTTTATTCTTGGCTTTGTTAAGGCCTAAAATGGCTGTTTGGGCCTATTTTGACTTCTAAGGCATTTTTCCAAAAAAGTTGAGTTGCATATCTTTGAATCTGGCTTCCTTGAGGATTCGGGCCAGGGAGATGGTGCTCATTGCAATATTGTTCGCTCTTAGTTAAGTATATTTCTGCTAATGTCGTTAAAGTGTTAAAATTAGATAATGAATAATTTCAAACATTATGTGTCGAACTATTTAGAGTACTGTGAAATAGAAAAAAATCTTTCTCAGAACACTATTAAAATGTACGACTTTTATTTAAATGATTATTTAACATGGGCCCAAGGATATTTAGGTAAGGATGAAATTCATATAGAAGACATTACATACGAAGTTGTAAAGAAATACAGGCTTTTTTTAAATAGAAGAAAAAGCACGAAATCGCATGAAGAATTCAAGAAATCGACCCAAAAGACTTTTTTGGTTGCTCTAAGGTCCTTCCTTAAGTATTTAATAGTTGAGGAAAATTTGGCTGTTTTGTCGCCGGATCAAATAATTTTAGGTAAGCCGGAACCCTCGATTCCTAAAGTTTTGGATGAGACTCAGTTAGTGAGGTTGCTGGACGTGCAAAATCTAAGTAAGAAGTCGGGAATTAGAGACAGGGCTATACTTGAGACTCTTTTTAGCACAGGTTTGCGGGTGGGTGAGCTTGTGGCGTTGAACAGAGACGAAGTTAACACGGATTCAGGAGAATTTACGGTCATTGGTAAAGGCAAGAAGGTTCGAACAGTTTATCTAAGCGAGAATGCTAAAGTTTGGATACGTCGTTATTTAGATACGCGACGCGATGACTACGCTCCCCTTTTTTTGCGTTATTCCGGAAAAAAAATGGAACCGTCCGATATTGAAGGCGAATCTTTAAGATTAACTGCCAGAAGTGTACAGCGTTTAGTTAAAAAATATGTTTTACGTTCGGGCTTAGCAGTTGATGCAACCCCTCATACTTTGAGGCACACTTTTGCCACCGGCCTATTGCAGGAAGGCGCCGACCTTAGAAGTGTTCAGGAGTTACTTGGTCATAGTAATGTTTCTACAACTCAAATCTATACCCATGTAACAAATCGCCAGCTTAAAGAAGCGCATAAAAAGTACCATAAAGATATTACAACAACTGCAGATTCTAAAAATGATTATGTTGAAAATGATCCTCGTCGAATAAAATCGGAAGAAGAGATAGAGTAAATATTGTACCCACGATATTTAGTCTTTTGGCACATTTCTATGCTTGAGTAGAGTGTTCGACAAGCAAATCATCCAAGGCTGCTTTTTCTTGATTTTCGAGTTTGTCGGCATTTATCAAGATGCTGCGCTCGCGTCGGCTAGATTTTTCATTGGCGTTCATATAGTCAAATTTGCTTTCAGTCGTATCTACAAGTATAAATTTAGCTGAGTCTATTAAGAAGTTTGAGAAAGAATACTCAGCATTTATTTGGGTGCTTATTCCTAGTCCTGATCTTGTTTCTTTAACGCTTTTATCTTCAAGTCTTTTGCGAGTAAGTATTTTTAAGCCATCGGTGTCGGAGATTTCTACCACCCTAGACTCTTTTTTTAATGTTGAATCATCTCTAGTCATGTCATGATCTTTTAGCGAATCTGTATTTTGATTTTGGTCTTGGGGTGCAGCTCCATAATTGCTGTTTCCATTAGGATAGGCCCCGTAGCCGTAGTTGTTATAGGGATCGTTGGCATTTAGTCCATAATTTCCTTGCGAATTTAAGCCATTATTAGTTCCATACGAAGGGTAGTTATTGTTGAAGTCGTCGTAGAGGTAAGGGTCGTCAAAACCATTATTAAAGCCCTGGTTTGAAGTTGCAAAAGGATCTCCGTTGTTTGCCGGTTGTTGTAACGGTTGTATGCCCTGTTTCTGAGATACGTTTGTTGTTGTTTTTGTTCCAAAGGTTACTACTTGGTTAAGTTTGCAAGTTTCAACGGATACCATTTTTTTATTTTTGATGATGTGTATATTTACTATGTCAAATACATTTTGCAGGTTTCCCATTGAAGATAGAAGTTCTTCCTTGTCGTAGTAATTATTTGGCGAGGCCACAACTTTTGCAACAAAAACGTTAAAGGCTTGTATAGCTACAGGGTGCATTGAGCTGAATATTAAGTTGGTGTCGGTCGGAAAGCTTACGATGTTTGCAGCCTGTTTGGCATGTAAATCTGGTTCGTAAAGCTCTTCTCTTACGAGAATGTCCCAATACTCATAAGCTACTTTATTTGTTTCACGGTGTGCAACTGTGGTTTGAATAACAACAAAGTCCGGCTCACCTTCAATTGCCACCGGTCTGTATTCGCAGAACTTTGGATTAAGTTTGTAGCGCTCGTCTAGCTTCCTGTTTCTGGGAATATCGAACGGGTGTAATGAGCCTTCGTACATAGAAGTTCCTTTTCTATAGTTCTTCGGAGTTAGTTTGTGCAGTTTTTTATCTCCGTGAACATAAAATATACCTTGTTGAACTCTATGCTTACTCCCAACCCCCTCCACAAGATCCGTATAGAACATTTTGTTTGTTTTAGTACTTCCGGTAGTAGGATCTGTAGTGCGGCCCCGCTCCTGTATATGTGGCATTACATCTATTGAAACCTTGATTCTGGATGAAAAAGCGAACATGAGGATTCTCTTTAATATTTCAGCTGTATTCTTTCCTCTAGAGAAAAAGTCATACTCTGTTTCGAAGTCACATGGTACGCAGTTGTAATTTTCAGTTAATAACGGAGATAACTCTGCTTCAATTTCAGAAAGAGATTCGTCCCCGGTTGCTAAAGGATTCTCCAAGGTAAACTTGAAGTTCCCACGTCTGTTTTCAGAATATCCGAACTCTGATCCTGATTGTCCGTAACCTTTATTTCCAAAGCTATTAAAAGAATTAAACATATATTGACCTCGTTTTTTAAGATAAGCGGATTTTACCACAAATTACTATAAGGTGCAATTTATCTATCAACTTGACTTTGAAGGCCGCTTTAGCCTTCTATAAAGGACTTTAATGGCTCAAAGGTTGCGCGGTGATGCTCGCATGGACCTAAGAGTCTAATTTGTTCTATATGCAGTTTAGTGCCGTAACCTTTGTTTTTGTCAAAGCCGTATAGGGGAAATTCATCGTGTATCTTAAGCATCAAGCCATCCCTATAGGTCTTGGCTAGAATTGATGCTGCCCCGATCGTAAGGCTTAGTTGGTCCCCTCTCGTAACATTTGTCTGCTTGCTCGAATTGAAAGCGTTTATCTTGTATTGGTCTGTTAATACATGTTCAACATCTATATTTAGATTTTTTAATGCACTGAAGAACCCGGCTTGTGTTGCTTTTGCCAGTCCTATGTTGTCTAGTGTGTGGTTGTCTATCTCGAAAATGCTGTATTTAAGAGCACTTTGCTTAATAAAAACAGCACTTTCCTCCCTTTTTTTAGCAGATAACTTCTTGGAATCGTTGATTTGCGCTGTTTGTTCCAGGAATAGTGTAACGTCGTTATTTATGTTTTCGTCGGTTTTGTGAGCCAGATCCTGGATTTTATTGATGCTGTTGAATATTTGTTGTAAATCTAGCGCAACTGCAGAAAAAACCATCGGTCCTGCTAAAGGTCCCCGCCCGACTTCGTCTATTCCTACGATATGACGCAAACCCTTGTTATACAGCTCTTTTTCATAAACAAGCCTTTTTTTGAGAGATTCGATGGTTGTAAATATTTTTTTATGCGTCATTTATAATTTATTTATTGAGATAATCCTGCGAACTCAATTTTTAGATAAAAGCTTAGGTACAGGCATCAAAGAAGGTCCCTTGAATTTGACTAGTCGTGCCTTATTAATGTTGTTATTTGAAGATGAAAAGAGGGCTATTCTTCCTCATTTTCACTTACTACTGCAACAGATGTTACACCGTCCCCGTCGTTTAGGCGAATAAGCTTTACCCCTTGTGTGGCTCGCCCCAGAGTTGGGAGTTGTTCCTCGTCAAGCCTAATAAATTTACCTGTTCTGGTTGCAATTATAATGTCGTTTTCCACTGTTGTATTTATCATTCTGGCAGCAATTAGGTCGCCGGTTTTATCTGAAACCTTGTAAGTTAATATTCCTGAGCCTCCTCTGTTCTGTTTTTTATATTCGCTGAGATCGGTTTTTTTACCCATTCCTTTAGAGCTAACTACTAGAAGCTTAAAGTCTTTTTGTTCTTTATCTTGAGGGACACGAACCATGCCTATTACGGAGTCTCCTTTTTTCTTGAACTTAATGCCTGTGACTCCTGCTGCTGCTCTTCCCATTTGCCTGACATCGTTTTCATTGAAGCGAATCGACATTCCCATTTTAGTTGTAAGTATGATATCGTCTTGGCCCTTTGTTATTCTCACCCATGCCAGATTATCCCCCTCGGTTAAGTTAATGGCTATAATTCCCGAAGTTCGAATATTTGCGAAGTCGTTCATTGAGGTTTTTTTAACTCTACCAAGCTCGGTACCGAAGAATATAAAGCCTTGTTCGGCTTCCATTTGTGCGGGGGTTAAGGTTAGCATGGACTGTACATACTCACTTTGCCGAATGTTTAAAAAGTTAACAAGTGCTGTTCCTTTCGAAGACTTTCCTGTTTCCGGAATCTCCCAGATTCTAAGTTTATATACTTTTCCTGTGTTGGTAAAAAACAAAGCGTAATCGTGAGTTTCGCATAAGCGAATAGTGTTAACAACATCTTCCTCTTTCAGTTCCTGGCCTTTTACACCCTTTCCTCCCCTACCCTGTTTCTTATAGATATTTTCGTTTAGCCTTTTTATGTAACCATTCTCAGATATTGTTATAATGCATTGCTCGTTAGGGATTAAATCTTCATCTGCAATTTCTCCTATTTTTCCTTTAACAACTTTTGTGTGCCTTTCGTCTGCGTATTTTTGCTTTATCTCTAAGAGTTCGTTTTTTACCTCGTTAATTATTAGTTGAGGTGAGCCCAACAAAGCCTCAAATCCTTCAATGGTGTTTACAATTTCTGCGAGCTCGTCTTCAATTTTTTTGCGCTCTAATGCGGCCAACTTTCTTAGCTGCATGTCAAGAATGGCTTGTGCCTGTATGTGGCTCAAAGCAAACTTTGACATAAGGCCTGTTTTTGCAGTTTCCGCGTCTTTGCTGGCCCTGATTAATTTTATAACCTCGTCCAGATTATCAAGGGCTATTTTTAAACCTTGTAGCACATGCTCGCGGGATTTAACCTTTTTGAGTAGAAATAGTGTCCTTTTAACTACAATTTCTTGTCGGTGCTTTAAAAACTCCTCTAAAATTATTTTTAGGGTCATTAGTTTAGGTTCTCCGTTTAGTAGAGCAACCATGTTTGTGTTAAATGTGTTTTGTAAAGGGGTGTACTTATAGAGCTGGTTTTGTACTTTTTTAACAATGGCGTCTTTTTTAAGTTCTATAACAATCCTCATGCCCTCTCTGTTTGATTCATCTCGTAGTTCTGCGATATCTTTTATTTTCTTTTCGTGTACAAGGGCCGCAATTTTGGATACTAGGGTGGCTTTTATTACTTGGTAGGGTATTTCGGTAACAATTATTCTTGTTCTCCCGGCTTTCGTTTCTTCAATTTCCATTTTTGCTCTTGTTACAACCCTTCCCCTACCTGTAGCATACATTTGAAGAATTTCTTTCTGATCGTATATGGTGCCGCCTGTTGGAAAATCAGGCCCTTTTATAAATTGCGTAAGGTCCTCGACTGTTGCTGCGGAAACGAAGTCGGTTTTAGTGACTTTTAGTCGGTAATTGAGCAGGGCCGGGCTGTCGGGTTCTTTTGAGTCAATAACATCGATTATGTCTTCGTCGGTGGGTTCAGGCCCTATGTTCGTTGCTTTATTAATAAGTAATTCAAGCCCATCAATAATTTCCCCTAAGTTATGAGGAGGGATATTAGTGGCCATGCCTACAGCAATTCCTGTTACCCCGTTTAATAAAAGATTTGGTAGTACAGATGGTAAATAGACCGGTTCTTCTACCTGTAAGTCATTAACTACATGATTCACAGTTTCTTTATCTATGTCTTTATATAGTTCTTCAGCTATTTTTTGCAGTTTACATTCTGTATACCTAAATGCTGCGGGGCTGTCTCCGTCTATGCTTCCGAAATTTCCTTGCGGGAAAATTAGTGGGTACCTAAGGGTAAAGTCTTGTCCCATTCTGACAAGTGCATCGTAGATTGAGGCGTCGCCGTGAGGGTGATACTTTTTCATAACTTCGCCTACTACTGCTGCGCATTTGTGAAACTTTCCACTCACTTGCATGTTTTGGTCCTGCATCGCATAAATTATGCGTCTTTGTACCGGTTTAAGACCATCTCTAACGTCCGGAAGTGCTCTTGAAACAATTACGCTCATGGCATAGTCTAAGTAAGCTTTTTGCATTTCTTTGGAGATGTCTGCTTTAATTATTGTTGGATCCAACTGTTCGTTTAATACGTCATCGTCACTGTTTTCTGCGATTGTTTTTATTTCTTCGTCTGCCATAGCCTAGTCATGATAGCAGTTTTTTTTATATGTATCAATTTATAATTTCGTTACTTAAAACTACTTGCATAAGCTAGTAGATGTAGTTTACCCAACATGTTAGGCTTTGTAATGCAAAGAAATTACAGCAAACCACCTGCATAAGCCGGCGGTAGTTGATTAAGTGCTTCTTTTTGTTTAAAAAAGTAGCAGCTTAGATTATTTTCTGTAAGAAACCGATAGACTGGTTGTAGCAATAGACGTCTCTTGTAAATTCCCGAACATAAACTAGAATATAGCTGTGCAAAAGCTTATAGATACAGTAAAAAAACTTCATGATAAAGAATATCGAAAAGCCGGACATTCGGTTTTTGACCATGTACTGGCAGTTTATAACTATCTGTTGGATTTAGATATTGACGATCGGGTTATGCTCCAGGCTGCTTTGATCCACCATTCCTTGCCGGAACACGAGGCCGCAGTTACGAAAGTGTGTGACGCGGAAACTATAGCTTTTGCTAAAAATTACCAACAGGTAAGGCAGCTGCGTATTAATGTAAAGCCTTATTTCGATGCAGATAGAATAGTTGCTGCAATTAATACCTTTGAAGATACTCGTTTGTTGGTTTTGCGATTGGTAGATAAGGCAGTAGATTCAGGTAGTTTATTTGCTCTACTGCCGGAAGATAGAAAAAAACAAGCAATTAAAAGAATATACTACTATGCGCCGCTCGCAAATCTTCTTGGTTTATCTAAAGTTCAGAGGGTTTTGGAAGAAAATTCCTTTAAAACTCTGTATCCGGAGAAGTACTATGAGGTGGAAGATTTTGTTGCCGAGAAGGCTGGAGGTTTGGGCTTAGTGTTAAAAGATGCAATAAGTTTTATCGACTCTATATTATACGAAAACTCTATTCCCGCTACAGTTGAGGGAAGAATTAAAACTATCCCCTCTTTGTTTAAAAAAGCTTGGTCAAAGACAAACAATGGTCCTCAGGATGTAGCTGATCTTTTAGCAATACGAGTTATAACCGATTCTGTTGCCAATTGTTATGCGGCGGAAAGTTTATTAAACAACATATGGCATGCCTCCGAATCTTTGCGTAATGACTACATACAAAACCCAAAACCTAGCGGATATAGATCCTTGCATTTAACATACCGTATGTCGGAAGAGCTTATGATTGAGGTTCAGTTCAAAACTGCCGAAATGCATGAATATAACGAGCACGGAGCTGCAAGTCATATAATTTATAAATTCGGACCATCTTTTAAGCAAGTGTTGCTAGAAAATTCTGGGTTTTTGAAGAGGTTAAATTTTTTAGAAAACTCAGAAAATTCAAATATTAAAATTCCTACCAAAAATATATTTGCATATACTCCAAAAGGAGATGTTGTAAAGCTACCTGCCGGTTCTACAGTAGTGGATTTTGCCTTTTCCTTGCACTCCGATTTAGGTCTAGCTTGTAATGGGGCCTTGGTAAATAATTCCATTAGACCTTTGAAATATGAACTGCAGACGGGAGATACCGTAACTATATTGTTGAAAAAGTCACACAACCCCGTTTCCCGAGACTGGCTGCAGATTGCAAAAACCAAACGAGCAAGATCTGCAATAAGAAAAGCAATAAGAAAGTCTTCCGAGACCCAATAGAGCATACGATGCCCATGCTGTTTCTGTTTTTAAAGTCGCCGAATTGTGTCAGTAAGCGGTTCGGTAGGTATAGAGAGACACACATTGGTTTGTCATAAGTAGCGACAGAAAGTAATTGTGTCGCAAAACTGCGGAATTTCACTTTTTTTGATTGTTGATGGTTTTTTCCAGTGCAGGAGCAATATCTTTTTTTCTGCTCATTTTCGGTCCTATGTCGGCTATGTCGTTTTCGAAAGAAGCTGTAAATGCTTTTTCTGCCACTGCCTGCTCTTTTTTTGTTTCGCAGATTATCTTAGAATTTATCTGTAAAATATCGGTAATGACGAAAAAAGCCATATCTATGTCCAGTTTTTGCTTAAGATTCTTCAAGGCAGGAAGTATTTTATCTTTCATTTCTATTACGATTTCAGGCTCAACTGTTTCTATCTGATTTATGAGAACATTTTTACCTCCAAAATCGAATATTTTGTAATCCTTAACTACCAGATCTTCAACAGAAAGACCGGCTATATTGGATTTAGCCTTAAAGATTTCGAATGTAAGGTCGGAGATTATTAGTCCTAGCGCACGGGCCATATCGTGTGCGTATAAATAATCTTCCCCTGTTGTAGTGCTGGATTTCAACCCCTGTGTATCAGAAAGGATAGATGAAAGAAGTATTCCCATTATCCCCTTGGCAGGTTTAATGGAGTTGAATTTAAAATATTCATAAACAAGCGTAGCTGTAGACCCCAGAGGCTTGATGTCAATTCTTATTGGATGCGGCACATTAACATTTGTTTTATGGTGGTCGATAATCTCAATAATATTTTCTACTATAACCTTTTCGCTTCTTTGAGAATCCTCCGAGTGATCGACTAGCACGAAAGAATCCGAAGCATCTATTTCAAAATCTTCTATAGTCTTTGGGAGAGGCATTTCGAATTTGTTGAAGACAAATTCTGTTTCAGCATTTGCCTTTTCGGCCGATACCGCAATCAGTTCCGCGTCCTCGTACCTTCCTATGAGTCGAAGATATTCAGCATATGCTACCGGAGCTGCGACAGAATCAAGATCCGGAGATTTATGTCCGATTACAAAAATTCTCATTGATCTTCATTTATACCACTTAAGATAGTAGGTTTCAAATTGTGTTTAGGTTTAGGGCTTGGATTTGAAGGTTTTATGTTACGTCGACGTCAGCATTTTTTGCATGAGTTTGAATAAATCTTTTTCTCGGAGCTACCTCTTCTCCCATCAGATTGCTGAATACCTCGTCAGCGTGTGCGGCGTCCCCTAGTGTTATAAGCTTTAGTCTTCTAGTTTCAGGGTTCATTGTTGTATCCCAAAGTTCGTTGTCATTCATTTCTCCCAAACCCTTGAACCTTTGGATCAGGGATTTTTTTCCAATGTCAGTTTTTAAAAAAGCCTCAAGCTCTCGCTCATCTGTAATATATTGTTTGTTTTTCCCATACACGGCTTTAAATAAAGGTGGCACGGCTACATACAAGTTGCCGTTTTCTATAAGCTGCGGCATGTGTCTGAAGAAGAACGTAAGGTGTAGTGTGACAATGTGCGCGCCGTCTACGTCAGCATCTGACATAATAATCAACTTACCGTATCTTAGTCTCGACACATCAAATTGCTCTCCAATACCGGTTCCTATCGCGATTATTAAAGGCTTAAATTTATCTGACTTAACTATTTTATCCAATCGCGCCCTTTCGGTATTTAGAGGTTTTCCAAAGACCGGCAATACTGCCTGATACATTCTATTTCTTCCTTGCTTGGCGGGACCTGCAGCAGAATCTCCTTCTACAATAAAAAGCTCGGTTTTTTCCGAGTTTTTTTCTGAGCAGTCGGATAGTTTTCCCGGGAGTACTCCTCCCGTATCTAATGCGCCCTTGCGAATTACGGTGTCTCTGGCTGCTTTTGCAGCAATTCGTGCTTTGAGAGCCAAAAGGTTCTTGTCAATTATTGCTTGTGCGTCTTTTGGATTTTCTTCCAGATAAACTTCGAGTGCCTCTTTTGTCACTGTTTCTACTGCTGTTCTTGCTTCCGAAGTTCCAAGCTTTCCCTTTGTTTGCCCTTCGTATTGAAGTTGGGCAGAGTCAATGTTAACCGATACTATTGCGGTTATTCCTTCTTTGAGATCGTCTCCTGAAAGAGCTTCGGCCTTATCTTTTATTAAATTATGTTTTTTGGCGTAATCATTGATTGTTTTAGTTAGCGCGCTCCTGAAGCCGGTTAAATGCGTTCCCCCCTCCCCTGTTCGAAGGTGGTTTGCAAATGTTAGTACGTTTTCGGCATATGAGTTGTTGTATTGAAACGCTATTTCAACATCGATATTCTCATAGTTTTTATGTATATGGAAAATTTCCGGGTGCATAGGTTTTCGTGATCTGTTTAGAGATTTAATGTAGGCTTTTACGCCGCCTTCAAAATAGAAACAGTATCTCTGATCTGTTCTATGATCTATAATGTCAAATTTAATGTTTGCGGTTAAATAAGCGTATTCTCTTAACTGATTAACAAAAAATTTATATTTAAAATCCACTGTTTCAAAAATGGTTTCGTCCGGTTTAAATTGCACAATTGTTCCTGACTCGGCATCCCACTCTTCCAGCTTCAAGCTCCATTCAGCATTTTTTACTTTTGAAATTGGGTTTTTAGGGTCTAGAGGCTCTACTTTTCTTAATACTTTCCCCCCGTCGGCATATTCCTGAATAACCAGCTCATCTCCTCTTTTTACAATTACTCGGCACCATTCTGAAAGTGCGTTTACTACTGAAGCACCTACTCCGTGTAAACCGCTGGATACTTTGTACCCTCCTGCACCAAACTTACCTCCTGCATGAAGCTTAGTGAAAGCAAGCTCGAGCGCCGACACACCGTAGCCCTTTTTTTCATCGTATGGTATACCTCTGCCGTTATCATAAATTGCCACTGATCCGTCTTTAAAAAACTCTACTTTTATATAGTTTGCATACCCTGCCATTGCTTCGTCCATTGAATTGTTAACTACCTCTGTGACTAAGTGGTGCAAGCCTTGTTGCCCAGTTGAGCCGATATACATTCCAGGCCTCTTTCTTACCGGATCAAGGCCTTCAAGAACCTGAATCTGATCAGATCCGTAGTTGTTATCCAGGTCAGCCTTTGATTTTTTTGTTTTTTCTTCTTTCGCCATTGCTTTAAGATTGTATAGCATGTTGGATTATGTTTCAAATTATTGGAGTTTGCTGTAGATCGTTAGGTTTAAATGGGCAAAGAGAAAAACATGCTATTTTATAATTTCGTTACTTACAACTATTTTCGCAAGCTAGCAGATGTAGTTCGCACAACATGCTGGGCTTTGCAGTGCAAAGAAATTACAGTAAGCCAC
>Ga0116162_10002152_pt1 | contig 12371 bp, 13 predicted proteins | sample AD_UKC105_MetaG_FD_89875 | JGI IMG/M metagenome (GOLD analysis project Ga0116162, IMG submission 89875) | Active sludge microbial communities of municipal wastewater-treating anaerobic digesters from Hong Kong - AD_UKC105_MetaG | ecosystem: Engineered > Bioreactor > Anaerobic > Digestate... | reverse complement strand
TTCGAAGTACGGCTGCAACCACCGGTCAAGGCGGCCCAGGGAAAGGCCCGCGTTCATGCTTTCCATGTGGAGCGCCACCCAGGTGATCCACACCGAATTCACGGCCTCGTCAAGGGTCCGGGCAGGATGACGGACCACGCGCGCGCACACGGACGCCAGGTGCTGCAGCTCGCCGCGCCGCGTTTCGTCCTGCTCCGCTTTCGCGTCTGAGGCGGCCTTTTTCGCCAGGGCGTCAGAATAGGCTTCCAGGCCTTCAAGGCAGAGTATCATGGCTTTGAGCGTGTCGCGTTTTTCGGCATCGATTCCCTTCTTCGCCAGCTCTTTGCGTATTTCCGCTTTCATGCCTTCGGTGCCCTTTGCCAGTATCTTCGGGAAATCCGGGATGGTGTGTGATATGGTGGCCTGTTTCCAGTTGAAGTACAGGGCGAAGCGCTCGTCGATCTGCTGGCACAGGGGATTGCCGTATTTGTCGCGCACCCATTCCCTGAAGTTGCGGCGCGTCCAGTAGGGAAAAACTTCGAAGTGAAGCAGGTCGCGCGTTTCCTGCGTGATGTCAAAAGGGTTGTGCGTGCGGTGCGGTATGGTCAGGAGCTCGTTCCAGATGAGGCCCCCGCTCCCGTCCGGGTACACGACGCATCCTATTTCTTTGCTCGTGGTCGTCCCCGCGATGAGCGAATCGCGCCCGATAATGGGCTCACGGTTTTCCATGAGGTATCGGTACGCATGGGCCTTTCTGAGTACCGGGGACCAGGGTTTTCCGTTACTGTCGGTCTCAAATCCGTGTTCCCGGTGCCAGCGGGTAAGCAGGAGCGGCAGTTCCGGGCACACCTCGGGCTTTCTGGTGAGATGGATATCGAGGAATTTTTTCAGCCGCGGGAAATCCCCAATGCCGTATTCCGGAAGATACGGGTCTTTGAGGTAGCGCACCCCGGGGTCGATATCGGGCGCTTTCATGCGTTTTTTCTGCCGTGAAGCGAGCTCTTCACTCAGCTCGTCCCGTTTATGCGGCGACTGCTTCAGCAGCCCTTTACGGGTTTTCTTTCGTTCCTGCTCCATCTGTTTTATCTGTTTGCCGCTCAGCAGGAGCGATATTAAGAAAAAGAACTGGTTCAGATACATGATGCTGCCCTCGATGCGCAGGTCGCTCTTGAGCATCATGTATATCTGGTCCGTGGGAGTCGCGGAAAGCAGTTTGAGAAGGGCCCTGTCGGACCTGAGTATGAGAATAACATCGGTTTTTTCGGGAATATCGCCGGTAACGATTACCCTGCCGCTGCTGAACACGATTCCCCTGCGTACGGTATCGGTTTCAGTGCGGATGCCCACTGAAAGGTCGAGCCATCCATCGCGAAGCAGCAGGTATTTTTTAAGAGACGGTTTGCGGTTAAAATTCGCCGCGACTATTCTGAGCAGAATAGACATCAGGGTATTCGCTGATGTGCGCCTGTTTCCGGTAATACGGTTCATTGGGGCCCTCCCCGGCGCCGGTGCGCGGTCAGTCCGTGCCGCTGTAGCGCCTGTAAATTTCAACGGCCATGCGGCCGATTGTTTTTTTCGGGTTTTTGTCAACCTCGTTCAGGAGCCTGCTGTTGTAAAGGCTCACTACCCCGTTCACGTCGCACCACAGCCTCATGGCGAGCTCTTTCGCGCTGAGCTTTTTCCCGTTTGCCGATGCGGTGCCGATATCTTCGAGAACCTGGATGGTAACGCGGAATATACGCAGGGTGGATTCCTTCTCTCTGGATGCAAGCGGCTCCAGGTCAGTGCCGATGCAGTCGAGATACTTCGGAACATTCCGGTCAAGGAACATGATATCATAGTGGTCGGGGTATTCCATGCCGAAACGGAAAAACTGCTCGATCGCCAGCTTTAACATCTCTTTGCTGTTTTTGGTCCCGGCAGTGGCTGCGGTCATGCTTTCGAACATCATATCGAACGCCCGTATGCGTATCATGAAATACAGCTCTTCCCGGTTCGAATAATAGTTATAAATGGTCGTGGCGCTCGTACCGAGCTCGGCGGCGATCTTTCTCATGCTCAGGTTGGCAAACCCGTCCCGCACGATCAGATGGAGCGCGGTATCAAGTATCCTGTTCTGGAACGCCGCCACCTCTTCAGGCGGCCGTGGTTTTCTCGGCATCGCTGACCTGTATCCGTGGTGATTTTATTAACTTAACGGTGTTAACTTAACAGTGTTATATTATTTGTCAAGAACAATGCGAAAAATTTTTATATCTCATGAAATGAAACAATAACGGGACTTCTTTCTTAAAAAATCAGGCTTGCCAGTGCCTTTTATATCAGGTATGCTGATACGTGAGTGATGACGATATTGCGGAGGAACCCATGGCCTGTTTTCGCACTTTTACGCTCCCGCTCCGGGAGATTTTCGGCGGCAATCTGTTGCTTCTGCTGTGCTGCCTTTGTTACTGCGCCTGGTGGATCATGTCATTCAGGCCCGGTTCAACCGGCAGTTCCGCGGGACTCTTCTATCTTGCTGCCGCCTTCATCACCGGGACTGCCGCAATAATCCTGATGTCGTATGGAATCGATTCCCTTTCTCATGAGTCGATAACTCTATCGGTAAAATATATTCTGCTGGGGACGGCCCTTGTGTTTTTCTTTCTTCTCATGCTCACGGCCATTGTCTTTCGCCGGCCGGTGACATCCGAACTTTTTATCATTCATGTCTGGGCAGCGCTGGAATTGTCTGCCGTGGCCGTGCTGTACGGCACGGGCCGGTTCGGCACAGCGCGCGCAGGGATAATGCTTGCCCTTATCGGAATCGCGACGATAATCGCCCTGATCTGTTACGCGCTGTATTACCGGCTTGACGCAACCGCGCGCCTGCGGGTCGGGGTCGTGCCCCTGGCAACGGACGCATTCGTGGTGGCGGTTTTTCAGATACTTCTGGCAACGCTGTAAACGGGTTTTTGTTGCACATGAAACGAGTCAATATCGGGCGATTAATAGTTCATCCTGCCGGAAATACGTTGACAGGAAATTCGCGCCCGTGATATCTGAACAGCGAGGACAAAAAATTCATGAAAAAAACCTATAGATTTAAAAGCGTACCCATGGTCCCGGACCCGTCCCAGAGGACGCGCGAGTTCTCCTATGATATCAGCAAGGCCGGCGACCACTTCTTGGAGGTCGATCTGCGCGGCTTCCTGCGCTGCCGTTCATGGACACAGAATATTATCATCTCGGTCATGGCGGTCATTCTGGTGTTCGTCCTGATCTATGGCGTGCTCGTGATCGGGTTCAAGGCCGATATGGGCAGCGGGACCACCGCGCGGCTGGTGTTCCTGGCCTTCATCGCGCCGGCATTCATCGTGTTCTTGCTCGCGCTGGGGATACCGGCTGCGGTCAAAACGCTCAAGTCAGACCTGGTGATCAGCGAGCGCGGCCAGGAGAACTGGAAGATCGTTGACGAGAAAGACTGGGAGCGTTTCAGCCGCTTTGTTAAACTGGCCGAGGAAAGGCGGAAAAAAATGTTGAAGGAAGCGATAAGAAGGCCTGACGGGAAGTAACCTCAAAGACTCACGGCACACAGTGAATAGAGAAAGAGAAGACTCTCTCGTAGAGAACGCAGGGACATAAGAAGTAAGCATGGGCTGGTAATGAAATAGAAATATTTTATACACCTCCGTGCCCTCTGTGACTCTGTGGCTGTTTTGTCCGGTGGTCAACCGGCATCCGGGCCCTGATGTAATCATCCCCGATCTCGATATATTCGATGCCGATATTTTCTACCAGCGTGTTTTGTGACCTGTTTTTCAGGTCGTCGATCGTGTCATTGCATTTCCATATCGGCATAACAATTCTCCCCTGTATGCAGGCCGCTTCGGGAAGCGGCAATTTTCAGTAAAAAACCGGATGTTACCATGGTGAATGTGAAATATACGATGTTGCCGTGCTCCATTCTGTATATACACACAAATCATTAATTGAGCAACTAAATTTTTGAAATATCATTGTGTCATGATTTAAACAGCAGTAAAGAGCTTGACGTTATGACATTCCGGTGCTCCTGTATATAAGATTATTTATGTTTATAGGGGGAGATAATGAGTTTAAAGAAGTTTTCTCTATTCGCGTTTGTTTTGTTCTTTTCACTTGTCATTGCCTGCGACGATGATGGCGATAACGACAAGGACGGCGGCAGCAGCATCCCTGCTGACGGCCTTATCCATTATTACACGCTTGACGGCCACGCGAATGACACGGGCTCGGAACCCTGCAACGGGGTCATCACCGGCGCTGTTGCCGCTGAAGGACGTAAATCCGTTGCCAATACCGCGTTGAGTTTTGACGAAACTGCGTATATAGACCTTACCTATTTTGACGTGCCGGAAAACTGTACCATTTCATTCTGGTTCAAAACAACCGATACTAATGGATGCATTCTCAGCTGGTCTGAGCTACCCTCTACTCCGGGATCAGATAACATTACCATTGGAGTATTGAGTAGCGTACTTGCTGCTGATTCTGATAATGGACCTGCCTCGAATGGTGCATTCGGAACAACTGTTCTGACCAATGACGCATGGACCCATGGAGTTATTATAATTTCAGAAGGGAGCAATTGCCGGATTATCGTCAATGGTGTTGAGGAAACTGATGATGATATTTATTCGGGCTTATCTTTAAATACGTTAAAAATTGGAAGCAACTTCACCGGCGTGATTGACGATATCTGTATCTATGACCGTGTCTTGAGCGGAACGGAGATCGGGTTGCTGCATTTCAATTAATTGTTGCATCCCTTGCGAATGCCGGCACAATGAGCGTAAAACTGGATAACTGCCATGAACAGACCACTAAATATGCACCAGCTACGGACAATTTTCATCCTGCTCAGCACGTTAACCCTGCTCTTCGCGGCGTGCAGCAGGGGCGATCTTTCATCGTCCGGCCCGAACGGGCCGATCTCCATATCGGTGAGCACGTCCAGGGAAAGCGGCGTGGCGCCCCTGTCCGTGTTCTTTGACGCTACCGGCACCCGTGGCCTGGGCCTTGATGACGACGGCTTTTTCTCCAAACACGCGCAGTACCTGGACGCCACGTTCTCCTGGGACTTCGACGCGGACGACCATGATCCCGACGGAAAGTATGAAAAGGCAAGCGGGTTCCTTGCCGCGCACGTGTTTGAGCAGCCCGGCACCTACCGGGTCCACCTTGATGTTTACGACGACCTCGGAGAAACAGCGTCCGCGGACATAAATATTACGGTTTTGCCGTTCAGCGGCACCACGTATTATGTCGCGAACGGCGGGTCTGATTCGAACACCGGCCTGGACACGGACCATCCCTTTGAGACACCGGGACACGCCCTGTCGTCGTCAATTCTCGGTCCCGATGTCCGGGTGCTGTTCAGAAACGGCGACACGTTTTACATATCAAGCATGATCGGCGTATCCGACGCGGCAGGGCCCATCATCATCGGGGGATATGACTCTGACGGCTCAACGTCCGCGAAGCCCATAATCTACACGACCGCGGTCAATTCCGACTGGTCAACGGTCCACTTTTACGGATGCACCGATGTCCGGTTCATGGACATCGCGGTCAGGGCTACCGAGGAAGGCAGTGAAGACCCGCGCTACCCGTTCGGCGTATCATGGAACTACGGGTGCACCCACATGCTCAAATACCGCACCGAGGAATACCATAACGGCGGCATGTCCATGTCTCCGGGCGGGCAGTACTGCACGGTCGCGGAATGCGAATTCCACAACACGACCCAGACCGGATACACCTCCAGCGGCGAAGGCACTAATGACGGCGGCGCGATCATCGGCAATTGGGTATACGATAAAAACGTCAACACCACTGAAGACACGGAACACGTTTTCCGCCTGCAGGGCGGCAGCCGTTATTTCATCGCGCACAACACGTTCGGCCCGAATGTTCTGGTACACTATGACGGGCTTACCATACGGGGCAATTCGGACAGAATCGTTATTTACAGGAACAGCATTACGGGCTGGGTCACGGGCATCTGGCCCCAGAACCGCAATTCTGCTGAAGAGTATCAGCACCACTGCATAATCGACTCGAACCTCTTCGTCGGCCAGGGCCTGTATGAAAACGACCGACAGGGAGCCATTGCCATGCACGCCAGGGATATCGTGGTCAGAAATAATATTATCTACAATTATCAATACGGGGTCGGTATCGGGGATGACTCGGTCGTGGGAGCCTCCCGGAGGATCAAGGTCTATAACAACACGTTTATCAATCCCTCGGCGGACGATACCTTTAACGCGGTACATACGGACGAGGCCTGCTACCAAATTGACGTGAAAAACAACCTGATGCTGGACCTCGCCGGAGGCAATCCCCCGTATACCTCGTTTCTGGACGTGTGGAGCGGCAGCACGTTCCAGGGCGCATCGGACAACAACCTGTTCTACGGCAGCACCTGGGAGGCCGACCCTGACCTCTTCGGCAGTTCGACCCTTGCCGAATGGCAGGACTCTACGGGCAATGACCTGGAAAGCTCAATCGCCGACCCGCAACTTGCAGGCACGGATTACACTGACGCGGATTTCTGCAGGCCGCAGGCAGGCAGCCCGCTTATCGATGCCGGAGAATTCACTCCAGGCGCGCTTGACTACAACGGCGATCCGCGTGACAGCTCGCGCGATATCGGCGCGTGCGAGTATCAGTAACCTCTCATTTTTTTTGTCCTGCACACGGAATATCCTCAAAAAATTATAGCCAGCAGAGCGGGCATGCGTGATTATTGCATGATTTTCCGCGTAAACATATAGGGGTAATCATGGATGTCATACGGGCCGTCAAAGCGCTCAAAGGCGTGAACCTGCTGCATGTTTCGACCACCATCGCGAAACTTCTGTATTTCCGCGTGACCTGGACCAGGCGCGACCTTGACTATCTTCCGCCCGGCATGGGCCCCAAATTCATGAGCGCGCGGCAGGCGGTACGGATGATACCTGACGGCGCGGCCCTGACCATCGGCGGGTTCGCCTCAACCGGGCGCGCGTCCATTTTCTACTGGGCCCTGCGCGACTCGTTCGAGCGGACCGGGCATCCCCGCTGCCTGACCGTGATCGGGACCTGTCCCCAGGGCGGACGCGGCAAGGTCCCCGGAACTATCGAGGAGCTTGACGCTCCGGGCATTATCACCCGGTATATCGTGGGGCACGGCGAGACCGCGAACGCGCTGCTGCGCCTGGCTGACGAAGGAGAGCTCGACCTGTACACCGTTTCCCAGGGCATGCTCGCTTTTCTGATCGAAGCCCAGGCCAGGGGCGTGGCCAGTATCACGACCCGTATCGGGAAAGGCACGTTTCTCGACCCCGCGGCAGGGACCGGTTCAGCGGTTTCCCCCGGAGCGGAGGATTCTTTTGTCAGGGCGCGTGACGGGATGCTGGAATATCACATCCCCCCAATCGACCGTGCGCTCTTTCTCGCCCCGTACGCCGATGAAGACGGCAATATCTACTTTAAAGACGCGGCACTGGTGCTGGATTACCGGGACGCGGCAGCGGCAGCGCGCGCCAGCGGGGGGAAGGTCATCGTATCGGTGTCGAAGATCATCCCCCGGGACGAGGCGAACATCAGCATCGCGGCAGAAAACGTGGACGCGATCGTGGTCAACCCGCGCAACGAGCAGGTCGGCGGCGTGCTCCAGACCGGATACTGGCCGTATTTCACCCCGAGCTCATCAGGCGTCGACCATGACGCGGTGCGGCTGCTCAGGGCCGTGAACAATTTCATTGAAGTCACTCCCTACCGGGGCAGGGTCGCTGACATCATCGCGCGCCTCTGCGCGGACGTTTTCGTGAAGAACACCGGCCCCGGCTCGGTCGTGAACATCGGCATCGGTATTGCCGAGGAGGTCGCCCGCATGCTGTACGAATCGGGCCTGTACCGCGACATCGTGTTCACCGCCGAAGGCGGCGCGTACGGCGGTGTGCCCGCTTCAGGGGTGTATTTCGGCGCGGCCATAAGCCCGCAGCGTTTGATAAGCACGGCCGAGATGTTCCACCTGTATGAGGAGAAACTGCAGACCGCGGTTCTCGGGTTCCTGCAGGTCGACTCCGAAGGGAACGTCAACGTGTCGCACCGCGGCCCGAACATGGCCGACTTCGTCGGGCCCGGCGGGTTTACCGATATCGTGGAATACGCCAGGACGATCATCTTCGTGGGCAACTGGATGGACCGGGCCGTGTACCGGTTAAAGAACGGCAGGGTGAGCATCAAAAGGCCGGGCACGCACAAGTTCGTTGAGCAGGTCGACAGGGTGACCTTTAACGCGCGCGAGGCACTGAAGGCAGGCAAGCGCGTGTTCTACGTGACCACGGTCGGCGTGTTCAGGCTCACCAGTGAGGGGCTCGAGCTTGAGCAGGTCATGCCCGGCATTGACGTGGAGCGTGACATCGTCCGCGCCACCTCCGCGCGCTTCGTTATCCCCGAACGCCCCCTGCCCTCTGTCGCGCCCGAGATCGTCAGCGGGAAAGGGTTTACGCTGAAGTTTGAGGATGCGGGGGATTTGAGGAATTAGGGAGAGAGTATAACCTGCTTCTATTTCGCAATTGTCTATGCAAACCTGACCCTAATATTATAATCAGCTAGTTATGTATATTTAAAGTATTTAATATAGCTTTGAACGTAAGTAAAATTGTTTATAAAAGGGCTAACTCAATATACTTTAATGTTATTCTCCAGCATATTGTCTCATAAACAAAGTTATTGGATACTCTGAAATTGAAGGTGATGTTATTAAGTCTAAATTTTTTAATTTATATGATTGTTTTATAAAATTTCTTCTTGTCATTTTATGCTCCATTTTGTAGAGTTTTAGCGAATAAAATTCAAATTTAAATAATTTTAATTTAACGGTTTATTAAACTTAGGTATAAGTACAAATAAAACTTAATGGGGGAGAAAATTTAACAGTAATGACAATAGAAAATTTTTATCGTAAAAAGAATCCCAATCTTTTAACAACAGTTAATATTCCATTTGAAATTGATTCAGCACTTAACATTCTAAAAAAACATTACAATAATAAAATTTATAGCACAAGAAAAATTCCATTAAGTGCCGTTGATGGTTTTTTATTTTCAGGTCGTTTTAATTCGGTTCTTGGTCCGGAAGGTTTCACAATTTTTAAAAAGAAGTTAAAAGAAATTATTGCTAAAATCAATGATAATGATTTTTCGTCAAATATAATCAATTTGGATAAAATGTTTGAAGCATTATTAGATTCTGGATTGTATTACTGCGATGATTTTCTTCCCAATGATTTTAAATTTAGTCAATCTGATCCCCGCTGGCTAACAGCATACCGATATATTGCAAAAAATTTTCCAGAAATAAATTATTCTGATTTTCGAACTATTGTAAAAAGATTTCAAGATACTCGAGGATATTCATTTTATATCGAAAAAAATGATAGCATATTTTTAAAAGAAATTCCGAAAAAAGAAAATCTTTTTATGGAAATATCTGATAAAAAAGCTGATTTGTTACAGCTTAATCAGTCAGAATTAAAAGAAATTTGTGTAAAATTAAATATTCTACCTGCTCGGAGTTTGAAAGATACAGTAGATAGAATTATTGATCTAAATCCCCGTGAATTATCTGATATAATCCCTTCAAAAACCAAGACTCGCATCAATTTAATCATACAGGATCAAGAACTCGCTACTGGTGATGACCTGGTCAATTTGGATAAATATTTACGAGAACTTGCAAAGATTATTAGAAATGATTTTGCAGATTACATAGAAACAAAACGATATATAAAATTTTTAAGAAAGGAGAAATAGATGTCACCAATACTCATAACAATTTTATTTATAGCTATAATATCTCTCCTGTTTTTATTAAAAAGTAAATCTGGCCAGCTTAATAATAAAATTACAGAAATAGAAAAATTGGATCAAGAAACACAAGCTTTACGTGACATGATAAAAAAGTTAAAAGATGAATATTCTAAATATGAACCAATTTTAAATATTGAAAATGAAATTTTAAAATTATTAAAGGATAAAGAAACTTTAGAAAACAATGTTAAGCAAATAATGGACTATTATATCGACTATGAATTAAAAGTTGATCTTGAAGAAATGAGTTTTTATCAACCAAAATATAATTTTGAAAATTATTTAGAATACTCTGATGCACTTGAAATTATTCGAGAGGCAGAAAAGGAACTTATTAAAAAAAAAGAAATATTTACTGCAGAAGCCAGCTCGCATAATAAAGATATTGGGAATCTTGCCGTAAATGCTTTTAATGGAGAGGCAACATCAATTATCGAATCTGTTACGTATAATAATTTTGAGAAGTCAAATGAAAAGATGTTATTAAATTTCAATAAAATTAACAATCTCTTACAAAATTTTAATCTCCAGATTTCAGAAGAATATCTTAAATTAAAAATTCAAGAAATGGCCTTAGTCTATGATTTAAAGGAGCAAGAAAGAAAAATTAAAGAAGAACAAATTGAGCTTAAAGAACAAATGAGAGAGGAAGAAAAAGCTCGAGTTGAAGCAGAACGCGCACGAGAAAAAGCAATTCAAGAACAAAAACGTTACGAAAAAGCTCTTGATGAAGCCAGAAAAGAACTTGAGAGCAAATCTGGAAAAGAAAAAGAAAAGTATGAAAAACAAATTCAAGCTCTTGAAGAAAAATTAAAGGAGGCTCTTGCTGAAAAAGAAAGAGCAACAGCAATGGCTCAAATAACGAAGAAAGGTCATGTTTATATTATTTCTAACATCGGGTCATTCGGAGAAAATATATACAAGATCGGGATGACAAGGAGAAAAGACCCTATGGATAGAATTGTAGAACTTGGAGATGCGTCAGTCCCATTTGCCTTTGATGTCCATGCTATGGTTTACACTGACGATGCCCCCGCATTTGAGAATGCTTTACATAAAGAATTTGAACAAGAAAGAATGAATAAAATTAATTTAAGAAAAGAATTTTTCAAAGTAACCATTGATGACATTGAAAAAACATGCAGTAAACTTGGTTATAAAATTAAACTGTCAAAATTAGCTGAAGCAAGAGAATATCATCAAACCCAAGAATTAGAAAAAAATATAAATTAAAAGTAAGTGTATAATTTAATTTAAGAATCTAATGGACAATGCCAATCAGGGACAGGGTTCCATTGTGATCAAAGGCTATTTACACAAAATATCTGACAGTCTCGAAAAATTATTCATTTAAAAGGAATTGCTTTCTTTTTTTTAATGTATTAATATAATTTTCATACAATATATGATCATCATATGAAATAGTTGCTCCAGTATCACGTTCATAATTTAGAACTATTGTGTATGCAATATTACCAAAAGTCCATATTGCTGATATTCTATTTGTGTTAATCATTTTTTCATTATATGGATTTCCATGCTTTTCTTTTAATTCGTCATATAATTTTTGATAATCAGATATATTTAGAATTCCTTTCATATCAAATATTTTTATTAATTTGTCATCTATATCAAACATGAATATGATAGCTGATGATTTATCAAGATCAACAGAAATTGTGTTATTTTTTCCACCCAAACCATCATCATGATTATAACTGATATTGTAATTAGGATATTTTAATTTAATTTTGCTAATTACAGTTGTTTTTGATTCTCCTAATGTGAAAATATCATATTTCAAAGGATCTGGTGAACATGTTACAAAATATGTTAGAAATAATAATGATAAATAAAATAATTTTTTAAAATGATAATTCATATTAACACTCCTGAATGGCATTTTGCCTAACTAAAACTAACCGCATTTCTTTTATCCATCATCCCATGTGGATAATTCCGGCGAATATTTTTAAATCAGATCAGCGTTATTCACTACACAAACCTACACTGCTCTATTTAAACGTCAAGAAAAAAGAAATGCAGGCCTGCATTTTCTTCAAGCCCCCCGCTGTGGCGATGCACTGAGCAGTTCGACATTTCGACAGGCTCAATGCGAAGCAGGCTCACTGTACCACGTGTCGAAGTAGTTAGGGGGATAAAACGGCCACGCACGAACCGTTCCCATGGCGCAGATACAGGCCCGCACTCTTCCCTCTCCCGATAGCGCGGGCAATGCCGACGCCTTTTTCGACTTCCTGTCAGGCAATCTCAACTGCGGTCGTTGAGCGGAGTCGAAACGACCGTCACGGAAACCCGCGCTGGGCGAGTCTGTCAGGATGACAATACGAGCCCCATACAGCAGATTCATGCTGCGGACGTGACGGACGATTCGGGACGCGGGGGATAAGCCCCCGTGGCGAATGAACGGCAGGCCCTCCGCCACCTGAGGAGCGCCTTTTTTTCGCCCCTTTTTTGTGGCGAGACAAAAAAGGGGCATATCCCTGC
>Ga0116162_10002150_pt1 | contig 12380 bp, 3 predicted proteins | sample AD_UKC105_MetaG_FD_89875 | JGI IMG/M metagenome (GOLD analysis project Ga0116162, IMG submission 89875) | Active sludge microbial communities of municipal wastewater-treating anaerobic digesters from Hong Kong - AD_UKC105_MetaG | ecosystem: Engineered > Bioreactor > Anaerobic > Digestate... | reverse complement strand
GGGAAAGCGCGGTCATGCCCGCGCACTCCAAAAAAGGGGCGATGGTGGCTCGGTAATGAGGCCGTCAGCTGTATAATCTTTGATTTCTGGTGCCGACAGGATTGCAAAGGTCCGGGCGATGGCCTATCCTGATTCCGTACAGCAAAAGGGTTCCGTGCGGAGAACGGCCATGAAGATACGGTTTGGGTTGGTGGTGGCGGGGATGTGCGCGCTGGCTGCGCAAACCCAAGGGGCTCTGGACGAAGTCGGTTCAGCTCCCCTGAATCCCGCATTTCTGGAGTTTCAGGTACAATCCACGGACAGACTGGCCCGCAGGCAAGTTGAGTCGGCGCATCCCCTGGGGTGGCGCCCCGGACCGGTGGATCTGTCCCACTTGCGCAACCCGGTGCGGACGCCCAAAGCGCTGCCCAAGACCTTCGACGCTTCGTTTGATCTGCGGACACAGGGAAAGTTGACGGCCGTCAAAAACCAGAATCCCTACGGAACCTGTTGGGCGCACGCCACCTGCGCTTCCCTGGAGTCGGCGCTGCTGACGGGCGAGACCAATGATTTTTCCGAAAACAACATGGTCAATCTGCATGGGCTTGACTGGGGTTTCGATGATGGTGGGAATGCCCATGTTTCCATGGCTTATCTCGCGCGTTGGGACGGGCCGGTCAACGAGAGCGACGATCCGTATCCCGACGAAGGGGGGAGCACGGGCTTAGAAACGGTGCGCAAACACGTCCAGCAGACTTACCTTATTCCCCCCAAGACAAGCGCGACGGACCACGATGCCATTAAGCAGGCCCTGCTGGATTACGGCGCGCTGTACGTGAACTACTACCACAACGACACCTACTACAACTCGACCTACAAGAGCTATTATTATGCGGGCGCCAGCAACGGCAACCACGCGGTGGCCATCGTGGGCTGGAACGACAATTTTTCCGCCAGCCAGTTCAATTCCACTCCGGCCGGGAACGGCGCCTTCATTGTGCGCAACAGTTGGGGGACCGGGTGGGGCGACGGCGGCTATTTCTATGTTTCCTATTACGACACGACGTTTGCCTGGGACGAGGTTGTTGCTTTTCACAACGCTGAATCCACATCCAATTACGCACAGGTTTACCAATACGATCCGCTCGGCTGGGTGAGCAGTTTCGGCACGGGTTCGGGCACCACGTACTGGGGCGCCAATCTCTATACAGCGGCGGCGGACGAGTCGCTGTCGGCTGTCGGGTTTTATGCCGCCAGCACGGGAACCGTCTATCAAATCTACGTCTACAAGGGCATCACGGCCGGTTCGCCCCGCAGCGGGACGCTGGCCGTCAGCAATTCCGGCACACGGCTGGCCCCGGGCTATTGCACCATCGATTTGAGTGCGCCTGTCGCCCTGACCAACGGCCAGCGGTTTTCCATCGTGTTGAAACTGACCACGCCCGGGGACAACTATCCGCTGCCGATCGAATATGCCTATGCGGGATACAGCAGCGCGGCCTCGGCGTCGTCCGGGCAAAGCTTTTACAGCTCCACCGGGAGTTCTGGACCGATCTGACCTCCTGGGACAGCACGGCCAATTTCTGCATCAAGGGCTACGCCGCCGCTGACGTGACTCCGACCTACGGCCTGCGCGACGACGGCGGGGTCAACCTGCCGACCCTGACCTACTGGTACGACGGGCTGGGGTCGGACGTGACCGAGCAGGGGTCGAACTTCAACGGCCGGGCGCTGGGGGTGCGCACGCAGCTGTATCTGAAGGGCGCGGCGATCAAGACGTGGAAGAGCGGCGAGGGCGATGTCACCGGAACGACCTTTCATTACAAGATCTGGGAAGACGGCGACAGCGAACCGGCCTATTCCACGCGTTCGGTCGGCTGGACCAGCGACGACGGGGGCGGCAACCAGACCTGGTCGGGCTTCGGCGCGGAAATCAATGCGATGAGCGGCCTGGTGTCCGGCTCGTACAGCCTCAAGGTGATGTTTACCGTCGCCGGCACGGGTGTGCCCGGCATCCTGACCAACGGGCCGTTCACGGCCACGTTCGACATTCCGCCGGTGCAGGCCCCGGGCAACCTCCGCGCGAGTGCGACGAACGAGACGGACTTCACCGCCGCCTGGGATGCCGTTTCCGGCGCGACGGGCTACCGGCTTGACGTGGCGACCAACGAGACGTTCTCGGGCGGGGGCGGCACGGCTTCCGATCTGTTCATCTCGGAATACATCGAGGGTTCGAGCAACAACAAAGCCGTGGAAATCTTCAACGGCACGGGAGGGGGCGTGGATCTGTCGGAGTATGCCATCCGGCGTTACGACAACGGATCGACTTCTGTCGGGGCAACGATCTCCCTGAGCGGCACGCTGGCGGATGGAGATGTGTTTGTGGTTGCGAATTCCAGCGCCAATTCCACGATTCTGTCCCAGGCGGACATGACCAGCGGCAGTGCGACCTGGAACGGCAACGACGTGGTAGCGCTGGCCAAGAACTCCGTCAACATCGATGTCGTGGGCACCATCGGCAGTTCTGCCGATTTTGCAAAAGACGTCACCAAAGTTCGCAAGAGTTCCGTGGCCGTTGGCACGACGACCTACGATACGGGTGAGTGGGACGATTACGCGGCGGACACCACGAGCTATCTCGGCAGCCACACGTTCTCCGGCGGCTCCGGCGCCCCGGCCTATGTCCCGGGCTATTCCAACCGCGCCGTATCCGGCACGAGCCAAATCGTGACGGGGCTGACGGCCAACTCAACCTACTACTTCCGCGCGCGCACAGAGGCGGCTTTCGGCACCAGCACGAATTCCGCGACGGCCAGCGTGACGACGCTGGAGGAATCGGTGCCCGGCACACCGCCGGTGATGGATGCGATTCCGGCGCAGATCACCTACGTGGGCGCGGAATTCGAATACACCGTGACGGCACAGGAGCCGGACAGCGATCCCGTGACGTTCGCCTGCACCAGCGCGGTGGATGTCGCCACGTGGGACCTGGACGCCAATACCGGCGATTTCCTGTTCCTCCCGACGACCACTGAAATGGGCACCAACGTCTTCAGTTTCACGGCCACGGACAAGGACGGGACAAGCGATCCGGAACTGATGAGCGTGAAAGTCTATTCAGCGGCCGCCACCAACGAGTTCACGCAGTGGGTGGAAGACCAGGAGGAGGATCCCGGCAGCACCAACTTCACGGAGAACGCCGATTTCGACGGGGACGGCCGGACGACCTACGAAGAATACCTGTCCGACACCGATCCGGCGGCTTCCAACAGCGTGCTGAAACTGGAGGGTGAATCCGCGGATCTGACGGAGTTCTCCTTCCCGGCCAGCCCGGCACGGTTCTACCAGTTGATTTACACAGACGACCTGTCTGCAACCCTGACCAACAACCTCGGATGGGGCGTGCCCGGCATGGTGGTGACCAGCGATGCCCCCGAAGCCTGGTTCGGCACCATCCGCGTGCTGCTGGACAATCCGGCCGAATAGGGCGTCACTGGGGTCGGTTTGGAGTGCGGCGGCATGACGCCGCTTTTGGGCCGCGACATGTCGCGGCCCGGGAAAGCGCGGTCATGCCCGCGCACTCCAAAAAGGGACGGTAGTGGCTCGGTTTGGAGTGCGGCCACAGGTCGCCGCGTTGGTTTTCGATTACATCCCGGTATCGAACTGGAGGGTCTGGCCGGGCTGGATGACAAGGCCTTCGCCGGCCGGCAGCCATTCCTCCATGCCCTCCACCCGCACCTGCAGATCATAGGTGCCCGGCGGAACGGGGAACAGGCGCCACAGGGGTTCTTCGTTGTCCCAGCCGCGTTGAATATCCAGAAGGGGCGTGGCTTCGCCGGCTGGCCGCAGCTGCCAGGCGGTGAGCTTGGTTCCTTCCGGCCGCACGACGGAGAATCCGGAATCGAGGGTCAGCACCGTGTCCTGGCCGGCGGCCACGTCGAGGCCGGAGGCGACGACGGCGGGCGTTTCGCTGCGGCGGAAGACCAGGGCCACGTCGTAGGTGCCCGCCGGAAGCGCCTTGGGCTTGAAGAGATAGTAACCGTTGCCGTGGTGTTCGCTCCGCAGGCATTCGCGGCCGGTGCCGTGTTCACGGATCACGACAGCTTCGACGGTGGCGTCGTTTTCCAGTTCCGGCGCGAGGTTGAAGACCAGTGCCCCGAACGCGATTTCCGTGGTTTCGCCCTTGGCGACGGTGAATTCGCCAACGGCCATTTCGGAGAGGGGCTGATAATTCGGGTTGGCGAAGAGGAGTGTAAGGGAATACTCGCCGGACATAAGAGGATGGGTGGAGTCGGCTGATGGAAATTCACCTTCCTTGACAGGCTTGTCGCTGATGCGCCGGACGATGCGGAAGCCGGCCAGAGCCTGGGATGCGCTTTCCGGGAAAGTGACATGGAGTTTTCCCAACCCGGTGGCTTGCTTGACGATCTGGGTCTTGGCCGCTTCCACCTTCTGGGAGAGTTCCTCGTTTACGCTTTGGAGGGCGGCGAGGAGGGCGTCGGCATCCGCCGCGCCGAAATAACGGCCCCCGCCGGCTTCCGCGATGCAGGCCAGCTGTTCCTTCTCCTCATCGCTGACATCAAAACCAACGACATGCATCACGAAGCGGATGCCGCGGGCCTTCAGTTGCCGGACCACAGCGCAGGGGTCGCCGCCGCAGGTTTCCTTGCCGTCACTGACCAGGACAATGGTGGTTTCGGCCTCGGTTTTCGGCAGGGATTCGGCCACCTGCAGGATCGCTTCGGAGATCGGGGTCATGCCCTTGGGCTGCATGGCCTGGACCCGGGCGAGGATGGCCGGACGGTCGTCGCTCCCGGGGGGCACCAGGATTTCAATGTCCGTGCAGTCCTGACTGCGTCGATGGCCATAGGCCGCGAGCCCGACCTTCACTTCGGGGTCGATGGATGGAATGACTTGGGCCAGAACCGATTGTGCTGCTATAATCTTGGTCTGGCTTCCGGCGGGTTCCTGCATGCTGCCGGACGCATCGAGGATAAACACGGCCTCGGGCAGTTCCGCCGCAGCGCAGAAGGAAAGAACAAGGACAAGGGTCAGGGCCAGCAGGACTTTCATGCGCGATTACCTCCTTTTCAGGCGGGCCGCAGCCGATCCAATGGTACGGTCATGGCCTGACTTGTTCATGGTGGGGGGCCGGGGTACAAAAATCAACCTTGATTCAGGAAAATCACTCTTACTCCCTGCGGGGACGCAAATAATAACAATATATTAATATTTTTGCCAATTGGACTTGAAACCTCCGCCTGTGTGCGTAACATAACCCTAATATTCTTCAGATGATATGGAGCCATGCCATGGGTAACAGCACACGAAAGCCACACGGGGGAAAGCTGGTTTGCCCCGGGCATATGATCGGGTCAGGAACGAGGGAATTCGGTTCATCGGGATGGGGACGATCCATGAGATCAACCGGCCTGGCGGGGCGGGTGGCGATGCTGGTTTTATGTGCCGGCATACGGACGGGAGCGGATGCAGCGGTACCGCTGCCGTACGCGATTTCCCGAACGAACACGGTGGACTGGACGACGCTGCCCGGCTGGACGGGGAATGTCACCAGTTCGACGGCCGGCGGATCCGCCCGGTTCGATGCCGCCGGACGGACATTGACGCTGGAACTGGACGGTGCGCCGACGGCGTTGTCCTTCACGCTGCGGGGCTACTCGAATTCCGTCGGGACGGCTCCCGCCAGTTTCATCGTGGAACAGTCCGGGGGAGGCATGGTCTGGAATTCCACGCTGGTGGCGGATATCAGCGAAGAATCCCTGTCGCTGGCCACCATGCCGTTCGGGCCGTTCCCGCTGGAGAGTTCGACCCGTTTCATCCGGTTCACATATGCGGATTTCTTTGCCTATGATATCGGGCTGAACAACGTGACGGTGGACGGCGGCCCGGCCGAACCGCGCGTGGTGTTCACGGATCGCGAAGACGGTTTCATCGTGGCGCAGGGGGCGGAAAATGAGATTATTTCGGCATCGGTGATCAATGGCGGCGGATACTGGTTTGGCTTTCCTGCGTTGGGGATAGAACCGTGGGAAAGTGACAACAACGGAACATTCAAGACAGATTCTCCCCGAGATGTGTATACCATCAATACCTCGGTAACGGGAGCTTTCCATGCGACCGCCAACGGGTTTACGGACAATACGGATGATCTTCTCGTTGCCGGCACCATCCATTTTTCGGTGGCGCCGGCGCATGCCGTGGACCTTCAGGTCGGCTCCAATGGAACGGCCACCGTCCAGGTGAATGGACAGGAGGCGACCCAGGCGCCGGCGGGGGCCGTGGTGACGGTCCTGCCGGTGCCGGATCCGGGGTTTGCCACCGACACCATCCGGCTGAACGGCGGGGCCATTGAGGGCACGACGTTTGTCATGCCCGGCGAGGCGGCCGTGGTAGAGGTGTCCTTCCGCGAAAAACTGGCGGGCGAACCCACGCTGATCCTGTCCCAGTACTACGAAGGCTCGGGCGACAACAAATGGATCGAGCTCTACAATCCCGGCGCGGTGCCGGTGGACCTGGATGCGGCGGGCTACCGGCTTGGGCTCTGGCAGAACGCCGGCCGGGAAGGCTGGAAGACGGGAACGGCGCCGGCGATCGCCACCGTGCTGACGGGGACGGTGGCGCCCGGTTCGACGTATCTGGTTTCGCACGGCGCCGCGGCGGCGCCGGCCTATGCTGTGGCGAACGTCGCCTCCAACGGCCTGATCTTCAACGGCGACGACAGCGTGGTGCTCTACACGGGGACGGAATACGATTTCGCCAACGTCGTGGATGCCATCGGCCTGCGGAGCAACACGGCGGCCAACTGCAGCCTGGTGCGTGCGCCGACCATCTGCTGCGGCGTCCATACGGATTTCGATTCCAACGACTGGATCCGGTTCGAATACACCGCCGTGGACACGGCGGACGTGGAAGTGCCCGAGCGCCTGGGCTGGCACGGGGTTGCGCAGCCCCAGCCGACGAACCCGCCGACCCTGTCCAACCTGGGCCATTCGCCAGCCGCGATTGTTTTCGAAATACCGACGAATTACACGGACTACACCGTGCATGGGGCGGCGAGCCTGAGCCCCGGCACGGCGGCCTGGGCCGGTTCCAGCATCGTGGACCAGTGCAGCACGGAACTGGCGGGGAACAACACCCGCATCACGGTGCCCACCACGTTCGGTCCGAAGCAGATCATCTGGCTGACGATTCCCGCGGCAGACTAGACCATGAAGCGCCTTTTCATTCACAACGGGTTGACGGGGCCGGGGCTGTGGATCGCGACGGCCGTCCTGGTGATGTCCGGGCCGGCGTTTGCCGCCGTGCAGCTGGGCGAGTCCATGGACAGCGGGCTGGCCAGTGCTTATACCACAGGCGACCAGACGCTGACCAGCGGGGTCTGGAACACGGTTTCGGTTTACAAGGAAGCGGCATCGGCTTCATACGGGGGGGCAGGCGCGGCAGCGCGCCTGAATGACGACACCGCCGGGGCCAGCATCCGGACGCCGGCGTTGAACACAGCCGGTTCCATCACGTTCTGGTACCGGGAACTGAATTCCGGCGGCGGCACTTTCATTCTGCAGAAATCCTACGACGCCAGCTCCTGGGTGGACGTGGGGACCCAGGCGTTTTCCGGAACGACCTTTGTACAGTATTCCAACCAGGTGAACGATTCCGCCTCCACGATCTATCTCCGGGTGCTGAACGACAATCAGGCCGGGCACCTGATCGTGGATGAATTCGAGATCACCTCCTATGAGAGCAGCTCTTCCCCGCCGGCATTCGGCGCCAATCCGGGGCCGCTGGGCGCAACGGTGGGGGTGGCGCGGGTGTTCACGGTGACGGCCACGGGCAGCCCGGCCCCCGATCTGGCCCTGGACTCCACGACGGCGTCCGGGGGCTACAGTTTCACGGCGGGCACGGGCGAGCTGAGCTACACGCCGCCGGCGGCGGACGGCGGCGGAACGAAAACCTTCACGTTCACGGCCAGCAACAGCGCGGGCACGGCGACCCAGGTTGTCAGCGTGGCGGTCAGCACCGCGCCGGAATCGGCGCCGGTGTTCAACGCGAATCCGGGGCCGGTTGCCGCGACGGCGGCGGTGGCCGCGGCCTTCACGGTGTCCGCCAACGGCAATCCGCTGCCGGCGCTGGCCCTGGACAGCACGACGGCCACGGCGGAGAGCTATCTGTTCGAACCGGAGACGGGGTATTGCGTCTATGAGCCGCCGACAAGCGACGTTGGCGCGCAGGCCTTCACGTTCACGGCCAGCAACACGCTGGGCACGGCGATGCAGACGGTCGTCGTCAACGTGGCGTCGGCTCCGGTGTACATTCCGACGGTCACGGTGACGAATCTCGGCACCAATTCCTTCACGATTCACTGGACGGAAGTGACGGATGCGGTGTCGTATCAGGTACAGGTGGCGACGGATACAAACTTCACGCCGGGCACGTCCGGCGGCGGTCTGTTCATTTCCGAAGTGGCCGATCCCGGCGATGATGCCAACGCCCGCTTCGTCGAATTGTACAATGCCTCGGGAGCGGCGATCGATTTCAGCACGGCCGTCTGGACGCTCTGCCGGCAGGCCAACGGCAGCACCTGGGGGTCGGTCCAGCTGACGGGCACGCTGGCGGCAGGCGACACCCATGTGGTGGCCTACAACCAGGCCACTTATGAATCGGTGTACGGCGACACAGCCGACCAATACGACGGCAGCATCAGCGGCAACGGAGACGACGGCTATTTTCTCTATTCCGGCGGCGACTATTCCTCCGGCACGCTGGTAGACGCCTACGGGGTCGTGGGTCAGGACGGTTCCGGATTCGCCTGGGATTACACGGATTCGCAAGCGGTGCGGGATTCAGCGGTCACCATGCCGACCTCGACCTGGACGTCGTCGGAATGGACGATCACCGGCGCCAATGCGTCGGGCATGACGCCTCATGCCCACACGGAGACGGGCGGCGGCGGAGAGGGCGGCACGCTGGTGTTGGATGAGACCGTCGCGGCGCTGACCACCAACGTCACGGGCCTGGACATGGAGACGACTTATTATATCCGGGCACGGGCCGCGCCGACGGGCACGTGGTCGACAGTGGTCCTGGCGACGACCACGGGCGGGGAGCCCACGGCGCCGTCCTTCACGAGCGGAGCGGGGCCCTACAACGTGACGGCGGGCGGACTGCTGGACTTCACGGTCAGCGCGATGGGGACGCCGGCGCCCGTGCTGGCGTTGGAAGCCGCCACGGCGAGCACGAATGACTACGCCTTCGAGCCGTCGACGGGGACCTTCCTTTATCAGCCGCCGCTGTCCGCCGGCGGCACCGCCCAGACCTTCACGTTCACGGCCAGCAATACCGAGGGCACGGCGACGCAGGTGGTGACGGTGAACGTGACGGCGGTCAGTGCGCCGGTGTTTGAGGCGAATCCGGGGCCCCTGACGGCGACCGCGGGCGTGGTTCGGTCTTTTACGGTGGGAGCGACGGGGGATCCGGATCCCGAACTGGCGTTGCAGTCCAGTACGGCCGGCGGAGGCGCCTACAGTTTCACGGCAGGAACGGGCCAACTGGGCTATACGCCGCCCACCAACGATCTCGGCACCCAGACCTTCACCTTCACGGCCAGCAACATCGCCGGCGTGGCGACACAGACGGTCAGCGTGACGGTGGTGGCACTGCCGACGATCGATGCCCTGTCGCCCTTGAACATCGAGGCGGGCCAGACATCGAATCTCTGGATCACGGCGCGGGAAGCCGAGGGGAATGCCCTCACGCTCACGGCCAGCAACCTGCCGGCGAACGCTTCCTTCTCCGCCGCCAGCGGAACGGTGGCCGTCAGCAACCTTTTCACCTTCTCGCCGGCTTCGGACCAGGCCGGACAGGCCTATGCCGTGGTGTTCTACGCGAGCGACGTGCACGGCACGACGACCCGGACGCTGAACATCACCGTGGCCAACGACGACCCGTGGGCGGACTACTACGCCTCCTGCTACAGCAACGGCGTGCTGAAGACCGGCGACGACCTGAAGAATGCGCTGCACGACATTATTGATGACCACACCCGCTTTACCTATGATCAGGCCAATACCATTCTGCAGGTCATTGACGAATGTCCGACCAACAGCAGCATGGTGCAGTGCCTTTATCTGCAGCGTGGTATTGGCAAGACCAGTGGGGATTGGAACCGTGAACACGTCTGGGCGCAATCGCACGGGATCGATGGCGCGGAACCGGCTTATTCGGACGTTCATCACCTGCATCCGACGGATATCCAAGCGAATTCAGATCGGAACAGCCGAGATTTCGACATCGTGTCTGGCACGACAACTAACTACGCCTTTGACGGAACAGGAACAGCCGGGAATTTCGAGCCGCCCATTGCCGGCAAAGGGGATGTGGCCCGCGCGATGTTCTACATGGCCGTGCGTTACAACGGGGAAGGGGATGTCGGGTTCTATGAGGACCTTGAGCTCACCAATGCCACCCCCACCTCAACAGAATCGGCTTTGTTCGGCAAGCTCGACACCCTGCTCGACTGGAACGAACTCGATCCGGTGAACGACTACGAGATCCGGCGCAACAACCTGGTGTATTCGAATTACCAAGGCAACCGGAATCCCTTTGTGGACCATCCGGAATGGGTCCGGGTGGTGTTCGACACCAATTATCTGGCGCTTCCGACGCTGACGGCGTTTTCCGCCGCGGCGAACGGCACGGACCAGATCGACCTGAGCTTCTCGTACAGCGGGACGGGCGACGGGGTGATCATCGTCTGGGACTCGGACGGCAGCTTCGACACGCCGACCGGGACGGCGCCGGCGGTGGGGCAGTCCTTCGCGGGCGGCACGGTGCTGTACAAGGGCAGCAGTTCCCCTCAGAGCCACACCGGCCTGTCGCCCTGCCAGACCGTGCACTACAAGTGCTGGACCTACGTGGGGACGAACTATGCCGCCGCGGGGACAACGGCCAGCGCCACGACGGCGGGGCCGGATGCCCCGGCAGCGGCCTGGGCCCCGGCGACAAACGCCACGGACTTCACCGCGGCCTGGAGCGGCGTCTCGGGCGTCACGGAGTACGTGCTGGACGTGGCCACCGGCGAGGGCTTCACGGGAACGGGCGACGGCTGGAGCACGATCTTCCGTGAAACCATGGGCACATCGGCCGGCACGGTTACCCTGGCCGATCACGAAGCGGCCGATGGATTCGACAACGACGGCTTCACCATGACCGGCGGCGGTGCCGATTATCCGGCGGACATCCGCAGCAGCTCCGGTTCCGGCGGCTACATCGATCCGGCGGGGAACCTGGCCTCCAGCAACGCCAACGTGTATTTCACGGCCACCGGCGTGACGAATCTGGGATTCGCCATCGAGGGCATTGACACCACCGGCTGCGAGGCGCTGGCGCTCAGCTTCGGCTACCGCAAGGAGGATGGGGCCGCCAACATGTCGCTCGGCGTGGAGTGGTCCACCAACGGCGGCGCGGCGTGGAACGCCGTGACAGTCTCGAACCTGCCTGCGGAAGGGGCGGCGACCGGCTGGTATATGATCTCGAACCTGGCGGTGTCCGCCGCGGCGCTGGACTCGACCAACCTGAGCCTGCGCTGGACCAAGAACGGCGGGGTGGCCGGGCGGATCGACGACGTCCTGCTGCAGGGATATCAGAGCGAGGCCCTGTTCGTGCCGGGGTATTCGAACCGCGCCGTCTCGGGCGCCACCAGCGCCGCGGTGACGGGGCTGACGGCCGGCGCGACCTATTATTTCCGCGTGGGGTCCGTGCCCAACTGCGAGGTTCGGTATTCGCCGGTGGGCGTCGTCACCACGTTGCAGACGCTGGCCCCGCCGGCCTTCGGCGCGAATCCCGGGCCGTTCGGCACGACGGTGGATGTGCAGGTGGCCTTCACGGTCAGCGCGTCCGGCAGCCCCGAACCGGTGCTGGCGCTGGATGCGACGACCGCCTCCAGCGGCACCAGTTTCGATCCGGAAACCGGCCATCTGACGTACACGCCGGTGCTGGCCGACATCGGGGCGCAGACCTTCATCTTCACGGCCAGCAACACCCAGGGCATGGCGACGCAAGTCGTCTCGGTGACGGTGTACGATTGGCCGGCGCAGGCCCCGGTTTTCACGAGCGGCACGTCGTACGGCGCGACGACCGGCGTGGCCATGGCCTTCACCGTGGCGGCCACGGGCTATCCCGAACCGGTTCTGGCCCTTTCGGGCACCACGGCCTCGGGCGGCGTCAGCTTCACGCCGGCGACAGGCCGGCTGGACTACACCCCGCCGGAGGCGGACGCGGGAGCGTCGACCTTCACGTTCACGGCCGGCAACGCGTCGGGCGTGGCCACGCAGATCGTCACGGTATCCGTGGAGGCGGGCGTGCCGTCGGCTCCGGCCTCGATC
>Ga0116162_10002148_pt1 | contig 12385 bp, 10 predicted proteins | sample AD_UKC105_MetaG_FD_89875 | JGI IMG/M metagenome (GOLD analysis project Ga0116162, IMG submission 89875) | Active sludge microbial communities of municipal wastewater-treating anaerobic digesters from Hong Kong - AD_UKC105_MetaG | ecosystem: Engineered > Bioreactor > Anaerobic > Digestate... | reverse complement strand
TTCTTTTTGATCACCTCCTGCTTCGCGATTGCATCGATCGGGGGAGTTGATTCATCGTATGATCGTCGTTCGACAAGCATCGTCTCTTCTTCCATCGTCGCGTCAGCAACGTTGCCGGATTGATTCTGATGGCATGAAACCAGGAACAATGCTGCTAAAAGCAATGTGATCCTGCATGCCGGGGCGTAGATTTTTGTGAAATGGCGCATACTTTTTATTTTAACAGTGTAACAATCTTTTTCAGATCCATGTCGGGTGATGCCGGGATGTGCAGCTCCTCGGTGTTTTTCAACGTCCTGTCGAAGTAATAGTACCGGATATAAAGGCCGTGGAAAGGTGTTTCAATCGCCTTCACTTTCCGGATCCCCGAAAGCGGGAAATCCCAGTTGTGGAAAAAGCCGTTGATGTAGGCAAATTTGCGTCCGAGCAACACCACCCCATCCCCCTTCAGATTCTTTGCGCGGTAGTAAGCCGGCATTCCAAGCGCAAAAGCAGCGATGATGCCAATCAGCGCAATCATCACCAGCAACATCACGCCCTTCCCTTCGTCGATCACGATGATAAAAATCCCAAACACCACCACGATCAACACCGTGGTGATCCAGAGGATGGCTTTGTTCTTCTCCTTTTCGTGCTGAAAGAGGAAGTCGACGTATGCCGCCTTTTCCTGGGGCGTGAGCAGCCAGCTCGCAACGACCCTTTCACCCGAGATGAGCGTCTGCATCTTCTTCGCCCTGCTTCCAAGGATCAGGGCGATGATGAGGCCTCCCAGCGCTACGAAGATGCTGATCAACGTGACGGCATGGGCCCTGTAAAGGGGGCTGCCATCGGTAAAGGTAAGCACCGCCAGAACTGCCCCGACCAGTGCGACCAACCAGGAGATGACAACAGCTTTCTGCTGACTGTTTTTCACTTTCAGCGTGCTGTTAATTTTTTGCAAATCGATCGATTCTTCCATCATGATTTCTGTTTATTTCCCTTGAAGAGAAGTGAAAAGTCAATGTACATCAAAGCTGCAAAGAGCAGGGAGGTGAGCGTGAAAAATTGGCCCATCACATGGCGGTACAGAATCGATGCAACCAGCACCATCTGCACAACGATCAGCAGCTTTGCCAGCCAGTGATAGGGTTTTGGTTTTTTCCGCCTGAAGAACACCGATAAAAGCACCACAGCGGAGCAAAGGATGATTGCCATTACTTCGGGAGAGAGATAACCGCGAAAAGCAAGGATGAGATTCACAATGAGATAGAGCCATGTCCAGATGGTAACCCCTCCCCGCGCTTCAGATGCAACCTGCGGTTCCGTGATTGGCGGAGGCTTCGGAACAGCGGTTGGTTGTTGCACCACCGGGGGGGGTTCCAAAACAGCCGACCTCCCTTTCTCCGCCAGTTGCGAGATGTTCTTCTTAAGTGTTGATTCAGCATATTTCCTGAGACTGCTCTTCAGTTGCTGCTCCACACCCTTGTACATCTTCTCCTTGTATCCCGTAGCATAGGTTCTTCCCTGTTCGGCTATGACCTTTGTTCCGCAGTTCGCGCAGAACTTTGCCTGCCCCAACAGTGGTTGACCGCAATGTGTACAATATGCCATAATCATTTTGTTATTTAAAGAGGCTGTCCGCCGGATTTGTCTTGTCAAACTCCTTCAGGTCGTTGAATGCTTTGGAGATATCTTTCGAGACCTCCGTCACATCTGAATAACCCAACGATTTCAGTTCGCTGTTGATGCTCTCAAGATGGGCTCCCGATGCATTTACATCGACCTTTGCCTTGTTGATCACCTCCATCGCCTTGTCCAGGTCGCGTGGCAGATCCTTTATCTCCAGGTTCATGCCATCCTTGTAGCCCGAACGGACATCTTTCAAGGTGTTCACTGCCTTCTTGGCCTGTGCAAAAGCCTCCGACTCATGCCCGCTCTTCATGGCATTCTCCACCTTGTTCTGATACATCTTACCGGTCTCCCGGGCATCGTACAACGTTGTTTCGCCCGCTTTCACCTTCGTGATGTTCGACTGGTTGATGTCGATCTCCCCGGTTTCGGGATTGAACACGTGATCAGAGTAATCCTTCCCTGCCTCCGCATCAAAGCGGTCTGTACCCCTTTGCTGGTGCGCTTCGGCCCATTCCAAATCACTCAACCCGTCGGGCTTGCCGGTCACCTCGCCAAAGATCTTGTACGATTCGTTCAGCCAGTTGCCTCGTTGCATTTCAATCCATTTCTCGGTGCCGTCTGCGCCCTTCACTTTGCGCAGCACACGGTAGTCGCGGTCGGTATTCACGGAATCGCCCGCCTTGCCCGGTGTCCTGAAATCATCAATCTTCACCTCGTCAGGGTTCAGCTTGTACTCTTTCGCGATGTACTCCTTGAGCTTGGCATCGTGTTCGGTGTATATCTTATTGCGCGAACGATTGAAGATCTCTTTCATCTCCTTGGTACCGTGATTCTGAATGGTGCGCACCTTCGCCGGGTCGCGCATGATCTCCAGCAGCTTGCCCTTGTTGATCTCCTCTTTCCCGTCCACCGTCTTCACGTTCTTCATCATGTCGTCCAAAACCTCATCGGGTGTGATCACCTCGTAGTTCCGCTTCAGGGCTTCGCGATGCATCATCGTGGTGAGCTTCTTCACGATCAACTCCTCCGCGATCTGTCTGCCCGTAATTTTTGCAGCCTCCACCACCGATTTGGTCTGGTAAAGGTTGAACAGGAACTCGCAGCTGATGAAAATAGTCCATGCAAGCGGGCGGTTATTTTTGACCACCAGCTCGATATTCTCGATGCTGAGCACCCTACCCTTTGCCATGTTCATGAGCAAGGGCATGATGTTGTCAAGCTGGCGTGAAGCGAACACATCCCACCCCTTCTCCGGTTCATAGATGTAAAAGTTGAGCGCTTCGATCATCTTTGCCTTGATCATACCCGCCGCCGTGGCCCCCACCCCTTTCAGGTAGAAGGCAGCCAGCGCGCTGAACGCCATGTCGCCGGCCCATTCTGTCCATTCGAGCGTGACCGTGATGGCATTTGCCCATGCCTCTTCCGACTTGTATCCTTCCGCCCCTTCGGCCAGGATGAGGTTCGATGCCACTTTCCAGATCCTTTTCCTCAGTTCCGTAAGCCCTTCGGCCCCAAGCGTCATTTTCCGGAGCTCCAGGATGTCGCGCAGCTTGTTCCTGGGATCACCTGCAGGCACATAATTCTCGATGATGTACTTGCAATCTTCGTATGCTTTCACCCAGTCGGGGAACTCCTCACCAATCCCGTAGGTCTTGACCTTCAACGTGAGTTTCTTTTCAAAATATTCAGGCTTTTCGGCATCACCCGATGGCGCCTTCACGAGATACTCCAGCAGGTAGACATCGCCCGTGCCGGGGATCTCCTCTTTGGTCGTAAAACGATACCGCCCGTAGGGGATGTTGGTGAACAGGCCATCGAAGGTGAATTCAGGCTGCAGCACACTCGCCAGGTTGATGAGCTCCGGCTCCTCGCTCAGCAACTCAAATTGAATCTCAGCCAGCCCCTCTTTGTCCGCCAACACCTGGTTCGTCAGCTTGTCGTAGCGGTAGAGCACCAGGTCGATGTTCTCCTCGAAAGGCTTGCTGGCAAGGATGTGAATCTCGTTCTGCTTGTTGACCCCCTTCTTGATGAGGAGCCCTTCCTGCATCACCATGATGTTCAGGTGGCGCTCCAGCGGTTCTTCATCGCCCTGGGCAGCAAAAAGCACCAGTGTCTTGCTGAGGATGGATTCCCCCTCTTTGGGCTTCATCAGGGGACCGATGAGCGTGACGACAGCCTTTGCTTCACCTTTAGGCAGGATATCGATCTGCGTGAGTGGATCGGTAGGAAGAGAGCCATGCCTGTATTCACCGGTAAACTCCCATCCCTCTTCATCGTCCCCATTCTCGATCCATATATCGAAGGTGATCTCGCTCATTTCGTCCGTAACGGGGAAGGTGGCCTCATCGATTTCGGTTTCCAGCTTGCAATCGAGCAACTTTATCTCCAGATCCTGCCTCATTGGAGGTTCCTCATCGGGCACATCCTCCATCAGCAAGGTCAACTTCACCGAAGGGGGCATGTTGGCCGTCTTGTTGTCGGGATTGGGACTGGTACACCCCATGTTTAAGGCGATGTAATCATCGTTGAGGATCGGCTCCGACAGATCGATCCAGTCGCTCTGCGGCTTAAAGATGATCTGCTCCGTCAGCTCGGGCAGCGGCTTCTCAAATTCATCCAGGATCCTGGCACGCACCTCGATCACCTGGAAGGTATCGGGACGGAGCGAGCGTTTGTTGCCCGGCAGGGTCTCTACCGAGATCTGTTTTTCCCCCTGCGTCTCTATGCGGATGAACTTCTGGATCTGGTGCCCGTCGGCAACCGCCTGCACCGTGACATTGAAAGACGCATTGCGGGGCGTCCCCTCCAGAATCATCCGGGCCGAGAGGCTTCCCTGCGCCTGAGCGGGAGTGATCTTTAACGCCTTCTCGGGATTGACGAGCTGGATCTGTGCCGGATACTTGCGCTGGCTCTTCGGCGTGACCTTGTAGACAACCACCTCCAGCATTTCGGGCTGCCCGGGTGCAAGCTTGAATTGCTCCTTGTTGAGGTTCAGGATGTATTTCACCTCTTCCTCCTCTTCCTCCTTTTTCTCCTCTTTCTTTTTGGGTCCCTTTTTCGGCTGAACGTTTTGTTTCCGTCCCGGTTTTTTCCGGAACAGCTTCCGTGCCAGCGCTGTCAATCCACCGGCGACACTTCCCGCACCCAGCAGACCGACGACTACTTCCCAGGGAAACTCCTCACCCGCAGCGGAGCTGTCGCCGCCAAATTCGGTCGCCCCCTCACCCGCAGCGCCGTCGAGCGGTGGCGCAAAACCCAGCGCCATATCTTCTGAGCCGGTGATCCCTTCAATGCTGTTGCTGTAAGCCTCCTCCAGCGATTCCGGCCGGTAACTCCCCATATAGGTGCCGATGAAATAAAACTTGTCTTCCTGAATGTTCTGCACCAGCGAATAGGAGTTTATGGTTGTGCCGTAGGTCCCGTAAATGGCGGAAAAGATGCGGGCAGAAGAGATGGAGCCGGGTTCTCTTTTGCCTGCCAGGTTCTTGTTGTGCAACTTCACGATCCGCGAGACTTCAAAACGGCGCACATCCACCACCGTGCCGCCCACCGAGACGTCGCCGCCCAGTTGATTTTTCAATTGCCCGACGGCAACATCGAGCTCGGCATCTGAAGGCAACCTGTTCCATGTCAGCGAACCGGTCTGCGCGGTCACGTCCATGGGATTGCCCTGGGCAAAAGCAATGATTGGGAAAAGCAGGAACAGCAGGATGAATAATGGATGCAACTTCATGTTTCTCATACGATTGTATTTTTTGTTTACATCGGTCTGAAGGTTATCAACTTCGTGAGGCTATAGGTCACCTCCTCCACAAAAATAGTATAATTTTTCATCTGTTACATTTTTTTACCATAAAATATTGGCTACTTTTGTCGTCGCGACTGTAGTGCCTCTGCGTGTAGAAAACAGATGAAAAACAAAATCTTTTATGGGTAAACGCAAACGTGGGAATAATTTCGGGAAGTGGCTTATCTTCAGCGTCTCCATGCTGTTTGCGCTGTACGGCGCTTTTTTGGGCACGCTCCTGTTGTTTGGTGTAGACAAGCAGGCCACCCTTACCAGCTACCGCCAGGAATATGGCGAAAGAAATGAGGTGATTCCCAATCGGTACACCTATCTTTTCGGCTACGCGTTCACGGTGGAGGGGAAAACGTACCACGGCACGGGACAACGGGTCGCCTCGCCGGTATTCCTGAAGCCCTCTGCGGAATCCACCATCTCCATCCGCTACCTCCCCTGCTGCCCCTATCTCAACTCGCATGTGGAGGGCAAAGAGACCTGGAAAAGCAGCCTGATCTTCCTCGGCATTGGGGTTATTTTGTTGCTGTTTTTCAGGAAGATGTGAAGATTTGACGTTATTTATTTCAACAAGAAAAAATGACTATCGGTTATACGCTTGTTTGAATTTATGCATCACATACGAGGGGTGACATTTTCCCTAAAGTGGAGAAATTCGACCACTTTAGTTTCGATCCACACACCTCATACGAGGTGAGAACTCAATTAGGCGACGATGTGAACTGATTAGAGTTTACTCAATCCATACACCTTATGCGAGATGTGACAGTGATGAGATAGTTCAATTAGAAGGCAATTTGAACCTTTCAATCCAGACACCTTAGACGGTGTGACTTTGGAATTCAAGATATTCTCTTCCATGTCGGAATATGCCGAAATATTTTTGTTCACTCACTAGTAAATCAATTATTAGAACGGAGAATTTTAAGAAGAATGAAAGTATATCCCTCTGAATCACATGTGTTAAGAAGATGTAAAGCTGATTACGAGTGAAGCTGCCAACACAGATATTATTTCCGTCTTGCTTCTGAATCCTAATGTGCTGGGTGTCGGTATGGCGGGAGGTACATATACCGGCAATCAGAGAGGGAGCATTATCCGAGAGGCATTCTTTGTAAACATTGCCAATGCTTGGACCGACTGACAGAACCTAATGGATCCGATAAAGCTGAAGTTTCATATCAGCGAATATACTAATGTTGAATTGCATTTTCAGAATAAAGTACTTACAACTTTAGATACAGAAGCCAAGACTAAATAAACACTTTCATAATATACTATCTGAAAAATTGTAGTGCACATTATGTGTGCCGTTTTTTGTATAATTAATTGAAATAATTTTCTCTTTTAGCAAAAAACATATATGTTTGCATAAGCAAATAAAATTCTATACGATGAGATCTGACAGACAAGATTTATATCATCAGTTGGAAGAAAACAGAAATTCCAAGCTGCTGGTTTATGTAACCAGTACCAGACAAGGCTTAGAAACACAGATTGCAAAAGATATTCTTCCAAAATTCACCGAGCATCTGGATAATATTGGCGACAAAGAAAAAATTACTTTGTATCTGTACACCAATGGAGGTGATACATTAGCTGCTTGGAGTCTGGTAAATCTCATCAGAAGTTTTTGCAAAGATTTTGAGGTTATTATTCCTGCTAACTGTTTTAGCTCTGGCACATTAATATCCTTGGGAGCAAACAGGATTGTGATGACTAAACAGGCTTCATTGGGACCTATTGATCCGAGTATCAATGGACCACTCAATCCATCTTTTCCAGGAGTCACAGATCCAAATGCTAAAGTACCAGTTAGTACTGAGGATGTGAATGCATATATTGAAATGGCAAAAAATGATTTTGGCATCTCTAATCAGGAACAAATGACAAATATTTTGCTTAACCTGTCAGAAAAAATTCATCCTTTAACCCTTGGACAGGTTTATAAGTCAAAAAGTCAAATCCAAATGTTGGCAAAGAAGTTACTTAAATGGCAAAATCTAGGAGCTGAGAAAGAAGATGCTATTATTAAATTTCTATGTAGTGAATCAGGGAGTCATGATTATTCAATTCGCAGAAAAGAAGCAAAAGAGAGTTTAGGTTTGCCTATAGAGAAACCGGATGATAATCTTTACTCAATCATCAAAAACATATATGATGATATTAGTAACGAGATGGAGCTGGAGAATCCTTATAATCCGGCAATAATGCTGAATAATAGTGATAGAGTTCCATATTCTTTCAGAAGATGTTTAATCGAATCATTGTCTAATGGGACTGATGTATTTTTAAGTGAGGGTATTCTGAGCAAACAAATTATAAGTGCTCCAGGCATACCACCACAAATAAATTTAAGTGATAGCAGAACAAACGAGGGCTGGAAACATGAAAATTAAAATGGGAACAAAAAACTTAAAGTCACAAGAATCCGGGTATAATCCAAAAATTCAAATAACTACGAGTTCATTTAGTGCGAAGTTATTTCACGATAACTCTATTGTGAAAAATACAACTGCTGAACTTATGAAAAACAGGTCAATTATCATAAATAACGATATTGTATCCCGGTAAATTGAAGCAGTTAATTATCATTTAAATAGAGGCTGTTTCATAATTGAGACAGTCTCTATTTTTTACACTTTGTTAAAAGGTAAAAGATAAGTTCTCATTTCTACCAACGAAAAATCACCTAATTGATTAAATATTAATACCTTTAAGTACCTTTTATTATTACGGCATAAAGATTATGTTTAAATCTTATTCTGCCAGATAGTGATTTAGATGATCTGAATGATTCGCTTTGTAAGATCTTCTAGAAGATCGAACTTAAGTAGAAAGTGGAAGCTCCTCAGTAAATTGTGGAGGTATACTGGTATTGGACGTTTCGTCACTTTACGACGAAAGCCCTGGAAATGTATATTATACCTACATTAATCAATACAGAAAAATGAAAAAAAGTATTCTATTTGTTAACTTGACCCTTATTCTGGTTTCCTGTGGAACGATAAAAACAAATGTATCAGACACGTATATTAGAGAGGTAACATCCTATTACCAATTCGAATTACCCCCATTTTCAGAAGATTATTCTGTTTTTTGGGATTACATTGTTGAAAACAACAAGGCATTCAAATCCTATAACAATATAAACTCCAATTTTAAGAATAAAACAATAAAGCAGTTCAATAAAGATCTTAACTCAATAAGTAGTTATCTATCTGGTTATGACGTAGAGGATAATCGAGATAATTATATTGTTGGAAGTAAATATAAAGAAAAAATAAAAAAAATATCATTTCTCCCGAGTTCTGATATTGATGCATTTTGTTATCCAAATGGATACATATTCATTACAAATGGAATGATTAAATTGTTTGGTTTAGGTATGGATGAGTATTTTGGTGTAGTTGCTCATGAAATTGCTCATATTATATTTAAACATGCGGAACGTGAATTTTTCACAACAAAGAAAAAAGAGAGGAGAAACTCTATAATATCAGGTATATCCGCAGTTTCGTTAGCTGCAGGAGCAAGTATTGCTATAATAAATTCTGCTCAATATATGCAAAATAATGAAGATATCGAAAAATTAACAAGAAACTATGTTGAATCTGCTCTAATCACATCTCAAGCTATAGACCACCTGTTAGTTGAAAATTCATATTACAAAAAATTCGAGTATAGCAGAGAAATGGAGATCGAGGCTGATATCGTTGCTATATTGTTTTTAAATTGGTTAGGAAAATCTCCCGAATCATACATCCGGCTCTTATCTAAATTACCAAATCATACTCCAACACTCAGTGACTCTCATCCAGACATTAGGTACAGAGTAAAATTTTTGAGTGACTATATTGGTAAACCCAACAAGACATTTAAAGTAGATGGGAGAATATATCATATAGACGGATTAGATGTGGAAAAATTTATTTTAAAAAACCCAACTGCTGTAGAACGCTTTACAGGTGATTAATAATTCCCTGTAGACTTAAAAAAGTTTATGTTTGCTTGTTGCTGCGGGCAGGCAACTCTACACCATGTATACTCGTTCAAATATGTCCTTAACATAAACCCGAATTCACCGACGTCTTATTGTTTATTTTGCCTAAATTTGTGACAAAGAAGAATTACATCAATCCATGAGCAAAGAAAAAGAAAGAGAAGAGCTACACCGTGCCATTTGGCAAATAGCAAATGACCTGCGCGGCTCCGTAGACGGTTGGGATTTCAAATCATATGTACTCGGTTTCTTGTTTTACCGATTTATCTCGGAGAACCTGACAGCCTACCTCAACAAGGAAGAGCACAGGGCAGGTAACGAAGATTTCAACTATGCCGATATTTCAGATGCTGAAGCTGAATACGGAAGGATAGACACCGTGAAGGAGAAAGGGTTCTACATACTTCCATCCGATCTGTTTGTGAACGTCTGCAAGGGGGCTCGCAACAATCCCAATCTGAATGAAACGCTGAGCAATGTGTTCAAGAACATCGAGAACTCAGCCAAGGGCTTTGACAGTGAGGAGAGTCTTAAAGGATTGTTTGATGACATTGATGTGAACAGCAACAAACTGGGAGGCACGGTCATCAAGCGAAATGAACTGATTGTAAAGATACTGGAAGCGATAAGTTCTTTGACCCTGGGCGACTTCAAGAAGAACACCATCGACGCTTTTGGCGATGCCTACGAGTTTCTGATGAGCATGTACGCCAGCAATGCAGGTAAATCGGGCGGCGAGTACTTCACCCCCCAGGAGGTTTCTGAGTTGCTGGCAGAGATCACCGTGGTGGGTAAGAAATCGGTCAACAAGGTATATGACCCCGCCTGCGGATCGGGGTCCCTTCTGCTGAAGTTCGCCAAGGTGCTCGGGAAGGACAAAGTCAGACAGGGTTTTTATGGACAGGAGATCAACATCACCACCTACAACCTCTGCCGCATCAACATGTTCCTGCACGACATCAACTTCGAGAAGTTCAACATCGCGCATGGCAACACGCTAACAGACCCCAAGCACTGGGATGATGAGCCCTTCGATGCCATCGTCTCCAATCCGCCCTACTCTACCAAGTGGGACGGTGACAACAACCCGTTGCTTATCAACGATCCCCGCTTCTCACCTGCCGGCGTGCTGGCACCCAAGAACAATGCCGACCTGGCATTCACCATGCACATGCTCAGCTGGCTCTCCACTTCCGGGACGGCTGCCATTGTAGAGTTCCCCGGGATCTTGTACAGAGGTGGTGCAGAGCAGAAGATCCGCAAGTACCTGATCGACAACAACTACATTGATACGGTGATACAGTTACCCCCTAACCTCTTCTTCGGTGTGGGGATCGCAACCTGCATCATCGTGTTGAAGAAGAGCAAGCAGGACAACAAGACGCTGTTCATCAATGCATCCAACGAGTTCGTAAAATCGGGGAACAAGAACAAGCTGACCGAAGCCAATCAGCTACGCATCCTAAATGCATTTAAAGAGCGCAAGGATGATCTCTATTTCGCCACACTGGTCAACAATACCGATGTGGCTGCCAACGACTACAACCTATCGGTGACGAGTTACGTAGAACAGGAAGACACCCGGGAAATCATTGATATCACCGCATTGAATGCCGAGATAGCTGAGATCGTGGAGCGCCAGAATCAGTTGCGTGCCGAGATTGATGCAATCGTTGCCGAACTTGAAGGAGATGCGGTATGAGCAGGATTGAACAACTGATCGCTGAACTTTGCCCGGATGGGGTGGAGTATCGTACAGTTAATGATGTTTGCAAAGTTAGCCGTGGACGTGTTATATCGAAGGATTTTATAAGGATTAACCATGGCAATTATCCCGTTTATTCTTCACAGACTGCAAATGATGGTATTCTTGGCACAATAAATTCATTTGACTTTGATGGAGAGTTTTTAACATGGACTACCGATGGAGCTTATGCAGGTTCAGTTTTTTACAGAAATGGAAAATTTAGTATTACAAATGTCTGTGGACTGTTAGAAGTAAAGGAAAATGCTTTACATCCTAGATTTCTATTATATTATCTAAATATCGTTGCTAAAAAATACGTTAGTGAGGGAATGGGTAATCCTAAACTTATGAGCAATGCAATGGCCAAAATCCCTATCCCTATCCCCCCTCTCCCCATTCAGCAGGAAATAGTAAGAATCCTGGACACCTTTACAGATCTGGATGCTGAACTTCAAGCCGAACTCGAAGCCCGTAAAAAACAATACGAACACTATCGTAACCAACTGCTGAATTTTGAAGGGAAAGAGGTGGAGTGGAAGTCTATAGTTGATTGTTTTGAACTTAAAAATGGCTATACACCATCAAAATCAAAATCTGAATATTGGGAGAACGGTAATATTCCTTGGTTCAGAATGGAAGATATCAGAAAAAATGGTAGGATCTTAAGTGATGCGATACAACACATTACACCAGAAGCAGTAAAAAGTAAATTATTTCCATCAAATTCAATTTTACTTGCAACAACTGCTACGATTGGAGAGCATGCACTTATTACTGTCCCCTCTCTTGCTAATCAACAATTTACTTATATCACACTACGGAAATCATTTGAAAGTAAAATAAATATGAAATATTTCTATTATTTTATGTTCATTGTTGATGAATGGTGTAAAAACAATACAAATGTATCTGGTTTTTCAAGTGTTGATATGGCTAAATTTAGAAAGTTATTAATCCCCATCCCTTCTCTTTCCGAGCAAGAACGCATAGTTTCGATATTAGACAAGTTTGAAGCACTGGTGAATGATGAACTGCCTGCCGAGATCGATGCCCGCAGGAAGCAATACGAGTATTACCGGGAGAAGTTATTGGCGTTTGAACCATTGGTCAGTTAGTTTAATTAGGGCGAATGTGCCACAAATAGTCAGTTATCATAAATCACTGAAGAGGTATGGCAAAAATAAATGTTCAACAAACGGATGTCACCATTCTGAAAATTAACGAG
>Ga0116162_10002147_pt1 | contig 12387 bp, 7 predicted proteins | sample AD_UKC105_MetaG_FD_89875 | JGI IMG/M metagenome (GOLD analysis project Ga0116162, IMG submission 89875) | Active sludge microbial communities of municipal wastewater-treating anaerobic digesters from Hong Kong - AD_UKC105_MetaG | ecosystem: Engineered > Bioreactor > Anaerobic > Digestate... | reverse complement strand
GAACCACTCCGTACTCGGAAAGCGCCATTTCCGGCGACACATACTCGTCCTCAACGTCCGCAAGGACCTTTTCCGGCGGACGTTTGTACGGATCGCCATAACCGCCCGCGCCCGGCGTGTTTGCAATGATGACTTCGCCTACTTTCATGGCGTTGCCGGTGCTCTTGGACGGCATGCGCGTTTCTTTGCCGTCGGTCCGGCTATAAAAACTGCCGGTCGCGCCCGGATGCCCGCCTTCCAGTCCATACGGCGCATAAACCTGCCGGTCGCCCGTCGCTTTGAGGTACACGCCTTCGCGCATAACCTGAAACTCCCGGTGGATGCCCAGTCCGCCGCGGTATTCGCCCGCGCCGCCGGAATCTTCCCGAAGCATGTATTTTTTGATGATGATGATCGGAAATTCGGTCTCAAGCGCTTCGATCGGCATGTTGGACGTATTGGTCAAATGCACCTGCACGGCGCTGAGGCCATCGGCATGCCGGCTTGCGCCGGAACCGCCCGCTATCGCTTCGTGGCAGATCAGCGAACTTCCCGGCCTTAGCGGGTCGTCGCAGGTAAACACGATCGTCTGGCAGGTGCTGTTGCAGCCCGCGACGACGCGGTCCTTCGCAACGTCCGCGAGCGCGCCGAAAATGACGTCCGGTATGCGCTGCGCGGCGTTGATCGTCAGGCCGAGCGGCGCGGGATCGATCGGATTGACCAGCGATCCCTTCGGCGCTTTCACGGTGAACACGCGGAAGATGCCCGACGTAGCGGGAATGTCCGCGCCGAACAGCACCTTCAGCGAATAGAAGCAACAGGCCAGCAGCGTGTTGTAAGAGATGTTCAGCGGCGAACGTATCTGCTCGCATGTGCGCGAAAAATCGAAGCACAGCGAGTCGCCTTCCACCTTGATATCGACGCCGATGCGCAGCGGTTCCGGATGGTTCTCTCCGCCGTCGTCCACATAGTCCGTGTAGGAATAGACGCCGTCCGGTACTTTTTCGATAGCGGCGCGAAGACGGCGCTCCGAATACATCTGCAAGTCGTCCATGCAGGTGATCAAACTGTCGCCATACTTCAAGTACGCTTCGCGGAGGCGGCGCGCGCCAACATGATTGGAGGACACCTGCGCGGTCAAATCGCCCTCGCGCTCGATCCGCGCGCGGGTATTGCCAAGCAGGAGGTTCCACACATCCTTATCCACTTCCCCGGCTTTTGCAATCCGGATAACCGGGATGCGGATGCCTTCCTGAAAAATGCTGGTGGCATAGCTCGACGTGCTGCCGGGCACCATGCCGCCGATATCGGAATGGTGCGCCATGTTGACGATCCAGCCGATGATCCTGCCGTCGCCGAACACCGGTTCCGCAACGACGATGTCCGGCAGGTGGTTGCCGCCGCCGAAATAGGGATCGTTACCGATAAACATATCGCCTTCGACGATCGCCTCCCGGTCGAAATGATCGTAAATATATGGAATAAACGTTAAGAACGCATTCAGGTGCATCGGCAGATAGTCCGCCTGCGCAACCAGGGAGCCGTCCGGAGCGATCACCGCCGACGAAACGTCCCTGCGCTCCTTGATATTGGTCGAGTACGCGCTTTTAATGATGGAAAGGCAGGTCTCTTCCGCGATGGACATCATGAGATTGCCGATAATCTCGACCGTTACCGCATCAATTTTCACCGGTTCCTTCTTCATTGCCGGTCGCCTCCGTTCTTGCTGACATGCAGGTTCCGATATCCGTCCACACGAACGCTCCAGTCCGGCGGAATAACGGACGTGCAATCCATCTGATCGATGATCATCGGCCCTTCCATCCGAAGGCCCGGCACAAAACCGTCGCGATGATAGACCGGCGTCTGCAAATAATCCTTCCGACCTACAAACAAAACGTTGCGCGTCTCGATCTGCCGCGGCTTCGGCGCCCCGGGATCCTCCGGCAGCGGCTTGAGGTCGGGTTTCACGATCTCACCGACGGCCGAAATACGGAAGTTTACAAGCTGTACGTTGAACGACTTGTTGAAATATCCGAAGTTTGTCTCATGCGCTTTATGGAAATCTTCCAGCAGCCCGCTCAGGGTTTCTTCGGTCACTTCTCCGTACGGCAGGTCGATCGTCAGTTCGTAATTCTGGCGTTCATACCGCGCATCCACGGCATACCGGTACGAGCGCTTGTCCGCGGAAATCCCCTCGCGGTCAAGCAGTTTGTCGCCGCTTTTCACGAGCGCCTGGAAAATTTCGTTCATCTTGGAAAGGTTGTCCGGCTTCGCCAGCATGATATTGGAACGGCTGAGGTCGAACTTCGTATCCGCCATCAGAAGGCCGAGCGAGCAAAGCGTACCCGGAGCGGGCGGGATCAACACGTTACGGATACCCAGCTCGTTTGCCACTTCGCACGCATGCAGCGGGCCGGCCCCGCCGAACGCCATCAGCGTAAACTCGCGCGCATCGTAGCCGCGCTCAACCGAAACGACGCGAATCGCTCGCATCATGTTCGAATTGACCACGGAAATAATGCCTGTCGCGGCATCGTCCATCGACAACTTCGACTTGTCGCAGATTTCCTTTTGGATCGCTTCTTCGGCAAGCTCCAGGCGGACGTCCATACGGCCCCCGAGAATTTTCTTCTGATTCAGTTTGCCGAGATAGATGTTTGCGTCGGTCACCGTCGGGCGGGTTCCGCCGCGGTTATAGCAGGCCGGCCCGGGCCGTGCCCCCGCGCTTTCGGGCCCGACCTTCAGCGCGCCGCCTGTATCGATGCGCGCAATGCTGCCGCCGCCCGCGCCGATGGTGATGATGTCGATCATTGGAATCCGCGCCGGATGCCCTTCCACCAGCCGTTCGGACGACAGTTGTGGCTTGCCGTCGCTGATCAGGCTGACGTCCGCGCTGGTGCCGCCCATGTCGAATGTAATAATATTTTTAACGCCGCAAAGGCCGCCGATATGCGCCGCGCCGACAACGCCGGCGGACGGTCCCGAAACCGCCGTTTTGATCGGGCACTCTATCGTCTCCGAAATCGAAATAATGCTGCCGTTGGACTGCGTTACATACGGATTGATTTTAATCCCGATATCCTTAACGGATTTCTCGAAATTCTTCACATACTTTTTCATGACCGGGCCCAGATACGCGTTCAGAACGGTCGTGCTCATGCGCGAATATTCGCGAAACTCCTGAACAAGTTCGTTCGACGTCGTAACATATAAGTCCGGGTAACATTCCTGCACGATTTCCTTAATGCGCTTTTCGTGCGAAGGGTTGATGAAAGAAAACAACGTGCATACGGCAATCGCCTCCGCTCCGCGGTTTTTCAGATAGTCGGCCGCTCTGCGAACCGCGTCTTCGTCGAGCGGTTCATAAACGGTGCCGTCGAAGAGGATCCGTTCGGGCACTTCGGTGCGCATGCCCGGCGCCAGCAGATTCTGGGCTTTCGGTTTCAGCAGGTCGTACAGGTTCGGCCGCTTCTGCCAACCGATCTCCAGAAGGTCCTTGAACCCTTCCGTCGTAATCAAACCGACCCTGGCACCTTTTTTTTCAATCAGTGCGTTCGTGGCGACGGTCGTCCCGTGCGCCAGATAGGATATCTGTTCCGGTTTCAACTTCAGCAGCTTCAGAACTGCCAGTATGCCTTCGACAATCGCGTTGGACGGATCACCCGGAGTGGAGCTAAGCTTATAATTGTAAATCGACTCCGTCTCCGTATTAAAGATCGAAAGATCCGTAAAGGTTCCGCCTACGTCTACGCCAAATAAATAACTCATTTTCCTACCCAGTCAGCGACGAAGCATGTGCTTTATCGCTGAAAAAAATTCAATTTTTGGACATAGCAATGGCATCAAAAGCAGATTTTTGCCCGCAACCCGTCATGTGCTTTCTTTATCCGGTAAAAGCGGACCGCCTTTGACGCCATTGCCATTCTAGTAACTCAGATTAACTTGTGCGGTGTTATCCGTCTTCCCTTAATTCGTAGCGGACGGGCGGCACGCTTCAACGGTATCAAAGATGTTCGGGTCGTCGAAGAAATTCTCGTCGATCAACTGTTGTTTGAAGTTGGCCATGTCGTCGATCCACACCTGGCGGTCGACCTCGATGAACTGCGCGCCTTCTTCAATCATCGTCGGCTTATACGCTTCCCAGTCGGACAGGCACTTCGAGTTGTAGTAATCGCAGACCTCCGCAGCGGCGTCGTAAATGATCTGCTGCTGCTCTTCCGTCAGCGACATGAAGATATCGTTGGACATCATGATGCAATCCAGCGGGTATGCGAAGTCCACCATGGAGATGTAAGGCGCATACAGATGGAATTTGGAAGTGGAGAACGATTCGCAGCTCGTCTCGCCGCAGTTGACCACGCCCTGCATCAGCGCCATCGGATACTCTGCCCAGGAAATCTGGTTGGTGGAGCAGCCCCAGTAAGAGAAGAACTTGAACTGCATCGGTACATTCGCAACGCGCGCGGCTTTGCCTTCGAGATCGTCGGGCGTGTAAACCGGCGTTGTGGAGATGATTTCGCGAGGCGTGCGGACCATGTTCGCTGTGATCAGGCGGAGGTTGGCGGTTTCAGCCAGATCCTCGATGACCGCCTGGCCGTAATCGCTGGCCAACCAAGCCTGAATATGCTCGCCCGATTCAAAGGCGAACGGGACGGCGAGTACGTTCAGCGCATTGTTGTACGTGCCGTATACGTCGATACCGGTGCAGTTGCCGGCCTGGTTGTCGGCCATCATAGCCTCGATCTGCGCGGTGCTGGAGCCGAGCTGCTCCGACGGGTACCATTCGCAGACCAGCGCCCCGTTGGTGCGCTCGGTAACGAGCTCGCAGAAGTTCTCCATGCAGACCGAACCCAATTTGTCGGGCGCGCTCGCGTTGCCGAATTTAAGGACAATTGCCTCGGATTCCGGGACGGTCGTGGCTTCGGGTTCTTCTGTGGCTTCCTCGGCCGGTGCTTCCGTAGCTTCCGTCGCTGTCGCTTCCGTCGCTTCAGCTGTTGAGGTGTCTTCCGTTTTTGTCGCGCAACCCGTAAAGAGCGCCGCGGCCAGAAGAACGACCATCACAAGGGACACCAATTTTTTCATCTTGCTTTTCTCCTTTTCTTTTTTTACAGATACAGACATCCGTATCGTATAAACTGTTCAAGCGTCTTCCGGGATCAATGCAGTCCGAAGAGCGTCGGGACAATCGTGACCGTTTCCGGAATAAACGTAAGTATCAGCAGCGTAATAAACAATGGAATCAGCAGTTTGACCGTAGGGGCAAGCGCTTTTTCGAACTTGATATCGCAGCATTTGCAGGTCGTGAAAAGCGCCGGAGCCATCGGCGGCGTAGTCCCGCCGATCATCGTGGTCAGCACCAGCACGACGCCAAGGTGCAGTAGATCGAACCCCATGCTCGTAGACAGGTTGACGAGGAACGGCGTCATCAGGATCAATATGGAAGACCCGCCCATGAAACAACCCATAAACAGCAGGATCAAATCGAGCACCAGCAGCACGACGTAACGGTTCTGGAATACAAGCAACCCGTTCAGAAGAGTCTTCATCAGGCCGCTGGTCGTGATGAACCAATTGAAAATCTGGCCCGCGCCCATCATGAACAGCACCATGGTCGTCGTGTGCAGCGAACTCTTAAGCGTTATCCACAGTGATTTGAACGAAAACCGGCGATAGATAATGGACAGCAGGACGACGTAGACGGATGCGACGACGCCCGCTTCCGTGGAGGTGAACACACCGGAGAGCATCCCGCCGATCAGAATGACCGGAGCGCCCAGCGCAGGCAACGCGCGGATGCCGTATTTGAGGACGTTGCGCCCGCTGTCCCGCTCGCTTTTCGGTGCGATTTCCGGCCGTTTTTTGACCATGAAATAGCACATGACCATCAGGGACAATCCCATGATCACCCCTGGGACAAACCCCGCCATAAACAGGGATATGATGGAAACCGACGCCATCGATCCGTAGATTACAAAGCTGATGGACGGCGGAATGATCGGTCCGATTCCTGCGGAAGTCGCCGTAATCGCGGCCGCAAAGCCTTCGTCGTAGCCGGCGTCGGTCATGGCCTTGACCTCGATTTGCCCCAGGCCGCCCGCGTCGGCGATAGCCGATCCCGACATGCCGGCAAAGATCATGCTGGCCAGCACGTTGGCATGCGCCAGGCCGCCGGTGAGGTGCCCGACCAGCGCCTTTGCGAATTTAAAGATGTCCTCCGAAAAGCCAAGCGTATTCATAAACGATCCGACAAAGATGAACGTCGGGATCGCCAGCATGCTCCAGCTTGCGAACGCATTGCCCATCACATTCGCAAACATGGAGAAGTTCACGCCGTTTAGCACGCAATAGAGTGCGGACGAGGCCAGCATGGCAAACGAGATCGGGGCGTCCATCACCATCAGGATGATAAAAATTACGAAATAGACCCAGACCGGAATTGTCATATGATGTCGCCTCCTTCTCGCTCCGTTTCTTTTTCAGCCAGCAGCTTAATGCTTCGCGAAGTGCACACGATGCATAAAAGCGCCGCCATCACGATAATCGGCAAAGCGTAGTAGTAGCACTTGGAAAACGGGAGGCCCCCCGCGGGAAGCGCAATCTTCTGTACCTTGAACTGGCGCAGTCCGCCGTTAAACAACGCAACTCCCATCAGGATCCCCACCACGTTGACAATCAGCTGAATCCATTTGTGCCATTTCTTGGGGAACCACCGTAAAAAGTATTCGACCTGCGCATGCCCGTTTGCATTGGTCACCGCAATCGTGCCAAACGCGGCAAACCAAACCACCATTGCGGTAACGCTCTCCTCAATACCGTAAATCGGGGAATTAAAGAAATACCGCAGGAAGATCTGCACGGCTAACAAAATCATAAAAATCAATTGCAAAGCCATGCCGATATAGCTGATAATCTGCACTACGCGGTCCGTTGCTTTACAAAAATTTAGCAGTATGCTACGTACTTTCACTGAATCTCTCCTCTGTTCTTTTTTGTTAACCGGTAAATCTATAACTATAATTCTGTACTCTTAACGAAATGCCAAACCCAACCGTCAAATGCAGCCCCTGGCGAACGTTACAGTTTCTTCACAATGTCGCCGAAGAATTGCCTTTATTTAATAAAAAGATCATAGCATCGATAAAGGTATTTGTGAAATAGAAAATTATAGTATAAATTATCCGGTATTCCGATATTTATAAAAACAGCCGTTCCTGCAAAATTGCAGAAACGGCTTTGTTTCATCGGATTCGGCTGATATAGGAACGACTTTCTATAAAATGATCAAAATACCTCTCAAACATCTCGGTAGAGGCGCTGGATTGCGCGCTTTGGTTTTTACGCGTAACCTGATAGCAAACGCGTCTGGGGATTTCTTCCGTAAGCTGCAGGATCTTCACGTTGCTTTGCGCGTGAACCAGTTGAATCGCAACGGAATTCGAGCAGAGCGCCCACGAGCGGGGATTATCGAAAAACACATCGATGATCGATACGGTCTCCAGCTTGACGTATGGCCGGATGGACGGGTCCCAATGCGCGTCGTGCCAAACCTCCACCTCGTGGCTCCAGCGGAGGTTCACCTCGAACGACGGGTCCAGTTCCTCCGGCGCGATCGGCCTGTCCGGCCAGTCTCCAAGCGAAGAGCACAGCAGCACCATGGCTTCGTCCATAATCGGCTTGGTGACGATATTGACATACCGCGAAGCAAAATGGACAAACCCGATGTCCGCCTCGTAACCGTCTATCATCTGATAGATCACCTGCGCCGACGGGGAGCAGATGCGAAGTTTCAGTTTCTCCTCGTTTTGCAGGAGGGCGTGAAACAGCGGCGGGAACAAGTAGGTGTTCAGGCTGTCGGACGCGGCGATCGTCAGCAGGACTTCGGATTCGTTGTGGCTGTAATAGTCGGTTTCCTTGCTCAGCAGCATCCAGCGTTCGGCAAGGGGAATGAAGTTCTTCCCCTTTTCCGTCAGTTCGACGCCGCGCATCCCTTTCTTCCGTTCGATCAGCACAACGCCCATCTCGTCTTCCAGCTGCTGCAAACGGCTGCTGACGGTCGATTGCGACACATAAAGCAAACTCGCCGCCTGTGAAATCGTCTTCGTTTGTATAACGGTCAAAAAGGTTCGTATGTTGGTTATGTTCATGCCCGGCACTCCTTTCGCAGATTTTGCGCCGATTTCCACATCCGTCCGGCCTCCCGTGTCGGCAGCACGGCGGTCGACATCTGCCGTCCCGATGCGCCCGAACGACAATCGACGCATCGGTCGCAGTTTTGCTGCGCGAGGGCGGCGGTAGACACCCCCGCTTCGTTTGAACGAATTCTTTTTTGTATTATAGCATAATATGCCAACTGCCTATTCGCGCGATTTATAAAAGCACTTTCTTCTAATAATATTTCAATTTTTTATTCCGATTATTCATTTCTTATGCATTATGCCGTCTTTCCCTTCGCAGCAGGCGCAAAACCTGCATATTCCACGACTTTCGGGCTTTTGCGTGCTTGTATACAGCAATACAAGCATGCTTATATGGTGATATACTTTATGAAATATTCAATTTTCCTCTTGAAATATGCGCCACAAAACAGTATCATTATGCATGCATAAAAGTGTTGTGCGGTTTGTTCGATTTATGGAAAACCCGTTACGCAGATCTCAAAGCAGACGCGCGCATGGCAGCGAAGCGTTCTGTGTCTTCCAGCATCCATACAAAACCGCCGCGGGATTCATCACAAAATACATATAAAACTTACAGGGGGTAATCGCATGATCACATACCAGGGCAAAGGCGTTTGTCTCAAGGACGGAAAGCCGCAGGCATTTTCCGGAAATCCGGAGGAAGCGCGAAAGAAGACCATCGCCTATCAAATCCTTCAGGCGCACAACCTGTCCGGCGACGACAAGCGGCTGCGCATCCGCTTCGACGCGCTGGTTTCGCACGACATCACGTATGTCGGCATCATCCAGACTGCGCGCGCATCCGGGCTGAAGGAATTCCCGATGCCGTACGCCATGACAAACTGTCACAACAGCCTCTGCGCCGTAGGCGGCACCATCAACGAGGACGACCATGTGTTTGGCCTCTCCGCGGCCAAGAAATACGGCGGCATCTTCGTTCCGGCCAATCAGAGCGTCATACACAGTTACGCGCGCGAAGAGCTTGCAGGCTGCGGTAAAATGATCCTTGGGTCGGACAGCCATACGCGCTACGGCGCGCTCGGCACGATGGGCGTCGGCGAAGGCGGGCCCGAGCTCGTCAAGCAGCTTTTGAACAACACATACGACATTGGCAGGCCGGACGTTGTGCTCTGCTATATGACCGGCAAGCCGAAGCACGGCGTCGGCCCGCACGACGTGGCGCTCGCGCTGGTCAAGGCCGTGTTCGCGGACGGTTACGTTAAAAACAAAGTGCTCGAATTTGCCGGCCCGGGAATTGCAAGCCTGCCGGTCGATTTCCGCAACGGCATCGACGTAATGACGACCGAAACCACCTGCCTGAGCTCCATTTGGGAAACCGACGAAGAGATTTCCCGCTACTACACGATACACGGCAGACCGGAAGATTATCGCAAGCTCGAACCCGGAGACGGCGCGTATTACGACGCGATGATCACCATTGAACTCGATAAGATGGAGAGCATGATCGCGCTGCCGTTCCACCCGAGCAACGCGTATACCATCAGGGAATTCAACGAAAACGCCGAAGAACTCCTTGCGGGCGTGGAGAAAAAGGCCTCCGAACTCTTTAAAAACACGCGCCTGAACCTGCGCGGCAAGATCACGCCCCGCGGCGTGCAGGCCGATCAGGGCATCATCGCCGGATGTTCGGGCGGATTGTTCGACAACATCGTGGAGGCGGCGGACATTCTGACCGGTTGCGATACCGGCAACGGCGCATTCTCGCTGTCGGTCTACCCGACGAGCGTTCCGGTCAGTCTCGCGCTGACCCGCGCGGGCAAAACGGCGGACCTGCTCGAAGCGGGCGCGATCATCAAGCCGTCGTTCTGCGGCCCCTGCTTCGGCGCGGGCGACGTGCCGGCCAACAACGGGCTCTCGCTGCGGCACACCACGCGTAATTTCCCGAACCGCGAGGGCAGCAAACCCGGCGAGTCGCAGATTGCGACCGTTGCGCTTATGGACGCGCGCTCCATCGCCGTCACCGCGCGAAACGGCGGCGTGATTACCGCCGCAAGCGAAACCGCGTACGACACGGAAAAACTCGCATACGAATTCGACAATCACGTCTATCAGAAGCGCTGCTATTACGGATACAAGCATCCGCAGCCGGAAACCGAACTCGTCCTCGGGCCGAACATCACGGACTGGCCCAAAATGTATCCACTCGGCGAAAATCTGCTCGTCAAGCTGGCGGCGGTCATTCGTGATCCCGTGACCACGACCGACGAACTCATCCCGTCCGGCGAAACCAGTTCGTACCGTTCGAACCCGCTTCGTCTCGCCGAGTTCGCGCTCTCGCGGCGTGTTCCGGAGTATGTCGGCCGAAGCAAAGCGGCCGCCCGGCTTGAAGCGCAGCGCATCGCCGGCGAACAGCCCGCCGCTCTGAAATCCGTGCTGTCCCGCGTTGGCGACGCAGACGCGCTGCTGCCGGACACGCAGTTCGGTTCCTGCCTGTTTGCAATGAAGCCCGGCGACGGCAGCGCGCGCAAACAGGCCGCGTCCTGCCAGAAAGTGCTCGGCGGCTTCGCCAACATCTGCTACACCTACGCGACGAAACGCTACCGCAGCAATTGCATCAACTGGGGCATCCTGCCGTTTACGCTGGAAGAAGGCGTACCGTTCGACGCGGAAGCCGACGATTACGTGTTCGTGCCGAACGTCCGCAGCGCGATCGAGAGCGGCGCGGAAGAATTCCCGGCCGTGATCCTGTTTGCCGGCGGCAAAAAGCAAGACGTCAAACTTTATATCAAAGGGCTGACGGACGACGAAAAATCCATCCTTCTTCAAGGCTGCCTGATGAACTACTACGCCGCGCGGGCGAAACAGAAATAACAGCGAAAGGAATTTGTTCTCAGTATGAAAAAGATTCAAATGGCCACCCCGCTCGTCGAGATCGACGGCGATGAAATGACGCGTATCCTCTGGAAGATGATCAAGGACACGCTGATCTGCCCGTTTGTAGAGCTTAAGACGGAGTATTACGACCTTGCGCTGCCAAGGCGCGACGAAACCGACGATCAGATCACCATAGACAGCGCGAACGCCATCAAGCGGCTGGGCGTCGGCGTCAAATGCGCCACCATCACGCCGAATGCGCAGCGCGTCGAGGAATACTCGCTCAAAAAGATGTGGAAGAGCCCGAACGGCACGATCCGCAGCATCCTTGACGGCACCGTTTTCCGCTCGCCGATCCTGATCGACAGCATCAAGCCGGTCGTGAAAAACTGGAAAAAGCCGATCACCATCGCCCGTCACGCGTTCGGCGACGTATATAAGGCCACGGAATACCGCGTAACGGAAAAAGGCAAGGCCGAACTGGTTTTCACCGGCGAAAGCGGAAAAACGTCCCGCCAGACCATCAACGACTTCGAGGGGCCCGGCGTTTTGCAGGGAATGTTCAATAAAGACAGCTCGATCTACTCGTTTGCCCACTCGTGTTTCCAGTATGCGCTCGACACTAAGCAGAACCTCTGGTTTTCCACAAAGGACACCATCAGCAAGGTCTACGACCATGCGTTCAAGGACATCTTTGAAGAGGTGTTTTCCAACGAATACCGGGCGAAGTTCGAAGCGCTGGGCCTTACCTACTTCTATACGCTCATCGACGACGCCGTTGCGCGCGTCATCCGTTCGGAAGGCGGATATATCTGGGCCTGCAAAAACTACGACGGCGACGTGATGAGCGACATGATCAGCACGGCGTTCGGCTCGCTGGCAATGATGACGAGCGTGCTCGTTTCTCCCAACGGGCAATATGAGTACGAAGCCGCGCACGGAACGGTCACCAAGCACTACTATGCGCACCTCAGAGGCGAAGAAACCAGCACCAACCCCATGGCGACGATCTTTGCCTGGAGCGGTGCGCTGAAAAAGCGCGGAGAAATGGACCAACTCCCCGCATTGGTCGAATTCGCCAAGAAGCTCGAGCAGGCTTCGCTGCAGACGCTCACCGACGGCGTTATGACCAAGGACCTCGTCGGCCTTGTCGAAGGCGAGCAGCCGGCGCCCGTTTCCAGCCGCGCGTTCATCGAGGCTATCCGGGCACGCCTCGACAAATTGGTCGCATAAACATAAACGATATAGAAAGGAAACGCCCCGCTCGCCACTGAACTGACCCCAAAAAGTTAGACAAATTAGACAAATAAGCAAGTTAAGCAGCTGAAAGGGCTTGCAGTCTGTGAATCGCAGGTGGCAAGCCCTTTAGCTTAGCCTTACTGCGGCGGTTGTT
>Ga0116162_10002142_pt1 | contig 12414 bp, 9 predicted proteins | sample AD_UKC105_MetaG_FD_89875 | JGI IMG/M metagenome (GOLD analysis project Ga0116162, IMG submission 89875) | Active sludge microbial communities of municipal wastewater-treating anaerobic digesters from Hong Kong - AD_UKC105_MetaG | ecosystem: Engineered > Bioreactor > Anaerobic > Digestate... | reverse complement strand
ATGTCCTCCTTGGGATCAGCAGCATTTGCCACTAGTCTGTACATACCTACTTCCTTTCAGGAAAGAAAACTTAAAATAGCTCTCATTGGTGCTGGATGGTATGGCATGGTTGACATGACAGCTGCTTTGAAAACCGGGGGAGTTGAAGTTATTGGAATATGCGATGTTGACTCTGACCGTCTTAACAGCAATGCCGATGAAATAGCAAAGCTTCAGGGACCCCGGCCTAAAACATTTAAATATTATAGTGATCTGCTTGATATGAAAGGTCTGGAAGCTGTTTTTATTGCCACTCCTCCGCATTGGCATGCCCTTCAGTTTCTTGCTGCATGTGAACGCGGACTTGATATTTATAGTGAGAAACCTCTTTCTTATGATATCACAGAAGGCCTGGCTTTGGTTAATGCTGCAAAAAAGACTGATAATATCATCCAGATAGGTTTTCAAAGGAGACAAAGCAAGGCTTTTGAAAAATGTAAAGAGCTGATAAATTCAGGAAGAATAGGGAATATCCATCAGATTGTTGCACAAATACATTATGATCCGGGACCACAGGATACAACAATACAGGCCCCGCCTGCTGCTCTCGACTGGGATGAATGGTGCGGACCTGCTCCAAAGCTTGAATACAGACCAAGTATAGGGCATTATAACTGGCGCCTTGAGAAAGAATATGGAAACGGACACCTGGTTGACTGGGGAATACACTATATCGATCTCATACGGAAAGTGATGGAACTAGATATGCCTGAAGAATTTCATTCCTCCGGAGGTCTCTATGTATTAAAAGATCAGATAACAACACCCGACACTCTGGTTGCAAAAATGGCTTTTAAGGATATGCCGGTAATGTGGCAGCACCGTATGTGGGGAAATGGTGACGTTATGAGTGAATTCAAAACCGGAGTATTCTTTTATGGAGACAAAGGCACAATGGTTTGCCAGGATTCTAAACTAGTCATTTTCAATATGGGAAAAGAAGCAAAAAGAGAAGATATACCCTTACCTTCTCCTGCCATGCAGGATGACCATGTGGCTAATTTCCTGAATGCAGTGAGACAAAAAGATAAGAGCCTTATTGAAAGTAATCCAGAAGATGCGTTTAAATCAACTGCCTCTGTCCAACTGGCAATGATATCTTACTATACCGGTTCAACAGTAAAATGGGATCAGCAAAGTAACACAATAACAGGTAATCCGGAAGCATCAAAACTCCTTAAAAGAGAATACAGGGAAAAATACAGGCACCCGTAATCAATAAGAGGATTGAAAAATATTTTATACCTGCTCTAATCACCACATGAAAACATGTGGTGATTACTTTCCGATACAGAAATTACTGAATATACTGTCCAGTATTTCATCTGTAGTTATTTCACCTGTTATCTCACCCAGATAGTGTATAGCCTGACGTATATCCAGTGCTATAAGATCTTCCTGAAGATTATTGTTTAACCCTTCTTCTACACGGGTAAGGCTTTCCATTACTTGAAGTAATGCCTCGTAATGCCTTATATTGGTGATAATTATACTTTCTGTATTAATCTCTGGTCCGGCTACTGATTCAATAAGGACAGTTTTCAGTTTATCCAGCCCTTCCCCTGTTTTTGCAGAAATAAAGATAAGGGAATCCCCTGGAAAAATGTTGATATTTTTCCTTATTTCTTCTATATTATCTTTTGTAGCAATATCTGTTTTGTTAGCCAGGATTATAAGTTTTTTATTAATATTTTCAGGCTGAAGCCGTATGCTTTCAAGAATGTCATTTGCTTTACTGCTGCCTTCATTGATATCAATGACCGGCAGAACAAGAAATGCGTTTCCTATCTTTTCTCTGGTCCGGTTAATTCCCAGGTTCTCAATAATATCATCTGTGACCCTTATTCCTGCTGTATCCACAAAACGGAACTGGATGCCATCTATTATTACCACATCTTCAATAGCGTCTCTCGTAGTACCCGGTATCTCAGAAACAATCGCTTTCTCTTCATTAAGAAGATAGTTAAGAAGAGTTGACTTTCCTGTATTCGGACTACCTGCTATAACTACCGGAATACCATTTTTAACCGCATTACCTAAACTAAAAGAAGATGCAAGGTCATGTGCCATTGACAATACCCTGGTTACTATTTCTGTAAGTTGCTTGCGATCTGCAAATTCTACATCTTCCTCACCAAAATCAAGTTCCAGTTCTATCAGAGAAGTAAAATGAAGTAATTCTTTTCTCAGACTCTTTATCTTATCTGAAAAAGCCCCTTTAAGCTGACTTATTGCTATCCTGTGGGCAGCTTCTGATTCTGATGCAACGAGGTCAGCTACTGCTTCTGCCTGTGAAAGGTCAAGCTTACCATTTAAAAAAGCCCTCTGCGTAAACTCTCCCGGACTGGCAGCTAATGCCCCGTTTTTGATCAGTGCTTCAAGTATCTTCTGCTGAATCCAGGATGAAGCATGACAGGATATCTCACAAGAATCTTCTCCAGTGTAGGAATGAGGCGACCTGAATATACTGAGAAGAACATTATCTATAGTTTTTCCTTCATATCGTATTTCACCATATATAATACGGTAACCCTTTTGCTCAGTAATACGGATTCCGGAGGCGAAAGGGAAAAATATCTTCTCAGTAATAGTCAGACTTTGTGGACCACTTACCCTTATTACTGCAATCGCACCGCCTCCGGATGTGGCCGGAGCACAAACTGTTTCCTCTGCTCTGTACATTGATAAAAGACTGTCAATGGACAAATGTATAAAACAAACAGGAACTTTATAATCAAAAAAATTACAAAGAATTATGATTTTTAAGTATAACAGCTGTCATCTTTCAAGATTTGCAATTGTAAAAAATGAATCATCAATTTCTACATTCTCTTTGAGATTGGTGAATTGGATTTCAGATTTCCGTCCATTCGAATGGTTTATTGCAGCCATATCTTCTATTGTATATTTTCCATTGGACAAAGGATAATAACTTCGGACCTCTATTGTTTTAAATAATTCATCGTCAAAATTGTAGTACTCCATTTTAGTCACCAGATAATTCTCTTTTTTTATATGACTTACTTTTTTGGAAAAACCATATTCATCAGCCACATTATCATTTACCGGGATGCTTTCAATTATCCAATAGTCTGCCGAACCTGAATTTGCTGTATGTTTGTTTGAAAAATCGGACAATGCCGGTGTGCTCATGTCAGCATTTGAGAATTCGGAGCTCATAAAGCTCTTCCCTTTTTCAGAAGATACTATACGGCGTGTTTTTTTCAGGGCGGGAAGATAAATCCACATTTCGTCCGGCTTATCCTTATTATCAATAACAAGCATAGACGTTCCTCTGACATCTGCAGGTTCAAGAAACCGTATCAGACGTTTTTCCAAACCTCCCGGATAACTTTTTGTAGTCATTGCAATCGTCCTGTTTCTTGTAGCACCATTTTTCTCTGTGATCAACAGATTGACATTGGCATTAAGTGACCCCATAAGAGTAAGTTCACGCCCCCTGTCCATAATTTCATCAGCGTCCGGTAACTGAGCCGAAATATGAAAATAAGGCAGAAATAGCATCATGATGATAATCATTCTTTTCATTTTATTGTTTTTTTAGTGTATTCATATCAGCTTTCACAAAACCAGGCCGGAATTTCATAATTATAGCCGGAATCAGAATAATTGCACCTGCAAGGCACGAACCAATGGATATCAGTACCAGATAACCAAAAAACCGGATTGACGAGAATCCCGACAATACCAGTACAGAAAAACCTGTCATAACTGTGAGCGCATTGATTATTATACTTCGCCCTATAGTCCTGAGAGATGTTCTGGTAGATTCTTCATAAGTTAAACCATTCCGGATGTTATTACTGAAGGACCATATATATTGTATTGTAAAATCAACACCAACACCAATCATTATGGAAGAAAGGAGAGCTGTTGCAGCATCCAGGGCTATACCGGTAAAACCCATAAATCCGAAGAGTATAAGTATTGACACTGCGAGGGGAATAGAACCGGTCAAACCACCCCGGAAAGATTTAAATATTAATGACAGAAGAATAAAAACTGTTATCAAAGCAAAACCCAGTGAAAATATCTGCCCTTTTATTATTGACCTGGCAAAATCAGCCATTATCATAGCATATCCTCCTGTTGTAACTTCTGCAGGAATATCTTTTGTTATAGTCTGTATCTTATTGTTAACATTCTTGATAACCACGTTGGAGGGATCAGAGAGCTTTATTAAAACATGAGCCCTGGTGTTTTCAAGATTCAGCATTTGACTAAAATCGTCATAATTACCACTCATATTGTATAGTTCAAACAACTGTGCAATGCTTTCTCTTGTTGATGGAATTTGATCATAACTCTCCTCTTCAGGAAGAAATACTGCCTTGCTCATCTCTCTCACTGCCTGCGAAATGGAAAAAACCTGTCCCACACCATCAGTATGTTCTGTTTCCCGGGTCAGTTCATCTATTCTTCTCATGATAACCGGATCCTTTATATCTCCGGCTATCATAACAGATATTGTCTGAGAACCACCAAATTTTCTGTTGATTATATCTGAAGCTTGCCTGACCGGATTATTTTTCGGGAAATAGTTTTCCTGATTTGTTTCTATCTTAAGTAATGACATGCCTGAGGATAGTACAATTGTAAAAATGACAGAGTATATAATGATGTGTCCCGGATATCTGATAATTAATTCTGCAAGAGGATTAAGAATTTTTTTGAAAACATCATTTCCCAGAAAGGGAGCTTTCAAACCTTCTGTCCGCTTACTTCTTATATAAATAAAGCCAGGGATTAATAGGATACTCATTATAAGAGCTGCCAGTACACCTGCAGCGGCCAGTACACCCATTTGTCTGGCAGGAATTATTGAATGGGTAAGCAAACCAAGAATACCGGCTATCGTTGTTAAACCGCTATATATCAACGGCTTTTTGAGTGACCTGATTATTTCATTGATAATTTCCCTCTTTGGTATATATTTTCCTTTTCTGCATATATCATGAAATTTTGTAACCAGGTAGATACCATAATTGTTACCAACAGCTATAAGCAGAATTGGAACGAGCAATGTAATTATCGATAATTTCCAGCCTATAAGAGGTATCAAACCCATACAAATACCTGTTGACAGAAGGACGACCGAAAAGGGCATAAACACTGATCTCCACTCACCCAGGGTCAGTTTCAGGACAAGTAACATCACGATCAGCGCCAGAGGCACAAGTACTATTGCATCCCTCTTTACATCCTTCATAATATGAAGACGTATATATGGAAGTCCCCCTTTCATTATCCTTGCATTACCTGTATTTGCGGCAACAACAGAATCTACTTTTGCCAGAACAACAGACTCAGATTCAGTATTATTTATTGTTGCCGTGATTGATGCGGATGTCATATCGGAACTAAACACGATATTACGGGCAAAGGGGTTATTCAGTATGTCATTATATAATTCGTTAATTCCGGCAGTATCGCCTTCGGATGGAATGGTTTTTATCAGTGGGTCTACAATCATCATTCCTTAAGAACTTTTAATACTGCTTGTTGTAAAAGGAGATATCCTTCTTGATATACCACTAAGCTTTGATATACCGCGATCAATATTTTTTATCTGTCTCAGGTTTTCTTCTGTCAGTATAGTGCTATCAGTAAATAATAACATAATGATATCCTGAACCCCGAATTCATTTTCAATTTCATCTGTTTTTATTCTTGATTCCATTGAAGATGGAATATAGTTTCTCATTTCAGGATCTGTTTCAGAAGAGGGGATAAGCATAATGAAAACTAATCCTGTAAAAAGGAAAAAGCTTATTATTAGCCACCTGTATTTAATAATGAAATCTGCCATATAACTAGAAATCAACTCTTACAGCCAGTCGCACACAGTTCATGAATTCGTTAACGATATCATAAACAGAACCTTTACGGCCCTTGTAAAACTCTCCGCCGGCACTTAATGTAAGACCATCAGAGGGTTTATATCTTATTTCCGGAATGATCAGAAAATCGCGTGCAGTGAAATTATACAAAGTAAACAGTGAAGGGCTTAGCTTACCATACAGAAGATCAGCTTCAGTTCTGAATCCCACCGAATGGTAATATCTTTCAAGCTGATAATTATATAGTCGGTTAAATGCTCCAACTTGTTGCTTAACATATTGATGCATGTCAAAGTAAGGATCGGCAAGCAGTTCTCCCATCTGTGCAAGATCAAATTCTGTACCGATAAGAGGTTCGGCCATCAGGGGTGTAAAATGAGGCATTGCTTTTCCCGTATACTCAATTATAAACCTCCAGTCTCCGCTTGTCCAATCCAAACCTGCTGCCCATTCTATTTCTTCACAGGGGACATACTCCAAAATATCACATGATTCCTTAGGAAACATCCACGCAGCTTCTCCTCTGAAACCTACCCGGCCTGTAACTGCTTCAAAATCAAATCCTATGTTTGTTATTTTATAAGGTGTCATTGTTATACTAATATCAGGGACTGGAACCGGGTCAGTCATATTTATATCAAAGTGTGTCAGGGCTGCTCCGGGCATAGGATCATATCCGTCAAACCATGAAACACTCATTGCAGCACTTCCTGTATAAAAATCAGCCTTAAGTCCATAGCTGAACATGCTCTTATCAGTAATAATATTTTTTATTTGAGAGATATTGACATAATCAGGCAACTTAACAGGATCAATCAACAGAACAGAAGAGCGGTAAAATGGTACTGCAACCGCTTCAATCTTAACAGATGAAACAGGATACCAACGGGTTGAAATCAAAAGATTACTCATATCCATATCTTCCTGATCCGGAGAACGGGATATAAAATTTTGTGGATTCAGTTTGGAAACAGGATTGGTGAAATTCGCACGGCCCCACTTAATAATTGCCTGACCTGCAGTAATATCCCATTTGCTGCCATTAACCCGCACATAAGCCTCACGTAACATGATCGAATTCACAGGTTCCATAAATTCCTGACCATATCTGAACCTCATATCTGCATAGGCTTTATAATTCACATTATTGCTCTTTTCCAGTTGCAGACTGAAGTCCGAGAAAGCACTTGAAATATATGGTTTATCATCATCTCTGTCTATGTTGTCATACAAACCGGCTCTGATAAAACCATTAATATACAGGTTTTCAGAAGCAACAAATGAATCCTGCGATTTTACAGAAACAGACAAAAACATTGAAACAATAACTGAAATGAACCGATAATTTTTCATTACACAGGTAGTATCTTTTTTGAATTAAACAACAGTCAATGTATTATATCGCTTCAGCTGATTCTCTTTTTTAAAATGACTATTATGTTGTGAAAGGCACCTGTTTAGTGCTATTTAGTGTTATTCAGAATCACCTTGCTTTTTGGTTTATTACAAATAAACTACAAAAAATAAAGTCTATCGTCTTATCCGGCAATCCCGTACTTTTTTATAGTATACTCTTGGTACATGCCGAGCGGCGAGTACTAAAAAGAGAAAGATAATCAGTACTGTAATACTGTTTTACAAAGATGATACGGATCAGTCATTTTTTTATCCCTGTCATTTTTTCTCTGTATTCACTGGGAGTGACACCTGTTATATTTTTAAATATTGAATTGAAAGTAGTTTTTGAATTAAAACCCGAATCGTAAGCAATAGCCAAAATGGTGTATTTATTATTCTGAGGATCTTTAAACCTTGAAATAACCTCAGAAACCCTGTATTCATTAATGAAAGTAAAAAAGTTCCTTTCATGTTTCTCATTTAAAACCTGGGTTATATGGTGCCGGGGTATCTTTGTCAAATCAGCCAGGTCCTGTATGCTTAGATTTCTGTCCAGGTAGGGCTTTTGCGTTTCCATAATATGTATTAAACGGTTAAGGTATGTTTCTGCCTGATCATTTCTCAATCCGCTTCTGGAATATTTCTCATTATCTTTTTTATCTGAATGATCAATAATTATCTGGTCACCAAATATCACCGGTTGTTTAATTCCATAAAAACTGTATACAAATGAAAAGAGGGTAATAAAAAAGAATACTACAAAATATGGATCAAAGGGAATAATATTACCTGTCATATTAAGTCCTCCGAGGATAAAGAGGATAAAAAAAGCTGAATAATAACTTATTGCCAGTACTTTGAGCCAGTTGAGAGTAATTACTCCTGAAGTATAGGATACCAGGTTTTTTAGATTTTTCTGATGCTTCCTGATCTCCACAAAGGATAAAATACTGTAAACAGTAACAGATAAAAAAAAGATAATACTGTATGATATTCTTAAAGAGATAAATCTGTCAGGTTCAAAAAAATTTCGCAGATCCTTCAGGAGATGTCTTTCTCTGAAAATAACAGACACAATAAAAAACACAAGGAAGGGGATAAAATGTATAAGTGACAACCAGTTGAACTTACGTTCAGGATTTGTCATGAATTTAATGTACAAAAAAAGAAGCGGACCATAGGTAAAAGCAATAAAAGGGAAGGAATACATTTCTATTACTTTAGAATTCAGAAGTGCAAATACAAGCTCTATACAAATCAGAAACAACCATGCAACCATCAACCTGTTTGCAGTAGTAAGAGGTTTCTTTGTTGAGATTAACATCGCAGCAAAAAATGATTGAGAAATGCCTATATATAGTATGGGATCAATGTTTACCATATCAATAGTTTATTTTCTTTCTCAAATATAATGAAAAGGAAAGATTATTAGGTATTTTTGACATACATCAGGACAGCAGAAGTCAATGACTAACAAAACAATAAGAATTTTAAGTGTTGCTGATAATATAAAACGATCTTGCACATAACAAATGAGCAGAAGACAGAACAATAAAAAATCAATTTTATGAGCATACTTTTAAACCGTTATTCCAGAGTACTAATACAAGGATTTACCGGCAATGAAGGTACATTTCATTCATCACAGATGATTGAATACGGAACCCTTGTGGTTGGAGGTGTAACACCTGGAAAAGGAGGAGAAAGACATCTTGGTCTGCCAGTTTTCAATTCTGTAAAAGAAGCAGTTGCAGAAACCAAAGCAGACGTCTCTGTTATTTTTGTTCCGCCAATGCATGCTGCAGATGCGATCATGGAGGCAGCAAATGCAGGGATCAGTCTCATTGTAGCTATCACTGAAGGGATTCCTGTATCCGACATGATCACTGTTAAAGAATATCTTAAATCCTATCATTCCAGGCTGATAGGCCCAAATTGTCCGGGGATTATTTCACCGGGAGAAGCCAAGGCAGGTATAATGCCCGGCTTTATTCATAAAAAAGGTACAATAGGAATTATATCTCGCTCGGGAACACTTACTTACGAAGCTGTAGATCAGGTATCACGGCTTGGGATGGGCCAATCAACATGTATCGGAATAGGAGGGGACCCAATTGTAGGTACTTCTGTCAAAGAGGCTGTGATGATGATGATGGAGGATAATGAAACTGAGATTATCGTTATTATAGGTGAAATAGGAGGGAAAATGGAAACCGATGCCGCTCAGTGGATAAAAGAAAACGGAAAGAAACCGGTAGTGGGCTTTATTGCAGGACAAACAGCGCCCAAAGGCCGAAGGATGGGACATGCGGGAGCAATCATAGGAGGAACTGCCGACACTGCAGAGGCAAAAATTAAAATAATGAAAGAATGCGGAATAATTATCACCGAATCTCCGGCAGATATAGGCCTGACTGTACGGAAAACATTGAACCTGTAGTGTGTATTTATGGGCGTGTTTTCTTGTAATCTTTTATCCCTGTGCCAATAAATAACACGGAGAATCATATAAAACAGCTATAATAACTTTTTTTATATTTGCAGTCATTATAACAGAATGATGAAGACAGAAATGATTTACTTTTGGTCTTATTAAGAAAATATAGTTTACCGGTAATAAATTACACTTTCAAAATATGGATTTATTAAAAAATAAAACTGCTCTTATCACAGGTGCCTCAAGAGGAATAGGGAAGGCTATTGCTCTTGTTTTTGCGAAGGAAGGTGCTGACATAGCCATTACTAACATTGCTGATGATGCAGAATTCAGAGATACTCTGAAAGATATTGAAAAAACAGGTGTAAAAGTAAAGGGATACGTCTCTAATGCAGCTGTATACGAAGATTCTCAGAAAACCGTAAGTGAAGTGCTGAAAGATTTTTCACGTATTGATATACTCGTTAATAATGCAGGGATAACACGTGATAATCTTCTTATGAGAATGACTGAAGAACAATGGGATTCAGTGCTTACTGTAAACCTTAAATCGGTTTATAATCTGACAAAAGCTGTTATAATGCCTATGATTAAACAAAACGGCGGGTCAATCATTAACATGAGTTCTGTTGTCGGTGTTTCAGGGAATGCCGGACAAACGAATTATTCAGCTTCAAAAGCAGGTATTATAGGATTCACAAAAAGTATTGCCAAAGAGCTTGGCTCAAGAAATATACGTTGCAATGCCATAGCTCCCGGATTCATTATTTCAGAAATGACTGACAAATTATCTGAAAGCGTAAAAAACGACTGGATAAACAAAATCCCTCTTAAAAGGGGAGGGAAACCTGAGGATGTAGCCAATACAGCTCTGTTTCTTGCTTCAGAACTGTCTTCCTATATCAACGGTCAAACAATTCATGTTTGCGGAGGTATGCTCACATAAAAAAAATTAGTATATTTACAACTTCGCAGGGTGTCTATCCTTTTAGCACGAGGAAATGCAGCGAGACATATTTATTCCACACTTATTTTAAACAGACACCCTGCTTCTTTTTTTATCCTATTATTTATGTATAACATTGTCTTCCTGCTTATTCTTATAGTCCCAATAGCCGGTTATGTTCTGGAAAGATTTCTTGAACATCTCAATGGGAAGATGTGGTCAGATAAGCTTCCTGAACAATTACATGGTATATGCCCTGAAGAAGATTACAAAAAATCCCAGAGATATGAAAAAGAAAATAAAATTCTGGCTTTTTGGTCCTCAACTTTTAATCTTACCGTTATTATCGTCATGATAATTCTGGGAGGTTTTTCTCTTGTAGATAATCTTGCCCGTCAATTAAGTGATAATCCTGTAATAACTGCCCTCATATTCTTCGGGATCATCGGTCTTGCATCCGATCTGTTAAATATCCCTTTTGGAATATACGATACATTTGTAATTGAAAAGAAATATGGATTCAATACGATGAACATTAAAACATTCATCACAGATCATATCAAATCCTGGGTTCTTGCTATTATCATCGGAATACCTGTACTCGGACTGATAACCTGGTTTTATTATAAAACCGGAACATTTTTCTGGTTATATGCCTGGGGTCTTATAATTGTTTTTTCTCTTTTTATGAATTTTTTCTATTCGGAATTGATTGTACCTCTTTTCAATAAACAAACACCTCTGGAAGATGGCTCATTAAAAAATAAAATAGAACAGTTTGCCTCAAAAACAGGTTTTAAAATAAGCAATATATATGTTATTGACGGATCCAGAAGAAGTACCAGAGGAAACGCATATTTCTCAGGTTTCGGCAGCAAAAAAAGAATAGTGTTATATGATACTTTATTAAAAGAGTTTTCAGAAGAACAGATTGTAGCAGTATTAGCACATGAAATAGGACACTACAAAAAGAAACATGTTATTATCAATTTTGTATCTTCTGTATTTATCACTGGCTTAATGCTATTTCTTCTTTCCAGGGTTATAAATAATCCTGATTTTTCAAGGTCCTTAGGTGCAGAAGAAACCAGCTTCCATCTCGGCTTAATTGTATTTGGAATATTGTACAGTCCCGTTTCAATGATAATCGGACTGATTACCAACATTATATCCAGAAAAAATGAATATGCTGCTGACAATTTTGCAAAAGAGAATTATGATCCTGTGGTTTTTGGTGAAGCACTGAAAAAACTGTCTGTTAAAAATCTATCGAATATGATGCCCCATCCGGTTTATGTTTTTTTCAATTACTCTCATCCTACTTTACTGCAACGACTTTCAAATCTGGAATAAAATCAGTCTCTTCTTAACCACAATAAGAAATCACAGGAGAAACTCATTCGTTAGAGCAGGTTATATCATCCGGTATTTTTTTCAGCCTTTTATCATATATTTGCATTCAATATTGCCTCCTTAGCTCACTCGGTAGAGCATTCCGCAATGCGGAAAGGTCGTGGTTATATCATCCAATATTTTTTCATCTTTTATCATATATTCGCATTCAGAAGTGCCTCCTTAGCTCAGTCGGTAGAGCATTCCGCCATGCGGAAAGGTCGTGGTTATATCATCCGGTATTTTTTTCATCTTTTATCATATATTTGCATTCAATATTGCCTCCTTAGCTCAGTTGGTAGAGCATTCCGCCATGCGGAAAGGTCGTGGTTATGTCATCT
>Ga0116162_10002138_pt1 | contig 12421 bp, 11 predicted proteins | sample AD_UKC105_MetaG_FD_89875 | JGI IMG/M metagenome (GOLD analysis project Ga0116162, IMG submission 89875) | Active sludge microbial communities of municipal wastewater-treating anaerobic digesters from Hong Kong - AD_UKC105_MetaG | ecosystem: Engineered > Bioreactor > Anaerobic > Digestate... | reverse complement strand
TTGGGCTGCGCCATTCAACGCTGAAAATAGTCCGGCTATTACAAGAAAGAGGATATTCGTAATCTTTCTTCCAAGTGTATCGGATAAATAACCGGATGTGAAGGCGCCGAGAAGCATTCCGAAAAAGACTGAACTGGCCATCGTATTTCTGAGTTCGGCACTTCCTTCAAGTGTTTCGAGTATGTTCGGCAGCGTGAGTGACATGATCATAACACCGGCTGCTACGAGCATCCATTGTAATGAGGTGGTGAACAACAAGTATCTTTGTTTTGATGCGGGAACATATTTTTCTACTACTTTGTCGATTATCATTTTCTTCCCCCTGTACCTGGATTTAAATCCAGAAATGTTTTTCCTTGAGTTCTTTTTCTATCTGATCGTATTGTATTCTTGATTGTATTTCTATGGTATGCAGGTGAACCCCTTCATCTGAGACTGATAGGAGTGGTTTGGCCTTGCTTGAATTGATCAATGCGACGAATTTTGTCAGTTCCTCTTCGGTGGATATCGAAATATCGCCTCTGATCTCCCCGTATACCGGATGTTCTACCATCACATCGATTACCTTTCCACCATTTCTGATGATGATTTCGAGTTCTTCTCGAATCTGTTCTCTGTTATGTTTTACGGCAATGACCTTTCTGAAACCGTGTTTTCTGTCAAGCAGATAACCCCTTGAGGTGGACAGTATTTCCGTTCCATCCTGTCTGAGCGAAGCGATGTCCTTTACAATAACCTGTCTCGAAACGTTAAAGTGATTCGAAAGTTCCTCCCCGCTGATCGCCTCTTTTGATCCTTTCAGTATCTGAATCAGTTCAGCCTGTCTGTCATTCTTATCCATCTTGATCACCTCCTGTAAATATACAGTAAATTTACAGTGCATTATAACTTGTTTTTTGAAATAATTCAAGTCTTTCTATGTTGATAGAGAAAAAGATTAATGAATGAGCGTGTGTTCCATCATATCTTCATTAGGCTTGAATGGTGTATACTGTCTATGTTAGGGAATTGTTTTTGTTGACAAATTTCCGTTCTCGCGTATAATAATTCGAATGAAGTATTTTGAAATAACCGACAGGATGATCAGAGCGGATACTGCCTTGATTGTCCATAAAAATAAATTTTAAAAACGGGAGGTAAAACATGGCAACAGAAGCTGAAAGACCAAAGAATTTTATTGAAAAGATTATTGAAGACGACCTCGGGTCTGGAAGAATCCAGAAAGTTATCACCAGATTTCCACCGGAGCCGAATGCCCAGCTTCACATCGGGCATGCAAAGTCCATTCTTCTTAATCATGGACTTGCAAGGAAATATAATGGTCAGTTCAATCTGAGATTTGATGACACGAATCCCGAAAAAGAAGAAGAAGCATTCATGGAATCAATGAAAAAGGATATCAGATGGCTTGGTGCAAATTGGGATGAACTGAGATATGCCTCAGATTATTTCGATCAGTTTTATGGCTGGGCTATTGAATTAATAGAAAAAGGGCTTGCTTATGTTGACAATCAGACGGCAGAGGAGATTCGGCAGCAGAGGGGAACTCTCAAGGAACCTGGAACCAATTCGCCCTACAGAGACAGGACGGTAGAAGAGAATCTCGATCTGTTTGAAAAGATGAAGAATGGCGAGTTTGGAGAAGGCGAGGCCGTATTAAGGGCAAAGATCGATATGGGCAGTTCAAATCTCAACATGAGGGATCCGATCATGTACAGAATCCTTAAAAAGGCACATTACAGACTCGGAAACAAATGGAATATCTACCCGATGTATGACTTTGCGCACGGGTATGAAGATTCGATAGAGGGGATCACCCATTCTATCTGTACACTGGAATTTGAGGATCACCGGCCACTTTACAACTGGTTTATCGAAAACGTATCCGTTCCATCCGTACCGCATCAGTATGAATTTGCCCGTCTGAACCTGAGTTACACGGTTATGAGTAAGAGACTGCTCAGGGAAATCGTGGAAACAGGTATTGTGGCCGGCTATGATGACCCGAGAATGCCGACGATCAGCGGACTCAGAAGGAGGGGGTTTACTCCGACGGCTCTCAAGCGGTTTGCCGAAGAGGTTGGGGTAGCCAAAGGGGACAGCATGGTGGATTTAGAATTTCTCGAATACTGTCTCAGGGATGAACTGAACAAGACAACTGTCAGGGGAATGGCTGTGCTGGATCCGGTCAAACTCGTGGTAGAAAATTATCCCGAAGACCAGGTGGAGTACTTTGAGGCTCAGAACAATCCTGAAAATCCTGAAGATGGATCGAGACAGGTGGCCTTCTGCCGTGAACTCTATATCGAACGGGAGGACTTCATGGAGGATGCCCCGCGGAAGTTCTTCAGAATGTCCGTTGGAAGGGAAGTCCGGTTGAAGTTTGCCTACTATGTTACCTGTACGGATGTTATCAGGGATGAAGCAGGCAATATCACAGAGCTCAGATGTACATATGATCCTGAATCGAGGGGTGGCGGAACACCGGATGGGCGCCGTGTCAAGGGAACCCTTCACTGGGTGTCTGCAAGACATGCCAGAAAGGCTGAAGTCAGAGTGTATGACAAACTCTTCACGCTGAAGAATCTGAAGGATATGGAAGAGGGAAAGACGTATAAAGATTATCTCAATCCCGAGTCACTCGTCGTATTAAAGGATTGTCTGATAGAACCGATGCTCGCCGAAGCGACACCGGGGGACAATTTCCAGTTTATGAGAAAAGGCTATTTTTGTGCCGATGATGAGAGTACACCAGAGAATCCCGTGTTCAACAGATCCGTTGCACTCAAGGATTCGTGGGCAAAGGCGCAAAAGTAATAAAACTCTATAAGGGGGAATTCGAATGTTGAAAAGAAGTGTTTTAGTCACTCTGTTTTTAGTCGTTGCCTTTATGGCATTTGCGTCGGTGACGGGGACTATTACTGAGGTTGACAAGTACGGAAACGTCCACACGGGTATCCTGAGTGAGACTTTTGAAGCCGCAGGATTTGAACTTGGTGATGTGTTGCTTGTAACGCTGGGAGATACTTCTGAGGAAATGCCTTTCGTTACAACCTATGGGGATGTTGACACGGGTGAACCGCTTGTCAGATTATCCAGTGGACATGTCATGATGGCACTTAACTATGCAAATTTTGCAAAGACCTATGCCCTTGAAGTCGGATCCGAAGTTACCTATGCCATGAGTGAAAAAGGGGCTTATGCGGAAGAACTCGAGATCAGGCATCTTGTCAGAACTGAAGTCAGAGAAGACTACGCTTCCGATGCGATCTTCGCAAACTTCAGAGAAGTCACAATCGGAGACATTACTCCCGGAAGACTTTACAGATCATCACATCCTTCGATTGACGATCCCAGAGCACCTTACTCCATTCAGCTCGTTGAAGCTGCCGGTATCAATACGGTGGTCAACCTGTCGGATTCCGATGAAGAACTCTCAGCCAACTGTGAATTCTCACCGTTCTATGCCTTTGTAAAGGAAAATGGCAACATGATCAACCTCAACATGGGTGTAGATCTTCTCAGTGACGAATTTGCCGCAAAGCTGAAAAAGGGACTCCTGTTCATCATCGAAAAAGATGGTCCATACCTCGTCCACTGTGTAGAGGGAAAAGACAGAGCCGGTATGACCGTTGCCATCCTTGGTGCGCTTATGGGTGGAACGACTGAAGAAATCTATGCGGATTATGCCAAATCCTATGAGAATTATTATCATGTGGAAAAGGGAACCCCTGCTTACGATGCCGTTATCAACATTATCGAGAATATTTTTATATCCATCAACAACGAACAGCCTGTAACGGATGACAATATCGGTTATGTTGCCATGAAGTATCTGATAGAAAAGGCGGGCATGTCTTATCCTGAAGTCGAAGCACTGGAAGAAAAATTGCAATAAAATCATAAAAGGGGTGTGACTCACCCCTTTTTATTCCGTTATCACGTGGAGGCGATTGCTGTGAAAGATAAAAGGGTATACTTTTTCCTGACGCTGGCAGTTCTGATTCTTGCCCTGTATATCGTATTTACGGTTGTCATGGATGTAGGAACTGATATAGAATATGCGAAGATGATGGAGCATTCCGGAGACTATCTTGACAAGACCTTCAACATAACGGGTCAGGCCTTTGAGGTGATGACAGAAGGGGATGACAACTATTCCATGTATGTCTTCACGAGAAAGAAAGAATTGGAATACGATGATGATGTGATCTACTTAACCGGTTATACGAAGGGAAATGTGAAGAACGAAGAGATTATCTCCTGTAAGGGTGTCTTTACAGGGATGGCTGACTTTACAAAAGGTGATGGGGAAACGATACAGATCCCTCAACTCCAGTTTAAGGAATGAGCGGACTTGACAACCCTATTAACCTGTGATAAAATAAGTACACTTTGAGATTGAGTGTGTAGCTCAGCGGGAGAGCGCTTCCTTGACAGGGAAGAGGCCGTGGGTTCAAACCCCTCCACACTCACCACTGAGGAGCCTGAGACGGCTCCTTTTTTGTTTTCCATGAATTGATCAAGGAGAAGAGTAGTGTCTTACAGAAGAAATTATGCACTGTTTGGCGGATCTTTTGACCCGGTTCATAATGCACACGTGATCATCGCACAAAAATTATTCGAGATTCTCAATCCATTAAAAAAAATGTATATTGTTCCGGCCGGTTGTTCGCCGTTCAAAACAGACGAAGAAAACACACCGTTTGACATCCGGTACCGCTGGTGTGAAAGCGCCTTTTCCGGTCTGAAGGGAATAGAAGTGCTGGATATCGAAAGGGATACGGGAATAGAAAAACCGTCCTATACCATCGATACGTTGAATCGATTTTATGACCGGTTTGGTGAATATCCCGTACTTGTCATCGGCGAAGATTCACTTCAGGGTTTCCATAAATGGCGGGCTTTTGATGAAATAATGAAGAAAACAACGCTTTCCGTTTACAAGAGACGTTTCAGCTCACAGCTCTCCGAAGCTGAAAGGCGCTATCCGGACAGGATAAGCATACACGATACAGCGTATATAGAAATATCTTCGACGGAGATAAGAGAGCGATTAAGACGAGGGAAAACGATACGGGGATTTGTTCCCCAATCGATAGAAGTCGAGGTAATCGCTTATTATCGCTCGAAGAGAAGAATGAAACAGGGGGATACAAATGAATAAAGTAGAGTTACTGGCACCGGCTGGAACGTTTGAAAAAATGCAGATGGCCTTTTTATATGGGGCAGATGCCTGTTATCTCGGCGGGAAGCTGTTTGGCCTTCGTGCCGGAGCAAAGAATTTTGATCTTGAAGAAATTTCACGAGCTGCTGAATACGCACATGAGAGAGGGAAAAAGATCTATGTGACGGTCAACATCATGGCGCATAACGATGATCTCGAAGGCCTTCCGGAATATCTCAGGAAGTTGTACGAGGTCAACGTGGACGCCGTGCTGATCTCGGACCCGGGCATCTTCAGCATTGCGAGGCGGGAAGTCCCCGAACTCGAAATACATCTCAGTACGCAGGCCAATGCCACCAATTATTCGGCCATAGAATTCTGGAGGGATCAGGGAATGAAACGGGCGGTAGTTGCCCGTGAAATGAGTTTGAAAGAGATTTCTCAGGTGAAGGATAGAGTGGGGGATTCAATAGAACTGGAGTCATTTGTCCATGGGGCCATGTGTGTGTCCTATTCGGGCCGATGCCTGCTGAGCAGTTTTATGACCGGAAGGGATTCCAACAGGGGAGCCTGTTCACATCCGTGCAGATGGCAGTATTATCTCGTGGAATCCACGAGACCGGATGAATACTACCCGATAGAAGAGGATGAACATGGAACACATATCCTGAATTCGAAAGATCTTTGTATGATCGAATATATCCCGGAACTGATAAAATCGGGGATATCGAGTCTGAAGATAGAGGGCCGGATGAAGAGCGCCTATTATGTGGCAACGGTTGTCAGGGCATACAGACTGGCAATAGATGCGTATTATGAGAAAGGGGAAGACTGGCGGGTTGATCCCTGCTGGCTGGAAGAGATCAACAAGACGAGCCACCGGAAATTCACGACCGGGTTCTATTTCGGCAATCAGTATGAGAAGGCTCAGGAGTACAGTACCAGCAAGTATGTCAGAGAATACAGCTTTATCGGCCTGATAAAGGATACGAATTATGAGGCGGACTGCTGGAAGATCGAACAGCGCAACAAGTTTTCCGTCGGTGATGAGGTCGAGATCATCTCACCGGGCTCGAAGTCGATGATCCGTACGAGGGTTTTAAAGATTGTGGACGGTGTTACCGGCGAATTACGGGAGGATGCCCCACACCCTCAGGAAACCCTTATCGTCAAGTTTGAAAATACACGGCAATATGATTTAAAACCTGATTCGATTATCAGGATGGCAATAGGTAAATAGCTTGAGAGACCACACCGAGAGATGTGGTCTTAATTATTCTTTCACGAGTAGAATTTTTAGATTCCTAAATTCATCTTCACGTTTTACTCACACTTTATAGTGTATAATCAGAAAACCTTAATAGAATTCGGGGTTGTCAAGTTTTATGGAAAAATGTACGTATGTATCTGTTTTACGATATCTGTGAGGATTTAACATTTCAAGGGAGGATTATTTATGAAAAAAATTCTTGTTTCGGTTTTTGTTACACTTCTCGTGATGACGACAGCCTATTCCGCTTCATTGCTTTCGATTGTGGATGCCGCTAAAACGGTCAACAGTAATTACAAACTCTATGAACTCAGTATGGAGAAGACACAGCTTGATTATGATAAGGCCATGATTGAGGCAACGAACAAAAAGGCCGAATTATCTGCCAAAAGTAGCAAGGCATCGGGGGATAACAGTACACAGAATAATCTCAGTTCATTCTATTCGGAAATACTCAACGATATTTTTGATATCAAGAGTAAGGAAATTACCTGTCAGACGAACGAACTGACCGTTAAGATAGCCGAGATCGATGCTAATGACAAGGAGAATCTCTTTAAAAAAGGACTCGTTTCGGAAAACGATTTGAAAGACGCGTCACTCACACTGAAAGAGGCAAAATCAGATCTTGAACAGGCGAAGGAAGATCTCGAGCTTTCATTGAACAATTATAAGAAAGATACTTCCCTTGAATGGGAGGACATGGACCTTTTCGTCCCTGAATATGAGGCCTTACTCATAAGCGATGACGAATGGCTTGAGGTTTCCTTATCCGTTCTGACATCCGAATACAGTCTTGAACAGTCCAAGTATGATATTCAGAATCTTTCATTAAATTCTTCACTTTATGATAAGAAGATCGCAGATATTTCACTGGAACAGAGTGAGATAGATCTTGAACTGTCAAAGGAGACGGCATTAAATCAGAAAGATACTTATGAAGATGGCCTTTACTACACCTACAAACAGCTTCAGACTTCCATCGAAAGAGTGAATATTGCACAAGATGAACTGGACGATGTGATCGAGAGATACAACAAGGGACTCGTCTCGGAAACGGATTTTTATACCCAGAAAAAGCAGTATCTCAGCACGGTATCCCAGTACGATAGCAGCCTCAAGAGTTACTGGACGACACTCAGCAGCTATCTGATCAGCACGAACAGTGATGTTGAATCGTTCGTTCGTGAAACCGTTAAAACGATGGAAACAAAAGAAGAAGAGTGAAATAGATGAAGAAAGACTCCTGTAAAAAAGGATTAAGGTTTTCAGCGTTAATATTCTGCCTGTTGTTTGTCTCTGCTTCAAGTGTCTTTTCCTCTGAATTATGGGATGAATATTATTCCAGATTACAGGAGGATTCCGGCTATAAAAAACTCCAACTTCAGTATAAAGGGGCAGAACAGACCGCAGATCAGTATTCTGATTTCTTTCTGCCCTATTTTAGTTTGAATATGGGTGGAACCACTAATGGAAGTGGATTCACCTATTCTGAAATTCACAAATCAGATTCCAGTGAATCAGAATGGAATACCTCTCTCGGAATGTCTTTCAGTATGGATTTTCTGCATGTTTTCGGGACGGATATCGGTCTTGCGATTCCCTTTGAATATAAAACTACAAGCGAAGGAGATTCAGAAATCACACTGAATCATTTCGGACTGACAATGAGCAGAAAACTCATTACTGAAGAATATGCCACGGAACTTGGGAATCAGGCCTCTCTTTTAAGTGTAGTGTATGATATTGAGCAATACGAATGGAGTATGTTGATTCAGCTCGTAAAAGATGTATTCAATCAGATATATTATGAAACACTAATTGATATGTCGGAACGTAAGGTACAAATCTATACCAAGAAATTAGAGAATGAATTGGATGAAGATAATAAAGATCAATATCTTCAGCAAAAACTTCTCGCAGAGAAATCTGTACTGACCTCCCAGAAGATTTTGAATAATATGACTCTCTTTGACAGCAATACGCTCAATACCCTTTACAATGAGATACTACTCTGTGTTCCGGAATTGTTTAATGAATACTCAGAAAATAATTACATTATTGAATCAAAAGATATTAAAGCCTTAAAACTTGAGGTTCAGAAGGCTTTTGAGGAAAAGGAACTATGGTATCTTCCTTATATCTTTAATCCCAATTTAAATTTTCAGCTGAATTATTATTTTGATGAAGTTACCTCGTTAGATAATAAGGGGAATAGTTATGTAGCGTATAATTCCGGCGACTGGACCTGGTCAATTGGTGTCTCCGGTTCATTGGATATAATGGATCGAGGCGAAAGGGATTTAGATTCACTCAACAGACAGGAAAATTATACTATCAAGCAGATGGAACTGGAAGATTCGCTGGATTCTAAAGAAAAGACACTGGAACAATATGCAATGGACATAGAAATTTCAGACATAGATCTGACATTAAAACAGTTAGAGATGGAACAGGCAATAGAAGATGCGGAAGAGGCCGTCAAACTTTATCAAAGCGGCTATATGACAGCTGAGGATAAAGAGCTTGAACTGATGACAAGAGATCAGACAAAGCTGGATTATCTGCAGGTGTTACATGAATTGTACACAACGGAGCTTGAACTGATGAAAGAATCTGGAATAATTCTTGGAGGATATACACATGAAGAAGAGAACTAGAATAATAATAATAATCGTGATAATAGTAGCTGCTGCAGGTGGATGGTATTTTCTCCGGATAAGAAATCAGCAACAGTCGGAAACGACCAGTCAGTTACCCAACATCTCCATGAAATATACCGTCACGCGAACGGATATTGGTGATTCGCTTGAAGTGACGGGATCGGTTACCGCTTCTGAAAGAAAGGTTTATGGGAGAGTAAGCGGAGAAATCAAACAGTTATTTGTAGAGGAAAACCAGTCGATTACGAAAGGGGCCACCATTGCGATAATAGACAGTAAACAGTATGAATTGAACTATCTTCAGGCGCAGAGTGCTTATGATAATTCACTTGGAGAAGCCCCAAAAACAGTAGAAGAAAAGAAATTGTCGTTAGATCTGGCAAGGGAAGATCTGGAACATACCGTGATCACCTCCCCCGTCTCCGGTTTTATCGGCTCTGTATCCTATATGGAAAATGATGTCATTTCTTCCAATTCGGTCGTTTGCACCGTGGTAGAAGACAATGAGATGTATGTGGAAGCTTCCGTGGATGAAGTGGATCTGACAAAGATAAAGGTTGGACAGAAGGTACAGTTTCTGTTTGAGCCGCTTGATAATATGATACTTCATGGTGAGATCAGCGAGATCAGTCCGATAGCCAATTCCTCAGGTGGAATTGTCGTTATACCGATAGAGTTTAAATTCGATGAAAGTCCGAAGGGAACCGGGGTTATTCCGGGGCTGACCTGTACGGTGGATATCTATCTGATGGAAAATACGGATATCATTGCAGTACCGATTCTGGCCGTACAGGAGGATGAAAAGGGATCATACGTTATGGTGGACAATCAGTCAAACACCCGTGGAGGTACGGATGGATCGGCGGCTTCGACTCAGGGGGAAAAACGCTATGTCACGGTGGGACAGAGTACCGAGCAGTATGTGGAAATTGTTGAAGGTCTGGATGAAGGAGAAATCATCATCATTCAGCCGGACGTTACAAGAGCTGTCACGGTCATGCAGGAACTTGACCCGAACTTTAACGGGGGATCAATGATGATGCTTACCGGTGGCGGTGGCGGTCCACAAGGCGGTGGCGGTATGCCTCCTTCCGGTCGTCCGTAATTCGTGATGGGTTGAGTGAGACTTATGAATAAAAAAGTCGTTCTTGAACTGAAAAATATCTGGAAAATCTATGAAATGGGAGACATAAAGGTTGAGGCCCTTCAGGATTTTTCCCTTCAGATTGAAGAAGGGGATTATATGGTAGTTATGGGACCTTCCGGAAGTGGAAAATCCACCTTTCTTCAGATTACCGGCTGCCTCGATAAACCGACAAAGGGGGAGGTCCTGATTGACGGGGTTAACACGTCGAATATGTCGGATAATCAGCTCGCAAAAGTCAGGAATCAGAAGCTTGGATTCGTCTTTCAGAGCTTTAACCTCCTGTCGAAAATGACGGCACAGGAAAATGCAGCTCTTCCGCTTGTATACAGCGGAATTCCGTTGAAACGCAGGATGAACCGTGCCAAGGAACTCTTGGAAAAAGTAGGACTCGGTGAGAGAATTCATCATAAACCGAATGAACTGTCGGGTGGTCAACAGCAGAGAGTGGCTATTTCAAGGGCATTGGCAAATGATCCGCCGGTTGTTCTCGCCGACGAGCCGACGGGAAATCTGGATTCGAAAAGCTCGGAGGAAATTCTGAAGATTCTTGAAAACCTCCATAAAAATGGGAAGACGATCATCGTTGTCACACATGATCCGGATATGGTTCATTGCGGAAATAAGGTTGTGCATGTCCTTGACGGAAAGATTGAGCGAATAGATATCAATGAAAATCTGTATGCAGAGGAAAGGGGTCGTTGATGGAACTTTTTATTGAAACCTTGCGTGCTTTATTTTCAAATAAACTGAGGACGTTTCTTTCCATGCTGGGAATCATCATAGGTGTTACATCTATGATAGCGGTCGTATCCATCGGGCAAGGGGCCACGGCGAGTATTACCGAGAGAGTTTCATCACTCGGATCCAACGTGTTGATCATTTCACCGGGTTTTTCCGGTGGATTTGGCGGAAGAAGTTTTCAGGCACTCAGTGGAACGCTGACGAAAAAAGATGTAGAGAATATCGATACAATTTGTACGGATGTTGAGGACGTCTCCCCGATTATCCAGCAATCCTTCCGCATGAGATATTCAACAAACAATTCATCGGCTCAGGTGTACGCGGTTTATCAAAACTTTTTTGACATCCTCAGTCTTGAGGTGGCATCGGGTAGAGGGTTGACGGAGCAGGATATAGAAGATTATGCGAAGATCGGGATTATTGGTGCTGAAAAGGCGGAAGATCTCTTTGACGATGAAGACCCTCTCGGAAAGACCATTTATGTGACGGTTTCGAGTGGAGATTACAACAAGGTCATGCCGATTCAGATTGTTGGTGTGCTTGAAGAAACGGGAAGCCGATTGATGTACGATCCGGATAATATGCTCATCATTCCTTTTACAACAGCCGAAGGAAGGATAGTTGGTTCGGGAGACAGCATATCTTCCATACTGGCCACGGCAAAGGACTCAGATTCTTCTGATCTGGCTTATCTTGAGATCGATCAGGTTTTATACATGCGATTGCAGGATAGCACCAAATACAGCATCACCAGTCAGGATTCCATCCTCAGTACCGTTTCCGAAGTCACGGGCATCATGAATCTCTTTCTTGGTTCTATTGCAGCCATTTCATTACTCGTCGGGGGTATTGGCATCATGAACATCATGCTGGTCTCCGTTTCGGAAAGGACGAGGGAAATTGGAATTAAAAAAGCGCTTGGAGCAACCAGACACAGAATCTTGCTGGAATTTCTCGTTGAAAGTATCGTGATCACATTTGTCGCAGGAGCGATAGGCGTCGGATGTGGCATAGGCATTTCCAAACTTGTCGAAATACTGGCGACTGCATATAGTCTGAAAACACAGGTTACATGGGGATCTATTACAGTGGCGTTTGGAACTGCTTCTATGATCGGGTTATTCTTCGGGATCTATCCGGCCTCAAAGGCCTCAAAACTGAGTCCGCTTGAAGCGTTGCGATATGAATAAAAAATAGGATAAGAATACAATGATAAAAACCCCTTTCATTTATGAAAGGGGTTTTTGCTATTTAATCAAGTCTTTGCCTATAACGAAGAATATCCCGTTCAACAAAACAAGCAACACTTCCCACAACCCAAACTATAAGAAAGGGTATATAATCATATTAAACTGAATTGATATAGAATAACCTCTTAATTCTATCATGATTAAATTTGTTTGTCAATTGGATGATGAATGTGATATATTGTG
>Ga0116162_10002130_pt1 | contig 12455 bp, 10 predicted proteins | sample AD_UKC105_MetaG_FD_89875 | JGI IMG/M metagenome (GOLD analysis project Ga0116162, IMG submission 89875) | Active sludge microbial communities of municipal wastewater-treating anaerobic digesters from Hong Kong - AD_UKC105_MetaG | ecosystem: Engineered > Bioreactor > Anaerobic > Digestate... | reverse complement strand
TCCTCTCCTCGCACATGATGTTCAGCATATCGCGGAGGCGGGAGCTTGCGCCTAAGCCGCCCGCCAGGAGGCCTCCTTTTTCTCGGCGTGGGCGAGGACCCTCTACCACCACGTCTACAAGCATATGGCGAATGACGGGCTACCTCGTCGAAAAGGCCCTGAAGGAGGCCCTCGGCTTCAGCCCGAAAGGGGACGTCTACCCCATCGGCGGCCTGCCTCGCCAGGAGGGGAAGGCGAAGAGGGTCTTTTACAAGAAGGCGGGGGAGGGGTAAGGTCGGGCGGTGTTGGCACTACTCCGACGTCTATTTTTCATTTCTTTTAACATGACAAATGATAATAGATTTTCAGCTTCGGTGCTCAGTTTTGACAGTCGCAATTCCAATCGACGTCTAATCCGAGATATTTTGTAAAAGGTTTAAAGTGGTTTGGGTTGGCAAAGCGCGCCGTACTACAGCAGAAAGATGGTGGTGCTTCTGATATGAGGTGTCCCCTTGATTCATAGAAACTCATAAGGTGGCCTATCGGAGGGATGATATTACTTTAGAGATCTCACTCGAAAAAGTTATTAGGCATAAAATGGAGTATGATAATACCATCTCCAAAACAAAACGCTGTCCGAGAAATTATTTGATTATGAAATGAGAATATTTCATAAGTTCCCCTCTTTCCATCAAATCCAGTGAATTGGATGCCGAGAAAGTTCACGAGCTAGCGCTCTATCTATTCCGGACTTTGGAACGTGAGGCGGATATCAGCGCCAAGTTTGCAGACGGGCTTATTGAAGCAGGAACAAGAGAGGTGCCCATAACTGTGGGCGTGTGAATAGAGATTCGGATGTGCGACTGATGTCACAGAGAGCGGAACAAAAGAACAGCGAGCGCGTCGAAAAGTTACGAGATAAGCCCCTCGAAAAGGTCTTACCGGCATCAAGGGAAATTGGTAATAATTTTAAGATATTAGGGTTGAAGCCCGAGGAGGGTCGATAGTTATTTGTCATAATCGGCATGATCATCAACCTCTGTCTCGGTAGCATCTATTCATGGAGCATCTTCAAAGCACAACTTAAGGCCGTTCTCGAATCTTACAGCTACTATGAATTGAGCGCTTTAGATCTAATGTGGCCGTTTTTGATCTTTCTTGCTTGCTTTGCGATCTCCATGCCTTTGGCCGGTGGTTATATTGAGAAGTATGGTCCCCGAAAAACCGTTATGGTTGGCGGGGCTCTGACGGGCCTTGGATGGATTATGACATCCATAGCCAGTTCTATAAAGATGGTGATCGTCGGCTATGGCATCGTCGGCGGAGTCGGCGTTGGAATAATTTATGGGGTCCCCATCGCCATGGCCGTCAGATGGTTCCCCGACAGGCGTGGTCTTGCGGTGGGCCTCACCGTTTTTGGCTTCGGATTTTCGACCTTATTCTTCGTGCAAATAGCATACGTCCTCATTACAGCAAGCGGTGTGATGCAAACCTTCCGGATCTTAGGGACGGCCTTCGTCATAATCATGGTGATTCTGGCTACCCCCCTTGTCTTTCCGCCTCATGGCTGGAAGCCAGCTGGCTGGGCGCCGTCTGTGCCTAAGCCTGAAGCCGCTGCAAAATGTGAATTAAAGCGGCGAGAGATGCTCAAGACCAAGACCTTCTTCGGCCTTTGGCTCTGCTACTTTATCGGATGTCTTGCAGGGCTTATGGCCATATCGATCTCTGCAAACGTGGCAATAGAAGTAGGGGGGTGGAACGCCTTGAAGGCCACGTTATTTGGATTCTCTCCCGTCTTGTTTCTTACCATATTCAACGGCGCCGGAAGGCCGGTATTTGGTGCCCTTACCGACAAGCTGACTCCAAAAAATACCGCTATCCTTTCTTTCGTTCTGATCATAATAGCTTCGCTGATGATCTGGCAGGTGCAAACCGCATCGATATACATTATCTCCTTCGCCATACTTTGGGGATGCCTGGGCGGCTGGCTTGCCATCGCGCCTACAGCCACAGCATACTTCTTCGGTGTGGGTGACTACCTGCGGTGTTATGGTGTGATCTTCCCGGCATATGGTGCAGGGGCCCTGGTGGCACCGTTCATGGCAGGGTGGATTACAGAAGCAACTGGCAGCTTCGTCAACGTCTTCCCATATGTCGTTTTCTTTGCTATCCTGGGAATACTAATAGCCACCATCCTGATGAGGCCTGTGGCGGAGGAATGAGGATTATGTATCAACGGAAGCAACGGAGACCTAGTGGGGCAGCATACTCTCCGGGCGGAAAAGTCTGTTATATGGATCGTGTATACGAATGTGGAACCGACGGTAGATGGTATATAACCCTGCAAAATTGCTAATGAGTCCTAATGTCGAGGGACGTCCAGGGAAAAAAATGGAATTGCGCGGCGCACCCCGCAGTAGAGCTGGGGGAGGCATGCTTCGCGCCACCAGAACAATTCCAATATTTTCTCTCAAAGGTACTCAAGTCGAGTGCCTCCCAGAAGGCTCATGCTATGTTAACGAGTAGCAGGTCTGGGAGGACCCGCCCATCCGGAAACTGGGCAAAGCACTTTCAACCATCTCAGCTACTTTAATCACTCAGTTTCTCTCTGAACTTATTTCCACCACACCTCCATCTCGTCCATTCTGTACCCGGCCGGACCCTCGACTCCGCCAGAGGCGTAGTGACCCCGCTCTTCATTATTTATGAGGCCGATGTAGGCGATCATCGAGCCGTTGTCCCCCATGAACCTCTTCTGCGGGACGTAGAACTTCGCCCCCCTCTCCTCGCAAATGATCTTCAGCATCTAGCGGAGGCGGAAGTTGGCGCCGACCCGCGATCAGTCCCCTCCCATCTCTCCCACCACATCTCGCAGAGTCCCGGCCTCGGTCTTGACCGTCTCGACCCCGGCCTCGGCCAGGGCGTAGCCCGGACCCTTTCCTTCGAGGCTCTCGCCCGCGACGACGACGTCGGTCTTGTGGGAGAGAAGGAAGCCAGCGACCTTCAGCCCCTTTCCCTTCTCCATGTCTTTGTAGGGGTTGGCAAGGATCGTCTGTCCATCGACCCGCCGCGCTTTCAAGTCGAAGTCGACGAGGGCGAAGTAGGGAGACTCGCCGAAGTGGGAGCTCACCTTTCCGTCCAGATCTTCAAGAGCCACTGCATATCGGAGTCGGGTCTTGGGCCTCGGCTCGTAGTGGATCAAAACTCGGTCGACGTTGGGAACCGCCTCCCTTATGTCCCGCTCGATCCTCTTGCTTGCTTGATGCGCCCGCGCAAGATCGGTAATCCTGAAGGCCACCTTCGCCTCGACGAATAAATAGCGGCCGGAGTTTCTGCCCGTAACCTCCTCCACGGCCGAGACCTCGGGGTTTGCCTCTATCGCGGCCTCGATCTTCCTCAAGGTGGCCTGGTCGATGGAGGCGTCCAGGAGGACCTTCATCCCCGATACGAGGATTTCCCAGCCGGCCTTGACGATGAGAACGGCGATTATCGCTGCCGCCACTCTATCGAGGGGCAGGCCAAACCACTGCCCTGCCACTGCAGCGAAGACGACAAGCTCGGTCAGAACGTCGGATTGAAACTGCCGGCCGTCGGCGGCGAGGCTCGGGGAGCTGTACCTCTCGCCGACCTTCTTCTCGTAGGTCCCGAATATGAGGGGTACGGGGACGATCGCCGCCACCGCCACCAGGACCCAGCCGCCGTAGGGGGCTTGGGCGGTGGCCCCGACCGCGGCCTCTCTTGCGATCTCGTAAGCGGTGAGAAATAAGAGGATGGAGATGATCACCGCCACGAGGTTTTCCACCTTGTAGAGGCCGTAGGGGAAGCTTCTGCTCTTCCTCCCGGATATGAATATCCCGAGGATCAGGGCGATGGAGCCGAAGACGTCCACCAGGGAGTGAACGGCGTCAGCCTGGAGGGCGAGGCTTCCGGATAGGTGGGAGAGGACGAGCTTGATCCCGACGAGGGATAGGTTCACCAGAAGCGAAAGGAGGGCGAGCCTCGATACCGGGTCGCCCCCTCTCCCCGCCCCGGCGTCGCGGCCAGCACGGCCGGACCCGTCTACAGCTTTCGATCTATCTTCGATCCGATCCGCGCCGCCGTCGCTCTTTCCATCCATGCTCAAACGCCCTGGGAAGTTTCGCCTCGTCGAGTTCCGGGATGATGGCCGGACCCCCAATTTTCTAGGTCGGCTCTTAAGATCCACGTCTCTGAAGCCGTCTCTTAAGCGATATCTGGAACTCTTCCTATAGATCAATTTCTCGGGATCACTAATTTTTCGGGATCTCTATGACCCTTCCGGCCCCAGCCACCAGGCACTTTTCTGGATATCTTCTCAGGATCGCGGATTTGTGAAGGGTGCAGTGGGCTGGGCAGATCAGGTCCAGATCCTCTATCCGATGGAGGTCGGAAAAACCGTGAAGCCCTCCGATGAGCCCTTTCACCCCTCCGAACTCGGAGGCTACCTCGAGGATCTTTCCGACGCCGGGGTGGGCGCAACCCGTGATCACCACAAGGCCGAAGGCCGAATCGACTATCATCGACTGCTCTATGCCCGCGAGCTCACCGGTGGGGATGAATCTCTCCGGGTTTTTCAACCCTCACAACCTCAGCGTTCCGTGGGGTCGGAGAGGAGCTGGGAACCACGCCCTGGTGTTTTTGATCCTTCGCTCCGGTGTCGAAGAGAATCCGTCTCCCCCTCGCCTCGACGAGGGCGGAGAAGCCCCAGTCGGCTCTGAGATCCTCTCGAAGAGATGCGTTGTCGTAGATTATGGTGATTCTCATGGTGAAGCCTCCTGAAATTTAGATTCAGATGACGTCGTATTCGATGATGCCGCGATAAGACCTCTCCCCCGGAAAACTGGCCGCCACCTGACCCTTGCCCCTCGATAGGACCGCCTCGCCACTGAAGATGTCGCCCTCTCCAGAGAGGGTGGTCCAACTTTCACCGTTGATTACCGCCACCTCCTCGCCCCCGGGGACCAGAAGCTCAAACTCGTTGAGGGTCCCAGCATCCAGCCTTCCCTCCATGGGACGGCGAAGGCTGGCCCCGATTTCAGCGAAAGTTCCAAAGGTCCTGGGATACGTCGCGCCCTCGATCCCGGCTTCGGCCACGATGGCGTACTCGATGGCAGAGGTGTAATCACCGGGCTCGCCCTCTAGCTTCGCATAAATCCGGAGGGTGTAGTTTCCGGCCTTCGGGAAGGCTGCCCTGACCACGTATCCGTCATCCTCCCTCTGGGCGAAGGTCCGGTAATCGGGAAGCTTTCGCCCCTCCTCGTCCAAGAGCCTTGCCAGGAGGAGGACGTCCTCGGGAGCCGAGATTATCACCTCCAGCTCCGGCCCCGCCTCGATCACCCCTTCGGGATGGCTTTCTGCTTTTAGGCCCATATCCCAGAACGAATCCCAGACCACAGGATATCCCGGTTGGACCTGGGCGTCTGGCCCGGCCTTGATCCGATAGTCGAGGGTCCAGTCGTACGCCTTCTGATCCTCGCCTCCGCCCCTCCTCGAATAGATCCGCAGGGTGTAGTCACCGGTGCCTGGGGATGCGACCATCACCAGAATCTCATTATCAGACCGCCGGACTGAGGTTAAACGGCTGGGAAGCCTTCGTCCCTCCTCGTCTAGGATCTCGGCGATGACGCCGACGTCTTCGGGAGCCGATAGGGTGATGTTCGCACCCTCGTCGGCATCGATGGTCCCCCCGAGAGGTCCTTCTATCCTTATCTCGTTCATGAAGAAGGCGGGTTTTGCGTAAACGAGCCCCTCAAACTCCTCCGTCGAGATCGAGGCGTTCAGAAGCTGCCAGGCAGGATCTTCCGGCAGATGGGTCCAGACGAGTTCTTCGGGCGGGGTTAGGAAGTAGAACTCCTCGAACCTCCGGACGAAAACCCCTTCTGGGTCCTGATGGCCCGCGCCCCATGTGGAGTCGACCAGCCTCCACCTCCCATCGATCCTTACGGCGTTCCAGGCGTGGTTGCTTGACTTCGTGATCTTCGAGCCGACTTCGTAGCCGTATCCTTTCCCGAATCCTCGGATCACCACCGCCTCAAGGCCGGAGAGGTCGCAGAGCCGTTTGAATAGAGCGCTGTACTCGCTGCAGACCCCCCGCCTCTCCTCCAGCAACTCTTCAGCGGTCCGCTCCCTGCGGACGCCCGCCGTGGAGCCCTCGAAGTCGTACTCGATGCTGGTCGCGATCCACCGATAGATGGCCCGCGCCCTCTCCTCGTCGCTTTTCGCAGACCCTGATAGATATCTGGCTAGATCTTCGAGAGAAGCCTCCGCCTCGGCCGGGACGTCGAGGGCTTCTTTGTCGATCCGCCGGTAGAGGTTTTCGCATCTCCAGTTCTGAAGAACGGCATCTTCATCTCCCGAAAGCCTGGTCCAGATAGCGTTGTCGTTCCTCGTGTCGTTCAGGGTCGGGGTCTCGTCGACGACTCTGCCGGATTCGTCCACCAGAATGATCGACTCCGAGTCGGAGAGCGTTTGACCTTCCTCGTCGAACCTCACCCTGAGGGCTTTATGGGCTGGCACGATGGCATTTGCCGGGAAGGCGACTTTGGCGCTGCTCTGGACTGCGGTGACGCTCCAGCCACCGATCTCCGCATCCTTCTCGCCGGGGTTGAAGAGCTCGGCCCACTCCCGGCCGCCGTCGTCTCCGGGAGGGTTCGGCTCCACCCGGCAGATGACGACGGCCGGGATTTCTGTCCTCGCCTCTTCAGCTCCAGCCGTCGGCATCCCCATAAGATGGGAGAGGAGGAGAACCCCCACCAAAAGCCGCCTCATATCCGCCTTCGAACTCAGGAAAAGGTTCAGGCCTCCTCGATCCTCTCCACGCGAATCGTTTCGAGGAGCCTCTCTGTCGTATCCCACCAGTAGCTAGAATCGATCTCGCACCTGGTCATTCCGAGGACGGCACCCTCTTTCGTCTGGACGTGGTCCGGCCAAAAGATAGCGACGTAAAGGATCTGGTGGTCCTCGTCCTCACCAATACCGAGGACCCCTGGCTCACCGCCGACCGTCCATTCGGATGCGTTGTTTTTTGTATATCCCCCGCCCTGGAGGGCCGCCTCGGCGAGGAGCCGCTCCGTCTCAAGGTTCACGATGCTGAGGTTGTCGTAGCTTGTGATCACGATCGAGGCAGCTCTATTCACTCCGTCAAGAATTATCCTGTGCCGCTCAAGGCCGATATCTTCCTCGCCCTCGCCGAGAAGAGGACCCTCCTGGATGATGGTGTAGTTCTTGCCCCCGAGGTCGAAGGATACTTGGTAGGGTCCGACGGTCACCGTCTCATTCGTCGAGGGCTTCTGAGCCACTCCCTCCTTCTCGACATGGACTGAATCGATCAGCTCTTCTGTCGCCGTCCAGGGAAGGCTTGAAGATACCACGCAGGATGTCTCTCCCAAATAATCGTCGGGGGCCAGGTACCTGTCCAGCCAGTAGGCGACCTGATGGAGCTCTCTCCCCGAGACCTCCTCGAAGGTCGTCAGAAATCCAGCGTGCCGGTCCACGAGCCTCTCCCGGGTCTCGATGCCCACGTAGCCGATCGTCCAGGGCGCTTTTCTGCTCAAGGCCCTGGTCTCACGATCCCCGGCCGGGACTGGGCTGTGATAGTTCGTCACCTTGATCAGGGCCCGGCCTTCATCGCAGTCCAGATGGATCGAGCGCTCGGCGTAATCGGTCCCCGAAGGCGTCCTGCTATATGCCGGCACTCCAACCTCGATGCTGCAGTTGGCCGAAGGCGCCAGGCTGAAGGATACCTGGTAGGGGCCCAAGTTCACCATCTCCTCTGCTGCAGAGGCCGTCTGGCCCAGGATCAGGGCCACCACAAAAACCAGAAGCGTTTTCGTCTTCATGATGCTAAACTCCTCTCGAAAGCGGCTGAACCGCAGTTTTTCTAAAGCGTTCTTCGTTCTTAAAGGCTGCGTGATCGATCGGTCGTCACCCGAACTTTCCGACTCGATTTTATAAGGTAGCATCCACCGTCCTCGGCGATTTTGACAGTCACCTTCGGTTTGCAAGCGGACTCGGCAGCGGCCGTCCAATCTCCGTCGTCGGGGACGTGATCGTAATAGCCCTCCAGGTAGTCTCCGAACCCCGAGAGATGGTTTAGGAGGACCAGGACCTCCTCATCTCCCGAGCACCATCGGTTGATTTTGGCCTTGTTCTCTTCCAGGCTTGCGTGGTAGTTTCCGGAAGCTATGATGGTGTTTGTATCGAGGACGATGCAGGCTGGGTTCCGCAGGTCCGGATTTCCGGCCACCTGGTCTTCCATCGATTTGAAGTCGCCGGAGACGACGACGTTTCTGAATCGAGGGCCATCTTTTTCCCGCTCGGAAGAATCGGATCGCGCCTCATCTGATCCGACCCTGAATATGAATAGGCAGGAGCCAGGAGCGTGTTTCGAATGGCGGACCGGGAGGGGCTTGAACTCCAGGGGGAAGACGTCTTCGGATCCGGCTTTTGCCCCGCCGGGCGAGATCGTCCCGTCCCTTTGGACCGAGTGCCATACGTCGTAGCCGGAAATCGGCGTCCAGGAGACCAGCCCCTCCAGGTAGCCGAACCTCGCCCTGACGCCGTCCTCTGGGTGGCTGAGGCACTCCTCGGTCCCGACCACCGTCAGCGGCCGAAAGAGGCGTTTTGCTCTTTCAAAATCCCTGATCCCTCTCCGGACCATGAGCCCCCTCATTCTGCTGTTTGCGAGTCTGTCGAGGTCCGAGACGTGGTCGAAATGCGGGTGGGTGATAAAGAGGAGGTCCGGCGCCGAGACCCCCTTCTCGATCATCGTCTCGACGCAGGGTGCCCCGGCGTCGACGAGGACGTGGACTTCGGCCCCGGGATCTGTGCCCTCTCCCGATATTATGATCGACGTTGCCGTATGTCCTCTCCGCCTTCTCCCCGGACTGACCCCAAGCTCCCTTCCGAAGGGCCCACCCGTGCCCCAGGTCCAAACCTCGATCTTCACGATGTCACCCGCAAGCCACCTCTTCTCGTTCTCGAGTTATCCCTCGGATCGTTGGATTCCCTCGAAGCTCCAAAGCCCCTCTCGCCTTTAGGAGTTTGAAGGATTTAAGCCATCCGAAACGACACATTTTTTATTAGGAAGCGAAATATAGAGACTCAAAGGAATCTGGCGGGGTAGTGAGGACGAAGGGATTAGCGATAGGCGCGTTTTTGCTCATCGCCGTTCTGGCGATGGGCGAAGCTGCTGGAAGCCCGGCCATCACCGAGCCGGCCCAAAACGAGGACTTCTACAACAGGGTTAGGGCATCGGGAACCGGCTACTTCGAGGTGGGATCCTCCGTGGTGGACAGGAGGATGGGGCTTGAGTACTACAGCATCATGTACGGGGACGGCCATCTGGAGATGGATTCAAAGAGCGTCGTATCGAACAGGGCCGGAAACGTCCAGGGAACGTTGAACGGCACCAGTGTGCCCCTTAACCTCCTCGAGGACGTCAAGATGAGCTACTCCGGCAAGACCCCCATGGTGGGGATGAAGTACATCCACTCCAACGACTTCTACGGGGGCATCGGCGCTGAGGTCCAAGAGTTCTTCGAGGTGACGGAGATGGAGAAGGTCCAGACCACCTACTTCGCCTCGACCGACCCGGCATCTCAGGTATCGGACCCCGCGGGCGCTTCCGCCCTCAGAAGATCGAGCCCCGCCCATATGGTGGGGATGGACCTCGCGACCAGCTTCAACGGTACATTGCAGACCGACTATAGGTGGCACAAGATCTTCTACAAGGACATGAAAGAGCACCAGACCTTCTCCGGCGTCTTTGACGTCGAGAGGACCTTGAGGTTCCACGAGAACCCCACCTTTGAGGGGTTCAACGGCCTCTGATCGGAATCGCCGCAAAAACCGAATGCTCCGAGACCGGAGGTCCAGAACGACCCAAATCTGGACCTCAATCCTCCATTTGATAAGTCGCTTATGGTGCCTCTATGATAGTCTCTTCTATATCCGAGGAAAAAATAAATGAAGAAGTAGTGGGCAATATAAACGATCTATAAGAGGTGATCTTCTTGGTAAAAATCGGAAAAACGATGCATGTCGCAGCCTTGACCCTGCTATTGACCCTGCTCGTCGTTGGAACGGCTCTGGCCGATGGGAGCGAGGGGGCGATCCCGCCGGAGGTGGCGGACCACACCGAGGACTGGCCCCTCCCGAACAAGGATTATGAGAACACCAGGGCCACCGTCGATTCCGCGATAAGCTCGGAGAACGTTCTGGAGCTGGGGGTGGCCTGGTCTTTTTCCATCCCTGGGATAGGCGCCTACGGAGCCGCTGCGAGCAACCCCATCATCGCGGGGGACGTCGTCTATTTCCAGGACCTCAGGTGTAACGTCTTCGCCCTGGACCTCGAGACGGGCGATGTCAGATGGTCGAAGTTCTACAACGTCACCGATGTCGTCGGTCCCAACGGCCCCGCCATCGGCTGGGGGAAGGTCTTCGTCGCAAAAGACCTCTACAACGTGACCGCCCTCAATGCCGAGACCGGCGACGAGATCTGGTCGACCCGGATCTCGGAGATCAACACCACGGGGATCGATATCCAGCCCGCCGTCTACGACGGCCTGGTCTACGTCTCCACGGTACCGGGGACCGGTGACGTCTTCTACGCGCCGGGGGGCATAGGCGTCATCAGCGCCCTCGACGCCGAGACCGGCGATGTGGTCTGGAACTTCTCCACCGTCGATTCGCCCGACCTCTGGGGGAACAAGGGGGTTAACAGCGGCGGAGGATGCTGGTATCCGCCAGCCATCGATATCGAGTCCGGGATTACCTTTTGGGGGATCGCAAACCCGGCACCCTTCCCGGGAACCGAGGAGTGGCCGAGCGGCACCAGCAGGCCTGGGCACAACCTGTACACCGACAGCATGATGGCCCTCGACCACGCCACAGGCCGGATGGTCTGGTTCCGTCAGGTCCTTGCCCACGACCTCTTCGACCACGACTTCCAGATCTCGCCGATTTTGGCGGAGCTGGATGTTGGTGGCGCCAGCCAGAAGGTGATCTTCGGAGCAGGGAAGATGGGCAAGGTCTACGCCTTCAACAGGAGCTCCGGCGAGGTTCTCTGGTCGACGGTGGTAGGAGAGTACGACGAGACGGCCCAGCTGGACGTCCTCCCGAACGGGACCACGAGGATCTATCCGGGGGTCTTGGGCGGGGTTGAGACGCCGATGGCCTACGCCGACGGCGTCCTCTACGTCCCCGTCGTGAACATGTTCACAGACTGGACTCCGACGGCCTTAGATTCTTCGACCATCGACTTCAACAACGGGACCGGCGAGCTCGTGGCCATCGACGCCTCCACCGGCAAGATCCTCTGGATCAAGCTCCTTGAGACGATGGCCTTGGGCGGAGCATCGGTGGTAAACGACCTGGTCTTCACCGCGGAGTACGACGGCACGATCCGCGCCTTCAAGGTCGACTCTGGCGAGGAGGTCTTCGAGTACAAAGGGCCCGCCGGCATCAATGGGTGGCCTGCCGTCGCAAAGGATACCATCGTCTGGCCCGCCGGAGTTGGCGAAAATCCGTCTCTCTTCGCCCTCCGTCTCGGCGCGGCTATGGAGACGCCAGCCTATCTCCAAAACGAGACGACGGAAAACGAAACCTCAGTTGAGCCCGCCGAGTTGGTCCCGTCTGAGCTGGCCGTCTCCGCCGAGCCCGGCGCCGGAGAATGGATCCCCGACGGCGTCATATCTGAGGGCGAGTACTCAAAAGACCTCTCCTTATCCGGCGGGAACTACATCGTCCACTGGAAGAACGATGCCGAGAACCTCTACATGGCCCTGGAGGGAAGGGCCGAGGGCTTCGTGGCGATAGGCTTTGAGCCGAGCCAGGCGATGAAGGACGCCGACATGGTCATGGGCTGGGTTTCCAGGGGCAAGGCTACGGTCCTCGACCTCTATTCGACGGGGATCTACGGGCCTCACCCCCCCGACGAAGATCTCGGCGGGACCGACGACATTTTGGAGTTCGGCGGCGACGAGGCCAACGGCTGGACGGTGATCGAGTTCAAGAGGAAGATGGAGACCGGTGACGGTTGGGACAAGGCCTTCAAGCCGGGCCAGACCGTCGATATAATCTGGTCGATGTCGGGCTCCGACTCCCTGGCGATCAGACACAACGTTGGACGAGGAACGGCCAGGCTCGCTTTTGAGCCGCCCGGGGTCTGAAGCCGAAGCCTTCGCTTCAGATCGTCTTATTTTTCCCATGTAAAACCCTATTAAATCGACACCAGGGGCTGTTATCCTCCAACCCTTGGTGCTCTCTTTCGCACTTCATACCCCGCCTTTGTCACGTGTCGAATCATATCGTCCAGAGATATCCTCTGCCCTGGAATACTAAGTTCTTCTACATCAGTATCCCTGTCCGCTTCCTCCTGGTACATCTCCTGTACTGTGAGGAGATGATGCAGTACGCATAGCATCTTTCTTGCGAGGGCAACGGCTGCGAGCACCGAC
>Ga0116162_10002126_pt1 | contig 12464 bp, 9 predicted proteins | sample AD_UKC105_MetaG_FD_89875 | JGI IMG/M metagenome (GOLD analysis project Ga0116162, IMG submission 89875) | Active sludge microbial communities of municipal wastewater-treating anaerobic digesters from Hong Kong - AD_UKC105_MetaG | ecosystem: Engineered > Bioreactor > Anaerobic > Digestate... | reverse complement strand
TGCTGCCTGGTGCTCGGCGACAACATCTTCTTTGGCCAGGGCCTGAGCAGGCTGCTGCGCCAAGCCGCCCAGAAGACCGCAGGCGCGACCGTGTTCGGCTACTGGGTGCGCGACCCCGAGCGCTATGGCGTGGCCGGGTTCGATGCCGACGGCCAGGTGACCAGCCTGGAGGAAAAGCCAGCCAGGCCGAAATCCAACTACGCAGTGACCGGCCTGTATTTCTACGATCACCGCGTGTGCGACCTGGCGACGCAGCTCGCCCCATCACCGCGCGGCGAACTCGAGATCACCGATCTGAACAGGTTGTACCTGCAGCAGGGCGAACTCGAACTGGTCCAACTCGGCCGTGGCATGGCCTGGTTGGATACCGGCACCCACGATTCACTGATGGAAGCGGCCGGTTTCGTCGAGACCATCGAAAAACGCCAGGGCCTGAAGGTTTGCTGCCCCGAAGAGATCGCCTGGCGCAACCAGTGGATCGACGAAACCCAGGTGCGCGCCCTGGCAGAACCCTTGAGCAAGAATGGCTATGGCAAGTATCTTTTCGAGCTACTCGAGCTTGGATCGCCGCTATGAAAATCACCCGTTTTGACCTGCCCGGACTGCTGCTGATCGAGCCAAAGCGTTTCGGTGATGCACGCGGATGGTTTGCTGAAGTCTGGCAGGACGCCCGCTATCGCGAGGCAGGCATTGCCGAGACCTTCGTGCAAGACAACATGGCGAAATCCACCAAAGGCGTGCTGCGCGGCCTGCACGCACAGGAGCCTCACGCGCAGGGTAAATTGGTTCAGGTGTTTCAGGGCCGCGTATTCGACGTGGCTGTCGACCTTCGGGTCGGCTCACCCACGTTTGGGAAATGGCATGGCGTGATTCTTGATGACCACAATGCGCTGCAGTTCTACGTCCCGCCCGGGTTTGTACACGGCTATTACGTGATGAGCGAGCAAGCGCTGTTTGGCTACAAAACAACCGACATCTACAGTCCCGCCACTGAATTCGGGGTTCGCTGGGACGATCCTGGCATCGGTATCGAATGGCCACTGGAAGCAGAGCCCGTATTGTCGGACAAAGACCGCCAGGCGCCGCTGCTTTGCGACATCCCCGAGACGCGCATGACCCGCTACCAGGAATGAAGATTCTTCTACTCGGCGCAACCGGCCAGGTTGGCTGGGAACTGGCCAGGACATTGTCGTTGCTGGGCCAGGTCGTAACAACCTCGCGCAGCGGCAACACCGACCTCCATCTCGATACCGGCAATTTGAGCACGCTTGGCGCAATGCTCGACGCAACTGCGCCGGACGTCATTGTCAATGCGACTGCCTATACGGCAGTCGACAAAGCGGAAAGTGAACCCGAACTCGCCATGCGTCTAAACGGCGAAGTCCCAGGCGTGATCGGCACCTGGGCTGCGAATCATGGGGCCCTGGTGATTCACTACTCGACCGACTATGTATTCGATGGCACAAAGGATGGCGCCTACGTCGAAGCCGACACCCCAAACCCGATCAATGTCTACGGTCGTACCAAGCTTGCTGGTGATGAAGCCTTGCTGGCCAGTGGCTGTAGCGTTGTGATTCTGCGTGTCAGCTGGGTCTATGGGTTGCGTGGCAGTAACTTTCTGTTGACGATGCGACGCCTGATGGGCGAACGCGATGAACTCAGTATTGTCGACGATCAGATAGGTGCGCCGACCTGGAGTCGCTCTATTGCACAGGTAACGTCGCTATTCCTCGCCCATTTGCCTGCCAACCTGGACGCGCGAAAGGCAATCAGTGGTGTTTACCACTTTGCCCCCAGCGGCAACACGAGTTGGTTTGGTTTTGCCACGGCGATACGCGACAAGCTCAGACTCGACTGCCGCCTGAATCCAATTCCAGCCAGTCAGTACCCTACTCCTGCCGCACGCCCGATGAACTCTTGCATGAATACCCAAAAACTTGAACTGCTCTTGAACATTGAGCCATCCAGCTGGGTGCGGGAAATGAATCTCTGTCTCGACGGGATTCCGCCAAAAGAGTAACCATCCCCGGGCAGAGCCGGGCGGATGATCACTGCTGCCCAAGGGCATGGAACTGCGCGGACCGACGCAGGACAATGTACCAATGTTTCAGTATTTGCCCGCGCCCGCCATGAACCGCTATCTGCGCCCGGCATATATCATGCCGGCAATCTACCTGCACCGCGATCCGGTGGATTTCCACAAGGGTGAGACGCGACCGCAGCGATTCAGCCGCGCGTTCGATCATGGTGGGAAGCCGCGCGAACGCGGAACTTGACGTGGGGCCGCCTGAGGCCCGGTTGCCGCAGACGAGGTTAGAGTACCTCGACGTTGAGATTCGCCGCCACCATGGCATCGAAGCTGTCGATCAGGCCCAACCCCGTCGCTACGCCCTGCAGCACGATCACATCCTCGATCGGATCACGGGGATCGTTGCCCAGGCCGTCGCGGTCAAAGAAAATCACTACAGCGTCGCCGATCTCGCAAACCGTCACGTACCCATCAAGCTCCTGCGCGGTATCCACGCCGTGAAGTAGATCATCGCTGCCGATGCGAAACACCAGGGTGTCGTTCTCGTCGAGCAGGAATCCGGACGTGAAATCGGCGACCACGTCGACGGTGCGGGCCAGCACGTCACCGTCCAGCCAACTCTTGTGCAAAACGCCTGCCGAACCGGCCCCGAAGGACTTCTCGATCGAGACCTCGAATACGAAACGGTCATTGCCGGACCCGCCGACCAAGGTGTCCGAACCCTCGCCGCCATGCAGCACGTCGTCGCCATCCCCGCCCATCAGCAGATCACGGCCATACCCACCCACGAGCGTGTCACTCCCGGAACCGCCAATCAGCAAGTCGTTCGAAGCGCCACCATCCAGCACGTCGTCGCCCGCGCCACCTTCGAGGAAATCCTGACCGGAACCGCCAAAGACCGCGTCGTCACCGTCGCCGCCATCGATCCAGTCGTCGCCGGAATCGCCTACCAATACATCGTTACCCGCGTTGCCGCTAACGGAGTCATCACCGCCACCCGCGATCACGACGTCATCGCCACCGCCACCCAGCACGAGATCACTGCCGTCACCCACGATCAGGCAATCATCGCCTTCCCCGCCCGATACCCAATCGCGGCCGTTCCCGCCCCAGATCCAGTCGTCGCCGTCACCACCGTCGATAGAGTCGCTACCGACACCCCCGTCGATCCGGTCGTTGCCTGCGTCGCCATGGATGAAATCATCTCCGGATCCGCCCGACAACACGTCGTCACCCTTGCCACCAAACACGGTGTCATCGTGGATGCCGCCATACAAGGTGTCGTCCCCGTCGCCACCCACGCACAGGTCCCGCCCGGTTCCACCGGAAACCAGATCGTTACCGACACCTCCTACCAGGGTGTCGTGCTGGGATCCCCCGAACAACGTGTCGTCGCCGCCACCACCGTCGACCCGATCATCGCCATTGTCGCCATGCACCCAGTCACCGGCCGCGCCCAACCCGGCGTCGATGACGTCGGCACCGGCGTTGCCGGTGATCCAGTCCGCGCCTGCGCCGCCAAAGATCGTATCGGCGCCATCGCCACCGTCGATGATATCGCTGTGGTCGGCACCCTCGATGCTGTCCCCGCCCCGACTGCCGATCATAGGGCTACCCGTAGAATCGCCGATAATTCGACTCCCTGTGGCAACGCCCTCCGGCTGAAGCGCCGCGCGATCGCCAGCGATCTTGAGGACGACTCCGGCAAAACCTGCCGCAAACAGGTCAACCGGTTCTTCGGCCCATGGCGGGGAATCCACAGCGCTCAACCCTACCGCGCTGTATTCCTCCTCGCTCAGCGAGAGCGGCGACTCGGCGTTCCGAGAGATGACCGCAATGGCCAGTTCCGCCGCTAAATCATCGGGGAAAGCCTCGGAGACAGGCGAAACCATTGACTTCGAACCCGCAGCAACACCGCCGCCGAACAGGGCGACGAGGCTGTCACAGAAAACTGTCCTGGGTTGGGCCATGGCGACGAAAGATCATATAAAGGAGGCTCATGGTCGCTGAAGCATTTTTCACGCCACCACAATTACCCCTTTGTTTTCATTCGCTTGAGAACTGCGCGTTCGAATCTCTCATCGAACTGTAAATAATGTCAACACCCACTCAGGCGGCTCGCCATCCCGTAACCGCGCGCCCGGCTGCCGGGCATCGGTCCGGCGAGCGCCACCGCTCGGCACAACGTAACTCGACCCGCATACGCGGCCGACTCCGCCGCTACCTATTTGATTTATCTATTTTTTTTCGTCAACTGACCACCGTTCGGGGAGGTCAGCGAACCAGTTAAACACCGACCGCGCCAATGTGCCCTCCACCCACCGGGAGTGGCGACGACGAAAAGGGCAACCGCGGGGGGCCGCCGTCGCGCGGCACGGCCCCCGGGGAGTGCTAGCGACCACGGCGAAACCGTCATGATTTTTTACAGTCACGCCAACGGATGAAATGTGATTTGTTTTTTTTCAAACACTTATAGCATTGGCACGAGATCTGCTGGGGTAATGTCGGTTAGAGAGTCATTGGACTCACCACATTCATTCTAGAGATGTGATCACAACAAGGAGAATCACGAGATGTCCAGCAATATCTATCCCAACATCCCCAACATGAACGACCTGCTTTGGGGCGAAACCGACTTCGATGTCGATGAACTGATCAACTCCTATGGCGGTGACGACACCGTCATGGCCAACGGCGGCAACGACACCGTCAATGCCGGTGACGGCAACGACAAAGCCATGGGCGGTTCGGGCGACGACCTCGTCAACGGCGATGCCGGGAACGACACGCTGACCGGTGACGGCGGCAACGACACCGTGAACGGCGGTGGTGGCAACGACGACATCGATGGTGGTGACGGCGACGACAACCTGAACGGCGGCAGCTACAACGACAAGATCGTTGCGGGCGGCGGCAATGACCTGGCAGTCGGCGGCAGTGGTGATGACACCATCGATGGCGGCAGCGGTGACGACACCCTGTTCGGTGATGCCGATCACGACACCGTCAAGGGTGGCAGCGGCAACGACTCCATCGAGGGCGGCACGGGCAACGACGACCTGGACGGCCAGAGTGGCAACGACACCATCCGCGGCCAGTCCGGAGACGACCTCATCACCGGCGGCGCCGGCAATGACTCGATGATGGGCAACACCGGCAACGACACGATCCTCGCAGGCGGCGAAGAATCCGGCGACGACTGGGCGCACGGCGGCAAGGGTAACGACCTCATCGAAGAGAATGGCGGCAACGACACCCTGTTGGTGGCACGGGCAACGACACCATCGACGGTGGCGACGACGACGACCTGATCAGCGGCGACGAGAACAACGACGTTCTGTTCGGTGGCAACGGCAACGACACGATGAGCGGCGGCACCGGCTTTGACCATATGGAAGGCGGTGAAGGCGACGATTCAATGCGCGGCCAGTCGGGCCACGACACCCTGATCGGGGATGAGGGCGCAGACTCGCTGTACGGCGGTTCGGGCAACGATTACATGGATGGCGGGCTTGACGCCGACTGGATGAACGGCGGCCAGGACGAAGACACCATGTTCGGCGGCGACGGCAACGACACCATGCAGGGTGCTGCCGGCAACGACTACATGGAAGGCCAGATCGGTCGTGACCTGATGGAAGGCAACGACGGTGACGACTTCATGAGTGGTGGCGATAACGAAGACACCATGTATGGCGACCAGGGCAACGACACCCTGTACGGTGACGCAAACAACGACTTGATGTTCGGCGGAACCCAGGAAGACTACCTGTTCGGCTGCGCCGGCAAGGACACCCTCGACGGTGGTGACGGCAACGACTACATGTGCGGTGGAGACGAAAACGACTCCATGATCGGCGGTGGTCTGGACGACACGATGTTCGGCGGCCAGGGCCGCGACATCCTCGAGGGCGGCGACGGCTACGACCGCATGAACGGTGGCTCGGAGTCCGACACCCTGACCGGTGGCGAGGGCAATGACCGCTTCGAGTTTGACGTCGACGTGTTGCAAGACTTCTTCACCAGCAAGAAGTTCAGCTGGATGGGCGACCAGGATGTCCGGGAAATGGATGTCGTGACCGACTACACCAAGGGTCTGCTGTGGCAGGAGAACGACACCCTGGTGTTCAACGTCGATAACCAGTTCATCAACCTCGGTGAGAACTTCGTCCCGTCGGCGATCGATACGGTCTCTGAGCTCGACAGTTACGTCTACGTGACCGAGGTCATCGGCCAGAACGGCTGGGATGTCGCAATCGTGTTCGACAAGCAGGGCACTGACTTTGCTCACGAGCGGATCGCCAGCGACGTGCGGATCCCGCAGGAAGATGTCATCCTCCTGCAGGGCATCGGTTCGGGCCAGATGAAGCTCAACTCGCTGACGGACCTCGTCGAGGCCGGCTACCAGGTTGAAGTCAATGCTGGTGACCACTGGCACTGCTGCGGCGAGCGCCTTTGCGAGCATGACGACATCATCTGATGACCAGTAGCTACGTCACGGATTGACGAAAACGGCAAAGAGCACGGGCTTGCGCCCGTGCTCTTCTTTTTTGCAGTATATTCTGCGGCTATCGTGCGCTGCCGTAGCGCCCTTGCTCAAGAATCGACCGTTGTGGCCGCTAGCTGCCGCACGGCCACCCGGACCCAGACTGAAGGCAACCTGCCACCATGACCCCACAACACGAGCTGCCGAAAATCCTCAGCCGATTCCGTGGCGCCTTTTTTTCGGTCGCGGTCTTCACCTTCTTTTTCAACCTCCTGGTTCTCACGCTGCCACTGTACATGCTGTCGGTATTCACCCGCGTGCTTACGAGCAAGAGCCAGGAAACGCTGATACTCCTGACGGTCGCCGCGCTGGCTGGCCTGTTTCTGCAGGCCCTGCTTGACATGGTCCGCACGCGCGTGATGGTGCGCATCGGCATGGGATTGGACGCCGCGGTGACGCCGCAGGTACTGGAGGTGGTCGTCCGCAACGCGTCCGGCACCGGATCGCGCGAGACCCTGCCGCTGCGTGACCTCGGCGAGGTCCGCGGCTTCCTGTCGGGCTCATCGGTATTCACGCTGTTCGATGCCCCGTTCGCGCCGCTCTACGTCGCTGTCATCTACATACTTCACACGGACCTGGGACACGTGGCGCTGATTGGCGCGCTGGCCCTGTTCACGATTGGCGTCGTCAACGAGGTAGGGTCGAGGAAAACGCTCAAGGCCATCATCGAGAGCAGCCAAAAGACTCAGGCCCGCGTGGATGAGTTCGTGCGCAATGCGGACGCCATCGAATCCATGGGCATGATGCCGGCCGCACTTGCGCGCTGGCGCGCCGCCACTAAAGAAGGCATTTCCGCGACGTCGGACGCCAGCGACCGGGCTTCGGCCGCCAGCTCGTTCGCCAAGTTCGTCCGTTTTTCCCTACAGATCGGCCTATTCGGCGTTGGCGCCTACCTTTATACTGTCGGCGAACTGCATGCCGGGGCGCTGATTGCCGCTTCCATTCTGATGGGTCGCGCGCTCGCCCCCGTCGAGTCAGCCATTTCCACGTGGAAGAACCTGGTTGGCGCGAAGGCCGCTTATCAGCGCCTCCTCGCCGTGCTCACGTCGGATCGGTATCTGAAGTCGCTGGACCGGATGAAGCTGCCCAAACCCAGCGGCCGCATCGAACTGGAACGCGTCATCGTCATGGTGCCTCGGAGCGAGCGCGTGATTCTGAAAGGTGTCAGTCTGGCGCTCAATGCCGGGCAATTCCTTGGGATCATCGGCCCGAGCGGGGCCGGCAAGACGACACTGGCGAAAGTGCTCGTGGGCCTAATTCCGCCGCGCGGCGGTTCCGGCGCCCGCCTCGACGGTGCTGAACTTTCGGCCTGGCATCCGGACGACCTGGGCCAGTACGTTGGGTACCTGCCCCAGGACATCCAGCTGTTTCCTGGTACCGTACGGGAGAACATCGCGCGCATGTCGCAGGACGGCGATCCGGACGACGTGGTGAAAGCGGCCAAGCTGGCAGGGGTGCACGAAACGATTCTCGGCCTACCCCAGGGCTACGACAGCGAGGTCGGTGACGCCGGCAGGTTCCTGTCGGCGGGCCAACGCCAGCACATCGGCCTCGCACGCGCCTTTTACGGCGACCCCGTTCTATTGGTGCTCGACGAACCAAACTCGAATCTCGACTCGGGCAGCGAAGAGGCATTGGGCAGGGCCCTGCTGGAAGCGAAGCAGCGTGGCACCACCATCGTCGTCGTCAGCCATCGACCGAGCACCCTTCAAGCATCTGATCAGCTGCTGCTGCTGAAGGACGGTATGGCCGAACTCTACGGGCCAAGCGCCGATGTAATGGCCCGTATGCGCCAAAATGCCTTGCCACAAGAGCACCGACAGCAGTTACCCGCGGGTCCGGCCAACCAGAAACCGGCACCTCAGGGTACGGTGCAACAGACGAGACGCCAACCGACCACGGAAGATGCCGTACAGCGGCCCGCTCAGGCGGGACGGCGACGCGTGAACGGGCAGCGCACTGGTGCGGGCGGCGCCCCTTCGTCTTCTGCGTCAGGAACGCGACAGGCGGGATTTAAGACCTCGGTCGTGCAGCCCACCCAGCAATTTGTCCATCGGACGCGGCCTGCAGCACCGGCTGCCGGCAACGTTACGCCCAATCAGGACAAAGCAGCGAAGGCACCGCCGGTAACGATAGAGAGCAGCATTGTGCGTGCGGAGAAGCTATTGGTCAAGGGTGACGAGAAATGAGTGCGCAGGCCGCGCAACATGTCGACGAGGTCGCAGTGGCGGCGCCACCAGCACCCGACGATTGGGATGACGTTTTTGCAGTGATCGATGCTGATCGCAGGCGCGCGATCTTTTTTGGGTTCTTCATCGTCCTGGCAGGCGTTCTGGGACTCGGTTCCTGGGCCGCTCTGGCACCGCTACAAAGCGCCGTGGTCGCTGCCGGGGTGGTCAAGGTCTCAACTGAGCGGAAGACTGTGCAGCATCTGGAAAGCGGTATCATTAAGGAAATATTGGTAAAGGAGGGCGACAAGGTCGCCGCCGATCAGATCCTGATCAGACTGGATGACACGAATGAGCGGGCACGCGTGGGCGTAATGCAGGGCAAGCTCGACCGCCTCCGCGCGACATTGGCGCGGCTGGAAGCAGAGCAGTCAGGGGCACAGGCAATCGTGTTTCCCCCCGAACTAACCGGACGGCAGAACGACGTAGAGATCTCCCGTCTGCTGGCTTCAGAACGGCAGGTTTTCGAGTCCCGCCGCGACGCATTGGCAGGGGAAAAGGAAGTTCTCGAACAGCGCAATCGCCAGTTCGCCGAGCAGATTGCCGGCCTGAAGACACAGATCGACTCAACCAACGTCCAGCTCTCGACGATCCGCGAGGAGAAGGATGCGGTAGAAATTCTTTACAAGAAAGGTGTCTACGAAAAGCCTCGCTACCTGGAACTCAAGCGTTCACTTGCCCGCCTTCAAGGACAGGTTGGCGGTCATCGATCGTCGATTGCGCAGGTCGAAGAACGCATTGGAGAAGTCCATTTGCGCATCATTGACCTCGACAGAAAGCGAAACGAGGAGGTTAACACCGAACTGCAGCGAGTACAGAACGAGATATTTGACACCCGCGAGACGCTCCGTGCCGCACTCAACACCCTAAATCGTACTGACATCCGTGCGTCGCAAAGCGGCACCGTGGTGGGCCTCAACGTGCACACTGTCGGCGGTGTCATTGGCAGCGGGCAACCCATACTGTTTATCGTTCCCGATGGCGACGTCCTCGTCGTCGAAGCGAGTGTACGCCCGCAGGACATTGACATTGTCCGCGAAGGCATGGGCGCTGAGGTACGGTTGACTGCATTTAACAGTCGCAACACCCCGCCGCTTCCGGGCAGGGTCACGCTCGTGTCAGCTGACAGCCTGCCCGACAGCTCCGGCACCCAGTCGTTCTATCGTGCACGAATAGAAATCGACCCTGCGCACATTACCGATCTGGAGCTTTATCCGGGCATGCCCGCGGAGGTCTACCTGCTTACGGGCGAACAGACCACGCTCGACTATGTGCTGAAGCCCATCGAAGACGCCATCCAACGCGCATTGAGAGAAGAATGAAGATTCTGTTCATTCATCAAAATTGCCCCGGGCAATTCAAATACCTCGCACCACACCTGGCGGCCGACGAACGCAACGAAGTGGTGTTCATCACCCGCCCGGGCAAACCCACCCCGCAAAACGTACGAAAGGTCGAATACAAACCGAGCCGCAAGGTCGCGACCGCCACCCACCGCTATCTGAAGCTGATGGAAGAAGGGGTCCTGAACGGGCAGGCCGTTACACGGGCGGCGCTGGATCTCAGGAAAGAGGGCTTCTATCCAGACGTCATCGTGGCACACATGGGATGGGGCGAAGCGCTGTATGTCAAGACCGTGTGGCCAAAGGCCAAACTGCTTGGCTACTTTGAATGGTACTACGGTGCCTACGGCAGCGACGTCGACTTCGATCCAAGCAAGCCGCCAGATCTGGACGATGTCGCTCGTATCACAACCCGCAATGGTCTGCACCTCCTCAACCTGCAGACGGCAGACTGGGGAATCAGTCCGACGAAGTGGCAATGGCAGCGACATCCGCAGGAGTACCGGAAAAAGATCAGCGTGATCCATGACGGCGTGGATGTCGATCACATCAAACCGAATCCCGAGGCGAAGGCAGCCCTCGGCGAGGGGCTTGATATTCGAGCCGGCGACGAAGTCATCACCTATGTAGCCCGCAATCTCGAGCCGTACCGGGGTTTCCCCACGTTCATAGAGGCCGCGAAGCTGGTCCTCGACCGGCGCCCCGGTTGTCGCATCATTGTTGTTGGCGGCGATGACGTCAGCTATGGATCGAAGCGTGAGGACGGTCGGACCTATCGTCAGCACTACACAGAGACGCTCGACCTCGACCTGTCCAGAATTCACTTCCTGGGGCGAGTGTCCTACGCCAAGTACTTGAAGGTGCTGCAGCTTTCCGCCGTGCATGTTTATCTCACCTATCCGTTTGTGCTCTCTTGGTCGCTTATGGAGGCTATGGCGGCGGGCTGCCTGGTAGTCGGCTCCCGCACCAAGCCCGTTGAAGAAGTGATCAAAGACGGCCACAACGGACTCTTGATCGATTTCTTCTCACCTACCGAAATCGCCGATCAGATTGATGCAGTACTCGACCACCCCGACCGGATGGCACACCTCCGTGCGTCCGCGCGCGAGACGATCGTGCAGAGATACTCACTGAAATCCTGCCTGGCACAGCAAGTAAAGCTAATCAAAAAACTGGTTGATCACGACGCGGATCTCGCCCGCCCACGAAAATCCAGCGGGCTCGCCCGCCGATTCCCCCGAAGCGCCGCCAAGCGGGTCGCGTCTGGAAGGTAGTCGCCGATACCGATGACCTGATGCGCACGTTTCTACCGCACAGATGCACTACGTCAGGCAAACACCAGACAATCAGACATGACCTCGCGCCAGCTGGAATTGATACTATTCACCGTTGACCCTGCTTTCGCGATTGACTGCGAACACGCGGGGGTCGACGGATTCATGGTTGACTGGGAGTCGAAGGGCAAGTCCGATCGGCAGCGGGGCCACGACATGGAGATCGGAACGGATACACCCGCAGATTTGGCGCGCCTGGCCGCCGCAGTGACGAAGCCCATCAACGTACGCATTAACGCGGCCGGTCCCGAAACCGCGAGCGAAGTTGACTTGGCACTCGCGAACGGCGCCAGCGGGATCATGCTTCCTATGGCGCGAACACCAAATGACGTGATTCGGTTCCTGGACATTGTCGCCGGCCGCGCGCGGACAATCGTTCAAATCGAGACTCAGTCATTGGTGAACGATTTGGCGACCGTCGCGGCGCTGCCGTGGGATTCTGCTTACATCGGCTTGCACGATTTGATGTTGTCGCGACAAGCCTCGTCGATGTGGCAGGCGATACTTGACGGGACGGTCGAAGAAATTTTCATGCTACTGGCCGGTCGGCAGGTCGGCTTTGCCGGAGCAACTGTCGTTGGTGGCGGTATGCCAATCCCCTTCACCCGGGTCCTGCAGGAGCTGGCGAGACTTGGTGCCGCCCTTACTTTCCTTCGCCGCAGCTTCCGCCGTGAGATCCAGGATCGTCATGTTGCGGATGAAATTGCGGCGCTGCGCGCCGCCTGGACCGCGTGCTCTTCGCGAGGACCAGGCGCCGTCGAATCGGACCGTAACAGCTTTCTTGAAGACCTGCGCCGCTTGGTATGACAAGGCTAGCCGACTCAGCAAGCTACGCCGGCGGAAACCACATCCCGGAGATGCCGCCTCCGCTCGTCAGCATCGTAATCCCGACCTACAAGCCCGATTTCTTGGACGAAGCGATCGAGAGCGCACTTGCGCAGACCTACCCCAAAACCGAAATCGTGATAAGCGACAACTGTCGGG
>Ga0116162_10002121_pt1 | contig 12479 bp, 17 predicted proteins | sample AD_UKC105_MetaG_FD_89875 | JGI IMG/M metagenome (GOLD analysis project Ga0116162, IMG submission 89875) | Active sludge microbial communities of municipal wastewater-treating anaerobic digesters from Hong Kong - AD_UKC105_MetaG | ecosystem: Engineered > Bioreactor > Anaerobic > Digestate... | reverse complement strand
TCCCACGCATTCGAGGGCTCGGAACCCGTCGTTCGACGGTAAGTTCGCCCGGCGACGATCCGGCTTTGGCTTGCGCCTTCGGGAGCCGGCAACCGTGAACGGGACTTTGTGGCTTTGCTTGCATTGGCTTTCGACCGTTGCTAACTCTCGGTTGCGCCAAATCCCGCTTTGAACACAGGCGCAACGAATTGAGACGGTCCGTTGGCGCGGACCGTTTTTCGTTAGGCGGCTTCCTCCGTTTGATTGTGAGTTTCGGAATAGAAGACAGACGCGAGCGCGTGCGCTTCTGCGATCGAATGCAGCGCGTCGGCGGCCAATCCTTTCAGGTGCTTGCCGATGCGTTCCAGCTCGGACGGCGAAAGCGGTTTCCCGTCGCGCGCTTCCTTCGCCAGCTTTCGGAAATGCGCGGGCTTGTGTTTCAGGAAGAAGGATATTTCCTGCGCATGATCGCAGGCGCGCCCCAAGGCGCGGGCGAGTTCATGGCGTTCGTGGCTGTAGGGCTTCATGCGAGCCCCCCGGCCATCAGGTTCTCTTCGGGAAGAATGACCAGCTTGCGCCCGAACGACTGGACAATGGCAACGTCACCGCCCGCCAAGAGGCGTTCGAGGAAAGCCAAGTCTTCGAAGGCGAGCGGGCTTCCGTAGTGCGCGCGGGTCTGTTCGATCGGAGCAAAGATCGCATTCAGGACGTCCCCGGGCCGCGCATGGCGAAGCCAGTCGGAGATCGTTTTGCGGTCAGCGGTTTCGGATTTGGGCGGCGCACTATCGCCGGAATCTGCTAGACAGCGCCCCGCATAAACCCTTGAAATGCCTTGGAAGGTTTTTTCAGCGCTAGACAGCGCAAGCCTTTGAAGTAAGGCGGTTTCGCCTGTCCCTCCGGGCCCACCATCAAGTCATTGAACTTACTGCATAAAGGCTGTCTCCGGAATTTCCCCGTCATTCTCGGGGGTAGCCGGATGCCAGGCGAGACTGACTCGTTCTTCGCCATAGCTCGCGCCGCCTCTGCCGTTCCCGCTTTCTTGCGCGGCGCGCCCGATCTTCCCGCGGCCTTCTTCGCAGCTGTTCTGGTTTCCTTCTCGTTGCGCCGCGACAAGCCCGGCGTCACGCGACTGTCGGGCTTGAGGCGGCGCAAGGAAGGGAAAGCCCTGGAGGCGGTAGACAGAAATGCTCCTTACAGAGAGGAAGTCCAGAGGTTTCGTTTATGGTGAAGAGTGAACGTCGAGAGGCGTATTATCTCACCTTGAGCGCAAGTTGAGGGACGCCGGCCGCGAACTGTAGTTCGCTTTTGGGCTCCCATCGTCGAAGGAAGCTTCCTTCGGCGCTGCCAGCTTAGGCCTTTTTACGCGGTATAAAGAGTTTGTTCCGACGTAATTAGGGGCTTGTGCTGAATAGCGCTCCCACGCGGCCTATAACCCAAGTTCGGTCAGATCAGGATGATCTTCTGGCCTGCGTCCCGGGTTCCAATGAAACAGGCGTTCGCGCTCTGTTATCTTCAAGTCGTTGATGCTGGCGAAGCGTCGCCGCAGAAGTCCGTCTTCGTCGAACACCCAGTTCTCGTTTCCGTAAGCTCGGAACCACTGCCCGTAAGAATCATGAAACTCATAGGCGAATCGAACGGCTATTTTGTTTCCGTCGAACGCGAATAGTTCTTTGATCAAGCGATAGTCGAGCTCGACGCGCCATTTCGATGTGAGGAAGGCGACAATCTCGGCGCGCCCGTTGATGAACTGGCTGCGATTGCGCCAGGCGCTGTCCAGTGAATAGGCGAGCGCAACCTTTTCCGGGTCGCGCGTATTCCACGCATCTTCGGCGAGTCTGACTTTTTGTATGGCGGTTTCTAGAGTGAATGGGGGAAGCGGTGGGCGCATGGATTTGCTCCATTTTTATTGCTGAAAGAAACGGCGAGGGCGACCGGGACTGTGCGCGAGCGCCCTCTCCGCGTGGTTAAAGGTCCTTGACGGCCTTGTGTTGGATGGACGGCCATGTCGCTTCCGCCTTGGCGAGAATGCGCTTCGAGTCCTTTTTGTACTTCGCAAAGATCTCCGCGTTGACGAAGAGATAGAGCTTGCCACCGACGATGTCGGCGTAGCGCGGGTCGCCATCGAACTTCTTGCCGAGCGCGACAGCGTAGGCGCAGAAACCGCCATATTGCGGCGCATATTTTTGAGGCGCCGCCTTGAAGAGACGCGCGGATTCAGCGGAGGCGAAATAATATGCGACGCCTTCATGCACGACGGTGAAGGCGGCGTCGCCTTCGGCGACTGCGTTCAGTGTCGAGAGGGTAACGGCGTCCACACCGTGAAGTCCGAGCGGAACGCCAGCGGTCGTAACGCCCGTCGACACGTTGTGCTCGTCTTCGGCGAAACTGAATGTAGGCGCGATGATTGCGAGAGCGGCGCAGGCGGCGATAATATGTTTGATCGTCATTGTAGTCTCCTTTGGTTGAGGGGTGGGTTGGTTGAAGCGCATGGCGACGGGATCGCCGCCAGTGAAGAGCAGGGGCGTTGCAAGGCTCGAAAGCCAGGCAGTCTATGAAAGGCGCCCGGCTGGCGAGGCGTTGGGGGGGCGGAAAGCGCCAGCCGGGCTCAGTGTGCCGTCAAAGAACGCAGACGGCTGCGGGGGAGCTAGCGATATGCGGCCTTGATCGCTTCCACTGTGTTTTCCGTATTGTCGACTTTGCTCGCGATCATCCTGAAGTTCGTCAATGACGCGGCGTAGCCGTCATAGTGTTCAGTGATCGCGCCGGCTGTCGCGTCCGTTACGACCATTACTTCAAACCCCTGTTCGATGAGGTCGCGCATGTGCGACTCCGTGCAAAGGTTGGATGACATGCCGGCGAGGATAACTTTGCTGACGCCGGCCTTGCGAAGCTGCAGAGCGAGATCGTTGCTTTCCGGCCCATAAACCTTGTGCGGGCTGGTTACGACTGTGCGGCCGTTGTTGATATAAGGTTTGTATCGAGCGAGCCAGTCTGCGCCGGATCCCTGAAATCCATCCAGATCGAGCGCGTTCTTGCGATCGAACATGCCGATCTTGTGCATTAACGTTTCAAGCGTACCTTCAAATTTCCATTCGTGATCGTGTTCGTAATAATAGTGAGGTGAGACGAACACTTGCATGCCAGTTTCGTCGGCGACTTTGAAAAGAGCCTCCAGGTTCTGGACTGTTCCGTTTTCCATGATGCTTCTGCCGACAACGCCCAACGTAACGCCTTCCGGCGAAAGGAAATCATTCTGGGGGTCGGTGATGACGATCGCCGTGTCGGCCTTCGTGACGTCAAAGCCCGGCTCGGGGAGACCGTCATTGAACGGAGGAGTTTTTGCGGTCGCTGCGCGTGAGGGCTCGCTCGGCTGTGCTTCGGCGGAAGATGCGTGCGCAATGAGCGGGGCTGTGATCGCGGCCAGCAAAACAACGTTCGCCGCCGCGCTGAATGCAAGCGCTGCAACGCTCGAGCTGCGACCGTAAAACCATTTCAGTGATTTTGTCATTTGTCCGTCCACCTTTTCGATTTTTGTTTGGCCAGGCTGAGGGCCAGCCGACGTTGCGATTATTCACGTTTACCGATCGGTTCATGTGTATCTGACATGTACCGTTCGGTCAATGTATTTCGCATGAAAAAGCCCGCAGCCGTGACGGGATGCCGCGTTAAGAAGGCTATCTATATGTTATTACTAGGAGTTTTTTGACACTTGAACGAATGACGGCTCGTCCTATATTGACTGATCTGTGATTGTATAACGTGGAAACGAAGGAAGAATGAGCGCATCCAAACGTGACGAGCTAGTTCAGAACGCGCTGCAGGTGTTCTACAGCGGCGGCTTTCATGCCGTAGGGATGGACAGCCTCGCCAAAGCGACCGGCGTTTCAAAGACGGCGATCTATAAGCACTTCCGCACGAAAGAAGATCTCATCCTCGCGACGTTGAGGCTTCGTGACGAACAGTTTCGCAATTGGCTTGTTCGCCGTGTTGAAGCGCTCGAGACGGATCCGAGAAAACGACTCGTAGCGATCTTCGATGCGCTTGCGGAGTGGTTTCGCGAGCCAGGATTTCAGAGCTGCATGTTCATTAAGGCATCTTCGGAATATCAGGATCATACGCATCCGATCCATGTAATGGCTGCGGAGCACAAACGCTTGTTGCTTAGCTACTTCAGCGAACTCGCAAGAAAGGCGAAGGCGCGGGATCCGGAGGATTTGGCGCGCCAGCTTCTCTTGTTGAAGGAAGGTGCGATAGTTCTGGCTCACCTTCACGGTGCGGACGAAGTCGCACGGGACGCCCGGCGCGCAGCCGAGAACATCATCAGCATGTCGTTGGAAAAATGATCAGCTGTCGCCAGACAGAGAGTTCCTCGGTCTGTAAACTGAGAAAACGCGCCTCGTAAGCCGCGGGTCGCATTCTGAGCTCGGAGCGTGTTCTGGACAGTCAGGATTTCATCAATCGTCCGTGTTTGCGCAGATTACTGCGCTTCGCTTGCTGCTGCGCGGGCGCGGTATTCGTATGGGCTTATGCCGCGTAGCCTTTTGAAGGCGGCGCTGAAAGCGAATGGACTGCTGTAGCCAACTTTCTCTGATACGGCGCCAATTGTCTCGTTTGGATTGCCAAGCAGGTCAGCGGCGAGCGCCATACGCCAGTTCTTGAGGAAAGACATTGGCGGCTCGCCCACGATATCATTGAATCGGCGCGCGAGAGAGGCCCGCGATGCATTCGTTTCCGACGCGAGCCTTTCCAATGTCCATGGTCGCGCAGGGTTCTTCTGTATCAGAAAGAGCGCTCGTTCCACGATTGGGTCGCCTTGCGAACGCCACTGTGCTGGCAGCCCAATATCTTGTTTGGCGACCCACGCTTTCAGCGCGGCGGTCAAAAGCAGATCGAGCAAACGGTCCAGGATTGCGCCCTGTCCGGGTTCGTCCTTGGTCACTTCGTTGGCGAACATCGAAAGCAGCGGCGATTCCCAGTCTTCTGCATCAAGCGACAAAACCGGCGGCAACGATTTCTGAAGTCGATCGCTGACCGTGCTCAAATGCTCATAGGCGCCGACGATAAACACGTCATCGCCTTCCGGGTCGTTCCCCCATATGCGCGCACCATGGGTTAGGTCCTCGAGTAAGGAGTTTCCATCAATGTCGCAGCATCGCTGTCCAGGGTGGATGATGATATTCGGCACGATGTCGGGAGTGCTTGCGACAGTATAGTGGTCGGGAGCGCGCGTGATCGCGATGCCGCCTGGGGTGATGTGGAGTGGATCACCTTCGTCCGGCATGATCCATAAATCGCCTTTGATCGCGGCAATGAGCGTCGCAGGCGATTCCGCGACGACGCGCAATCCCCAAGGCGCTCTCATGACGCAGCGCAGGGCGAATGCCCCCCGCGCGCGCGTTTCCCCCAAGAGGCTTGTGATGGCATCCATGCTCCGAGTTTAGACGATCTCGAATGAATTTGAATAGCGCAAGCATGGGCCTGCACGGCGCAAGGCCGTAGGTGTTGGTGAGAAAAATGTCTGAAAGGCTCAATTCGTGCTCCAGATTTTACTCACAACATTGCTTTGGTCCGGCGCTGTCGGTTGCGGACTAATGGCTGGCGTCTACTTCGCCTTCTCCACTTTCATCATGGCGTCGCTCGCGAGAATTGAGACGTCAGCTGGAATTCTGGCGATGCAGTCCATTAATGAAGTCATCCTTCGTTCAGTCTTTATGCCGCTCTTCTTCGGAACGTCTTTCGTCGCTGCCGGCGCTGCTGCGGTGGCATTGACTGAGCCGACAAAATCCGGGGCGCTTTGGATATTAGGCGCGGGCGCCACCTATTTGGTCGGCATGTTTCTTTGCACTGTCGTCTTTAATGTGCCGCTTAACAGCAAGCTCAAGAAAGCTGATCCGCGCTCGGTCCAAGGTGCAGAGACTTGGGATCAGTATTTGCGTGATTGGACGCGATGGAACCACATTCGCACCGTTTCGTCCGCCGCTTCCAGCATTCTCTTTTTCCTCGCTATCTAAGGAGAAACTCAATGAAACGAAGAAGAATCTTCATCTCAGCCGGCTTCTGGATCGGATTGTCCTTATCTTTGGCGCACCCGGTGAATTCATGGGCTGATGCAATGCCGGCACCGCAGTTAAATACCGGCGACGACGTCAGCTTGATAGCTGGCGATCCAAATCACTTCTCCGCTTTTGCGCAGGAATTGCCGGAAACATTGTCGCGTATGCCCGCGATCGACCCTGAATCGGGATTGCATGTTTCGGAGGTCAAGCCCGGCCTCTTTTACGTGACTGAAGGCGTCTATCAGTCGGCGTTTCTCACTACTGACGACGGAGTCATTGTTTTCGACGCGCCGCCGAGCTTCGCCCACAAATTGCTCAGCGCCATTCGTCAGCACGCTCCAGGCAAAGCGATCCGGTATCTCGTCTACAGTCACGGCCACCATGATCACATTGGCGGCTCTGGTGTATTTGAAGACATCGAAGAATTAGAGATTGTTGCTCACGAAGATATAGCTGAGAGCATTGCTGCGAATGGTCGCCCCGGTATTTTGGCGCCAACTGAGACATTTGATGTGTCCCATAAGATCTCTTTTGGCGGCGAGCTCGTAAAGCTGGCGCCAGCGTCTTTTCACTCAGAAGATGTTGATACGATTATCTACCTGCCGAGGCAGAAATTCCTGATTGCTGTCGATTCTATTACACCAGGAGAAGTTCCATTCATGAATTTTGGAGCTACATCTGACGTTGGGGCGTATATCGCGTTCTTCGATACAATCTTGGAATTTGACTTTGATACGATCTTGTCCGGGCACGTGTCGGTGTTGGGTGGACGTGACGACGTGATTGTTGCGCGCGAGTACGCTCATGACGTCAGGGAAACCGTCAGCCGGGGCATGACGACATTTCTCGACCGCTTCGATGTTATGTTTCAAAAATTCAATCATGAGAACGCCAATCTCGCCTATCGCGCGACAATTGAAGCCGTTCGACGCGAGTGCGCGGCGGAAATCATTGATCGATGGAAAGGCAGATTGTCCGTCGTTGATGTATGGGCGGATAGCCACTGCCAAACGATGATTTTGCATAGCATCATGCACTAGCCGTAGAGTATTGTTTTCCACCCATTTTTTGGGGAGGTGCTGCATGCGATTAGTGAGAGTCTGTCTGATATTTCTCGCTTCGCTGGCGTCGATAGTCATTTGGTCTGCTTTCGCTGTCATCGCAGGATTCTACGGTTGGTGGATGACGCCAATCGCTCCTCAGGGGGACCAAGCAAGATTCTTTGTCGAAGCACGGCGCATAGTCGAAGCGTCTAATCCTGGAAATACGGCGTTCATACTTGTCGGCGGTGGCGACGTAGTCGCCGAACATTATTCGAAGCCAGAGCGCGGGATCGACATGAATACTGCCTTTCCGACGGCGTCGCTGAGCAAATGGATCACCGCGCTTGGCGTCATGTCATTGGTGGAAGAGGGCGTGATAGATCTGGACGATCCTGTTTCTGACCACCTGACGCGGTGGCGGCTGCCGGATGGTCCGTATAATGAGGAGGGAGTAACGATTCGGCGCCTCCTGAGTCATACTGCGGGTCTCACGGATGGATTGGGATTTGGCGACTACGGCGCCGAAGAAACCCTGCCGACGATTGAGCAAACGTTGACTAATCCACGTACGTCATCAGGGAGTGAGGTCAAGATTGAGATCGGTTCTGAGCCCGGGAGTGCGTTTGCATATTCCGGTGGAGGTTACCTTATTTTACAATTATTGATCGAAGAGGTTTCGGCTCAGGACTACCAGAGCTACATCAAGGATAAGATACTCGCGCCGTTGGAAATGCGAAGCTCAACTTTCGAATTTATCGGCGAGATTGATGGCGCGACTGGGTCATTTGATTCAACCGGCAATCCCGCGCCGCAATATCAATATGCCGCTGCTGGCGCTACCGGTTTTGTGACGACCGCGAGTGATTTACTGCGGCTGACAAAAGCGATCATAGGTCAAGATGCTGCGCTTGGTTTGAGTCCGGCGGCCCTGCAATCGATGCGATCGCCTGAGGCTTTTGCATACGGAACCGCTATTTGGGGTCTCGGCGAAATGCTTTACGCACCGACTCGATCCGGCAGCGGATATGTATACGGCCATGACGGCGGTAATGAACCGGCGATAAATGTTTCTGTTCGTATTAACCCCGAGACAGGTGATGCGTACATCATGCTCGCAAACGGACACACTTCATTAGCGTCTGAAATCGGCGGAGAATGGGTTCTGTGGCAAACAGGCAATCCAGATTTTCTATCGACGGAGAAAGTATTGAGAAGCGCCGCCTTGCCGGGCGGCGCCGGATTCGTCGTTATCACAATGATAACCTTGCTTTTCTTACGACGGCAATTCTCGTCTGCCTCTAACTAAGTATACTTCGCAAAGCTGCGTTGGTCTGCCTTCCCCAAAGTGGCCCATAAGAATCGGACTGAACGTCTTTCAATAGTCGCACAGCCAGAGCATCTCCTGATGCCGCTCGATGTATCAGTGATGACGAAGGAAGTTTTCTTTTCGTAGGCCTTCGACACCCCCACTAAGGGATCATCTTCTTATGACCCAAAAAGAGCGTTGCCCCACTCATACGCCTGTTATAGTCGGGCGTTGTAAGGCGGTCAGTCGCAGTCATTCCTTGGCATGGATTAGTATGACCTTCTGGAAATCCGCCGCCAAGCTTAGATTTCCTATTTCGCCTCCACCAACGTTTTGAACCAATGAAATTTCAGGCACGCGTCGCGCAGCGATCCGTTGAAGGATTCGATATAAGCGTTTTGGCCTGACCCATCGAGGTGATCCGAGGCTATTGCCAGACTCGGCGGGTTGCAGGGCGGCGTTCATGCCGCCACGTCTGAACCTAGGGCGGCATGAACGGCATTGGCAAGGCGGCTTCTGGCGCCGGCGGTCTGTAGCCCAATGATGAGTGCGGGCGGAACGTGTTGAAGTGTCGTCGCCACCATTCGATCAACGTTTTGGTTTCCTTCATCGTGTAGAAGATTTCCAGCGCGAGCAGTTCGTCTCTGAGCTTGGAGTTGAAGCTCTCGCAATAGCCGTTCTCCCATGCGCTTCCCAGTTCGATGTAAAGTGTATTGACGCCGAGCCTCTCCAGCCATCCGCGCAGCGCCTTCTCGATAAATTCGGGGCCGTTGTCGGAACGAATGTGATCCGGCGGGCCGTGCGAGAGGAAGAGATCGACGAGGACTTCGAGAACGATCCTCGCGTTGAGCCTTCGCTTCACCCGGATCGTCAGGCATTCCCGTGTGAACTCATCAGTGACGCACAGCATGCGAAACGGTTTGCCGTCATGGGTTCGGTCCATCACGAAGTCGTAACTCTACACATGGTTTCGGTGTTACGGCCTCAAGCGCACGCAGGAGCCGTCGTTTAGCCATAAGCGGCCCCGCTTCGGTTGCCTCGAGGGAACTTTCAGCCCTTCATGTCGCCATATCCGATAGACCCGATTATCGTTCGCATGCCAGCCGTCTCGTCGGAGCAAAGCGGTGATGCCATGATAGCCGCAGCGGCCGAACTGTTCGGCGACAGCGATGACGGCGCGCGTCAGCGTTTTCTCGCCCTGCCAGCCGTGCAGTTTCTTGCGCTGGGTCGACCGGTGCTGACTGAGCGTCTCGCAGGCCCGGCGCTCAGAGATGCAAAGCGCGTCGACAACTCGGCAACACAGGCCCGACGCATTCTGGTTCCAACGTCGCCGTAATCGTCGAAGATCAGGCCTGCATCGTCGATTTCGGGCCCGGTGTTATCTGCCGCTCGGCGGCGGCAGCGCTACCACACTGCGTTTCACGCCTCCACTAAGGAACTCGCAACGATTGCCAAGCAAGCCAAACCTGAGATTCTCGTTCTCTACCACCAGCTATTCTGGAGGGGGCGGGTGATGATGATCTCGTCCAAGAAATTTGTGCAGTTGGATATAATGGTGCGGTAGTTTCTGCAGCCGACTTGAGGAGCTACTGAATAGGCTTGAACGGGCCGGTCAACGGCGCGTTCGTATCGCTGTTCTCAGATAGATTGCTTTGCATCAACTGTCGCATGCGAGAGTACATTCAAGCCTTTGGCGAGGCAGAAATGCATCTCCGTGGCATGCTCCATGCTATTGCGGCCTAGCTTCGCTTCTAAAAAGCGCTGGCGCGGCCAGCTGCCAGCGTCGCGGCTTAGTCTGCTGGTTTCCAAATCGCAAGCAAGACCGGCCTTCCGCGCAAGCCGAGCTTTCTGTAACATGTAGATCGGTTGTGTTTTCCGGAGACAGATCAAAACCAGGAGCGGGACCGGCATGAAGCGGAAAGGTTGTTCGTACCAGCCGAGTTCCATGGCTATAGAGCAAGTTGGGCCGGGGCGTACGAGAATGAAAGCCCGGCCCGGTATTCAGCTGCATTGCAGGGGGTGAGGATGGCGGAGTCTGCATTGCCGACGGTGAACCGGGTCGGGCTTGGCGCTCCGTTGCGTTGGCTCGGGGAAGGCTGGCGTGATTATCTGAAAGCTTTTGCGCCGTGCACCATCTATGGCGCATTTATCGCGATGATCAGCGCCGCGCTTTGTTGGCTGCTTATCAAATCCAATTTGGCGTTCTGGGCTTTGACCCTGAGCTGCGGGTTTGTCTTTGCGGCGCCCATGTTGGCGATGGGGCTCTACGCGGCCGGCCGCATGCTCGAGCGAGGCGAGCGGCCTACGGTCAGGAGCATGTTGTTTGTACGCGAGGCTGTCCGTAGCGATGTCTTCTATCTCGGCCTTGCATTGCTTCTGATCTATCTTCTCTGGGGGCGCGTTGCGCAGATCGTCTACGGTCTCTCGACTTATCGTTTGCATTCAACGGTTCGGGCGTTCACGGAGTTCGCGCTAAACACGTCGGAGGGGCATGCGATGCTCATCTCCGGTACGATTGTCGGCGGAATTTTGGCGTTTTTCACGTTTTCGATCACAGTCGTGTCGGCGCCGATGCTCCTCCAGCATGACTCCAATGTATTCGGCGCGGTCTTCACCAGTCTGCTCGCGACATCCAGAAGCTTTGCGCCCATGCTGCTCTGGGCTGCGCTAATAACGACGCTATTGTTGATCGCCGCGGCAACGGGCTTTCTTGCGCTGGTCGTGATCTTCCCGTGGCTTGGGCTGGCGAGCTGGCGCGCTTACCGGGATGTTGTCGCGTCTTCGAGCGTTTGATCGCATACCCCACCCGTGAAGGCGGGGTGAATTATTTGCAACTAAGAATGAGTTGCAACTTAATATCATTTCTCTAAAACGAGTGTCGCTAGCTCGCAAAATAGCTTTCCGCGCCTGTCTGCTCAGGGGCGGGAAGAGCGAAATGCGCGTCTGAAACTGACACAGAGAGATCGATGACCTTCATTTCATCCATGCGCATGCCAGACATCGGAAGCGGGGCGGGATACGCTTTGTGGGCTTTTCGTGCGTCGGCGATTGGCCATTCGAATTGTCCGGCTCTGGTGAAGGGATATGCAGAAGCGTTTGGCGATCTGGGGCGTCCTGCTTTGGGCGGGGTTCGGCTGCTTGCGCATGAACTTGGCACGACGGGCGGACGGCGGGTCAGCATAGCGGCGCCCGGCTGTTGCCGCGTAACAGCGGATGAGCTCAGCATCGTCGCCCTTTTGTCCGGCGCGCAATCCAATGACGACGCTTTGTGCGACGCCCACCTTGCGTGGCTGCTATGCGGCGGCGATCCAAGTATGGCGCGCGCGGCGGCGGCTTCAATTGGAAGCGTCTTCTTGCGTGCGGGGTTCTTTATTTCACGTCCTGATATCAATCTGGCTTTCCCGCGCGCGGTGAAACCAGTTCGATCGTATCATTCGGCAGGAAATGCATGAGGCGTCTGCTTGTGCTCAATCAGGGCGCGATGAATTGCGCCGATCATGAGTCAATCGTCCGTTGGCTGATTTCTCAAAAGCAGATCGTCTCCATCTGGCTCGACGAGATGGAGAATGCGAAGTCTGTGGACGAAGCCCTTCTCGAAAAACTTGAAGAACACGAACGCTGGCTCGCCCGGTCCATCACTGAACTGACGAGCGACCGCTAGAAAGCCGAAGGGGCCTGGCGTTGCAAAGAGGGGCGTCCGCTTTCGGCATTTCGCAGGCGGCGACGAGGGCTGTGTGGCCGGGCCGGCTAGTCTCCGCAGCCATTTGCGCACCTTTGCCGCACCCGAAAGGCCCGGAATTGCAGGCGGCCGCGGCAAACGCGTACTTGCAATTGCGAATAAGTCGCAGTCGCGATATCGCTTTCGTAGCAGCAGTAGCGAGGGGCGTGTGGTGAGGTCAGTTCTGTCAATCGGGCTCGTGGCGGCCGCCAGTCTGGCGGGGGCGGCGAGCGCTCAGGAAGTCAACGGAGAGAGGAGCGCAAGCGAACCGAAAGACGAAATTATCGTCACGGCGACCGGCTTCTCGACGGCCGCTTCGACGACAAAGACGGCGACGCCTATCATCGAGTCGCCGCAGAGCATTTCAATCATCAACC
>Ga0116162_10002119_pt1 | contig 12487 bp, 14 predicted proteins | sample AD_UKC105_MetaG_FD_89875 | JGI IMG/M metagenome (GOLD analysis project Ga0116162, IMG submission 89875) | Active sludge microbial communities of municipal wastewater-treating anaerobic digesters from Hong Kong - AD_UKC105_MetaG | ecosystem: Engineered > Bioreactor > Anaerobic > Digestate... | reverse complement strand
TTTTTCATCTTTGAATGCCTGCCTGCTTGATTGCGCGGCTTCCAGGAAAAAAATGATTATCAGGAGAATAACAGATACTATTAGTAAATATCGTGTCGTTGTATTAATAAAATCCCATGTGGGATTTGAGCTTTTAAGAATCTCAAACTCGGTCACATATACCGTTTCACACGCGCCGCCCATCGTGTCTTCTCTTGATATGCTGGTTCCTCTCCGGAAACCTTTGTCGTTCGAATACTCGGAAAGGTATCCATGAAAATGAATCTGATCTCCACGCCGCGCTTTCATTATTTTCTTTGAAATTTTCTTGTCATCGGAAAGCAGGTGATTGTTCGATACCTCATTAAGATGGAAGTTGCTCCATGCCTCGTTGCTTCTGGTATTGAAATAGCAGGTCCAGTTTGCGTTTTTAAATTTTATTTCCCTGAAGAGATCTGTTTTTAAGTTGTTACCCCACAGCACGCAGAGGTCTTTTATGTTAAGCGTGTCACCCCAGAGCTTATGGTAGTAATCAAGAATACTGTCGCTGTGGTGATATGAAACGACAAGTCCGTAAAGATCGTACTCGTACAGAGGACTCACTGTATACTCGGCATCTTTTTTTTCAACGATAAACGGTTCCACGTAAGTTTCTTCCTGCACCGGGTCATAATGAAGCTGTTCGAGAATTCCCGATGCGTGCGGATATTTGTCTTTAACGCATGAAGACACAATGAAAACTGGCAGGCAGACGATGAATATGATTTTCAGAATCTGTTTCATTTCCCGGTCCTTCCAAACCGATGATATTATAAGTTAACCAAAGATTATTTTGAAATGACATTCATTGTGCGGCCTTTGATCCCGGTGAATCGCCTGTTCTTTTCATAACCCGGTTTTCTTTCTTTTTCAGACTGTTATTGTTAAAATGGACGGCGACCGGAAGGATTCTGATTGAATTGATGAAAAAATGAAAAAGTTTTTATTTGTTGCAATCATTATATTCGTAACAGCGTTACTTGTGATCGTCGCTTCCGAAGTTGCTCTGCGACTCATCGGCAGCACCCCTGCGCAGTTTTATAAATGCCGTGACGATGCAGTACATCACAAACTCAGGCCCGGATACAGGGGACGTGTCGTTACACCCGAGTACCGGGTTGTTTACAAAGCAAATTCAAAAGGATTCCGTGGAAGTGACAGGGCAATCGCCAAAACCGGGCGTGTCACAAGGATTGTAGTTCTCGGGGATTCATTTACCATGGGGCAGGGCGTGCGTGAAGAAGCAGTATTTACGTCTCTTCTTGAAAACAAACTCAATAATGCGTGGTCGTCGGAAGGACGCAAGTTCGAGGTTATAAACCTGGGAATGCAGAGCTATTCACCGTTGATCGAGTACATTGCCCTGAAAAATTACGGGCTTGAATATGATCCTGATATGGTAATCCTGATGCTCGACTGGTCTGATTTTCAGGACGATATGACGTATGAACGCCGGACGGTATTCGACGATGCGGAAAGACCTGTGATGACAACTGCGGAAAACCCCGCAAAAGGATCTCTGGAGTTTCTCGGCCCGGTGATAGAGGCTTCGAAGAAAACGTATCTTTACCATTTTGTTCGAAACAGATTAAGAAAAACGGCAGTTTCTGCAACTGAGAATATTATTCCCGGTGATCCCGTGACAGACAGATATGCGATTCTCAGAGACCCGCCGCCGGAAGCCGCCGGTGAACTGTATGACAGGACACAAAAATATATACGGATGGTTTCAGAACTCGCCGTAGAGAATGATATTACCTTCATGATGGTTCTGTACCCGTATGGCGTACATGTCGGTGGCGATGAGTGGGGCGAAGGCAGGAAACAATTCCTGTTTCAGGAAGGCACAACTATTTCTTCAAAGCCATTTGAAATAATGGAAAAGTTTGCAGATGAATATGATATTGAGTGTTTGAATCTGTTGGAGCCATTCAGGGATTCAAAGGAATCATCACTGTTTTTCCCTTATGACGGCCATTTTACGGAATCCGGCCATGAGCTTGTCTCCGATACGCTTTTTGATTATATAAACACGAAATTTAGCGCGGAGTGACATGAGAATATTTTTGTGAACATGTTATCGGCCCGATTACATTTGATGGAATATATGTTATAAAATCACCAGTAGTGGGTATTAAATATTTCATAGCATAAACAGATTCGTTTGAGCGGATCATGCAGAGGTGCAGGCTTATGAAAAACATGGATAACTCCAATCGTGAAGATGAAATACTGAAAAGCCTTGAAGAGTTCGACAGGGAACAAATTAAGTATCATGAGGACGCATCGCCTGTGGTCGTGAATATAAGCAAAGATAAGCTTAGAGCGTCCGTAAAGGTGAACCCCGATCCGGAGAGCGAAACTTATCTTTCCGAAGACGACGTGAAAAAAGCTCTTGCGGGCGCCGGAGTCGTTTTCGGGATCGACGAAAATGAGCTTACGGAAATTTTCAGATATGGTTCTTTCGGATACTTCGTGCCTGTCGCTCACGGCAAACCGCCAACTGCGGGCAAGGATGCGGAGATTGATTTCAAGTTCAAGGTCAAGAGAGAAAAGTATATAGATTTTGAAGAGGACGAAAAGGGCAAGGTGAATTTCCACGAGCTTGATTTTGTCCAGAGCGTGGAGCGCGATATGCCGGTGGCTGTGAAGATACCGGCCGGCAAAGGAGAGCCGGGCATGGATGTGTTCGGCGATGAAATCCCGGCGAGGGAAGGCCGTGATATCGTTCTGGAGACAGGTGAAAACACAGAGTTGAGCGGAGATGGGTTGACGGTCATTTCGAAGATAAGCGGCCAGCCGATTCTACGTGATGATAAATTGTTCGTTAAGCCGGTTTTCGAGGTCGCGGGAAATGTTGATTTCGCAATAGGAAATATTGATTTCGACGGCTCGGTTCTTATCCATGGAAGCGTGTTGAGCGATTTTGTAGTTCGTGCGGTGGATGATGTTCAGATAAAGGGGAATATCGAAAAGGCCGTGGTTCAGGCGGGGGGCAATGTTATCGTAAACGGGGGGCTTTACGGCCTGAACGAAGGAAGGATTTCGGCCGGCGATTCTGTGATCATAAGGTCTGTTGAAAGCGGGAATATTGAAGCGAAAAGGAATATAACGATACTCCAGGCATCGAGGCACAGCAGTCTCATGGCCGGCGAGGATATTATTCTCAATAATCCCAAAGGAAGCATTCTCGGCGGCAGGCTGATATGTGGTAAAACCTGCGATGTTTCCGAACTGGGATCGACTTCATTCACGCAAACCATAGTGGAGCTGGGGCTGGGGCCGAAAACAATCAAAATAAGAAAAGAACTCGAAGCGGAGATTGCTGAGATCGAAGCGAATAAGGAAAAGATAAGGCTTAACCTGAATACTTTGAGAAATAGAAAAAATGAGGGAACGCTGAGCGGTGACGATGAAGAGCTGATGAAAAAACTCGTTCCGGCGTTCCACCAGCTTAATGCGGCGATCGATGAAAAAAGACAGCGTCTGAATTTCCTTATGGACAAGATAGGGTCCATGGAGCCGGGCAGATGCCGCATCAGGGGCAAGGCGCATCCCGGAGTCAAAATACTGACACCCAATGCATCTTATGTTATCCGGGATGAAAGTTACCATTGCAGTTTCTACGAGAATAATGATCAGATAGTTCTCGGCCCATACTGATTCTCTCGGTTATTTTGTTATGCTGATATTGTGAACAATGATATTTGTTAAACGGGATATAAGTTTATACGTAGCGGCCTTGACTTCGGAATCATTGTGTTTAAATTGCATAGTACACCTCTTTGATGGTTAAATGATATAACATGTTGATATAGCGAATAGTTGCAATAAATCTTTACGCGAGGAGGCCAGAGTTGAATTCACGACAGGTCGAAGGAATACTTCATTCTACAATTCCGTTTGTTAAGAAGAACGGTATAAAAGTAGTTAAAGCGGAACCCGGAGACGTCAGGCTCAAAAGTCCCAACGAGCGCAGCAATCAAAACCAGTATGGAACAATGCAGGCCGGAGCGATTTTCACGCTTGCTGAAATTACCGGCGGAGTCGCGCTTTTAATATACCCCCAACTATCGGATTATGTGCTTCTGGCGAGGACCGCAACGATAACTTTTCACAGACCGATTGAAAGTGACGCGGAAGCCAGGGCTGCATTTACGGATGAAGATGCATTTGAAATCGAGCATAAAGTTGAAAGCGAAGGCCGAACGGTTGCAAAGATAAAAGTCGGCGTGTTCAATGATGACAGCGAAAAGGCGGCCGAACTCGAAGTCGAGTTCCATTTGAGCAAAAAACGAAAAAGATCTTGATTATATAAATTTATTTTTTTGTTTGAAACAATGTGGTGAGCTTTGATTGGTATCGAAAATACAATCGCGATATCCAGGAGGAACATGATAGATGAGATTACTCACTCGTTCTGATTTCGATGGGTTGGGATGCGCTGTTCTCCTCAGAGAAGCGGGCATAATAGACGACATTAAGTTTGTTCATCCGAAAGATATACAGGACGGCAAGGTTGATGTTTCTACCGATGATGTGCTGGCGAATGTGCCCTATGTAAAGGGATGCGGCATCTGGTTCGACCATCATTCGAGTGAGCGCGAGAGAAAAGAATACGGCAGTTTCGAGGGCGCGAGCGATCCGTCCGCGTTGAGCGCAGCAAGGGTTATTTTCAACTATTACGGCGGTGAAGAAAAGTTCCCGGGACGGCATTTCAGGGATCTTCTCCATGCGGTTGATAAGTCTGATGCAGCTTTGTTCGCTAAAGACGATATTCTGGAACCGGAAGGATGGGCGCTGCTTTCGTTCATAATGGACCCGCGAACCGGGCTCGGAAGATATAAAGACTACAGGATAAGCAATTACCAGTTAATGATGGACATGATAGATTACTGCCGGGCGAAGAGCATAGATGAAATCCTGGAGATAGATGATGTAAAAGAAAGAGTGGTCAGATACTTCGAGCAGGACAAACTGTTTAGAAATATGATCAGAATGAACTCCGCGGTGAACGGGAATCTGGTTGTGCTCGACCTGAGAAACCAGGACGAGATTTACACCGGCAACAGGTTCATGATCTATTGTCTGTATCCTGATCAGAACATTTCGATGCAGATAATGTGGGGATTCCAGCGGCAGAACATCGTGATCACATGCGGGCACAGCATAATCAACAAAACATCAAGAACGGATGTCGGCTCTTTGATGCTGAAATACGGCGGCGGCGGGCATCGCGGTGTCGGCACCTGCCAGGTTCAGGTAAAAGAATCCGATTCGATTATCAGGGACATTATCAGGCAGATCAACACTGACGGCTGATAGAGTTTAATCGGTTTTGAGCCTGAAAAACCTCCCGTCGGTTCCTTTTTCGGGATCAACCCTCACATTCACTCTTTTATGGCATAAAGGACAGTAACCGTAGTATCCGTTGTTTGCTTCACTGTAATATATCCTGCCATATACGCCGCAGCACTCGAACTTGACGCCTATAAACTTGCGTCCTCGTTTGTCTCTTTCTTCCGGCGGCGTTCCGTATTTCATATTAAAATTATAGCTCCCGAGAATTAATTTTTGAATATCCTTATTTCCATTTTTTACCCGGCTTTTTAGCTTTCAGCATCTTTTTCGAATCCACCTGATTCAGCTTTATTTCCTTAATGTCCGACTCGATAATCAACTCATCGCCGAATAACAATTCCTTTTTGACAATGAGCATGTTTTCATTATCAACCTGCAACCGTAGAACGCCTTTTAACGGCGCGTATTTGTCTATCCTGTCGCTCATCATCTTCAGTTCACGGTTCAACTGCGAATTAACCTGTTCCGGCACACCGTAATCTTCCGACGAACAGTCTACAGACCATGGGAGCTTTCCGTTTTCAAGCGTCATCTCGATTATGTACGCATTTTCATTGTTTTGCACTTCGCCTTTTCCCGCTGTTATGTCGCCACCGTTTGCGATCACGCAGTCAACTTCCATAAGGTCGTAAGTCCAGTTGTTTATGAGCGCCACGGAACTGTCTGAATCTGCCGGCTGCCTTATCATCATCCCTATGTTAGGCTCTTTGAAGAATATTTCGTATGGATTCATTTCGGGCCTGTACAACACTTTGCCGCCTTCAATGAATCCCGGCACATAATCATTGATGTCCAACGATACCTGTATGCTGAAGGGTTTGACAAAAATACATTGCGAAAGGCTCTGCATGTAGCCCGGCTTTTGCTGCTCGTCACCGCCTTTTCGGTCAAAACGGCTGAGCATATTAAGAACCGCTTTGTATGTTTCCTGGCTTTCTTCGATCCTGCTTTTGATAAATTCATCTTCAAGATCATACCTGTGAACAACACATGAATAGCTTTCGATACCGCTGTAGGCGATTCTGATGTTCCTGAACAGTTCCGTCGCTTCAGGTGTTACCTCGCATTTTGCAATTCCTGATATCATGGTTGATACAAGCAAAATAAGAAATGCTGTCAACAGCCTGTGTTCTCTCATAATACTAAAGCTCCGTATCGAAATTTTAGATGGTGCAAATCTATTAATCACTAACATTTTATTTCATGGCCACTGTCCTGCGCAAGTTGATATAATATGATTTGACACAAAGATAAAGGAGTTCCGGTAATGAAGAATCGAGCAGCATGGTTGGTATCATCATTTATCATTCTCTTCGCGGTTGTTTTCGCGCTTCAGGCGGAAGCCCTGGGCGAAGCGATCGAAACTGTGAGACCGAATCTGAAAGTTATGAAAATCGCACACAGGGGAGCGACTGAGTTTGCTCCTGAGAATACAATTCCATCTTTCGAAAAGGCAATAGAAATCGGTTTCGACTACGTTGAAATAGATGTAAGGTACACGAAGGATGGGATTCCTGTACTGATGCACGATCCCGCTGTCGATAGAACAACGGACGGGACAGGAAAGGTCGCGGATATGACGCTCGAAGAGTTGAAGAAGCTCGATGCGGGCGCAAAATATGGAGACGGCTCTTTCAAAGGAACTCCGGTGCCGACTCTGGAAGAAGTATTGATTGCGCTCAAAGGGCGAATGGGAATTTATCTCGATCATAAAGAAATGCCGAAAAAGATAACAGTTGATCTGATAAATAAATACGCTTTCGAAAAAACCAGATTAATCGTTTATTCGGATCTGGATATCCTGCTTGCGTTCCGGGAGCTGGACCCGATGATTGAAGTGATGCCGTGGGGGGTGTACAAAATCCCGGATATCGATGAGATGCTGAAGAAACTACCGCACCCGACGGCGTTCAATATCGGGTCGAATACAGTGGAAAGAGCTTTTGTGGATCGAGCCCATGAACTGGGGATCATGGTGTTCAAGAATACTCTTACCTTTCTGGACACGCCTCCTCAGATGCAGCTTGCGATAAAAGAGGGAGTGGACGCGATCCAGACGGATCACCAGAAAGCGCTTCTGAAAGTGATCGCGAAAATGAAAAAGGCAAATGGGGCCAATAAAGAAAAATGACAGGAGGCGGCATGAAAAAAGCATTGCTCTTCTTACTTGTGTTTTGTGTTGTATTTTGTGCCGGTAAAGCTGTTGCTGAAATCAGCGACTGCACTCTCGAAAACGAGTACATGAAACGTGTGGTCAGGGCAGATGATCAGGGTTTAAGAACAGTCTCGATTACGAATAAATTAAGCGGCACTGAGTTCAAGCTGAAGTCACAGAATTTCAGGCTGATACTCGAATATGGAAAGGTTGATCTTACATCACAGGATTTCGCGCTGGTCGGTTCAAAAGTTTCTGCAACGGAATGTGTTTATGAGCTTGAGAACGCCGGGCACGGAATAAAAGTCGAAGTGGATTATACCCAGTCGCCGAATGAGTTCTGGACACGGAAAAAACTTGTGGTGGATTCCGGTGGTCTGCTTCTCAACGAGATCGAGGTCGAGCGTTTTGAATACCGTCATTTTTCAATCAAGCGGTTCGATTACGGGCACGAGAGTAAACCTCCCTGGCACTGGCCCGGCGGCAGGCCGCTGTTCGTGGACAGGCAGATATTCATGGGGCTCGAGTATCCCGCGGGCTACAACGAGGAATTCACGAATATGTTTTTCCTGCATCATTATCCGGGCCGCAGCGGGATTGTGGAGTCGAAACCGGCAATCATCGGAGTTGCATCGGGCGGAATCAACGACAGGGTTGATGAAGCGTTCGCACGGTATCTCGACAGGATCAGATATAAAAAGCCGAGGCGCTTCATCATGTGGAACGGCTACTTCAATATGTACCAGGGCGACAACATGGCTGATACGCACAATAAATCCATACTGAAAAAGAAATTCAGTAAAGGTGTTAAAGCGTTTACCGATGCCGGTGTGCAGCTCGACTGCCTGCTTATGGACGGGGGCTGGGCGGAAAGCCGGAGCCTGATGGAGGAAGACAGCCGTGCGCCGGGCAGGGTGGAACTGGTCAGGAAAATGTCGAAGCATTTTCTCGGCGCACCGATAGGGTTGCATGTCATCGCGCACGGAATCAGGGGCTCCATCGACAAGGAATGGCTGAAAGAAAGATTCGACATGATCGATGATGATGCGTACTGTTTCGCGGATAACAGGGCTGCCGATCTCCAGATGAAGAATCTCGCCGAGCTTATGAAGAAACATAAAGTAGCGGCATATAAATTCGACTGGGGAAGATACACCTGCAGAAAGTCGGATCACAGGGGGCACATTTACGGTGAGCGATACGCGCGCGAGGCGATAACCGATAACCAGATCAGGCAGCTCACGCTTCTTCATGAAACCGATCCGGAATCTTTCCTCTACAACACAGGATGGTACAGCCCGTGGTGGCTCATGCACTACGAAGCGGTTTTCTCCGGCGAGGACGATTATAATGTCGCGCTGGTCGGGCCGCCGTCGCTCACGCAGAACGATCTCCAGGTGACATGGCGCGATTCCGTGATATACAGGGACATCGTAGAGCCTGAAACGCAGTTCCCGCTCAGCGCGCTAATGAACCATGCGCCGATCAACTGGCACTGGAACCATGATTTCGAAATGACTTACCAGGGGCCGCTCGATTCCTTTTCTAACGCGATCGTCTCGAATTTCATGAGGGGCAACGGACTGATAGAGTTTTACTACAATGTTTTTCTCCTGAAACCGGCTGAACGCGAGATATGGGGCAGAATCGAGGACTGGGCAAGGAACAACGATGAAACCATTCTTGCAGAATCCCGATATTTCGGAGGCATGCCTTTCGACGGCGATGTTTACGGGTATGCTCATTTCAGAGATGACAACAGGGGGATCATCAGCGCGCGCAATCCTCTCATGTTCGCTTCTCAATATTCACTGAAACTGGATGAAAAAATCGGTTTCAATAAAAACGGCGCGAAGCATTATGTGCGGATAAGTTATCCTTACGAGAAATCGCTCGGATCGGATTTTGTCTATGGCGACAGGATCAATCTCGAACTGGACCGTGGACAGGTCCTGGTGCTTGAAGTCGAGCAGGCGGGAATCGGCGGACTGCCCGAAGCGGGTGATGAAGCGCCTGTCACCGCCGGCGAGCCGACCGTTAATGAAGTGTCTTTAAGCAACAGCCACGACGCGGCGTCAGGCGAATATATTATCAATACTCCTGCCGGGACAGATGCAACGTTCATCGTGTTTGTGAAAAATGATCTTTACATGAACTCGACGGCGTTCGAGGCCGAATTCAGGCTTAACGGGGAAAAAGTGTCAGTCGATAAAATGCGAAACTGCATGGGGAAAGAGCATCCTACGTTCGACTTCGAGCCTGACGACGGATGGACGGTTTACAATGTGACCCTGCCCGAGGGCGAGAGTTCCGTTTCGTTCGATGTATCGGCTCCGGATTCCGAAATAAGCGGCTGGATATTCACGCAGAATAAAGTTGCCGAAGAGGTAACTATCTTTGAAGGCGGGCTTCCGTCGGTGTGGGCCTCGATGAAAAAGAAGGAAATAAATGTTTTTTAGACCGCGGGTACTCATCAAGCAACGGGTGTCGATGCGGTCGGGGATGAACACATGGATATAAGGGATGAGCTTACCGACGGGCGGATTGTACTCAGGAGGCACAACTCGGCGGATGTCGAGCCTCTTTATGATGCGGTGATGGAATCCCGCGAAGAACTGCGACCATGGATGAACTGGATGGCGGACGATTATTCGATGGAGAATACGCGCTACTGGACGGCCGCTTCAATCAATAACTGGGACATGGGAGTGGAATATAATTTTCTCATCACTGAAAAAGAAACCGGCGTTATTCTTGGAGGATGCGGGCTTAATATAATATCTCAAACGAACCTTATCGCGAATCTTGGATACTGGGTAAGAACAAGCAGGGTGGGGGAGGGAACGGCGACGGCGGTGATAAAACTTCTCACAGGATTCGCGTTTAACGATCTGGGTTTCCAGAGGATCGAAATAACAATTGCGGTGGAAAATGAAAAAAGCAAACGAGCCGCCGAAAAAGGCGGCGCTGAGCTCGAAGGCATCATGCGAAATTCACACAGGCTGCACGGCGTGAGTCACGACGGGTACATGTTTTCGATCATCCCGTCGGATTTAAAATAAAAAAACGGCCCGAAGGCCGTTTATTTTTGTTTCTCTTAAATTGTTTATTCGTAAGCCATTTCAGGTTTCCATTCCTTCCATACCTTGCCGACAAGGTCCGGCCCCGGCTTCAGTGCTTTCTTTCCAGGTCTCCAACCGGCTGGTGTGGCTTCTCCTGTTTCTCTAACATGCTGGAACGCCTGTACCTGTCTTACAAGCTCGGCGAAATTCCTGCCGACCGGCGGAGTCAAAACTTCCATCGCCTGTATAATGCCATCCGGATCTATCAGGAATCTTCCCCTCATATCCACTCCGCCTTCTTCGCTGTATATACCGTATATCTTTCCAATTTCACCCGAAGCGTCCGACAACAGCGGGTATGGAACCCCGCCTTCAACCATCTTTGACAATTCCTCTTCCTGCCATATTTTGTGGGAAAATTTGCTGTCGGTACTCATTGCGAGCACCTGTACTCCAAGATTCTTTAACTCATCGTATTTGAGTGCGACCGCACTCAGTTCGGTCGGTCACACAAATGTGAAGTCGCCCGGATAAAAGCACAGAACGACCCACTGGCCTTTGTAGTCTGACAATTTTATGTTTTTGAAACCACCATCAATGAATGCCGCCGCTTCGAAATCAGGCGCGGCACCTCCGACTTTCGCCATAATTTTTTTCACCTCCCTGGTCTGCGGTTCATCTGGTACAGAAATGTCTTTCTCCTGAATAATCGGACCTCCTGCAGGTTCAACACAGGATTGAACTTCCTCACCCATAATTCACCTCCTTCGAATTTATTTTGAATATACAAATTTAATTATAACAGAAACACAAAACATAATGTTCCCGTCATATACATTTCGATATTTCAATTTCTTCGGAAAGATGATTCGGAATTATATAGCTGTAAATAAAAACTGAACCGCGTAGTTATTTTTTGTATAATCTCGCGAGGTATTGTACCTCGGTATCCTCGTAAACGATCTGGAGCTGCCAGCCGGCTCTTCTCGCGTTGAATTTCAGCGTGTCGGGATCGATGAAAAGCCACGGAAACGCATCGCCTGTTTTGCCCTTGTATTCAAACCGGTACTCAACCTCGCCGAAATAGAGACGCTTTCTGTCATACAGCACTTGATTGTCATTTATATCATATTCGGGATCAGCCCTTAGATCACATGAGTCGATAATAATCTGTCCGCCGTCTTCGACGAGCAGGTGCGCTCTCTCCAACAACTGGTTCAAGCCCACAAGGTCACCCGCAACGCCGATACCGTTCATCATCATCAGGATGGTATCAAACGGCGCCGAGTCGAACTCGAAAATGTCCGCGCATCTCGCGTCTTTTATGCCCCGCGCTTTCATTACCTGAACCGCATCGGGCGAAATGTCCAGAGCGCATACATTAAACCCTTTTTCCTGAAGCGCAAGCGAATGACAGCCGGCGCAGGCTCCCACATCGAGCACGTTGCCCCGACAATATTCGATTGCTGTTGATTCCTGCTCGGAGAATTTATCGGGTGTTCTGAAAAACATTTCCACGGGCCATATCTCAGTTTCCGATATATCGCAGTGAACCTTTATTTTTGAAATTTTATCACCATTGAAATAGTCGGAAACAGCTCTGCCCAATGGATCCCAGCCCGACTTATACAAGAAAGCACCTTCGGTTCTTTTTTAATAGAATAGCTTCCACAATCCACAGTAACAAGCCGGATTTCAAAGGAAATATCATTCCGGATAAAAAAACGCGGCATAAAAACCGCGTCTGATTATTCAGTTCGAATATATATTCTATAGTGATTCTCAAAAATAAACTTGAATACATGCACAAAGGAAATAGCTTTGTGCATGGCACACTATCTTTGTATTTGTGATTTCTGATCGAGTTGTGAATCTGTTTTTATTATGAGAA